>Ga0210394_10003926_pt1 | contig 17863 bp, 17 predicted proteins | sample IncBWC12MmetaG_FD_160121 | JGI IMG/M metagenome (GOLD analysis project Ga0210394, IMG submission 160121) | Forest soil microbial communities from Barre Woods Harvard Forest LTER site, Petersham, Massachusetts, United States - Inc-BW-C-12-M | ecosystem: Environmental > Terrestrial > Soil >... | reverse complement strand
TTCGCCTTTCCCTCACGGTACTTGTTCACTATCGGTCGCCAGAGAGTATTTAGCCTTGGAGAGTGGTCTCCCCAGTTTCCCACCAGATTACACGTGTCCGGTGGTACTCAGGATGCCGCTTCGAGTCCGATCAGCTTTCGATTACAGGGCTCTCACCTTCTATGGCCCCGCTTTCCAGCAGGTTCATCTAGCCGTCGGTTTGGTAACTCTACTTATGCGGTCCTACAACCCCCAAATGCAAGCACTTGGGTTTGGGCTGTTCCGATTTCGCTCGCCGCTACTTTCGGAATCTCTGTGATTTATTTTCCTCCAGGTACTGAGATGGTTCACTTCCCTGGGTTAGCTCATACCCGCCTATGTATTCAGCGGGCTGTAACGGGAGTTCATCCCGTCGGGTTTCCCCATTCGGAGATCCTCGGATCAAAGCCTGCTTGCGGCTCCCCGAGGCTTATCGCAGCTTGCCACGTCCTTCATCGCCTTCTGGCGCCAAGGCATTCACCGTACGCCCTTAGTAGCTTAATCATAAAACTTACCCAATCCGTCTTCCTGTCCAACCAAATCTTCTTGGCTGAAAATTCTTACGTCCTGATTTCTGCGCTTCCTTATTTCCTCACAACCGAACTTCTCGCTTCCCGGGCATGGGAGGCGAGAAAGTCTGTTTGATCTGTTTAGAGTCATTCAGGTATCGGCTGCAGGCTTTCGACATCGCAGTCTTCAAACAATTGGCTAAGCCGCCTTTTCTTCCACAGTATTGCTCGATTCTCGAGCAAACTTGTAAATAATCCACACCATTGCCCCAGCAGGAACCGTAATCCCTGCCAAGTTATCGGCGTGGACTTGCCAGCCTTTCTGTTGTCAAAGAACATTGACCCTGAGCCTGTCAGAGTCCCCAACATTCCGTTGGGATTTTGCTTAGGTGTTTTAGAGCCTTGCGACTTGCTTCGGAATTCCCTTGCGGAAACCCACCACTCGTCACTCGCCACTAATCACTGCCGCAAAATAAAAAACCCGGCGTCGAGCGCCGGGTACAGCCACCCACACTTAGGTGGCTCCACGCGATGCTCGACTTCTTTCTATCCTGTGCTCGTAAAGAACCTCACTATAGGATCTACTGCTGGCCTTCGCTTGTTCTTGCGCTGGGAAGACGCTTCTTCGACCCGACTGTGATGCCCCTGCTGGCTCAACTACCCCCGAGCCATTTGTAAGTATACGCACTTTTCTATTTTCGTCAAGTCCCTGGCAATAATTTTTTTCGTTAGCCCTGTGGCTTTCTGTGCAAAAGCCCACTTGGCAAGGGCCTGGTCGATTGCTGAGCCCCTCGGTGCAAGGCAGCCTGCCTCCGGTCCCGGTTAGAGATCCTTACTGCGAGAGCCTGCAGGCGCTGCTGGTCACCACCGGTTTCCAATTCCCTGGTCGTCTGGGGGCCCCCGAACATCACCAAAGATGTACAGACGAGTCTGACGCACCAGGGACTGGCAAAGGGCGCAGCGACTTCTTCCTTCGAGTTGCCCACTCTTACGAGCCTTGACACCCCTAACCCCTTTGTTTGCCACTCTTGCAAAAACAGCGGGGGTGGAGGGTACCTTTGGCGAAAGGAAGCCGTCGATGAAAATTCTGACCCCGCCGGAACGCGTTTCTATCCCGCTGGCCCTGAGCAATGAGGGAGGGCAGCGGAGGGGACGAGCATCGCGACGAGGGAGCCTCCCTCTGCGGCTATTCACTACTCACCATCCACTACAATATTCGTAGCCCCAATTCGTCTACAACAATGGATGGATAAGCCGTTGAGCGTCATCTCGATGACCGAGCAAGACCGTCACATCTCCGAAGTCATCGCGGAACAGCGATCCCGGCTGCGCAACTTCATCCGCCGCCGTGTGCCCGATCCCTCCGACGCCGAGGACATCGTGCAGGAGGTCTTCTACGAGCTGGTGGAAGCCAATCGTCTGTTGATGCCCATTGAGCACGTGACCGGCTGGCTTTTTCGCGTCGCGCGCAATCGCATTACGGACCTTTTCCGCAAGAAGAAGCCGGACACCTTCAGCGACGCAGCGGTCGTGGACGAAGCCGGCGAACTACTGCGGATCGAAGATCTGTTGCCATCGCCCGATGCCGGGCCGGAAGCGCTCTACTTCCGCAGCGTGCTTCTGGATGAATTGGAATTTGCGCTCGGGGAACTGCCCGGCGAGCAGCGTGAAGTATTCGTCGCTCACGAACTGGAAGGGCGCAGCTTCAAAGAGTTGTCAGCAGAAAGCGGCGTCGGCGTCAACACCCTGCTCTCGCGCAAGCGTTACGCGGTGCTTCATCTGCGCGGACGCTTGCAAAGCATTCACGACGATTTTGAAAAAAAATGATGCGAGGAAATAACATAAAGAAATGAGGAGCACAACATGAGCAAAAAGAAATGGATTTTTCTGGCACCACTAGCCCTGCTGGCGATCGCGCTTTTCATCTGGCTTGGCGGCCAACTGGTCATGCATCTCTGGAACTGGCTGCTGCCAACGCTCTTCGGATGGCGGCAAATTACCTTCTGGCAGGCTGTCGGACTGCTGGCTCTCTGCCGGATTCTGTTCGGAGGCTGGAGTAGTCATGGCAATCATCGCTCCAATATGCGGCGGCGAATACACCAGCGCATGGACGAGCGCTGGGAGAAGATGACGCCCGAGGAGCGCGAGAAGTTCCGCCAGAGTTGGCGCTCTCGTTGCAGCGGCTTTGCAGCGCCAACCAGCGAACCCAAGGAGTCGGCCTGATAGTGTCGTGCTAGGGGGTTCGCGATGACCGGCGCCCTTGTATGCTGACGGCGGGTGCCCCCTACGGCGATCTTGCGTGGGGGACGGCCCGCGAGTGGTACGATTGCCGATGTCAATGGAGGATTGCCGTGCGGAGATTCTTCCCAGTCATAGCTGCGCTATGCTCATTCCCCTTTGCGGGGATCGCTCGTGCTCAGGACGTCGTCAAATTCGCTCCCGAGCACAACAAAATCATCCTGGAAAACGCCGACGTGCGCGTCATCGAAAACACTCTTGCCCCGGGCGAAAAAGACGCGATGCACACACATCCTTCCGGCTGGTATTACGTCGTCAAACCAGGAACGATGAAGATTGTTTTCGCTGACGGCAAAGTGGCCACCTGGGAAGCCAAAGAAGGAGAAGGCGGCTGGCTGCAAACCAAAGCTCCACACACCGCCGAAAACGTCGGCAAAACCACTCTGGTTTATGTCCTGGTCGAGGTGAAAAGCGCTGAAGCGCCTCATTCTCCGCCGGCGGAACGATCTCGCGGAAGCAACCCGTGAACCTGAACCGCGGCGTTATCCTCCTCATTGTCGTCCCGCTCGTCGGAATTGCCGTTCTGGTCTCCGAGTTCGCGCACTCACCCTGGAGCCCGCTGCGCCTCGCTGGAATGTTCCTTTTGTTTCCAGCCCTCGCGCTTCTGACGCTTGCGCGCTTCCAGCTCGGCAATTCTTTCTCCGTAACGCCACGGGCAAAAAACCTCGTCACCCATGGCATCTACTCCCGCATCCGCAATCCCATCTATTTTTTCGGCTCCTTCGTTATTGCGGGACTCTTTCTTTTCCTCGAGCGGCCTTACCTGCTCTTGCTTCTCGTGCCTGTCCTGATCCTGCAGATCATCCGGGCCCGCGCCGAATCACGCGTCCTGGAAGAGCACTTCGGCGACGAGTATCGTCGCTATCGAGCCTCCACCTGGTTTTAGCCGCCGGGCGTTCGCTGAACGGCCCCGTAGCTTCGCACATGGCGGGCCTAATTCCTGTTTACCTTCAGTTTAGGAAGCCGGCAGTAGAGTTCTCCTAACACGGAGGGCACTCCCTCATTTAGGAGAAATCATGATGAAAAATTACCTGGTAGCGTTTGCAGCCGGTACCTTACTTCTCGCGGGCAGCTCCTCGGCCCAGGAAAAGAAAATCAATCGATCGGACCTCCCGCCTGCAGTCGAGAAAGCAGTTGCGGCGCAAAGTTCAGGAGCAACCATTCGCGGATTCTCCACCGAAAAAGAGAAGGGCCAAACTCTCTACGAAGTGGAAATGACGGTCAACGGCCACAGCAAGGATATCTCCATGATGACCGATGGCTCCATCGTCGAAGTCGAAGAGCAGGTCGCGCTGGACTCGCTCTCGCCCGAAGTCAAAGCCGGATTGCAGGCCAAGGCGGGCAAAGGCAAGATTCTGAAAGTCGAGTCCCTCACAAAGAAAGACAAGCTGGTCGCCTATGAGGCTCGGGTCGAAACGAACGGAAAAAAATCTGAAGTCCAGGTAGGCCCGGACGGCAAACCGCTCGACCACGAAGAATAAATAGCACCCTTGCAGAATAAACAGCGCGTCTGGTATTCACACCTTCTGGAAATCTTGCGGACGTGTGCTCCGTTACTGCACGCTTGCGTTCATTTCCCAACAGACGCTCGCGCTCCCAATTCTCATTCTGGAAACGCCTTCGCCTCTATTCCCGGCAAGAGCCTCAAGGCATTCTTGTAGTACACTTTTTTCAAGACGTCGTCCGGCACATCGAAACCATAGATCCGCCAGAATGCGTGGCGCTTCCGGTAGTACTCAAAATACTCGTCGCGCGTTTCCAGGCATCGGAAATACCATTTGTATTCGTCTACCTCGTAAATGTCTTTCCCCATCAAAATCCGGTCCTGATACTTGACCAAAAAATCGTGAGCCGAATACGGCTGCCGCCCGAGTTCCGCCAGCACCGCTGCAATGTCCGCGCTCACGTTCGGATAGGTATCAAAAAGCTTCCCCAGCCTCTGCAGGTCATTTCCATGAAACGCCAGATGGGCCGCGATGAAATTCGTCCTCGGGTGCTTCAGAAACAAATGGTTGCGCTCGGCCATAAGCGTTTCGAATGGCGGGTACGACGAAGGCGGCCTCGCGCGTCCCGGAAACTGTTTCAATTCCAGCCACCGCTCGTTCGAATAATCCCACGGATCAAAAAATGCCGAAGGCTCCGCCACGTGGATCAGCACGGGAATCCTCAGCTCCGCGCATTTCTCGAACACCGGATCGAACTCGGGATCGTCCACGTGCACGCGTTGCCCGTTCGCGTACTTCAGGTCCATTCCGAAATCCTTGAAGATCTTCAGCCCCTGCGCGCCGTTCTTCACATCCTGCTCGAGGCGCGCGGCCGCGCGCGCACCGAATCCTGGAGTGTTCAAGTCGTCGTAACTCATGTTTGCAAACACTACAAACCGGTCAGGGTACCGCGTCTTCATGGTCGCCACGGTCTTCCGCAATTCCTCGCCGGTTCCTCCGCTCAAGTTCACCAAGATGCGCAAGTTGATCGAATCCATTCCTTTGATCAAATCCTCCACGTGCCCGGGTGTCGGGTTCCAGTGATGACTGTGAATGTCAATGAACGGAAACTTCGCTCGCGCGATCTTGTGTTCCCTGGTGACGAGCGTGGACTTCGGCTGGTATTCCTCAATCGTGGGTGTTCGCTGCTCTTGCGAGCCTGGCCGCTTCTGCGGCACATGCCCCAGGGACGCCGCTAGCCGCGTCGCAGCCATGTGTGGCCACACAAAAAGTAAAATCACCGCCGCAAGAATCGCTGCTAGGAATCCAATAGAGCCCCAGGATTTCATCGTCCGCCCCTGTAGATAAACTGCCCGGTCTATCTTCCCACAGGACAGCGCGGCGACGCGCGCTTAGCTATTTCGGTGCTCAAACGAAGCGAAAGTGATTTCTGTCAGGTTAGTTTCTAAGGCAGAACGCCCCACGAGTTGGCCTTGCTGAGCAATCGCGGAACACGAGGGGAACACAACTCTCCCTGAAGTGCTCCCCCGCGCGCCTCCCGACCAATTACCCCACGACCGGCACCTGGAACTACGGTGCCCCCATTGGTTAGAACAGGGGCATTTGAATTGGGATGGGCCTTACTATCCGCATAGTGCACGATGGAGCGAAATCGTTTCATGCCAGTCATCCGCAGAGCTACAGCCCGCCTGGCATTTCTCGTGACTCTTGTCCGGGAAGCGGGCCGCTCCTGATTCAAGCGAGTTTCAGCCAGGAATTCATGATTCCCGACTTAGCCGCCCGGCGGATGAAGAGCCGCGCTGCACGAAACGCTTTGATAGAATCCCTGCGGATGCAGAAGCGCCTATTCTTCCGCTGGATTTTCCCCGCCATACTCGGCTTGCTGGTGGGGTTTCTCGCACTCGCCTGGGCCATCACCAGCGAATCCAATCAGCCCGTCTCGCTCGTTTCCTTGGTGTCGCCCGGCCTGAAGATTGCGGAACTGCTCATGCCCTCCGCACACGAATCGCTGGCCTGGACCTTTGGCTGGTTTCTTCGCATCGCCATCAGTGTCAATGCCATCTTCTACTTCTCGATTTTTGTTCTGCTCGCCTACCTCGTCGACCGCCGCCGCTCGGAAAATAGCTAGCATCCCGGCGGTGCCCGCGAACTCAGTCCGCCCTCTCGCCACCGAGAGAATGCGGCCGACAAGTTTGCTTCCTCCGCTGAAAAGAGCGGCACCACCTGCTTTGTGCAGAGCTAAAACGGTTGCGGCTCCAGCCCATGAACCGCCCACAGGTAAGCTGGGAGCGGCCGCGGCTCGCACTTCAGGTCGTGCAGCGGCGGCCGCCAGGGTCAGCGCCGTTGGCCCCACGTCTGTATCTTCTTCTTTTGGGTTATTTGCTTCGTCGGCGGGATTGCCTCGTGCTGCAGTCCTCACGACATGCCGCGCTATTTCTCTTCTTGGAACGAAGTCTACGATCCTGGTGAAGCCGCGCGAGCCATCTCTGGCTCACCAACGAGCTCATCAAAAAGCTTCCGGTAATGAATCATTGCCTGGCGCAGATCTTCCGTAGTGGCTTGGCCACTCGCATGGCGCATCGTGATTTCATGCGCCGCGCGGTAATTTCCCACAACCAAGGGATGGTCGACGGAGATATCCGCCGAGCGCTGTTCAAACTCACTCACGGAATAACCGCGTGTGGACATCACGTCGCCGAGCAGTTGGTCTGCCTGGGTAACCGAATTCTTCGGGTTGTCAACGAACTCTGACTGAACCTTATGCCAAGAAGCAATATAGCGCTCCCGTTCGCTTGCCGCGAGCGGCCGGATGGCAAATCCCTCGACACGTTTTTCTCGTTGTTCGAGCCCGGCTTCCGCCTTCCGCCGGCCTCCACTTCCCTCGACCGCGCGCGCATATTCAGGTCCGAATCGCGTAAGCAGTCTTTCGGTCTTGCGCTTCTTGAGGAACATCACCGCAACGATACCCGCAATCCCCATGAGAATCACGCCGATGACGATGACCAATGTCAATGTGCTCATAGCAAGCTCCTCCCGTTTCTTTGCCAGATCCGGTAGCTGAGTCGAAATCGTCACCTTCCACGGACTCCGCGAAGAGATGTTGCGGCAACGAACACACAACACCTCATTGCGGATTCTGAGTGCGGTCGCCGTTTCTTATGCGCTGACCCTTCTCCCGGACACGAGATGCATAATCAGGAGGATGATGCCGACAACCAGCAATATGTGGAATAGACCCGTGGATACGTGAAATGCGAAAAGCCCAAGCAACCAGCAAATGATTAACACTGCTGCGATGAGTCCCAACATGATTTCTTCTCCTTATTTCCGCGCGCGAAACTGAGCCCTCTCTATATTCGCGCGCAGCTCCCAAGCCCAAATTCAGCAGGGTTTCTTGCAGACCTAACTTGCGCGTCTCAGAAAGAAATGTCTGTACACTTAGAGACAGTGCACGCACGGGCCACTGCTAATAGCACGCCGGGCGGGGCCCACATGCACCGGAGCTGCAGGCACGGCTACCAAGTCAATAAAACAATTTAGGCGACCAATTTTCGCGACCTTCCGGCAAAAGGTCGAACAGATTCCAGACCGGGGCAAAGAGGTCTATACCCCGGTGGTTTGGGTTGCCGTTTGGCCCGGGGTGAAGCGAAGCTTCGGTGGCATAAAAATGATGGATTTTACCGTCAGGTTCACGGCTGAACACGCTGATGCCCGGATGTTGGGGCAAATAAATCAGACAGGCGGACATCCCTGAACTGGCCGGGGGGCTTCGTCAAGGATATCAGCGGGACACGAAAAACATAAGTCGGTTGCAACCGCGGGCCCCATGGAGAGTTGTCTGCGAAGCGCCGCAACACTCTCTCGTTGATCTTTCAGCGCAATCTCCGCCTCCAGCAGTTGATTCCGCAACTTGCGATACTCGCTTGCTACTCTCGCAACTGTTGTCGTCATCAAGTTCCTCACGCGAACTTATTCATCTGGAATTCGCACCACGCTCTCATACGGTAGCAGTGACATGCGGTCAGGACTATGCCGTTTAAAACACTGGGGCACCCGCGCAACGAGTAGCAGTTAATCGTTGCGAATCGACAGGGAGGCCGCAGACCGATTTTGAGAACTATTCCTCCAGGCGCGGGTGAGTTAGATTTGCTAGCCGCACAGGTCTATGAGACGTTTTTCCAGGAGAAGGCTGTCGGTCAATTGCGAGAAGCACTCTTGCGCGACGATGGGATCGACGTACCCGGCGCGGCGCGTGGGGATGTAGCACGCGGCGAACGCAAGCACGGCAAGCATCGCGGCGATGCCGGCAACGTTGCGAAATCGTTTGGCGCCACGCGGCAGAGAAGGTCAGCCACCGCACATCGAAGCCAGAGAGACTGCCTGCAACGAATTCCCCGGAAAACGCACTACATAAGCAAAACGCGGGCACTCCCACTCGAAAGGCAGTGCATTCGCCAACATCCCAAACTTCTTTTCCTCAGGAGGGGAAATGAAAAACGCCTTCCAACGATTTCTCTCGGCAGCCGCCATACTCGCTATCAGCCTGGCGCTCGGCTCCTGCAATCCTCCCAACTATCCGACCGGCACCATCGAGCTGAAGTATTACGCCACGGGTAGCTGGAGCGTGACGGTGAAGCCCGCCTTCGGGTGCTGCGATTCCCTCGGCAACAAATTCGATCTCTACTATCCGACGAATCTTGGTGCCGGCGGCTTCTTGCACCCAATCATCACCTGGGGGAACGGCACAAACGGATCCGCGGCTGCAGTTGATTACCTGCTCAGACATTTCGCGTCGTGGGGCTTCGTTATCGTGGCCACCGAGGACAAGAACACCGGCGCCGGACAGACCATTCTTGACGCAGCCAACTTCATGGTCGGCCAGAATAACAATGCCGCGAGCATCTTCTATCACAAGCTCAACGTGAGCCAAATCGGGGCCGTCGGCCACTCGCAGGGCGCCGGCGGAGTCATCAACGCAGCGAACAAATCCGGCGGTTTGATCAAGACCGTGATCCCCCTCGAACTGCCGGCACAGGGCTGGTGCATCTTGAATCTGCCCACTTGCGCGGATTCAAAAAATCTTACCTCCGGGTCTGTTTTCTTCATTGATGGCTCGGCCGACACGCTCATCTCGCCGCCCACACAGCCGCCCGGCACTCTGGGTGAGCAATCCATCGCTGCCTACTACGACGCCGTGCCTGCCGGGGTTGGCAAGGTGAAAGGAACGCTGATCGGCCCGAATCACAATGACGTCACAGGACAACCCGACTGCAAGCAAGCGGCCTTCCCCTGTGTGAATGGTGTCTACGGCTATCTCGGCTATCCCACGGCTTGGCTGATGTACCAGCTTCAGGGAGACAGCTACGCGCACGGCGCGTTTGTCTCGGGAACCGGGGAAATGTTTTCGGAAACTAAAAACTGGGAGATCGTGGCGAGCAACATCCCTTAGGCTAATCCGAAGCTTGTACATTATGAAGCGGCGATTACCTTATGGCGAGTTCGTCGCGCGATTCGAGGCCAGCAGAATGTCAAGCTGAGCAGGCTGCACTTCGGGGAAGAGCAATACCTCGAACTATCGCTTCGCCGTCGTGAGCTTTGCTAGCTGCGAGCGGGCCCGCACTTCACCGCGGCAGTGGCGCATCACTTCGTCCGTGTTGCGCACCGATTTGCCGTCCAGATCATCCGCATCTTCAGGCAGCAGATCGATGATGTGCCCGAACTCATGCAAGAGCGTCACCATCTGCGCGGGCAGGGTATCTCCTCGATAAGCTCCCACCTTCAGCAGCCGCGAGCCATCGGCAAGCACCGGACCGCCTTCCGGGCGTACCTTTAGCGCGTTCCCTAGCGGCCGGTAGAACGCGCCGTGGGCATTGATCGTTATTGCCGTATGCGCCCCACCGTCCTGCGTCGCCTTCGCCACGTAAGGTTGTCGAACCATGACGATGGATGGAGCCACGTTGGACTCCAAAACATCGGTCGGGCCATGCTGATCGAGCAAAAAATTGAGCGACTGAAAAGTATCGGCAGGTTTTGCGTCTTTGCTTCGGAACCATTCCGTACATGCATTCTCGGAACGCAGGACCTCCAGAACTTCTTCGCGAGCCCGCGCGAGCTTGACGCCGGCTTTGCCTAACGCCGAGAGTTCCGCCAAGACCGGATCCCCTGAATCGTTACAGGCAGCATTGCGGGGAGTACCTGGGACACCCAGGGCACCGACGACGCTCTCGGGACAGGGATTGTCGGCCGAAGCCCGGGGCGCGTCGCGCACGGCCGATTCCACGCAGAATGCCTCCGACGTGCTTGGGGCGGTGAAATCTCCTGGCGGGCCGTTCCCAACTGCCGGCCATGCGCTTCCGTTGCTAAAACCCCCGCCGGCGAACCCGTTGGCGGAAACCGCCTCACACTTCGCCAGCCAGGCTCCGGAACTCGTGCGGTTGCTGGGTGACTTGGCAGCGTTGAAAAACGTCGGGCTTTGCGAATAGGTGCTGGTGGTGCTCATCAAACAAATCGCTAGAACCAGAAAAAGATTCCGCAAACTCTTGCCGCTGGCCAACATCGCTTCCTCCCCTGCCCCGGCTGCACAACCACCACAGCCCGTTTGCAGGGGAGCTCTCCCGGGTGGCCACCAACCCAATCGAGCTGAGCAAACGGTTCAATCCTTACCGGAGCTAACGGGGAGACGAGAATTCCCTTCGAATGTCTCCTCAATTGTTTCTGGAATTTTTACGACAAATATAATCGAGGCAAGTTTTGCCGAATTTATATAAATTATTTGTGTGTAGCTGGAGTATGAACAGCGCCCGCCGAATTCCCGTGGTGGCTCACACTTTCTTGCTTTCTTCCGTCCCTGCCGCCTTGGACGACCATGCCTTTTCAGAAATGTAATAGGGCGACGAAACGGTGAAAATGCGTTCGTTTCCGCGCACCAGCATCGTCCACTCCAGAAGCCGGCCACGCTGGTTGTGCAAAAAATACTCATACCAATGATCCTCGACCAGCTCGGGAATCACCACCACAATCCGCCGGTCCGGATATTTCTCCGATAAATCGAGAATGTACTGCACCAGCGGCACAATAATGAACCGGTATGGCGATGGCAGCACCACAAACTTCGGCGGTTCACCGCCGGCTTCCCGGAAAGGACGTTCCACATAGCGTTCCCAATCCTCTCGCAGCAACTCCGAATGTTCCCCTGGCTCGACGTGAATCGCGATAATCTCCGGCGAAATCCGCGAAGCAAACTCCAAAGCCTGTTTGCAAATCCGGCTCCATCGATCGACAGGCACAATCACGATCGGAACCTGCCCATGATTCGCTGGCGCCACCGACTCGCTGGTCGTGGTAGCCACCAAAACGGCATGATAGTGCCGTCGCACTCTGCGAAAGAAAAATATCAGCAAAGGAACGAAAATCAGCGTGATCCAAGCTCCCTCGGCGAATTTCGCCACGAGCACGACGATGACGGTGATTCCCGTAACAAACCCGCCCAGCCCGTTGACCATTGCGCTTTTGACCCAGTGCGGCCCACGATTTTTCCGCCAATGCACAACCATTCCAAACTGCGATAAAGTAAACGCCAGAAACGCCCCCACGGCATACAAAGGAATGAGATTGTCCGTCACGCCTTCAAACGCAATCAGCAATATGGCCGTTAAAACGGCCAAAACTACGATGCCGTAGGTGTAAACCAACCGCCGCCCGCGATACCCGAAAGCATGTGGCAAATAGTTGTTCGAGGCGATGGCCCGGCACAGCCGCGGAAAGTCCGCAAAGGCGGTATTCGCCGACAGCGACAACACCAACAGAATCGACGCCATCGTCAGGTAATAGAAAACTCCTTTCCCAAACACAGCCGCAATCAGCATGGAGAGCAAACTCTGATAACCAGGTTTCCCCGGATCGGTAGCCGCAATGCCATAAATTTTCACCAGGTAAGAAATCCCCGCCAGCAGCAACGCCAAGAGAAAAATAATGATGGTCAAAGTCCGCTGCGCGTTCTTTACCCCGGGCTCGCGAAACGCTTTCACCCCGTTGCTGACAGCTTCCACCCCAGTAAGCGCCGTGCACCCGCTCGAAAACACCTTCAAAAGCAACCAGAAGCTCACCGCTTGCGTCATCGCCGGAGGCGGCGGCAAAGCCGCCATGGGCAAAGGATGCCCCCCGCTCGTCAGCGCCCGCAGCAACCCTCCTCCAATGGTGATCAAAAGCGTCCCCACAAAGAAATAAGTCGGCACCATGAAAACAACGCCAGCCTCGCGCACTCCCCGCAGATTGATTACGGTGATGATGAAAAGGATTCCTACGCAAATCGCTACAGTGTGTGGCAGCAGGGAAGGAACCGCGGAAACGAGCGCCCCGACGCCCGCCGAAATCCCCACCGCAGCCGTAAGAATGTAGTCCGTCAACAAGGCCGCTGCAGCCAGCAAACTCGGAAGCGCTCCAAGGTTGTACCGCGCGACCGTGTACGACCCGCCGCCCGAGGGATAAGCAGCAATGGTCTGCCGGTAAGAAAAATAAACGATGATCAGCAAGGTGATGATGGCCGCGCTGATCGGCACAATGTATTGCACGCCCAAAAGCCCCAGCGGAATCAGCAAACTAAGCGCTGCTTCCGGCCCGTACGCCGCCGAACTGAGCCCGTCTAACCCAAAAATGGGAATGCCCTGGATGGGACCGATCTGTTCGGCGCGTTCGTCTGAGGTCTTGATCGGCTTGCCAACAAGTAAGTCGAGGATATTCATGGGCGGCTCGGTACGTTTGTGCGCGTATTTTCGGCCAGCCCATTTCGAACGAGAACAGGGGGAAAGTCAACCATTGCGAAGGGCGGGCGGCGCAGGCCAGGTGCAGCGACAGGAAGTCTTATAGCATTTTGGTTATCGGAGGAGGTTAAAACGCGATCCATTCCGTCGAATATTCGATTCGGCGCTGCTGTGCTATTTGGTACTGTGCGAGGCAATCGCTCTATGACAGAATCCTGCCAGTTCAGGATCGTGCTTCTTGTCTCCCGGAATCTTCTCGGCGCGCTCTCGTAGCTGACGCCAGGGAGATTCGCCAGTATCAGATGCACCCCCCTCACTCCTGAGAAGCGTGACGGACACACAGTCCGTCGCGCTTCTTTCTTCTTCGCCGGGCGCAAGGTTAGCTGCCGTCCTCCGCATCCAACCCCGTGAAGTACTTCCGCCCCAATTCTCCGCATCCCGAACTTTTACATCCCGGTCTGCACCGGGACGGCCCACCGCGTCCAGAGAGTGTTCTCTGCGGATCTCACCTCGCGCTTTCAAGTGTCGACCGTCAGTCGGCGGTCGGCCTCCTTCCAAATTGCCGGAGCACACCGAAGGAACTTGCAAGCCGAGTTTTTCTCGCACATGCTACCTCGATCCGGTTGCCGAGGCGTCGAGAGCACCGTGCCTTGCTGACGCCATTCTCGAAGAGCACAGATTGTGAGAAGGAATGCCGGGAGCAAAACCCACAGATACTTTCCCTGACAAGCCACCGGCCGCACTCCCTGACGCACGACCGGACGGCGGGGCCGAAAGAGGCAAGAGGCCGGGCTTTCTGCGGAGGATCCTTGCGGTTTTCGGGCCGGGAGTCATCACCGGGGCAGCGGACGACGATCCGTCCGGAATCTCGACCTATTCTGTGGCCGGCGCGGCCTACGGATATGCCACGCTTTGGATCGCGTTGCTCACCTTTCCGCTTATGGCCGCCGTGCAGCTCATGTGCGCGCGGCTGGGCATTGTTACCGGCCAAGGACTGGCTGCGGCGGTGCGCAGCAACTATCCGCGATGGGTGCTCTGGGGAGCGTGCTTGATCCTTGTGGTGGCCAACGTCATCAACATCGGAGCCGATCTCGGCGGTATGGCGGAAGCCACCGAGCTCGTCACGGGGATTCGGCCGCTCGTCTGGATTCCGTTCTATGCATTGCTGATTCTTGGGCTGCTGATTTGGACTTCCTACAAGCTGATTGCTCGGGTTTTCAAGTGGATGACGCTGGTGCTGTTCGCGTACGTGCTGACGTCGTTTTTCGCGCATGTGGATTGGAAACAGGCGTTGGTCGTGACGCTGGTACCGCATCTGGAATGGTCACGCGGCTTCCTGGCCGTGCTTGTGGGGATTCTGGGAACGACCATTTCGCCTTATCTTTTTTTCTGGCAGGCCGCGCAAGAAGTCGAAGAAGAGCGGGCCAAGGGCAAAAAGACGGTCGCGCAGCGCAAAGGCGCGACCACGGAAGAACTAAGAGATGCGCGCACTGACACGGTCGTCGGAATGTTTTTCTCGAATTTCATCATGTATTTCATCATCTTGACGACCGGCGCTACTTTGCACGCGCACGGACAAACCAACATTACAACGGCGCAGGAGGCGGCCGAAGCGCTGCGTCCACTGGCGGGAAATGGCGCCTATCTGCTCTTCACTCTGGGGCTCATCGGCACGGGAATGCTTGGAGTGCCGGTGCTGGTGGGATCGAGCGCGTACGCAGTAGCGGAAGGAGCGAATTGGCGTGGTTCGATGTCCGACCGGCCAAAAAGGGCGCGCGCGTTCTACGGAGTGATGGCGGTGGCGATGACGCTAGGTTTCGCGCTGAACTATTTGGGATTAAATGCGGTGAAAATGTTGTTCTGGTCGGCAGTCATCAACGGATTGTTGGCGCCGCCCTTGATTTTGCTGGTGATACTTTTGACCAGCAACCGCAAAGTGATGGGGAAGCACGTGAATTCGCCGCTCCTGCGATATTTGGGTTGGGCGACATTTGCGGTGATGACGGCGGCAGCGGCCGGAATGCTGATCACGTCGTGAAGCATGCGAGAATAGGCGTGGACTTCCAAAGAGAATGCTCACCCGTCTGCTTATTGCGGCCGTCACACCCACCGCAGCGCACAGTTTGAGGCGCTGGATTTATCACCTTGGGGCATTGGGCTTCATCCCCCTGGGACTCCTCGACAGCTCCATAATTCCACTCCCCGGCAGCATGGATGTGCTCACGATCGTCTTGGCAGCACGCGATGCAACGCTATGGCCGTACTACGCGCTGATGGCGACGGTGGGTTCGGTGCTGGGGGGGTTCGTGACCTACCGGCTGGCGCGTAAGGGAGGGAAAGAATCGCTGGCGCGCAAGGTTTCAGCGAAGACGTTGAAGAAAGTTTACGGAATGTTCGAACGATGGGGATTTGCGGCCATAGCTATACCGGCTTTGCTGCCACCACCGATGCCCCTGGTGCCTTTTGTGCTGGCAGCGGGGGCCATGCAATATTCCGTAAACAAATTTTTGTTGGCGATGACGCTGGGACGAATTGTGCGGTACCTGGTCCTGGCCTACCTGGCGGCGCGGTATGGACGGAAGATGCTGCCATTGCTTTTGCAGCACGGGCACCCCGCGGTGGCGGCGGTGGTGGGACTGGCGGTTACCGCTGTACTGGTTTACTTCATGTTTCGCGGAATTAAAAGCAAAAAGCGCCGAGTGAGTTAGGAATGCCTGGACCGCCCGCCGGAGTGGACCTTTGGCGCGTTCACGAGAGCAAAGCGGTAGCGGCTGCTTGACAGCGGCGGAGAGTGGGCCTACGCTCCACAACTTTCGAGGGGAAAAAGAGAGTTTCCGAGAGCGGCAGTTCAGAAAAGAAAAATGTGGAGACGAGGCAGAGCCATGAAAATGAATTTGCGGAACGGCTTGGGGCAGCGGTGGAACAGGGCCACGTGGCTTGTTGCGTGCGCGGTAATGTTCAGGTTGACGCCGACGGGAGTGGCGCGTGCGGCAGAAAATTATGAAGTGGTTGTGGAGCGCAACGTCGCCGCGACAATGCGCGATGGAGTGACGCTGCGCGCGGACATTTACCGACCGAAAGCGGAGGGCAAATTTCCGGTGCTGCTTGTGCGCACGCCGTACGACAAGACGAATGAATCGTCTTTCGGAATGAAGGGAGCGGCGCGAGGTTACGTGGTCGTCGAGCAGGACGTGCGGGGAAGATTTACATCCGAAGGCGAGTGGTACACGTTCAAGAATGAATCGCAGGATGGTTACGACACCGTGGAGTGGGCGGCGGCGCTGCCTTATTCGAACGGAAAAGTGGGGATGTTTGGGGGGTCATACGTGGGCGCGACGCAGTATTTGGCGGCCATTGCCAAGCCGCCCCATTTGGCGGGAATTTGCCCGACGGTGACGGCGTCGAATTATCACGACGGATGGACCTATCAGGGCGGGGCGTTCGAACAGTGGTTCAACGAATCCTGGAGCACGGGATTGGCGATGAACACAATGCGGCGGCGCTTGGAACAGAGTGAAGCGCTAGAAGGAACGAAGACTTTGCCGCTGGCGGACTACGCCGTGCTCGAAGCGCCCTTGGCGGCCGGGATAGCGCCGTATTTTAAGGACTGGCTGGCACACCCGAGCTTTGACACGTATTGGAAGCAGTGGTCCATCGAGGATCACTACGCGCAGATTCAGGTGCCGGCTTTGAGTTTTGGGGCGTGGTACGACATTTTTCTTGGCGGGACGTTGCGGAATTACGCGCGATTGAAAACGGAAGCGGGAACGGATGCTGCGAAGCGCGGGCAGAGGCTGATAGTTTATGTTGGAGGACACGCGGGAGGATCGGCGAGCCGAAAAGTTGGCGCGGTGGATTTTGGAGAGAAGCTGCCGATCGACCAGGACGAGATGACGTTGAGGTGGTACGACGCAATTCTTAAGGGGCAAGGGAACGGGATGGAGCGCGAGAAGCCGGTGAAGATTTTTGTGATGGGGAAAAATGAGTGGCGCGATGAAGATGACTGGCCGTTGTCCCGGGCGAAGAGCACGCGGTATTTCCTGCACGCGACAGGGGGCGGAGCGACGGGGCTGGCAGGCAATGGAACGCTAAGCACGGCAGCGCCGGGAGAGGAAAAGCCGGATCAATACGTTTACGATCCGAGCGACGCGACGCCCACGATTGGCGGACCTTTGTGCTGCGGATCGTTGCCGACAGGGATCGGACCGCAAGATCAGCGGCCAGCGGAAACGCGCGCGGATGTTCTGGTGTTTACGACGCCAGCGTTCGCCCAGGACACGGAAGTAACCGGGCCGGTGGCGCTCGATTTGTATGTGAGCAGCTCGGCGGTGGACACAGACTTCACGGGCATGCTGGTGGATGTTTGGCCGAACGGATTTGCGCAGAACCTGACGAGCGGCATTTTGCGGATGCGTTACCGGAATTCGCAAGAGAAGCCGGAGTTGGCAAATCCGGGCGAGACCTATCATGTCACCGTGGATCTCTGGGCGACTAGCAACGTTTTTCTGGCAGGACACAAATTGCGGCTGGAAGTTTCGAGCAGCAACTTTCCACGGTTCGACCGCAACTTAAATACCGGCGAGATCCAAGCGCGCGCGACGCGCATGATCAAGGCGACGAACGTGATTTATCACGATAAGGCGCATCCCTCCGCGCTCATTGTGCCGGTGGTGCCGTAGGCAGGCCCTGGATCGTGCTGTGGCCATCTTGGAAACAGGCCCTAAACAGGCCCCGGGCGCACATCAGATTTAGGGAAGTCATGCAGCCACCTGCTTTCGCTCTGAGCGGCGTTCCCAGAAATCCTGGAAGCGTCCGCTGAGCTTGCTGCAGCGAA
>Ga0210394_10003925_pt1 | contig 17868 bp, 13 predicted proteins | sample IncBWC12MmetaG_FD_160121 | JGI IMG/M metagenome (GOLD analysis project Ga0210394, IMG submission 160121) | Forest soil microbial communities from Barre Woods Harvard Forest LTER site, Petersham, Massachusetts, United States - Inc-BW-C-12-M | ecosystem: Environmental > Terrestrial > Soil >... | reverse complement strand
GATCGATCACGTTCGAGCGGTCTCCGGCGTGACGGTCTCGGTCTGTCGACCGGGAATTTGAGTCATGGCCGAACTCGCATTTGAGGACCGGCTGCAGCCCGCGCTGCTCGATCGCTTGTCCGATGACGCGCGCTCGATGCTGATCGTGGAACTGCGTTCGACCCGGCCGCGTCTCGCAGCCCACGGTGTCAAGATTGACGCGCTCGAATTCGCGCTGCGTCCCTTTGGATTGCGGCCCTGGCGGACGGAGCGAGGCGAACCCGCCGGTACCGAGGAGGATGGGCTTGTGCTGCAGTTTTCGGGCCCGACCGACGGGCCGACGCTGACGCGCGTGCGGGCGGCGCCGGTGGCCGCCGCACCGGAGCCCCTGGCCGTGGCACGCATCGCGGACGTCGCCTCGCGCTCGATCCCGAACCTGAATCCCGAGCCGGCTGCCCAGCGCGTTGTCTCGATGCGCCAGCTGCGTGAGTCGGTGCTGCGCGACCTCGCCTGGCTGCTGAGCACAGCGAGCTACGATACCGATCGGAATTTGTCGGCCTGGCCGGAAGTGGAGCGCTCGGTGGTGAACTTCGGGTTACCCAGCATGGCTGGACTCGGCATCACCGGCTTTGACGCCGACGCGGCTGCAGCCCGGCTGCAAAAGGCCATCGAAGCATTTGAGCCGCGCCTCTCACGTGTTCATGTGACCTCCGAGGTGGAGTCGGGGCGCATGGATCGAAATGCGCTCGTGTTCCGGGTCGAGGCCGAGCTGTGGGGCCAGCCGACACCGCAGCGGCTGCTCCTCCGGACCCAGATCGACGTCGAATCCGCGGACGTGGTCATTACCGATACCGAATCCGGCTGAACCCATGGATCCTCGGCTGCTCGATTATTACAACTCGGAATTGCGGTATTTGCGCGAGTCGGGCGTCGAGTTTGCGCGCGCCTATCCGCGCATCGCCGCGCGTCTCGGCATGGATTCCCTGGAAGTCGCCGATCCCTACGTGGAACGGCTCATCGAGGCGTTCGCGTTCCTGGCGGCGCGCGTGCAATTGAAGCTCGATGCGCGTCATCCGCAGTTTACCGAGCATCTGCTCGGGGTTGTGTACCCCGGCTTCTTGAACCCGGTTCCGGCTTGCGGCGTGGCCGAGTTTCTGCCCGACCTCAAGGAGGGGTCGCTGCAGGCCGGTGTGACGATCCCGCGCGGCTCGATTCTGCGCACGCCGCTCGGCAAGGGCGAACCCACCGCGAGCGTGTTCACGACGGCGCACGCAGTGACGCTCTGGCCGCTCACCGTCACCGACGCGAAGTACCTGTCCGGGTCGGGCTCGCTGACCGGCGCCGGCATGGCCGGCGGTCAGGTGCGCGCGGCGATCCGGCTCCGGCTGCAGGCGGCTCCGGGCGTGAAGATCAATCAGCTGCCGCTCGAGCGTCTGCGCCTGTTCATCAAGGCCACGCCTGATCTGGCGGCGCGGCTCTACGAGCAGATCGCGGCGAACGCTGTCGGTTACTACGTGCGCTCGCCGGGTGGCGGCATCAAGGTCCGGCCGGCGGATGCCGTGCGCGCGGCCGGCTTCGAGGAGGACGAGGCGCTTCTGCCCACGCCGCGCCGCGGCTTCGAGGGCTATCGGCTGCTGCAGGAGTATTTCGCATTTCCGGATCGATTCCTGTTCTTCGACATCGAGCAGCTGCGCGCCGCGTTCGCCGACTGCGCAGGCGAGCAGGCGGAGATCTATCTGACCCTCGATCGGGTCCAGCCCGGCCTCGAGAACGCCCTCGATGCGACCCAGTTCCGCCTCAATTGCACGCCGATTGTCAATCTGTTTCGCCACGCCCCGGATCGCGTACACGTGGACGCCGTAGCCACCGAGCAGCACGTCGTGCCGGATCGCAACCGGCCGATGGATTTCGAGGTGTATGAGGTCGAGCGCGTGACCGGCGTCAATGCCGCGGGCGAGGTCCTGGAGGAAATACACCCGCTATATCTCTCGAGCCACCAGGCCGGCGTGGAACGGTCGCGACCGTTCTACTCCCTGCAACGCCGAGCGCGACTGCTCTCGGCGCGCCAGCAGCAGTCGGGAACCCGCACCAACTATGTGGGCACCGAGGTGTTCCTGTCGCTCTCGGACGCACGCGGCCGGCCGGTCGATGCCGTGATCGCCCAGCTGGACGTGCAGGCACTGTGCACGAACCGCGACCTGCCGATCCGCGTGGCCTTCGGCAAGGGGCGCACGGACTTCCAGCTTGAAGGCAGCGCGCCGCTCGAAGGTATCCGCTGCATCGCCGGCCCTTCGACGCCGCATGCCTCACCGGCGTTTGGGGACGCGGCCTGGAACCTCATCAGCCACCTTTCTTTGAACTACCTCTCGCTGGACGAAGCGGATCCCGGCCAGGGAGCCCGAATGCTGCGCGAGTTGCTCGCGCTTTACGCGGATCCGAAAGACCCGGCGGCGGCGCGCCAGATCGAGGGCGTCATGCAGGTCGGCTACGTGCCGGTGGTGCGCCGAATCCCGATACCCGGCCCCATGAGCTTCGCTCGCGGTCTTGAGATTACGCTGACGCTGGACGACGCCGCGTTCGAGGGCGCGGGCATCTTGACGCTCGCCGCGGTGCTCGAGCGATTCTTCGCGCGTTATGTATCCCTCAATTCCTTCGCCCAGACGCGGGTGAGGTCCGCGACGCGCGGCGAACTGAAGCGGTGGGCGGTTCGCACCGGCGCGCGGCGGCCGCTATGAGCTCGCTCGACCGGTTGCGCGACGAGCCCTACCGTTTCACGCTGTTCGCCGCCCTGCGCCTGCTCGAGCAGTTGTACCCGGAGCGGCCGCGCCTCGGCGAGGGGCGGCGGGCGAGCGACGATGCGATCCGGCTGGCGCAGCCGCCGCACTTGATTTTCGCGCCGTCCGACGTGAGTGCGCTCGGGCGCGCCGAGGACGGGACGCCCCGGCTCGAGCAATACAGCTTTGGCGTCTTCGGGCCCAACGGCGCGCTGCCGCTGCACCTTACCGAGTACGCCTTCGAACGCGCCGCGCACCGCGGCGACCCGGGGGTCGCGGATTTCATCAATGCATTTCAAAACCGCTTCATCGCGCTTTTCTACCGCGCGTGGGCCGACGGCGATCCCACTGTCAATCTCGACCGGCCCGCGTCGGACCGATTCGTGCGCTGCATCGGTGCGCTCGCCGGGCTCGCCCCGCCGACGGCGCGCGCGGCCGCGCCGCTCGCGGCCCGGGCGGCGCTCGGCCGCGCGGCGCTCTTTGGTCGGTCTCGCAATGCCGCATCGCTGGAACGCGCCTTGTCGGACTATTTTGGGCTCAAGATCACGATCCGCCAGTTCGTCGGCGGATGGATTGAGATTCCGGACGAATCGCGTACGCGGCTGGGTGTCATGACGGGCGGTGCTCTTGGACTCGGTGCAACGCTCGGCTCGAGCTCGTGGCAGTGCCAGCATCAGTTCGAGATCGGCCTCGGGCCTCTGGATTACGCCGCGTTCGTGCGCTTCCTGCCCGGCAGTCCGGCGTTCGACGAACTGGCTGGAATCGTGCGCTTCTTTACCAACGATGAATGGTTCTGGCAATTGCGACCGACATTGGCCGCAAGCCAGGCGCCCGGCATCGAACTCGGCCGCGCGGGCCGCCTCGGTTGGACCGGCTGGCTCGGCGGCCGAGCCGGTGGGGTCGACGATGTCTTGATACGCGGCGAGCGAGCGACGCTCGGTGCCGCCGCGTGACGGCACAAAGAATGACTACAATTTGCTTCGTCGGAGAGACCCATGGGTGATATCAGCCGCACTGCATTGTTTGGCAAGCTCAACAGCGTTGCTTACAAGGCCATCGAGGGCGCGACGGTGTTTTGCAAGCTGCGCGGCAACCCCTATGTGGAGGTTGCGCACTGGGTTCACCAGATCCTGCAGCTCCAGGGCTCGGACCTGCACGCCATCGTGCGGGTCTTCAATCTCGATCCGGGTAAGGTCGCGCGCGACGTCACCGAGACGCTCGACCGCCTGCCGCGCGGCGCGACGTCGATCTCGGATCTGTCGCCGCACATCGAGGACGCCGTCGAGCGGGCCTGGGTGTGGGCCACGCTCAAGTACGGCGACGCGCAGGTACGTACCGGGCATGTGGTGCTCGCCATGCTCAAGACTGCGACCTTGAGGAACGTGCTGCTGTCGGTGGCGCGCGAGTTCGAAAAGATCAAGCCGGAGCAGCTTGCGGACGATTTCGCCAACATCGTGAAGAACTCCCCGGAGGAGGGGCTCCGGGCCAAGGACGGCGGCCTCGCCGGGCAGGCGGCGCCGGGCGAATTCAGCGGCGCGATGCCGCCTGCGCAGATGGGCAAAGAGGAGGCGCTCAAGAAGTTCACGGTCGACCTCACCGAGCAGGCGCGCAGCGGCAAGCTTGACCCGATCGTCGGCCGCGATGAAGAAATTCGGCAGTTGATCGACATACTGATGCGGCGCCGGCAGAACAACCCGATCCTGACCGGCGAAGCGGGCGTCGGCAAAACCGCGGTGGTCGAGGGCTTCGCGCTCAAGATCGTTTCGGGCGACGTGCCGCCGGCGCTCAAGGACGTGACCTTGCGGGCGCTCGATGTGGGCCTGCTGCAGGCAGGCGCAAGCATGAAGGGCGAGTTCGAACAGCGGCTCCGCCAGGTCATCGAGGAGGTCCAGGCCTCACCGAAGCCCATTATCATGTTTATCGACGAGGCCCACACTCTGGTCGGGGCCGGCGGCGCCGCGGGCACGGGCGACGCCGCGAACCTCCTGAAACCCGCGCTCGCGCGCGGCACGCTGCGGACGGTCGCGGCCACGACTTGGACCGAGTACAAGAAGCACATTGAGAAGGACCCGGCGCTGACCCGCCGCTTCCAGGTCGTGCAGGTGAACGAGCCGTCCGAAGACAAGGCCATCCTGATGATGCGCGGCGTCACCTCGACCATGGAGCGGCACCACAAAGTCCAGGTACTCGATGAGGCGCTTGATGCGGCGGTACGGCTGTCGCATCGCTACATTCCGGCGCGCCAGCTCCCCGACAAATCGGTGAGCCTTCTCGATACGGCCTGCGCGCGGGTCGCCATCAGCCAGCACGCGGTACCGCCTGAAGTGGACGACACGCGCAAGCGCATCGACGGGCTCAAGACCGAACTCGAGATCATCGGCCGCGAGACGGCGGTCGGCATCGATACCGCCGAGCGCGAAAAGCTCGCCCAGTTTCGGCTTGCCGAGGATAACGTCAGGCTCGTCGAACTGGAGCGCCGGTGGAACGCCGAGAAAGCGCTGGTCGACCAGATTCTCGACTTGCGGGCGCGGCTGCGCGCCAAGACCGGCAAGGTCGAAGGTGCCGCCGCGGCGCCTGCGGACGCGAGCCTTAGCGAGGCCGAGCGCATGACGCTGCTTGCGCAACTCAAAAAGCTGCAGGCCGAGCTGCACGCGCTGCAGGGCGACCGGCCGTTGATCTTGCCGACGGTCGATCACCAGGCCGTCGCGGCGGTCGTCGAGAGTTGGACCGGCATCCCGGTTGGGCGCATGGTGAAGAACGAAGTCGAGTCGATTCTGAAGCTCGCCGACACGCTCGAGCAGCGCATCATCGGTCAGCGCCATGCGCTCGACATGATCGCGCGCCGGATCCAGACCTCCCGCGCCAAGCTCGACAACCCCAACAAGCCGATCGGTGTATTCCTGCTGGCCGGCACGTCCGGCGTCGGCAAGACCGAGACCGCGCTTGCGCTGGCGGAAGTCCTGTACGGCGGCGAGCAGAACGTCATCACGATCAACATGAGCGAGTACCAGGAAGCGCACACGGTGTCGACCTTGAAAGGCGCGCCGCCCGGATACGTGGGCTACGGCGAAGGCGGCGTGCTGACCGAAGCCGTGCGCCGCCGCCCGTACTCGGTGGTCCTGCTCGATGAGGTCGAGAAGGCCCACCCCGACGTGCATGAAATCTTCTTCCAGGTGTTCGACAAGGGCTGGATGGAGGACGGCGAGGGGCGGGTCATTGACTTCAAGAACACGCTCATCCTGCTGACGACCAACGCGGGCACCGAGCTGATCACCAAGCTCTGCAAGGACCCGCAACTGATGCCGGACGCGGAGGGCATCGCGAAGGCGCTGCGCGAGCCGCTGCTCAAAGTATTCCCGCCGGCGCTGCTCGGCCGCCTGGTCACAATTCCGTACTACCCGCTCAACGACCAGATGATCGGCGCGATCGCTCGGCTGCAGCTGCGCCGCATTGAGAAGCGGATTCGCGACAACCACAAGGTGCCGTTCACCTACGAGGACGAGGTGGTCAAGCTGATCGCAAGCCGCTGCACCGAGCTTGAGAGCGGTGGGCGCATGATCGATGCCATCCTGACCAACACCATGCTGCCGGCCATCAGCCAGGAGTTCCTGAAGCGCATGATGGATGGAACGCCCATCGGACGGGTGCACGTGCGAGTGTCCGACGGTGACTTCCACTATGGCTTTGATGAATAGACCGCCGCTGTCCGCCGGCGAGCAAGAATCGGGCGTCCTTGCAACGGAGGGGGCGGAACACGCCGCAGCGCCCGGCGAGCGTCTTGAGGCCGCGCTGCGCGAACACCGGGCGGGGCGGGTCGCTGAGGCGGAGCGCACCTACCGCGAGCTGCTCGCCGAGCACCCGGACGACGCGAACGCGGCCCACTTCCTCGGCATGCTGCGCTTCCAGGCCGGCGCAATCGAGGAAGGGTGCGCGCTGGTGTGCCGTTCCGTCGAGGCGGATCCCGGCAATCCTCACGCCTGGAACAATCTCGGCAATATGTACGTTCAGATGAAGCGCGACGAGAAAGCCGAGGAAGCCTACGTGCGTGCCACGTCGCTCGACGTTCGATTGGCGGCCGCCTGGTACAACCTGGCGCGTATCTACTCGCGCGACAACAAAATGGAGTCCGCGCTCCTGTGCCTGCGCAACGTCACGCGCATCGTCTCGGGATTCGCCGACGCACTGCAGACGCTTGCGCACGTCTACTACCGGCTCGGGCGGCCGGACGATGCGCGCGCGGTCTACCAACAATGGACCGAGGAATTGCCGGACGATCCGACCCCGCGGCACATGCTGGCGGCGACCTCGGGCCGGGGTGTCCCGGACCGGGCCGACGATCGCTACATCGTCAAGACTTTTGACGACTTCGCCGACACCTTCGACCAGCAGCTCGCGGGCCTAGGTTACAGCGCGCCGCAGCTGGTCGCCGCGAGCCTCATACAGCATCCACTGTATCTGACCGGCCGTGCCGCGGTTCTCGATGCCGGCTGCGGAACCGGCTGGTGCGGTCCGCTGCTGCGATCGACGGCAGGGCGCCTGGTTGGCGTCGACCTGTCGACTGGGATGCTGGCGCAGGCGCGTGAGCGCAGCGTCTACGACGAACTGCATGAGGCGGAACTCACGGCGTTCATGGTCTCGCGGCCGAGAGCGTTTGACATCATCGTGTCCGCCGACGTGCTGTGCTACTTTGGCCGATTGGAGCAGGCAGTTCGCGCGGCCCACGACGCTCTGCGGGCGGACGGCTTGCTGTGCTTCTCGGTCGAGGTGTTGGCCGGCGAAGCCGCGGCCGGGGAGTGCTTCCGGCTGGGCGGGCACGGTCGTTATTCGCATGCCCGACCGTACCTCGAGCAGGTCATGTGTGAGGCAGGGTTCGGACCGCCCAGCCTCGATGTCGTGGTGCTGAGGCAGGAGCTGGGCGCGCCGGTTCAGGGCTACCTGGTCGCCGGCCGCCGCGCCGTGAGGCGCGGCCGGATGCGACGGGCGCGTTGAGAAAGTATGGTTTTTCCTGTAGTTTTACTCAGAGTCAAGAGGCGTAAACATGGCTCGGTCCAAGGTAGTCGAATTCGACTACTACCAATTCCTGAACCTACTGCAGCGCGCCACCAATGCCGGCGCGCGCATCGAACGATCGGACCCTCGCTGGCCGCAATACATCAAACAGCACACCATCAACGAGGTGGCGGCGAGCGCGATCGCGCGGCAGAAGTTCGAGGGCGCGATAGCCGTCATCATCGATGAGGGCGAGTCCACGGATGGGTTGTATTTCTACGCCAAAAACGATGAGGGTTGCTTGCGGCTGGTGCCGCTTGAGTGACTCTCAGGCGCGGCCTTTTCGCGCATTGTCAGTCGGACAGGCTCCCAGGGATCGCACGACATGATGGGACAGCAGGATAAATTCCCGGTCCAGGTCACGAGCCCGGCGGCGGCGGGCGCGTTGCTGTTCGAACGGCTATCCTGCACCGAACGACTGAGCGAGCCGTACTGCTTCGATCTGACCGTGGTCAGCGCTCGGGATGACGTGAGCACCGATCGGCTGCTCGGACAGCCGGTCACCGTCACGCTCAAGCTGCCCGGGGGAGGTGCGCGTCCGTTCAATGGCTTGGTCACCCGCTTCGTTCGCACCGGCGAGCAAACCACGGGTATGAATCAATCCTCGCGGCAGCTGTACCGCTACCAGCTTCGCTTGCAGCCGTGGCTCTGGTTTCTGACCCGCACGGCCGACTGCCGCATCTTTCAGAACAAGACCGTCAAGGAGATTTTTGAGGCGGTCGTCAAGGGGCATGGCTTCAGCGACTACCGGCTGTCGCTCACGGGCGAGTATCAGCCGCTCGAGTATTGCGTGCAGTATCGCGAGACGGATTTCAACTTCCTGAGCCGATTGATCGAGGCCGCAGGGATCTTTTATTTCTTCGAGCATCAGGACGGCAAGCACGTCATGGTGCTAGCCGATGACGCCAGCGCGTTCAAGGCGGCGGCCGACTACGGCGAGGTCAAGTTTCTGCAGGCGCAGAGCGGGCGCACCACGGCGGATACAATCGACAGCTGGTCGGTAGAGCAAATGGTGCAACCGGGCGCGTATGCGACCACGGATTTCAACTTTGAGACGCCGAACCAATCGCTGCTTAAGTCGGTGACCCAATCGCGGCCCTACGCCCATTCGGAATTCGAGGTGTTCGACTACCCGGCTCACCCGGAGGTGCTGCAACCTTCCGCGGTTGAAGAGCTGGCGCACGTGCGCCTGGCCGAGGCTCAAGTAGCGTACGAGCGCTATCACGGCAGCAGCTCCGATTGCGGCGGACTGCGGACCGGGGCCAAGTTCAAGCTGACCGGGCACCCGCAGGCCGCCTTCAACGCTCCGGACTATGTGATTGTCGGGACCGTGCACACGATTACCTCGAATCAGTATGCTTCGGGTGGCGGCGACAGTCACGGCGTGATGGTGATCGTCGAGGCGATTGACGCCAAAACTCGGTTTCGGCCTGCGCGAATGACACCGAAGCCGATCATTCAGGGAGCCCAGACGGCCATGGTGGTGGGTGCCTCCGGCGACGAGATCTACACCGATAAATACGGCCGAGTGAAAGTGCAGTTTCCGTGGGATCGCTACGGCGCCCAAGATGAGAACAGTTCTTGCTGGATGCGCGTGGCGCAGGTCTGGGCGGGCAAGAACTGGGGCGCGATGCATATCCCGCGCGTCGGCCAGGAGGTGCTGGTTAGTTTCTTGGAGGGAGATCCCGACCGGCCGATCATCACGGGCCGCGTCTACAATGCCGATTCGATGCCTCCGTACGATCTACCGTCGAACATGACCCAGAGCGGTATCACGAGCCGCAGCTCGAAGGGTGGTTCGAGCGCCAACTTCAACGAAATCCGCTTCGAGGACAAGAAGGGCAGCGAACTGCTGAACATCCAGGCCGAGAAAGACTTCAACTCCCTGGTCAAGAACGACGAGACCTCCGAGGTCAAGCACGATCGTACCGACAAGGTGGGCCACGACGAGACCTGCACGGTTACCAACGATCAGTCGACGACCATCAATGGCCAGGAGACGCGCAAGGTGGCGAAGGACCGCACCACCAATATCGACGGCACCGAGAAACTCACGGTGGGCAAGGACCAAAAGATCAATGTCGGGGCCACGTTCGAACTGGTCGCGGCCGACAAGATCACGCTCACCACCGGACAATCCAGTCTGGTCATGCAGCAAGACGGAACAATCGAGCTGAAGGGCATGACCATCACGATCTCGGGCACTCAGACCGTCACCATCAAGGGCAACATGGGCGTCACCGCGCAAGTCAGCTCGACGTCCGTGAAGCTCGACCCGGCCGAACTCAAGCTGGCGGCCACGATGATCGGGATTGCCGGCAATGCCCAGACGCAGGTCCAAGGAGCCATTGTCCAGGTGAGCGCCTCGGGGATGGCCCAGATCAGCGGCGGCCTGATCATGATCGGCTAGGAAGGGGCGAGGCCATGTTGGAAGCATTGGATCCCGATTCAACCTCTCTCGCAAAGCCGTTCGTCGCGTCGCTGACATTGACCGACGCGGCCACGGCCCAACTCGACGGCCGCGCCAATGTGCGCCGCTACCTCGACCGCTTACTCGCGGCGGGTCTTTCAGGCGATGCACTGGTCGTCATCGTGCGCGCGCTGCCCGTGCAATTGGCTGTGGCCTGGTGTTGCGAATGCGTGCGCAGTGGGCTCAAGGGCACAGGGCCCGCCAATGAGGCTGAGCGCGCGGCGGTCGCCCTTGCCGAGCAATGCTTGCAGGAGCCGAACGACGACATACGCCAGCTCTGCCTCGAATTCGCCGAGCGGGCCCACCGGCGCACGGCCGGGGCATGGCTTGTCACGGCGGCGGCCTGGGCGGACGGCCACTTGACGCCACCCGGCGTGGAGACCAAGGTTCCGGCGCCGCCCGAGGCGGTCGCCGCCGCCGTCATCGCCACACTCAGGCTGGCCGCGGCCCACGCGGGCGCCGAAGAGGCGCCGCGCTTGAACGCCTATGCGACGCGCGCACTCGCCGTTTTTGGCCCCCGTGCTGCGAGCCACTGATGCCTCCCGCGGCTCGAATCACCGATATGCACGTCTGTCCGATGGTCACCCCGGGCCTGCCGCCGATCCCGCACGTTGGCGGCCCGATCCTTCCTCCGGGTGCGCCCACGGTGTTGATCGGTGGGCTGCCGGCGGCCGTGATGGGCGGAGAATGTCTGTGCGTTGGCCCCCCTGATACAATTATCCTAGGGTCGGCAACGGTGCTGATCGGCGGCCAGCCGGCGGCGCGGATGGGCGACGCGACCGCCCACGGCGGCACCATTGTGCTGGGCTGCCCTACCGTCATGATCGGTGGCTAGCCGTGCTTGGCGGGAGCGCTTTGAATAGGATTCGACATCAACTGGCGGCCGGGTCGGCGTGGGGCACGGGCTGATGGCAATGACGCTTGAAGTCGTCGGTGTGCACGCGGCGTCGATGGGCCCGAGCGTGCGCCGTGTGCTCGGCGACACGGAGCTTCGGATCGGCCGGGATTCGGACAATGACTGGATCCTGCCGCAGTCCTACGTCTCGCGCCACCAAGCCGTCGTCCGCTGCGTCAACGGCATGTACTTTCTCGAGCAGATCGGCAGCTGCCCGATCATGCTGAATGAAAGCACCCGGCCGCTTGAGCGCAACCGCGTTGCGCGCCTCTCGGCGGGCGATCGAATCATGATCGACGATATCGAGATCCGCGTGCTCGACACCGGGCCGCTGACGGCTGAAGCCGGCACCGCGTTCGCGGCGTACCCGGCAACCCCCACCGCGTCGCTCGTGCCGCCGATCGATTTGCCGTTGTCGCACGGCGGGTCCGTCGATCCGCTCGAGCTGGTCGGAGTCGCGCGACCGCCGGACCCGAGGCACCCTGCGCCGGCCGTGCCGCGAATGCCGGATCTTGGCTCGATTCTCGACGATGCCATGGCGCCGGGTGGGGTGCGGAGCCCCCCTGCGCGGCCGGTCGCGGCCGCTGCGCCGGCGCTACCCGACAATTGGTTCGCGCCACCGGCGGCCGCGCGGCCGGTGCCGGTCGCGCCACCGGGCCGTCATGCCCCTCCGCCGCCTCCGCCGCCGCGCACTCCAGTCGCTCCGCCGGCTGTACCCGCCGCGGGCACGCTCGAGAATCTGCTGCGCGGCGCCGGTCTCGACCCGACCCAGACTCAGCTGTCGGAGGAAGTCGCGCGCCAGCTGGGCGAGGTGCTCCGAATCGTCGTCGAAGGCACCATGCAGGTTCTGCAAGCGCGCAACCAGATTCGCAAGGAATTCCGCATGGCGACGACACAGGTCGCTCCGAAGAACAACAATCCGCTCAAGTTCTCCGCCGACGTCGCCGACGCCCTTCACAAGCTGCTGGTACAACGGAGTCCGGCGTATCTCGATACCGTCAGTTCGTTCGCCGACGCGTTCGACGACATCCGGGTCCATCAGCTCGCGATGCTCGAGAGCTTGCGGGTAGCGTTCGACTCCATGCTGAAGCAGTTCGATCCGGAAGTTCTGCAGGCGCAGTTCACCAAGCAGGGCGGTCGCGGCTCGGTGCTGGGAATGGGCGGCAAGCCGAAGCTCTGGGAAGCGTACGTCGGGCGTTACGGAGAACTGGCAGCCGATCGAGAATTTGCGTTTCGGCGGCTGTTCGGCGAGGAATTCGGCAAAGCCTACGAGCAGAATCTGGAACGCCAAAAGCGTATGCTCAAGGCCAACAAGAACGTCGGATAGATTCGAAGGGGTGTGCGATGACAGGCGGCAGCGAAGGGACGGTCGCCCGGCAGTTCGGGCGGCAGATCGCCGGTGTTCTCGCGGTGCTCGTCGCGGTGCTCGCCGGTTGCGCGCATAAGTCGCCGCCCCCGCCCCCACCCCCGCAGGCGCTCGACGTCCAGATTCGCGTCGTCGCCGCCCTCGATGTCAATCCAAATCGTAACGGCCGCGCCTCGCCGGTATTCCTGCGGGTTTTCGAGCTGCGGGATCCCAGCAAGTTTCTCAACGCCGAGTTCGACGACGTGACGCTGCGCGTGGACACCACCCTCGCCGGTACCCTGATCGGCCGCGACGAGCGCATGGTCGAGCCTGGGTCCACCGTGATGCTCGCCCTCAAGATCGATCCCCAGACGCGGCTGCTGGGCATTGTCGCCGAATACAGCGACCTCGCGAACAGCCGCTGGCGTGCAACCAGCCCGGCCCCGCCGGGGGGACTGCTGACGCTGTTCAAAGACCAGTCCCTCGTCATCAGTCTCGACCGTCAGGCCGTCTCGGCCGCCGCGGTCCCCCTCGGCAAAGGTAAATGATTCATGTCGGATCGCAGTAAGGTCATTTGGTCCGAGGGACTGTTCCTTCGCCCGCAGCACTTTCAGCAGCAGGAACGGTATTTTGAGGCCTATGTCGAAGGTCGAGCCGCTTCGCTGCGCGCGGACGGTTGGGGCTTCGAGGAACTGGAACTCGATCGCGACGTGCTCACGATCGGCAAGCTGGCGGTCCGCCGGGCCCGCGGCGTCTTCCCGGACGGCACGCCGTTCTCGATCCCGGATCGCGATCCGCCGCCGACGCCGCTCGAAGTACCGCCCGAGCTGCGCAATGCGCGCGTATTTCTTGCGCTGCCGCTACGGCGGGGCGGAGCCCTCGACAGCGACCGGCGCGCCGGTGCCGAAGGCCTGGCCCGGCAAATGGTGCGCGAGCTTGAGCTGCGAGACGCCACCGTCGAGTCGGCGAACACGTCGCTGGTCGAGGTCGGGGGACTCAGGACCCGCCTGATCGCGTCAGGCACGCCCACCGAGGACTTCGCGTGTATTCCGCTCGCACACGTGCAGGAGTGCCGAGTCGACCGACAGGTTCTGCTTGATGATCGGTTCATGCCGACGGCGCTGCGGGTCCGGGCGTGCCCGCCGCTCGCGACGTTTGTGACCGAGCTGTACGGACTCCTGCACCAGCGCGGCGACGCGCTGGCGAACGTGGTGACGGGCACCGACCGCGGCGGCGTCAGCGGCGTTCGGGAATTTCTGAGATTTCAGGCGATCAATCGCTATGAACCGCTGGTGCAGCACTTCACGCGGCTCGCGGTGCTGCATCCGGAAGACCTGTACCGCTGGCTCGTCGTGATCGCGGGCGACCTCGCCGGCCTTGGCAAGGAGGGGCGCCGACCGATCGAGTTCCCCGCCTACCAGCACAGTGACTTGCGCGCCTCATTCGAGCCCACGATTGCCGCGCTGCGCGGTTACCTCGACGACAAGCTGGTCAGCGACGTGGTGTCGATCCCCGTGGAGTTGGCGCAGCCGAATGTGTACCTGGCCCGGATCAACGACACCTCGCTGATCGACGGGGCGGTCTTTGTGTTGGCGGCCAAGGCGGCACTGCCGCCCGAGGAGATCCGGCGCAGGATTCCGCAGATGGTGACGATTGCACCGGCCGTGCGGCTAAAGGAGTTGGTCGAGAGCGTTGTGCCGGGCCTGACGCTCTCGCCGCTTGCGCAGATTCCGCCGCGGATCCCGTTCCTCGCCGGCTACGTTTACTTCGAGGTCGACCGCTCCGGCGCGTTGTGGAAGGACATGAAGGGATCGGGCGCCTTTGGCTTATTCGTCGGCGAGGGATTTACGAACCTTGCCTTTTCGATGTGGGCCATCCGAGGAACCTGAACGTGACTACGGGCGACGATCATGACGGGCAAGGACCACGCAACAAGACGGTGCTCCGCCCGCAGCCGGGAGGCCGCGGTGCAGGCCGGTCGAGCGCGCCGGCCGCCGCATCCGGCGCGGGTCCCGGGCCGATCTCTGCCGTCGCCTCCGGCGCGCGCACGGCGGCGGTCGAGGAATTCATCACGCGCGGCGCGAACCCGCTCCTGGCCGCGGCCGGGCCGCTTCTCATTCTCGGTGCCACGGTCGGCTCGATGGTTTATCAGGCCGACGTCGAGGGATTGCGCCGCAAGGCGGTCGAGTCGGTGCAGGCCTTCGAGGCCCAGGCGCGTGCCGCCGGCGTCGATCCCAACGATGTGACGATTGCCCGCTATGTGATATGCACCTTCTTAGACTCGGCCATCTTTCAGACGCCGTGGGGTGGCCAGACCGTCTGGGGTCCGCGCTCGCTGCTCCTCACGTTTCACAACGAGGCGCATGGCGGCGAGAAGTTCTTTACCCTGCTCGAGCGGCTGCGTCAGGATCCGGCACGGTATCTCAATCTGCTCGAGCTTCAGTATATTTGCCTGGCGCTCGGGTTCCAGGGCAAGTATCGCTTCGAGTCGAATTCACGAGCGATGGTGCAAACGCTGCAGGACGATCTCTACCGCCTGATCCGCGCGCAGCGCCCGGGGATTGGCGCGGCACTGTCGGGTCATTGGCAGGGACTCACGCAACCGAAGGCGCGGGCGTTCCGGCTTGTGCCGTGGTGGGTGGTGGTCGTCGCCGCGGCCGCGATCCTGCTGTCCGTCTTGATTTTTTTGCGCGCAAGCCTGAGCGATAAGGCCGCGCCCGTGCTCGCGGCACTCGCGGTGCGCGGCGTGGACACAGGCTACGCGGCTCCGCCGCCCCAGGCCCCCAGCCGGCTCAAGCAATTGCTGGCTCCGCAAGAACAGGCGGGTGAGCTGCTTGTCGAAGAGTTCGGCAAGAGGACGGTCGTGACGCTCAAGGTACCTGAACTCTTCCAAAGCGGCAGTGCGCAGGTGGTCGCGGGCCAAGTACCGTTGTTCACCGCGATCGGGCGCGCCCTCGAGGCGGTGCCGGGCCGCATTCTTGTCGTGGGGCACACGGACGATCAGCCGTTGCGATCGTTCCGCTATGCCGACAACTTCGAACTTTCTCGCGAACGCGCGGTGGCGGTCGCGCAGCTGCTCAAGCCCTCGCTCGGCAACTTCTCGCGGGTCGAGTGGACGGGCCTGGGCGCGACCCAGCCGCGCTTTCAACCCGTCTCGAGCCCCGAAAACCGGGCGCGCAACCGGCGCGTCGAAATCGTCCACCTCGCCGAGTAACCCCGCATGGCCTCGCCCGCTCAGGTTCTCACGTCTCGCTGGTTGCTGACGCTGTTCGGCGTGATTCTGCTGTGCCTGCTGATCTGGTTCGCGGGACCGTACCTCGCCTTTGCCGACGCCAAGCCGTTTGCGAGCGCCACCGGCCGGCTGGTCGCGATTCTGGTGGTGTTCGTGATCTGGGCATTGGTCTGGCAATGGCGGCAGTGGCGCGCGTCGCGTGCCACCAGCGAGCTGGCCGCGGCGGCGAGCACTCCCGCTGCGTCCGAGCGCACGGCCAAAGGCGGCGCCGTGGGCGGTGCCGACGCGCAGCTCTCGGCTCGGTTCCACGAGGCGATTGGCGCGCTTCGCAAATCCAACAAGGGCGGGAACGGTTTCCTTGATCTGCCGTGGTACATGATTATCGGGCCGCCCGGGTCGGGCAAGACCACGGCGCTCAGCAACTCCGGCCTCGAGTTCCCGCTCGCCGACCGCTTCGGCAAGTCCGCGGTGCGCGGCGTAGGCGGCACGCGCAGCTGCGACTGGTGGTTCACGAACGAGGCGATTCTGCTCGACACGGCTGGCCGCTACACGACGCAGGATTCCGACGAGCGCGCGGACAGCGCGGGGTGGACCGAATTCCTGACGCTCCTGAAGAAGAATCGCCCGCGGCGGCCGATCAATGGGGTACTGATCGCGCTCAGCATTGCCGATATCGCGGCCTTCAGCGACCAGGAGCGCGAGCGGCATGTGCTCGCTATTCGTCGGCGCCTGGAGGACCTGCATCGCCGGCTGGGTGTGCGGCTGCCGGTGTACGTGCTCTTGACCAAGGCCGACCTCATCGCCGGCTTCACCGAGTACTTCGACGATCTCGACCAGACCGGGCGCTCGCAGGTGTGGGGCGTGACGTTCCCGTGGGAGGAGTCGCAAACCGGCCGCGCCCAGAAGCGATTGGCGGCCGAGTTCGATGACCTCGTGGCACGACTGGTGCTGCGTGTCCCCGACCGGCTGCAGGCGGAGCGCGATCCGGGCCGCCGCCGGGCGATCTTCGCGTTCCCGCAGCAGGTGATCAGCTTGAAGAGCGGTGTCACGGCGCTGGTGAGCGAGATATTCGCCAGTTCAACCCTCGATGACCGCGCCTGGCTGCGCGGCGTGTACCTGACCAGCGGCACACAAGAGGGCACGCCGATCGACCGAATGCTGGGTGCACTGGCTCGGACTTTCGGGCTCGGGGTTCAGCCGAGCACGGAAGCGCGCGGGCAGGGCAAGGCGTTCTTCATCGCACGCCTGCTGCGGGAAGTCGTGTTCGGCGAGGCGGGGCTCGCCGGCAGCGACCGCAAGGCGGAGCTGCGCATGGCGGCCGCCTTCGCGGCCCTGTATCTCGTGATCGTCGCGACGGTGGTCGTGCTCGTCCTCGGGATGGTGGTCAGCTACGGCTCGAATTCCGCCTACCTCGCGGAGCTCGCCAACAGCGCGCAGCAGCTGGCGGGCGTGAAGTCGGCCGGCGGCGACGCGACGCTCGCCGACACGGTGCCCTCGCTCGATGCGGTGCGGCTCGTTGTCGACGCCGCCAACAAGTATCGGGGCGATGTGCCGTTCCGGATGCGCTTCGGGCTCTATCAAGGCAAGGCGATGGGCGCGGCAGCCGAGGACGCCTACTTCCGCGAGATGAACCTGAGCCTCGGCCCGGCGGTGGCCCGACATCTCGGCGGGCGCATCGCCGCCTCCGGCAGCGCGCCTGACCGATTGTACGAATACCTCAAAGCCTACCTGATGCTGGACAACCCGAAACGGCTCGACGCGGCGCAGATGAAGCTGATCATGCATGCGGAATGGGCACGGGCGTTCGCTCGGGACGCCGAGACCGGTGGCCGCGTGGCGGCGCACTTCGATACGTTCAGCGCCATGCCGGGGCGCGTGCAGCCCGTGCCGGCGGACCCCGAACTCGTCGCGCAGGCGCGCGCCTCGCTGCAGCAGGCCTCGATGCCGCTGCTCATGTACTCGCGGGTGCGCCTGTCCTACGCCGGGGATGCGGACCGCGCGATCAGGCTCGACAAGGAACTCGGCCTCGGCGCGCAGACGGTCCTCGTGCGCAAGAGCGGCAGCTCGCTCCAGGAACCGTTCCCGGCGTTGTACACGCGGGCGGTGTTCGAGGAGTTCAACGCC
>Ga0210394_10003924_pt1 | contig 17888 bp, 9 predicted proteins | sample IncBWC12MmetaG_FD_160121 | JGI IMG/M metagenome (GOLD analysis project Ga0210394, IMG submission 160121) | Forest soil microbial communities from Barre Woods Harvard Forest LTER site, Petersham, Massachusetts, United States - Inc-BW-C-12-M | ecosystem: Environmental > Terrestrial > Soil >... | reverse complement strand
GAATTTGCTCAAGCGTCTCGGTGCGTTCAAAACGCAGGTAATTCACGTTGGCAAACCCGCGCAGTTTTGGCGTCAAGTCAAAATCGGCTCCGACATTGGCAAGGAAAATTCCGGGATTCACGAAATTGGCCTGTCCTTCGTCTTTATTCGAGCGCAGGTCGGGGAGCAGGCTATCGCCGGAGTTCAGCGCGACGCCCGAGCCGGTCAGTCGAATGCTTTCGCGATTCCAGAAGCTGAAAATCCCTCCGGCAAATTCGGGAAAATCGTCGATCGAGTCAAATCCTCGCGCGCGGCCGCTGGAAGGATTCGCGGAGCCCGAGGCGTAGAAGACGGAGCTTTTGATGCGAAACCAATCTTTGTCGTAGGAAAGCTCGAGCGCGGCCATCTGCGCGTTGATGGTGACGGCTTTTCCAGCGATAGCATTGAAGCTGTCGTTGCCGAACGCCTGATAGAAAGCATGCGTCAGATTCAGCGGGCCGATGTGGCCGTCGCCGGTCCAGCCGAGATACGCGGCGTGCACGCTGTGCGGGCGGATCATGCCGCTTGAAAAAACGGCGCCGATGGGCGAGGGGCGCACCAGAAAGCCGTTGTCGTCGTAATGAATCGAGGCATCGTCCTTGTTGTAATGCACGCTGATTTGGGCCGTGTAACCCTGGAACAAAAAATCCTGGCGATAGGCATTGGCAATGATTACCTGCTGATTGCGCAGCGCCATGGAATTGAGCCCGCTGTTGGTGTTCTTCTCCAGAAAATTGAAATACGCGACATTATATTGCCACCGATTTGAAGCCAGATTGCCGAAGAAACGCACGCCGGGTTGCTCTTCCACAAACAGGAAGCCGCGAAAGTCGCTATTGAAGGCCTGAATGCCGGCGCGCACGGACACGAAATCGAAATTCGGGCCGAGATCGTGCAGCTTCACTTCCGCGAAGGCCTCCTGCAAACCGAGATGTGAATCGAGGCGCGTGGTGCCCTTGCGCACGTCCACGTTGACGACGCCGAGTTCCTGTACATCCAGATAATTCAAACTGACCACCGGCGTAATGCGGATGCGCCAATCCACCGGACGGAAAGAAGTGTCACCGTGAAAGAGATCGAAGGAAAACGCAAAAGTTTGATCGAGAAAGATCTGGTCGCCTTTGCCGAAAAAATCGCTGCTGCCGGGCCGGGCGGAACTGACGTCGGTAGGCGTGGGCAGACGACGGCCGTCGAAAAACGTGTCGCTGGTGGCCGTCAGATTCAGAAAAATCTGCTTGCCGATGATCGGCACGTCGCCCTTCAATTTATTGCGATTGAAAGGATCCCACTTACTGCCTTTCACGTAAGGATATTCGCCGCCAATTCCGTAGCGGTCCCAATCGGGCATGGCGATGGACCAGCGATCCGGTTCCGGCCGAAAAACCTGATCGGAAGAAGGCAGCGATTCGGGCGCGGGTTGTTCGCCAGCCTGCCGGAGATTGTCGTTCTGTACCGCGTTCGGAGGAACGGTGGAAGTAGGCGCGGGCTGAGATCCGGTTGGCGGATTTGTGGTTCCGGCTGGAAGCTGCGGAAATTGTGACTGCGGTGGCGCGGTGGGCGGAATCGCGATCAGCGTAACTTCGCGGACGAGATCGTCGCCGGGTTTCAGCTGTACCGTAGGACTGCTGAATTCCTGGAATCCAGCAGCCACAATCCTTGGCTCATACTCGCCGGGGGCAACGTCAATGAAACGGAAGACTCCTTGTGCGTCGCTGACCTCCTCGAGTTTTTGATTCGTTGCGAGATTTCGCAAGGTCAACGTTGCGCCGATGATCGGCTTGCCGTTTGAATCGCGCACGACACCTTGCAGCGCAGCTTTCTTGGGAGCGCTTTGGCCCGGCAACCGCTGCTGTGCAACGGATTGCTGCGGCGCACTCGACGTGTTCTGGCACGACAGAGCGTGATTCGGAAGGGCGACCGCTATGGCGTGCGAGGTTGCACCCGAATCAGACGCAGGCGTGGCGCAAAGCACACTCAGAAGCAACCAGCGACACGCCGATCTGGAGATAGATACGCGGGATGCGTCGCGCATTCGGTCAGGTCCCGGTTGTCCGGTGAGTTTCGGGGAGAAACAATTGGATTCGTCTCGCGATCACAGTTTTTCCGGAGCGGGCAAATGTCCTTCGGCGGCTCCGCGCGCAAAATCGGGTGCCCGATTTGTGCATTATTCAATCATGATTGCACAACTGATTTGCAGAATGATTGAGAACGATGTGCGGCTGTGGTACCAATAGTCCAACCTCATGATTCCGGCGGAAAATCGAAAGTTTCGAACCCGGCTATGGCAGCCTTCCGGTCTGCGGGCTTGCCTGGTCAGCGCATTTTGCCTGGTGCTTGCGGCTTGCGGCGGTGGCGGGAGCGGCGGCAGCAGCGGTGGCGGCGCGTCCACAAATCCTCCGCCCACGACGGAGAGCTTGACGCAGGCGGACGTGCAAATGGTGGTGGAGGCGGCGGCATCCGCTGCGCAATCCGACGCCATGGCCATCGCCGTGGTTGACCGCATGGGACGCATCCTCGCGGTCTATGTAGGACCGTCGGCACCAGCCACATCGCCGGGAAATTTCGGCGCGATGATTCCCACCGCTGATCTGGCGGTCGCGCTGGCTCGCACGGGCGCTTTCTTCAGCAACGATCAGGCCCCGCTTTCTTCACGCACGGTGCGATTTATCAGCGGAATACATTTTCCGCCGGGCGTTGTGAACACCGCGAGCGCCGCGCTATACGGCATCGAAAATACCAATCGCGGCTGCAATCTGGCGGCGAGCTTGAGTGCGATGGTCCCACCGGCAACGACGATTGCGGGCACATCTCCAGGATACGGCGTCATTACCGGCCGGGCGGACCTGAACGATAGCGACGTGACCGCCGTGAATCCCGGCGGCGTGCCGATTTTCAAGAGCGGGCAAGAGGTCGGCGGAATCGGCGTCGTGGCCGCGGATCCGGACACGGCGGAATACGTCGCGTACGCGGCAGCGGGCATGATCGCGATGAGCGGGCCGAGCGCCGCGACTGACGGCGTCGGCTTCCCGGCGTTTCCGGCGCCGGGAATTGTTTCCATCGCAGGCATCACGCTGCCGTTCGTCAATCAGACCACGCCACCAAGTGGAGTTACCAGCGGCACATTCAACGCCGCAAACTTTACGGTGGGTCCGGTGGCTAGCGCGGGAGTTCCGCCGGAAGGCGCGCTGATTGCCGCGACGAACGGGCCCGTCGGCGGCCTGACAGCGGCGCAGGTAACAGAGATCATAAACAATGCGGTAGCGACGGCCAAACTGACGCGCGCGCAGATTCGGCTGCCCATCGGCGTTAAGGCACAAATGACGATTGCGGTGAGCGACCTCGACGGCACATTGATCGGCCTGTACCGCATGACAGATGGAACGGTGTTCAGTATCGATGTGGCCGCGACGAAAGCGCGCAACGTGATTTACTTCAGCGGGATGAACCGGCAAGCCGCGGATCTGAACCAGGTGCCGCTGGGAACCGCGGTCACGAACCGCACCATCGGTTTCGGCGCGCAGCCTTTCTTTCCTTCGGGGATTGACGGTTCGCCGTCGGGGCCCTTTTTCAATTTGTACACGCAGGATACCGGGAACGCGTGCACGCAAGGATTTCAGGTCCCCAGCGTGGCGTGGCCCAAAACCAATCAGAGTGGCGTGGTATTTTTTCCCGGCTCCGAGCCGCTCTATATCAATGGCGTGCTGGTGGGAGGCCTCGGCGTCAGCGGAGACGGCGTGGATCAGGATGACTATGTGACGTCGGGAGGAGCGGCGGGATTTGAAGCGCCCGCGGATATTCGTGCGGACCAGATTGTGATTGATGGAGTCCGGCTGCCGTATTTGAAGTTTCCGCGGAACCCGACGGACTAATGGCAAGTGACGAGCGAGCTATCCCTCGCGGAGTTTGTGCCCGGAAAGATTACCCAGACCGTCATACGCGGCGTATTTGTACATTTCAGAAAGCGTCGGGTAGTTGAAAACGAAGTCAACGAAGACGTCGAGAGTCATCGCGGATTCCAGCGCCATCATTCCCAGATGAATCAGCTCGGTGGCGCTTTCTCCGATGATTTGCACGCCGAGCAGCCGACGGTTTGACCTAGCGAAAATCAATTTCAGCAAACCGGTCAAGTCGCCGACAATCTGGCCGCGCGTGTTGTTGGCGTAGCGCGCTCGTCCCACCGCGTATTCAATTCCCTTCTCCTTGCACGTCTCTTCGGATTCGCCCACGGCGGAAATTTCGGGGATGGTGTAAATGCCCATCGGCAGCATGGAAGCGAGGCGTTGCTTGTACCGAAATCCGAAAGCGTGGCAGACGGCGACGCGGCCTTGCTCCATGGAAGTGGAGGCCAGAGCGGGAAACCCGATGACGTCTCCGGCTGCATAGACGCGCGGCGCGGCGGTGCGGTATTCGTCATTCACTTCGATATAGCCTCGTTTATTGAGTGCCACGCCCGCTTTTTCGAGTGCAAGCTCGTCCACGGCTCCGCGACGTCCGGCAGCGAACAGGGCCGCTTCGGTTTCGATCGTTTTGCCGGATTGCAGCGTAATGCGCACTTTTTCTTGCGCGCGTTCGATTTGCGTGGTGCGTTCGCCGAAGAAAAAACGCACGCCCAGATCTGTCAGGCGTTCGCGCAGGCTGGCGGAAATTTCCGCGTCGAGAAACGGCAGAACACGATCGCGGCCGTCTACGAGCGAAACTTCAGCGCCCAGCGCGGTGAAGAGGGAAGTGTATTCGCAGCCGATCACGCCGCCGCCCACCACCGCGAGGCTGCGGGGAATCGAACCGATCTTCAGAATGGAGTCCGAATCAAAAATAATTTCATCATCGAAGGGAATCTCCGGCGCGCGATGGGGGACTGAGCCGGTCGCGATCAGAATGGCGTCCGCATGCAGCGTCAGGTTTTCGCCCCGCGACGTTTTCACCGAGACTGTCTCGGCGTCTTGGAAAGAGGCCCGGCCATGAATGAGGTCAATGTCATGCACCGCGAGGTTCTGGGCCAACTGTTCGCGTTCGGTTTCCACCACCACGTCCTTGCGGTGCATGAAATTCTTTACGGTCAAGCCTTCGCGCAGCGAATAATCCACGCCGTACAAACCGCGCTGGCGTATGCCGGAGAAATACAGCGCGGATTCGCGAAGAATTTTGCTGGGTATGGTGCCGGTATTGACGCACGCGCCGCCGAGCGTGTCTCCACATTCAACGACAGCGACGCGCTTGCCGAAATAAGCCGCCTGCGCGGCGCCTTTTTCGCCGGCCGGACCTGAGCCGATCACCACAAGGTCATAGTGTTGCACGCAAGTCCTCCCGCGATTCTTCGCACAATTCCCGCATGTATTTCAGGATTCGTAGAAATATCTTCCGCCGCATCGCGGCGCCTCGGCCTACGGCAACAGGGCGTTTACCTGGCGCAACTTGCCGGCGAAGCGCGCAGGATCGTAAGCCGAAGGGTCCTGCAAATCCTGGAAGAGCGCGCTGATGGCCGAGCGCAGCTCGGCGGAATGCTCGAACTTCTCGTTTCGCTGGTACGCAACGAACAACGATTGCACAGCCATAGCCGCCTGTGCCGCGGCGTGTTCGCCCTGGGCAGAGATGCCCTCCGCGTCGCCCGAAATTTTCCGCAGCAGGCGCAGCGTGGACGCTGGATCGTTCGGCAACGCTGCAACTTTCAAAGACAAGTCGGCAACCAGGCGCGCACAATTGCCGGCCGAGGCAGCCACGGCTTCGCGGTCCGGATTCAATTGGCTCATCCGTTCGCCGAGACGCGCTAGTTCGGAATCCAGTTTCACCGCGCCGTCGCCATCAGCCTGAAAAATCACCTCGTGAAAGATCGTGTAACGCGAAGGATTCCACGGCGGGTCGCCGGGGCGACGTCCTGAATATCCGCGCGCTTGCCGCCAACTATTTTCCGGCAAAGTGAGGCTGTGATGGCAGGCGTAGCACTGCAGTTCAGAATATTCGGGCCAGAACTTGCCGTGCGCGCGAGATTCAAGCCGGAGCAGGGAGTATCGCAGCTGCACGGCTTGGCCAGTCATCAGCTCGCGCACGTCGTACCAGGGATCGCTATTTTCGGGCTCGCCCGGCTCGCCCGGTTCTTTCCAGTGGCGCGGCATTACGGCGGAGAAAGAATCGAGCTCGAAATACAGGTCCGGATGTCCCGCAGCGATCATCTCGTGGTCAACAGACTTTTCCTCGCCGCCCAGGTGACAGCTCAAACATTTTTCACTGCGCTTGGTGAGGTCGCGCGTGTCGTACATTCCAGCGGCGATGGACTGTGCATGCGTCCAGTCGCGCTCGGTGTGAGGCCCGAGCCACGCGGCGGCTGGACCGTGGCAACTTTCGCAGCTCACCCCTTCGCTGAGGTCGAAGGTGCGCGCACGTTGCGTTGCCGGAACATCGAGCGCGTGACACGCGAGGCACTGCGGCGCGGACTCCGCTCTGCCGAGGCCGAGAATCGCCGCCATGCGCTCTCCGACACTGCCTTGCAGAGACGCGTAGGCTTTGGAGTGCTTGTCCTTAACGATCCATGTGCTGTACTCGTTCTGCAGCACACGATTATCCGTGCGCGGCGAGACGCTGCCGTGGCACGTCGTGGATGCGCACGAACCGGGACCGGTATAGCGGGGCGCCTGACTTGCTGGGCCTGGCGGGCCGGGCCGCGCCGTCTGGCCGTCGAACGTGAAGAGCGGCATCACGGTGCTTTGCGAACGCGCCATTGGGCACAGAGCGAAACTGGTCGCGAGCAACGCTAAGAATAAGGATGCAGGAATCGCAAGCAGCCGGCGGGTTGTGGCGAGGTTCGTATCCATTTGCAATTTGCCGGAGCAGGACATCGGGCGGCAATACCGGTCCGGTGTGAAAATCCTGCAAATCAGCCAGCTTGTACTCTCGGATACTACCGAAATCGAATGAATTCCAGCGGAATTATTCACTCGTATTCGCGCAAGAATAACCGCGCGCTCATTTTCGCGCGAAGCTCGCGCTTATATCCCTATACGCTACACCTCCGAAGACTGATGGTTGTTTTCCGCGCTGCGAATGCATACTCTCCCCGGTGAGGATTTCTTCCCATTGATTTTTAGCGAGCTCAGGGAAATTCAACGCCAGTTCGGTTATCTGCCCGCCGATCAACTGAAAGCGCTCGCCAAAAAAATTGATGTGCCGCTATATCGCCTGCACGGCGTGGCCAGCTTTTATCCTCATTTTCATCTGACGCCGCCGCCGAAAGCGGACGTGCGCGTCTGTCAGGACATGTCCTGCCACCTGCGGGGCGCACGCGCCTTGCGCGCAGGACTGGAAGAATCGTTCGGGCAGCCCGCCTACATAGACGCAAAGATCGGCGGAGTTTCCTGCTTGGGCCGCTGCAATGAAGCGCCGGCGGTGGCGATCAACGAACGCATTTATGCCGGCCTCTCGCAAGGTCAGATCACTGCAGTGGTGGGTGATGTGCTCGCCGGTGGCGCGCTGCCGGAAATTTCGCCAGTGCATCGCCCGGTACTGTGCGCGTCCGATCCGTACCGCGAGGGGCAGCACTACGAAACGGTTCAGCGCCTGATCAAGTCGCGCGATTGGGCCGCGGCCTTTGCAACACTCAAAGCATCCGGACTGCGCGGCCTGGGTGGAGCGGGCTTCCCAACCGAATCGAAATGGCAACTGGTGCGCCAAGCGCCAGGGCCCGAGAAGTTTATCGTGTGCAACGCGGATGAAAGCGAGCCCGGCACATTCAAGGACCGCTTCATCTTGACGCATCTGCCGCACCTGGTGATCGAAGGAATGATCCTCGCGGGAGTGCTGACCGGCGCGCAAAAGGGCATCCTCTATATCCGCCACGAGTACGAAGACCAGGAAAAGATACTCCAGGAAGAAATCCGAGACTGCACGCGGAAGGGACTGCTGGGACGGCAAGTGCTGGGCAGCGAATTCAGCTTCGATCTGGAAATATTTGTCAGCCCCGGCGGATATATTTGCGGCGAAGAAACCGCACTGCTGGAGGCAATCGAAGGCAAGCGCGCAGAGCCGCGCAACAAACCGCCGTTTCCCGTGCAGCAGGGCCTGTGGAACAAGCCGACGGTGATCAATAACGTCGAGACGTTTGCGAACGTGCCCACAATTCTTTTCCGCGGCGTGGATTGGTACAAATCGCAGGGCCTGAATGGCTCGGCGGGGCTGAAATTTATTGGAGTGAGCGGTGACGTGGTTCATCCCGGCGTCTACGAAGTGCCTATGGGCACGCCGGTATCCGAGCTGATTTTCAAATACGGCGGCGGCATCGCGGACGGGAAAAAGCTGAAGGGCTTCGCGCCGTCCGGTCCATCCTCCGGTTATTTGCCCGCGTCCCTGGTGGACGTGCCGATGGACTTCAAATCGCTGGCTGATGCCGGCTCGATGCTGGGTTCCGGCGCGTTGGTGGTGTGCGCGGAAGACCGTTGCATGCTGGACATGGCGCTGAACGCAACGCAATTCTTCCGCAACGAGTCCTGCGGCAAGTGTGTGCCCTGCCGCGTAGGCTCGCAGAAATTGGTGGATCTGTTGACGGGCTGGACCGAAGGAAAAGGTTCGGCTGCGGACGTTGCATTGATCGACGAGCTTTCCGGGGCGCTGCGGCTCACCTCGATCTGCGGGTTGGGGCAAGTCGTGCCGGCACCGATCGCTTCGGTCCTGAAACATTTTCGCGCGGAAGTGGAGTCGCATCTCTTGCAGCGGCGTTGTCCGGCGCGCGTTTGCGATTGCGGTGAACGAGCTGGCGAAAGAGCCGGGCAAAGCTTCGCAGCAGCGAAACAGGGGCGCGCATGAGTGTAAGCCCGCTCATAGAACTCACCATTGACGGAAGGAATGTATCCGTCCCCGCCGGAACCACGATTTTCGACGCCGCGCGGACGCATGCCATCGAGATCCCCACCCTCTGCCATCAGCAAAACGAAAAGCCGGTCGGAGTTTGCCGGGTCTGCGTGGTGGACGTGGGCGCGCGCGTGTACACGGCTTCGTGTATCCGTCCTGTGGAACCCGGAATGGTGGTGAGCACCGCCGCCGACGGAGTGAAGCGCGCGCGGCACACGCTGGTCGAGTTGCTGATGTCCGATCATCCCAGCCCGTGCGCGCGCGAGCGGCAATCCGGCGATTGCGAACTGGAAGCGTTGGCCAAGCGGGAGCAGATCACTGTCGCTCGTTATGCGCCACGCGCGACGCGGCGCGGCACGGACAATTCCTCGATGAGCATTGCTGTGGATTTCGATGCGTGCATATTGTGCGACCGCTGCATCCGCGGCTGCGACGAGATTCGCGAGAATTTCGTCCTGGGACGTATGGGCAAGGGCGCCGCCACGGGAATTGCTTTCGATAACAACGAGCCGATGGGCGAATCTTCCTGCGTTTCCTGCGGCGAGTGCATGGTTTCCTGTCCGACGGGCGCGCTGACGAATAAAGTCGTGACGCAGACAGCGATCGCCAGGACGGCGGATTCCGAATCGGTAGCGCTGGAGGAATTGCAAGAACTGCCGTTCTTCGAAGGCGTTTCCGGAACATTTCTAAGTCTGAATCGCAACGCCGTCGTGCGCCGCCATTTCAAACCCGGCGAAGTGATTTGCCGCGAGGGCGAGTACGGGTCCACGGCGTTTTACATGCTGGAGGGCCAGGCCAAGGTCTCGATTGCCAGCCCGATCGCGCACGTAAAAACCAAAGGCGCAGTCCGCAGGTTTCTGGGAAAACTCTCGAGCAAGCTGACGCAGCGCCAGAACGACGAGCGCGAAGAGGAAACATCGCAGCACTGGATTCACATTGATGCGCCGATGGACCTGAATTACGACAATCCGGTGGCCATGCTGGGGCCCGGCGACCTCTTCGGCGAAATGACTTGCATGAGTTTGTACCCGCGCTCGGCCACGGTTCGCGCGGAAACCGCTTGCACCGCGTTGGAAATGCTGCGCAACGTGCTGGACATCATGCAGCGCAACAAAACTTTTCGCGCCCGGCTGGATCAGTCGTACCGGCAGCGCGCGCTGGATAGCCACTTGCGCGCGGTTCCCGTGTTTGCGGAATTGACGGACGAATTCATCCAGGGCCTGCGAGAAAGGGTCGAGCTGCTGCGATACACACCGGGTCAGGTGATTTGCCGCCAGGGCGAGGCCGCGGACAGCTTTTACCTGGTGCGTATCGGCTTCGTGAAAGTTTCGCAGACGCATGCCGGCGGCGAGATGGTGCTGGCTTACCTGTCGCGCGGTGAATATTTCGGCGAAACGGCGCTACTGGAAGATACGCTGCGCAGCGCCACGTGCACGGCGCTGGACCATGTGGAGGTGGTGCGCATCAGCGCGGAAGACTTCGCCAGCATGACGCGGCAATTCCCCGGCGTCCGCCAAAAGCTGGCGCAGGTGGGGCAAGAACGCGTGCAGATGAATCGCGAAACGCTGGTGATGATCAACAGCACGCCGCTCGACAGCTTTTTGAAACAAGGCCTGATGGAAGCGCAGAGCTTGTTGCTGCTCGATCTGGATTCCTGCACGCGCTGCGATGCGTGCGTGAAAGCTTGCGCCGACGCGCACGACGGTGTCACTCGCCTGGTGCGCGAGGGATTGCGATTCGACCATTACCTAGTGGCGACGTCATGTCGCCAGTGTTTGGACCCGCTGTGCATGGTGGGTTGTCCGGTGGGTTCGATCCGCCGGCGAAATTCCCTCGAAGTGATTATCGAGGATTGGTGCATCGGCTGCGGGCTGTGCGCCGAGAATTGCCCATACGGCAACATCAACATGCATCCGTTTAACGTCTTCACCGACGTTCCGGGGATGCCCGGGCAGAAGAAGGCGATGGTGAAGCAGAAGGCCACGTCCTGCGACCTTTGCGCGGATTTCGCGGAGCCCAGTTGCGTTTACGCTTGTCCGCACGACGCAGCGCATCGCGTGAATCCGCGCACGTTTTTCGCGAACTTGCTGAAACAAGGCGCGAGCACGACGCCGGAACGTTAAGAGATTTATTCTGCGGCACGGGAACGCACGAAACCTTGCGCATTGACCGTACACACCGGGCGTGGCTCATCGCCTCGCTGATTATTTTTGGCGTCGCGACGGCCATTTATGTTGTTTACGCGGCCAGTTCTCCCGCGGGGCCGAGCGGTGGCAGCGCCATCGGCTTGCTGTTCGGGATCGCCGGCTCGCTGTGCATGATTTTCGCGGGATTGCTGGCGGCGCGAAAGAAAGTTCCGGTCTGGAGACTCGGCCGCGCACAAACATGGATGCGCGGCCATTTGTGGCTGGGAATATTGAGCCTGCCGTTGATTCTTTTTCATGGCGGCTTCCGATTCGGCGGGCCGCTCACCAGCGTTCTGATGGTGCTGCTGATCGTCGTCGTTTTCAGTGGAATATTCGGCGCCGTCTTGCAGCATTACATGCCGCCCCTGATGACCACGCGCATCCCCATGGAAACGATCTTCGAGCAAATTGATCGCGTGCGGGCGCAACTACTCGAAGAGGCCGACAAATTGGTGGAGGCCGTCTGCGGCCCGCTGATTTTGCAGAACGCGGCGCACGCAGCTAGCTCGCGAACGAGCGTGGCAACAGCGACGGTCGCGACAACCGATACGCTGCCTTTGTGCACTTTTTATAGCCGCGACATGCGGCCCTTTCTGCAGCAGGATCGAGCGCAAAACGGCGCGCTTTCGAATGCCGCCAAAGCGGCCGGTTCATTCCAAGGGCTGAAGACGCTGCTGCCTCCCGAACTTCATGGCACCGTAAAAAATCTGGAAGATATTTGCGAAGAGGAACGGCAACTGCGGCGGCAGGTACGCTATCACCATTGGCTGCACGGATGGCTGATGCTGCACGTTCCGCTGTCGCTGGCGCTGCTGCTGCTGGGGTGCGCCCACGCGATCATGGCATTGCGTTACTGAAGCGGCGGACGGAGGCAGCTCGAGGCAGGTCGAAGTCAATAGAGGCGAGTACTGGTGGCACGAGCCAAGCTCACAACAAAAAATCTGGCGCAGCGGATTGACCTGGAATATTTCAAGCATCCGCACCCTTTTCGCCGCCTGCGTTTCATTTTATCCGTGGCGCTTCCAGTGATCGCCTTGCTGTGGCTGGGCTGGCATGCCCTGGCTCACAACAATCGAATTTATAGCGGCGGCAAAATGTCGGCGTCTCATGCGGTACTCAACGCGCGGTGCAGCGCGTGCCACGTGGCGCAAGTGGGCGCATTCAGCGCCAGGGCCAGCGATCAGGGTTGCGCTTCCTGCCACGACGCGCCGGCGCATCACGCGAATCAAATTTTCGCACCCACCTGTGCCGCCTGCCATGCCGAACACCGCGGACACCCGCGTCTGGCTGTGACCGCAGACATCAGCTGCACGCAGTGCCACGCGAACCTGCACACCACCGGAGCTGCCACGCACTTCACGGCAGACATAACGCGATTCATCGGCGGCCATCCTGAATTCGCGGCATTGCGCCCCGGGGGCGTTGATCCCGGCACCATCAAGCTGAATCACGCGCTACACCTGAAACACAATCTGCGCGGGCCAAATGGTCCGGTGCAGCTCGATTGCGATGATTGCCACCGCACGGCGAAGCCGGAATCGCGCTGGAGGTTTGGCTCAAGCGACGCGCAAGACCAGTCTGTGAATCTGCGGGCGATTCCGCCGTCCATGGATCCGAGCCGCGCGTACATGTCTCCGGTCACTTATGCAAAACACTGCGTCGCGTGCCACGGATTGCAGTTCGATGCGCGCTTCCAGGACGGCGTGCCGCACGACGCGCCCGAAGTGATCCACGCGTTCCTGGTGCAAAAGTTTCAGCAATATATTCCCAATCATCCGGCGGACTTGCGCGTGGCGGCTCCGGACCGGAATCTTCCGCACCAGCCGATACCGCCTGCGGTTCGCGTGCTTACCGAGCAGCAGTGGGTGACGCTGCGGGTAGCGGAATCGGAAGAACTGCTTTGGCGGAAGACGTGCGCGCAATGTCACGCGCTAACATTTGCCACGAATGCGCCTTTGCCCACTGTCGCGAAATCCAATATTACGCAACGCTGGTTTCAGCATGCTGTGTTCAATCACGATACGCACAAGCTTTTGAAATGCGTCGAGTGCCATTCCGGCGCGCCGACCAGCCAGGAAACCGCCGACGTTCTGCTGCCGGGGATTCAGACTTGCGAGAAATGCCATCGCGGCGGACGGGAAGCTGCGGAGTCGCGATGCTTCGAGTGCCACACCTATCACGACTGGAAACGCGAGAAGAGCATCAAGGGAACTTTCACCTTGTCGGCGTCGTTGCGTAGCAACTGAAGGTCGGTAAGCGGTGCGTCGGCCGCCCTGGAAAAGCCAGCGCGCCAGAGCTACTTCGTCTTCATCACGTACACGCCGTCCCACTCGCCTTCCGGCGCGCTTTGCGAGAACTCGATGGCACGTTCGAGAAAAACCTGGCTGGGTCCATCGTCCGGAAATTTCAACAGCACCTCGGTAAACCGTGCGGCCGCCTCACGCCAATTTTGCGACCTGTAAGCGGCCATGGCCCGGTCAAACTGCTCAAGCAGTTTTTCGTACTTGGATCTTCCGGCGGACACATCCATCAGTTCGTAAATGTTCACCGGCAAGTTTTTGCCCTTGACGCGTATTTTATCCAGCTCGCGGCACACGAACTGGCTGGCAACCTGGCGATAGGTGGCCTCGCTAATCACAATCTGCACGTGATACTGCTTGGTAATGCCTTCCAAACGCGAAGCCAGATTTACGTTGTCGCCCATTACCGTCCAGGACAAACGGCGCGCCGAGCCCATATTACCCACGTTCACCAGGCCGGTGTTCAAGCCGATCCCAATCGAAATCGGAGGCCGCCCTGCCGCTTGCCATTTGGCGTTCAGCGTCGCGAGGCCGCCCGCCATACGCAACGCGCACGCGCAACTGCGCGCCGCGTGATCTTCCTGCGGATACGGCGAGCCCCAAAAAGCCATGATGGCGTCGCCGATGTATTTGTCGAGCGTGCCATCGGTGGCAAAAACAATTTCGGTCATTTGCCCGAAGTATTCGTTGAGCAGTTGCACCAGTTGGTCGGGCGTCAGGCCTTCGGAAATCGTGGTGAATCCGCGTATATCACTGAAGAGCACGGAGAGTTCCTTCACCTCGCCGCCCGGACGAATGTACTTCTCCGGATCTTTTTCGATTAGCTCGATCACGCCGGGAGAAAGATACTGCGAAAAACTCTTGCGAATATTGCGCTTGGCGCGCTCCTCGCGGATCATGCGCAGGCTGGTGATGGCCGCGTAGTTCGCGGCCAGGGTGCCGGCGGGAATCACGAAGCTAAGCCACTGTCCTTTGTGTACGAAACTGAAATACACGAACCAGGCAAACGCCGTGAGGGTCAGCAGCACAGTGATCGTTGAATACAGAGGCGTCACGCGGCTGAACAAGAATCCGAAAACCAGCCCGAACAAAAGAATAAAGCCCGTATCCACGGCCATTTCATTGAGTCCGCGCTTCAGGAACCCACGACCCTGCTCTTCGCTGTGCAGCAGGTTGTCTATGATGTTGGCGTGAACTTCCACTCCCATGTAAATTGCGTCCTGGCCTGGGTACGGCGTGTTGCGAATATCGCCGATGGCCAGCGCCGTGGCGCCTACCAAGACAATTTTGTCGCGAAACGTTTCCGGTGGCACCGCTCCGCTGATCACGTCCCACATCGAATACTGCGCGTACGTGCGGTAGGGACCCGTGTAGTTCAATAGGGCGCTGCCGTCGCTCGCGTGCCGCAATGTGTGACGGCCGAGTTGAATCCGTTCGAGCCCTCGCGGCCCGATGTACGCAGCTACTTGCTGATCCGGAATTTTTTCGTACGCGCGCACGACTTCCAAATCCAGCGAAGGGAAAAAGTCCAAATCCTGATAGCGAATCATCAGCAAGGCGTGCCGCAGTGTGCCGTCGGAGTCTGGAACGATATTGATGAATCCGAACGACGCAGCGGCGTCCGCAAGCTTAGAGATGTTGGCTTCGACGCCCTGCTTCACCAATCCGCCGTTATCTTTCCACACCTGGCCTAAGTCCACGGTCTGCCCGCTCTTGAATCCCGCTGGCAGGACTTGAGGAAACACGTGGGCCCAGGCGATATTGAAATACTCCTCGGCCAATTTCGGATCAGGCTGGGAGTCCAGAAAGATGTGGCCGAGAACGATGTCGCCGCTCTTCTTCATGGCGGCGGCAAGCGCGGCGTCCTGATCGCTGGCCCGCTCCAGGTCCTGAATCTGCTTCTGCAGGGCAGGTGACGCCGACGCACCGAGCTCGGCTTGCAATTTCCCCAGCGCCTCGCCGCCGGAATTGCTCTCGGGGGTGGGAAACGTGACGTCAAACGCAATTACGCGCGCGCCGCCGGCGCTCAATTTATTGATCAGCGTTGCGTAGTTTTTTCTGGGAAGCGGAAACGAGTCAATTTTTTGCAGGGTCTGTTCGTCAATGCCCACAATGACGATGCGGTCGTCATGCGGGCGCGCGCCGCGCATTTCGAAGCGTAAATCCAGCGAGCTTTGTTCGACGCTTTGCAGGAAAGCGAAACCGGCGCGCGAGTCGATCGCGCCAATCCCGGAAAATCCGAACAGCGCCAGGCCGAGCAGAGTGACCAGAACGCCCAGACCCAGATCAACGTGGTCGAGCGCGAATCCTTTTAACCGCTCCCTCCAGCGGGGCCATCGCTGTTCCGGCGAGTTCATAGAAATCGCAATGGGCGATCAAATCCCGGGACCATTTGTACCGGGCGCAAATGCATCAGGCTTTAGCAAACGAAGATGTTTGGAACTCAACCTCACGGAGCTCCGGTCGTTGGCTTGGTGGCGCCACCGCCACGCGTGAGACCGACGCCGAGGCCCACGCCCAATCCCACCGCCACTGCCGTGCCGATAATAACCCAGCGGAGCGTATGGCCCTGGTGAACAACTCCGGCGTTCGTTGGGATGTCCGTGTCGGTGAGGCTGGCTTGCAAGGCCGCGGGTGGCGTGTCCACAGCGTGAAAGCCCGAAGGCGGAATTTCCGAGGTAACTTGCACCATTTGTCCGGCGCTCACGGTGACGGAGTTCGAGGCCGCGTCGGATTGCCCCGAATTGTTGGCGGCGTGCGCTCCGTTCAGCGGCGTTACCGAAACTTTGCCCTTGTAGCAAATCACCGTGGTGGTATTGGATTCGAACGCAGCATAAAAATCAGTGCCGATGACGCCGATCACGGCGTTGGGCGTCTTTACTTCGAACTTTCCGCCGGGCTTCGTGATCTTCACCACCTGGCTGCGAATCTTGCCGAAATCCATTTCCAGCGAAGTTTGCTGCGACGCGCTGTCGTGCTGCACGATGCGCAGCTCGCTGTCCGAACCCAGGCTGAGAATCGAACCATCCTTCAGTCCCGCGCGGACCCGACCGCTATGCTCGGTTTTCAGCAGATCGTTCCAATTCAAATCCTCTTTTACCTTGGCGGGTTGCGAATTGCGCGTGGCTGCCGGGATCATCGCATTGATCTGGCCTGCCGGCTGATTGGCCGTCTGGGGCTGCGGCATCGCGGGCAGCGCCGCCAGCAGAGAGCTCAGCACAATCACAGTAATGCGCCGTAACGAGTTCATCCGTGACTCCTTCGATTGATTTTTCGGCGTCCAGTGAAACGATATTGACAGAGGCTCAGGGAGTGTCAACGCAGAGAGCCGGCCAGTGCACCAATGTGGTTAACAGCCGGCTCTGAAAATGAGGCAGCAAACCGAGCAAGTTGCACCTCGAATGCGGGGGAACTCTAATGTTTTCTGTTGCGACGTAGCCCTCCCTGTCCCCGGACGACGCTCAAGAGCCTGACTTCCAGTTTCAAGTGACCATTGGGACTAGAACCTTTTCTGTCCCTTCGGCCAGCTTTCCGATCCCTCTCGCTGCGTTAACCTTGTTTCAAGGAAGCGCGCAGTCCCTGTTTGGAAACACGAACATGCAATCGATTGCTCGATCTCGCGCTGATAAGGAGGCGAAGCACATGAAGTTTGCTAGACGTCTGGTCCCGACTCTTGTGCTCTGCCTGATTACCGCCAGCCTCCTGCTGCATACGGGATGCGCCGTTACGACTGGCAAAGCCGAAGCGGATGTCACGACCGTCCCGGCTGCGCCCACCGGTCTGCAAGCCGCGGCGGGAAACGCGCAGGTCACGCTGAATTGGACGGCCAGTTCGGGCGCGACGCGCTACTACGTAAAGCGCTCCACCACTTCGAGCGGACCCTACACCCAGATTTCGACGCAGGCTGCGGGGAACTTTACCGACACGGGCCTGACCAATGCCACAAAATACTTTTACGTTGTCTCGGCGTATAACTCCGTGGGACAAAGCGCGAACTCCGCGAGCGCAAGCGCAACTCCGGTTCAGCCCACACCGGCAACCCCCGCAGGCCTGGCGGCCGCGGCTGGGGATGCTCGGGTAAGCCTGACCTGGATTGCCAGCGCTGGCGCGACCAGTTATCAAGTGAAGCGCTCCACCACGAGCGGCGCGGAGACACAAATCGCGGCGCCCACTTCCAACAGCTACACCGACGCCGCGCTCAGCAACGGCACGAAATACTTCTACGTGGTTTCAGCTGTAATCTCCGGTGGTGATAGCTCCAACTCTGCCGAAGCTTCCGCCACGCCCACCGCACCTTTGGGACCTCCCGCCACGCCAACAGGATTGACAGCAACCGGGGGCAGCGGACACGTGAGTCTGAGCTGGAATGCGAGCACCGGCGCGGCCAGTTATGACGTGAAGCGTTCGACTTCCAACAGCGGACCCTACAGCACGACCGTCGCTTCGCCCAGCGCAACGAACTACACCGATACCGCCGTGACCAACGGCACGATCTACTACTACGTGGTATCCGCGGTGAACACCGCAGGCCAAAGCGCCAATTCCGCGC
>Ga0210394_10003923_pt1 | contig 17890 bp, 13 predicted proteins | sample IncBWC12MmetaG_FD_160121 | JGI IMG/M metagenome (GOLD analysis project Ga0210394, IMG submission 160121) | Forest soil microbial communities from Barre Woods Harvard Forest LTER site, Petersham, Massachusetts, United States - Inc-BW-C-12-M | ecosystem: Environmental > Terrestrial > Soil >... | reverse complement strand
GCGTGTCCCTTGTTCTTCTGGCCGAGAAGGTCGTCGCAGGACGCCGCGCGCTGGAGAGGATCGGACTCATACTGGGCCCGGTCGATGGTCAAGGTGCATGTGTATCTCGGCAGCCGTTCGATCGTCCCCATGAGATTGGCGCGAACGCGGAGAAGCAGTTCCTTCGGGTCGTCCGGCCCGGTCTGACCGGCAGGAGCGCCCTGAGCCCACGTAGCGGCAGTAAAGCTGCACAGGTACAGCAGCCGGGTCCACATGCTCATCAGCATACTCCACCTCACGCCCGCTCGATAGCTGCGATTACACCCGAATATGCCGCTCCCTTACGGTCACGGTTCAGCCGGGCCTCCGGCGGAGCCGGATGGAAGCTATGGCAGGTCACAGACCTTGCCCCACCGGGCTGCAAGTGGGGCAGGTCTCCGACCTGCCATTTTCGGGCATTCACGAGGGGGCGGTCGCAGAGTAGAAACCCTTTCTGAACCGCGCGCGTTAGCAAGCGGCAAGAATCCACTTGGAACTATAGGCGAAGTTTTAGGATGGCGATCGGGTCGAAGCTGGTTTTCTTGTCATCCTGAATGTTGGCCATGTAAAAGAGGCTGCTGCCTACGACGGCTCCCGTGGTGACGCCTTCAAACAATGGATTCCGGCGTTCGAGAACCTCGAATCTTTCGATGACGCGAAGATCGCGGGTCAGGTTGAAGCGGACAACTCGTGGCGACATGAAGCCGTTTTGAATTGCGATTAGCGCGCCGCGGTGAAAATAGAGACCGTCGATCGTTGCCAGACACAGGTTCGCGGGACGCCCTATCGGGGTTGCCCTGCCGGTCTTCAGATCAAGAATGGTAATGCCATCGGGGAACGTCGAGACGTAAAGCAGCCTGCCGTCCGGTGAGATGGCAATCCCATTTGCGAATTCGAATCGTTCGGAGAGCCTTGTCAGATCGGCCGCGCCGTTCGCCAGATGCCACACCATGCCCGCACGCGTGTCCGTCAGATACACGTCGCCGGCCCGAGCGATCGCCAGGTCATTGAACTCGTGGCCGGCGCCCGCGACGGAATACCTGCGAACCATTCCAGCCGATGCAAGGTCGTAATGAATTAGCGAGGACTCTGTATCCGAATTGCTCAGGAGCCAGAGCCCGTTGCTGTGTACTTTGACGCCAAGGATGGTTCCAAGGCCATCGGTGAATAAGGTGCAATCGCCGGAGGGGGCGCAGCGAATCACCTTCCCTTTTTTCGTGCTCCCGAAATAAAAGCGCTTACCTTTTGGGTCGTATGCGACACTCTCCGGGACCAGATCGCCCTCAGTGATCTTGAAGGCGGACCTGCTGTGAGATACCGCTGGCGTCGCCCGGCGCACGGCGGCGAGAATCTCCTCAAACTCCCGCGTGCCGCGCAAGTCCGCGAAGATCGAATCGCGCGACGGGTCGATCCCGGCGTTCAGCTCGGCAACCCTTCGGAGCCACTGAATAGCCTCCGGCCATTGTTTAGCCGCGGCCCACGTGCGGGCCATCTCGTAGGTAACCGTGGCTTTGTCCGGAGCGGAACTCAGCAGATTCTCGATCCGACCGATTTCGGCGCGGACCAACGGCCGATCCGTATCGGACAAAGTGCCGGACGCCGGTAGCTGAGCCAAGGCGGGCCGCGCAGCAAGCGATAGGGCCAAGACCAGCGGCCAAGCAGTCATATGGTGTCGCTTACTGCATGGTCGGATACCGAGCCGAATTCTGCTTCACTTTGTGTTTCACAATTCTTTCAATTAAGGCGTGGGGGATCGGTCGATCGAGCGGGAATTGCAGGTTGCCCTTCTTGCCTGCGTAAATTGAAATCGCCTTCTCCAGCCTTCGATCGCCCCGAACTGGCGGAAAGAACCCGATATGCTTCTTGAAGGCGGCAAAGTGCACCAATACACCGTTCCGCCTGAAGGTTGGCATGTTGTAGCCGATTGTCTCCTCCGCGTCCGGCGCAGCTTTCCTAATGGTCAGCCGTATCGCTTCGAGGATCGCCTGAACTTCGGGCGAAAACGATGCGATGTACTCGTCGATGCTCTTGGGCGTAGCCCGGCTGGTTGACACGATGCCTCCTGCGCGATCTCGGAATTAGACGGTCGCGGATCGCCCTTGAGTACGAATCATAATACGACAGGCCAACGGCAGTCTTGTGGTCTCCCGCGGACCCCCTGAGGATTCTCTGGGCTTGCTTCGGTAAGGTCGAGTGCCGACTGGCTCACACCTCTTCTCAAGAACTTGAACTGCGGCTGCATCAACCCCTAGTTGGATGCCGCGTCCCCACTTGCTCACCCATTCATGACATGAGCAGCCTGCGCGGCGCGTGATGGTTTGTCGAGATGAGGGAACAGCCGGGTAATCTCAAATCCTCAAGGCGCTCCATCCCCTCGTAGCGGCGAAGCCGCACCGCCATTCATGGCGGTCGCCGAAGCGGTCTTCGCCCACCCAGGAATAAATCTCGTTGGTGGCCGCGATGGCGACGTCCAGCCGCAGGCGATCGGTCTCCGAGAGGCGCGGCCCAACCTGTCCCTTGTTCTTCTGGCCGAGAAGGTCGTCGCAGGACGCCGCGCGCTGGAGAGGATCGGACTCATACTGGGCCCGGTCGATGGTCAAGGTGCATGTGTATCTCGGCAGCCGCTCGATCGTCCCCATGAGATTGGCGCGGACGCGCAGAAGTAGTTCCTTCGGGTCGTCCGGCCCGGTCTGACCGGCAGGAGCGCCCTGAGCCCACGTAGCGGCAGTCAAGCTGCACAGGTACAGCAGCCGGGTCCACATGCTCATCAGCATACTCCACCTCATGCCTGCTCGATACCGGCGATGACCGCGAGGTCGTTGGCGCTCAGGCCGGGGTTGGCCCTATGGATTCGCCGGCGCCGGATTCGCCGGTACCGACGACGCGCGCCCCACCTTGCCCGCGCGAGCTTCCTCGATGGACACGTGATTTGCCTCGAGCGTGATTCCCAGCGTCTGATCCAGAGACATGCGCGCGGCAACGTACGAAGCCAGGGAGGAAACGTCCGTCGCCGCGGCGGCTGCCAGATCGCGCTGCTGCTGGGTCACGTTGTAGGGAGTCGATGCGCCCAGCAGGAACTTCCTCTGCTCCGCGTCCAGCAACTGCTGCTGTAGTTCGCGATTCTTCACCGCGGCTGCATGCCGCACCCGCGCCTGCTGGAGCGCGATCACGCCGTTGGAAACATCCACCACCACCTGGTTGATCGATTTCTCCGTCGTGAGCTGGGTTTGCCGTAGCTGGAGCTGGTCGATTCCATAATCGGCTTCCGCCTGGCGGTTGTGGATGGGAGCCTGGAAGAAAACGCCGATGCGCGCGGTCGGAAAATCGCGCCGGAACACCTGCGCCAGAGCCGTGCCAAAGCCGCCCACCAGAGGCAAATTTGAATTTCCTGGGGCTTTGCCCGCCAATCCCGCCGCGGACTCGCCGCCGAAAGCCGTCAGCGAAGGCAGCACTCCGTTCTTGGTTCCCAGAGCGGAGATCTCGGCCGTCGTGAGGTTCGCCTTCTGCACCGCCAGGTCCGCGCGGTTGGCCAGCGCTTGCCGCACCAGTTCCTCCAGCGGAGCCAGATCGTCCTTGTCCGGAACCGTGATCCGGTCCACGGTCACGATCCTCGCCGTGGCCAGCGCCGGATCCGTCACGCCCGTGCGGCTCAGGACGTTCTTGAGCTGCAATTCGTCCTGGCGAAGGGCGGTCTCCGACACCACCAGATCGTTCTGGCTGGAGGCCACTTGCGATAGCGCCGTGGTCACGTCCAGCGGCGAAAGCGCTCCCAGCTCCTCTTGTCTCCTGGTGTTTTCAAAGAAGCGCTGCGCCGTCTCCAGCGCGCTCTGCTTGGCTTTCAGGTCTTCATAATCGGCGGCCAGACCGTAATACTGGATCAGCACGCTGGCCACGGTGCTGATCACCTGCGTTTTGAAGCTGAGATCGGAGGTCTGGAGATTGATCTTGTTCACGTTGATGGTGCGTTGGTTCACGCCGATGCCGAAGCCTCGAAGCAGATTTTGCTGCACGCTGATCCCAAGACTGGGCGCCGAAGTCGGATTGAATATATCGGTGGAGGCGTTCTCCTTCAGATAGTGATCGCTATAGGTAAGGGTCGCGCTGCCGCCGGTCAGGAAGCCTTCCTGAAGCGACGCGTTATAGACGTGGGTCGCGTCCACCAGCGCGGAAGTTTTACTTTGCGTGGCGTTCGCCTCCGGAGTGGTGGTGTGGCTGAAGACGCTGGATTCCTGAATGCTGGGATCGAACGTCTGCGCCACTGGTCCGATCTGGGAGATGGTCGCGTTCCCGCCGCCGCCTCCCGCTCCGCCGCCGCCGCCGCCTCCCACTCCCGCCGCGGCCTGGCTGCCTGCCACGCCTTGGCCGCTGGCCACCGATCCCGCAAAGCCGGCTGCGCTCGGCACGCCCGGCAGCGCTCCGCCGGCTTGCGACCGCTCCAGATTCCAGGCCGCGATCAGCGGATTGTAGCGCGCCGATTCCAGATCGATGTTGTCTTCGAGCGCCAGCGCGATGGCGTCCTGCGCGGTCAAGTACAGCGCTCCTGCGCGAATCAGATCGCCCAAGCGTCCGGAGTTATTCAACCGGGCCGGCGGCGCTTGAGGTGCAAGATAGGGCCGCACGATCGCGGGCTTCATCGGGCGCACCGGCTCGATCGATGTGTCTTGTGCGTGCAGCAAGTTTGCGAGAGAGACGCAGCACAACCCCGCGGCGACAACGCACCGCTTGCTTTGGTCGCGGCCCGGAGGTGGGGCAGGTCTGTGACCTGCCTTTTCGGGACCACCGATCAAGCCACTTGCTGAGCCGCGACCGCAGGGAGTGGTACGGCGCGTCATTTGGAAGGCCCCCCGGCAGGCAGATTCGCAGGAAGCGTGGACGGCCGCGAAATCCGCCCCTCCATCGCTTCCTCGATCGAAACATTATTGGTCTCGAGCGTCGTCCCCATGGCCTGGTCGAATGCGATCCGCGCGTGAGTGTAGTTGGCCAGAGCCTGCACCTCAGTGCTCACCGCGCTCGCCAGGTCGCGCTGATCCTGCACCACCTGGTAGGAAGTCGACGCCCCCAGCCGGTACTTCTCCTGATCCGCGTCCAAGGTTTGCTGTTGCAGCTCGCGGGCTTTTGCCGCCGCGTTGTAGCGGGCGCGCGCCTGTTGCAGGCCGATGACTGCGTTCTCGACGTCCACCCGCACCTGGTTGACGGACTTGCGCAGATTCAACTCGTTCTGCCGCAGCTCCAGTTGGCTGGTCACGTAGTCGGACTGCGCGGCGCGATTGCGCAGCGTGATGTTCAGCGACAACCCAGCCGAGTAATTGGGATAGTTGCGCTGAAAAATCTGGGAGAGAAAGTTGCCGTATCCTCCGGCGAAAGCCGCCTCCGCCACCGCGGCCGCGGGGGACGTGGTCACGCCCGCCAGCGCGTTATTGGTCAGCTCCGCGAAGGCTTGCAGCGTGGGCTTGAGCGAGTTCTTGATCCCCACCAGGTTCATTTCGTTGCTCTCAATGTTGATGCGGTTGGTGGAGACTTCCACTCGCTTTTCCACCGCCTGCTGCGTCAGCTCGTCGAGCGGCCGCAAATTGTCGGATTCCGGAATCACGATCCGGTCCAGCGGAATCACGCGCACGTTGGTCAGATTGGCGCTCACGACTCCGTCCCGCACCAGCGCGTTCTTCAGGATGGTTTCCTGCTGCAACAGATTGGTCTGCGACACCACCAAGTCCTGCTGGCTGGAGTAAACCTGGGATTCGGCGCGCGTGACCTCAATCTCCGCCAGCGCTCCTAGTTCCACCTGCCTGCGATTGTCCTGAAGCAACTGCTGCGCCGCGTCCACCTCGCGCTGCCGGGCCTCCACATCCTGGCGGAAGCTCACCAGATCCCAATACAGGTTCAGAATCGACGACACGGTGGTGATCAACTGATTCTTGAATTGCAAATCCATAACCTTCAAGTTGTTTTTCTGCACGCGGATGTTGCGGCCGTTGACGGACGCGCCGAAACCCTGCAACAGGTTCTGCGTGACCTGCAAATCCAGATCGCCGGAGGTGAACGGATTCAGGCTGTATGACTTGCTGTTCACGCTGCTCCGCGTGCTGAGATACGTCAACTGCGCGGTCAATCCGAAAACCCAGTTCTGCGCATACTGTGCTTCGTAGGAGGCGGTGCCGAGCACCAGCGCCGTGATCCCCGTCAGGAACGTATTGCTCTGCGGGCTGGTAGTGTGCGCGAAATTCGTAAAGGCCAGGAAGGTGGGGTCGAGCGAGAGCAGCGATGGCCCCAACTGCGTCACGATTCCGCCGCCGGAGCTGACTCCGTTACCGGCCGTGGTGGCCGACGCGCCGCTGGAGTTGACGCTGACGCCTTGCAGGCTGACGCTCTGCGGTCCCGCCGCGACGCCCAACCCGACGCTGCGTAGCGCGCCGCCGGATTGCGCGCGCTTCAGCACCTCCTTTGCCAGCAGCGGACCGTAGCGCTGCACCTCCACGTCCAGGTTGTTCTCAATTGCAAGCGCCACCACGTCGGGAGCGGTGAGGTACAGATTGCCAGCGCGCACCAGAGTTTCCAGACGCGGCGAATTGTTCAGATCGATCGCCGGGACGGTTCTTTGCCGGTACGGGTTCGTGAGCCAGCCCAGCCGCCCATGCGCCGGATCGATGCGAATTTCATTCTCCGCCGCGGCCGGAATGGCCGCCGGCAAGCACAGGCAAGCCAGCAGAAAAAAACGCGTATGTAAAACTTTGCAAAAAAAGCTCCGCATGAAGTTTCCTTGGTTCTCTCCGCGCCCTTTGCTTTCGTCCGGACGCTTGTATTAATAACGTTTCAAGAAGTGTATGTGTTCCAGTTTGCTTCGGCCCTCTTCGCAGCCCGACGGCCTGCGCCACGCAACTGCAATCGTTGACTGGCCGTTGTGGGGCAGGTCTCCGGCCTGCCCATTTCGGGACAGAGTGACTTCTACCACGGGCTGCTAAAGAAGCGGCCCCGAGCCAGGCTGGCTCTCCGGCTCAATCGGTCATTAGATCTCCGCGCTCCAACCGCGCGCAACTCCGCGACAAACGCATGCGGCGCAGATTGAAGACCAAGTCTCTATCCGCGCGTATCTGCTTTTCATTGGCGGCCAAAAGCTCTTTTCGCCGGCCCGGTCAGACCGCCACGACCCACCCGAAAGGGTCCTTCGAAACCCCGTACTGGATGTTTCGCAATGTGTCGTGGAGCTTCTGCGTGACCGGACCGCATTGGCCGCCGCCGACGCTCACTTCGCTGCCGTCTTCGAGCACAAAGGATTCGATGCCGGTGATGACGGCGGCCGTTCCGCATGCGAAGGCTTCGCTCACCTGCCCGGATTTTACCCCCGCGAGCAACTCGTCCCACACGATCCGCTCTTCCTTCACCTTGATTCCGAGCGTGGGGGCCAGCTTCAGAACGCTATCGCGCGTGACCCCGGCCAGCAGCGTCCCCGTCAGCGGCGGCGTGATCAACGTGTCTCCGCGCAGGAAGAATACGTTCATGCCGCCCATCTCCTCCACCGTTCGCTCGCCATGCGAATCCAGGAACATCACCTGCGCGCAGCCCTTCCTCTTGGCCTCGCCGATCACTTGCAGCGTCACCGAGTAGTTCGCGCCCGCCTTGGCGTCGCCGGTGCCGCCGGTCGCGGCCCGCCCCACGGTCTCCGAGACGAACACGCGGACCGTGCCCGTGCTCCCGATGGGCACGCCCGGAAAGTAACTGCCTGAAGGCAGCACGATCGCGAAGAACAAATATTCGTGGCTGGGCCGCACGCCGATGCACGGCTCCGTTCCGATCATCGTGGGCCGGATGTACAGCGATCCGGGCGGATTGGGAATCCACTTGCGCTGGCAATCCACCAGGGCCCGGATGCCGTCGATAAAGAGTTGGTTCGGAATCTCCGGCATGGCCATGCGCGCCGCGGAGCGGTTCATGCGCTTGGCGTTCATGTCCGGCCGGAACAGCGCCGCGGACCCGTCCGGCATCTTGTACGCTTTCATACCTTCGAAGATTTCCTGGGCGTAATGCAGGACGATAGCCGCTGGGTGCAGGTCGATGGTGTGCCAGGGCTCGACGCGGCCGCGTTCCCACGCGCCGTTGCGGTACCAGGCGCGAAACCAAAGCGGGGCCGTGATGCGCCCGAACTCCAGGTGTTCCGGCCTGAGATCGAGCTCCGGCGGAGGCGCCGAAATTCCCGCGGCAAAATCAATTTCTATAGTTGATTCCGTTATGGCTCCCATTCATCTAGCGTACCCCACTCCGCAAAAAACCGGGGCAGTACTCCTATTTCCGCCGGCCTCAATTGCCCTCTGATCCCAATCTGCCGGTCCGGCGGAAATGGGTGTACTGTCCCGGCTTTTTGCGGAGTGGCTTTTCGCGGCCAGCTTTTCGCAGCCGGCTTCTTGCGGTCGGCTTTTTGCGGCCAGCTTCTTGGACGCGGCGTCTCGCGGCGCGGCTTTTTGCAGAGCGACGCTTCGTGGCGAGGCTTTTTGCCGGCGCGGCTTTACAAAGCGACGCTTTGCAGGGCCGTTTTTCGGGGCGCGGCTTCTCGCGGCGCTAATTGTGCACCGACACCAGAACTCCCGGCTGCGTCGTCTGGCTTCCGATGGTCGCGGAGAGAGCCGCGTCGCCGTTTGGTGTCGACAGTGGGATCGTGATGTTGAGCTGGTATAGGCCCGGCATTACCAGACCTTGGTACATCACCGTCGCCGGAGCGTTGCCAACGGTCGCGGTTACGCCGGTGATCAGAATCGGCGTGGTGATTACCTGGCCGTCGGGGATGGGTGTGATGCCTGGGCCAAAGCCGGTGGCGAACACTTCGATGGTCTCGCCCGGCGCAGCCGGCGTGGAGTTGTTGGGGAAGAGCGTCGTTGGACCCACGATGGTGTTGTTGGTGTGGAGCGCCGCGGCGTACTTGCTCGCCGAAATGAAAAACGCAGGCGAGGTCGCTTGCAGGGTCGCGGAGGCGCTATTGCTCGTCAGGCTCTGATTGGTCGTGAACACCTGCACGGGCCCCAGCGTGAAGTCCGCCGCCACCAGCGCGTTTACCTGCGTCGGGCTGATATAGGCAACATACGCCGGTTTGCCATCCACCGTGACGCTGACGCCGTCCAGTTGCGTGGGGAGCTTGCCGCCCGGCATGTCGCTGGCCTTCCAGTTCCGCGTGGTGGACGACAGGTTCGCGCCGAACGTGCTGATCCACGTGTACTCGGCGATGCCCCCGGGCAGGAAGTCCGCGCCGTTGACCGCCGGATTGCTGGTCGAAACCACGGGAGCCGCTTGCAAGCTTCCGAGGAGTCCGTGCTGCTGGGCGTCAGGCCCGGCGGTGAAATAGACGGCGTTCGTGTCGCCGCCGCTCTTGCCATTGCCGGCCTGCAGCGCCCACAATCCGTCGATGGAGATCGCCGACCCGCTGGGATTCTGGAGCGCGCCCAGCGCGGTCCCGGCCGCGGGGTCGTACACGTTGATGAGGCCATTGCCGAAATTGCCCACCAGCAGCATATTCGCGAAGACGCCGAAGTTGGCGGGCGCGATGGCCATGCCCCACGGCGCATTGAGGGCGCCGGCGGCGATCAGCCGCGTCGTGAGATTGCCGCTCATGTCGAAGATGTCCACGTAGCCGTTGCCCGGACCGGCCACGTCGTAATTGCCCGCGCTGCTCTGCTTCGCGTACGCAACATACAGCTTGCCCCCGATATTCACGATATTGAACGGCGCAAATCCGGAGGGAATCTTGGCATCGGTGAAGGCTCCGGCGGCCAATGTCACCGGGGCGAAATTGCCGTCGTAGACTTCCACCGCTCCGGAATGGAAATTCGCCACGTAAAGTTGCGGCGCCGTCGAGGCCCCGCCCAGAGCCATACCATCGTACACCGCGCCTTTAGATGAATTGTCGACCTTGATCGTCGCCGCTGCTCCTCCGTTCCATCCCGAGATGGTCCCGTCCTGGGTGCAAAAAAGAAAACTGGCTTTGGTGGTTCCTATCAGAAAGACGGTCGTCGAATTGGAGAGTTGGCCGGTAACTGGGCCAGTACCCGCTCCGCTCGCGGCTCCGCGCGGGATTGTGACCTTCAAGGAAGCAACGGTAAGGGTCGCGGTCGCGCTGGTCGAGTACACGGTCGCCAATCCCGTGCCGTTATCGCTGATCCAAAATGGCGAGGTGGCCGATTGTGCGATTCCCCAAGGGTTAACCAAATTGGGATCGGTGAGGTCCGCCACACCCGGGGTGTCGGCGACCAAGTTGTGTTGAATGTATGCGTTGGAACCTGCCAGCGCCCTAAAAGCGAAGCAGAGCGAAAATGCGATCAGTCGTCTCATGCGTCCTCCTTCTAGCGTGAGACAGCGCTCCAAGCAGCCGCAGAACGGCAATTCTAGCTACATTCCGGCGCAAAATGCGCCCAAACTGCTCCCTGTGGTCGAGGCTCAGCCGGGCCTCCGGCGGAGCCGGACTGGACGGGAAGAGACCGCTGTGGGGCAGGTCTGTGACCTGCCATTTTCGGGCATTCACGAGTGGCGTTCACAGAGTAGAACCGGCACTCCCAATTTTCAGCCCCTTACAGAGCCGTGACCAGAGGGAGCGGTTAGAACCCTTCAATTTTGCGCCGAATGTAGCTACAGCTAGATCCGCGACAGCTTGTTGAGACCATTAAAGGCTGCGGCTTTATAGCACTCGGCCAAAGTCGGGTAGTTGAACACGGTCTCGAGGAAATAGTCCACTTTGCCGTTGAGAGTCATGACCGCCTGCCCGATGTGGATCAATTCGGCCGCCCCTTCGCCGATGATGTGTACGCCCAGCAATTCGCGGGTTTCCCGGTGAAAGATCAGCTTGAGGCGTCCGGTGGTGTCGCCGCGGATTTGCCCCCGCGCTATTTCGCGATAATACGCGACGCCGACTTCGTAAGGAGCGTCCTCCTCGGTAAGCTGCTCCTCCGTCTTCCCGATGAAGGAGATTTCCGGGATCGTATAGATTCCGTAGGGGTACGTCGCCGGATTGGACTGCGCCGGAACCTTATACGCGCGCGCCGCCGCGATGCGCCCTTGCTCCATCGAAACCGACGCCAGGCTGGGGAACCCGATCACGTCGCCCACCGCGAAGATGTGCGGCTGCTTGGTGCGATAATCCGCGTCCACCTGGATGCGCCCGCGTGAATCGGCCTCCAGGCCAGCCGCCGCCAGGTTCATCTCGTCCACGTTGCCTTGCCGACCCACGGCGTAGAGCAATGCGTCCCCGGCGATCCTCTTTTTGCTCTGAAGACACGCCACCACGGCCCCATCGGGCGTTTCCTCGACGCTGGACACTTCCTCGTTCAACCGCATGGTGACGCGGCTGTCGCGCAGGTGGTAGGAAAGCGCCTCGACAATCTCGGAATCGGCGAATTCCAGAAGCCGGGGCCGTTTCTCCACTAAAATCACGCGCACGCCCAAAACCGCGAACATGCAGGCATATTCGACGCCGATCACGCCGCCGCCCACCACGATCAGCGTTTTGGGAATGTCGGGCATCTGCAAGACCTGATCGCTATTAAGGATGTTGCGGCCGTTGACGGGAACTTTGGCCGAAACCGCGGGCTTCGTGCCGGTGGCGATCACGATGGTTTCCGCGCCGTAAACATTGGCGCCGCGGGAATTTTCCACGCGGATGGTGTGCGGATCGATGAAGCTGGCGCACCCGAAGAACATCTCGATGTTATTGCGCGTAAGCTGCGACACCGTGACATCGATCTCGGTCTTGATCACGTGCTGCACCCGGAAGATCAGATCCGCCATGCAGATCTTTTCCTTGACGCGGTAGTTCACGCCATAAATGTCCTGGTAATTGTAGCCGGACAGGTGCAACACCGCCTCGCGCATGGTCTTGGAGGGAATCGTGCCGGTGTTGATCGAAGTACCGCCCACCACCTCGCGCTTTTCCACGACCGCGACCCCGCGCCCGCATTTCGAGGCCTGGATCGCGGCCCTCTGGCCCCCCGGGCCGGAGCCGAGGACGATCATGTCGAAGTTCTGCATTACCTGCCAGTATAGACGGTCGAGAATGCAGCAAAATAAAAAAGCCGGTGAGTACTCGGAGGAAGATACTCACCGGCCGGCTCACCACTACCGCGAGGTCGTAGCGTGCCGAACTTTTGGGGGGATTCACCGGGCAGTCGGCAAATCGCTCCCTAGAGAAAGAGACGCGTTGAACCTATTGGAAGGTTCCACAACTGGACGTCCCTATCTTAACACCGGACCACACTCATGTACAGGGGTAGAAGCATCTGGATTAAAAAATGTTACTCGCCGGCTGGAGCGCCAAAACCCTGGGCGAGGCGTTCCAGTACCAACTGTTCTGTTTTGTTGCAGTTCCGTGAAAGCCCGCACGCCAGAAACGCGCAAGCGTCGCCTGAACGTGCTTTATCGCGAGGGCGCTCCGTTGTGCGGAAACGCTGCCACGCCCGTGGCAGAAGTGGCTGGCAGGTCGGAGACCTGCCCCACAGGGCCGCGAATCGTTGATCGGTAGTGTGGGGCAGGTCTGTGACCTAGCCAAGAGACGCTTTATCGCGAGTGCGCTCCGTTGCGCGGGCGAGTTCCATAAAGCCAGTTATTGCCCCAGCTTGGCATTCAATACCGCCGCCAGCCGAAGGCCGGCCTTGGCCAATTGAATCCTCGCGATGCGGCGGGCCTTGTCCTCGTAACCGGGAGGAAGCGGCAGAGGATGTTCGCGCGAGCCGGTCTCCGGGCCAAAGGTGTAAACTTCGCGTTCGGCGAGGTCGAATCCCTGGTCAACCCACTTCTTGGGGTCCTTCGAAAGGCGCGGGCGCCGGCCGTTCTCCTTGAGAAATTCGGCTGTAATTTCAGCGGCATAGCGATTCACGTAGTCGTCGGTTGTATCGCTTCCAGGCAGGCCGTCCCAGAGCGCATGGAGGTTCCGCCCCGGCGTCACATACACCAGATTGCCCCCCTGATCGCCCTTAGGCTGCGATTTCGTGAACCGGCTGGTGCAATGCAGGGGTTGATGCACATCGCCCGTAAGATGAACTAGCCACGGCAGATCGTAAGCGCTGAGGCTGGCTTCCTTGAGAATCCGCCGGATCTCAATCAGGGCGTTGGGCGACGGAGGCGGTTCGAGCGGCGTTCCGTCGGGTGAAAAGGGAAAGTCAATATAATGCCAGTTGGTGTGCCGCGCCATGCTGAGAAATCCTGCGCCGGCAAAACCAGGGAGCAGCGGCGTGGGCTGCGCGTTGGCGCGGGTATCGTCGTAAAAGCGATTGTCGCCCTTGATGACGTCCGGCCAGACCGAGGCCGCCAGAAACGCGTCTCTTCCCGTATTCGTCGCGCCTATTAGAGCTTTCAAGTCGGGATGCTGCCGGAGCAGCTCATCGACACGATCCCGGGCCTTGGACGTCAGGCGATCATAGGCGATCGCGGCGACGATGCGATGGCCCGTCGCATTCCAGGCGTCGAGAGGCAGAGCGATGAGAGCGAGAGCGAACCCAAAGTAGCGCATCCATTTATTTTAGTCGGCGCTGGCGCCTTACTCGACCCCCAGCTTAATCAGCTGCTCGGCGTGGCGGAGCGCTTCCGGAGTCACACGTTCCCCGGAAAGCATGCGGCCGATCTCGCGCGTGCGAGCCTCCGGGGTCAGCTCCTCCACGGCCGCGGTGGTGCGCCCCTTGATGGTGTGCTTTTCGACGGAATAATGATGATCGGCGAAGCCCGCGATTTGCGGCAGGTGCGTTACGCAGATGACCTGGCTCCCGCGCGATAGCTTCTTCAGCCGCCGGCCCACGGCTTCCGCCGCGCTGCCGCCCACGCCCGCGTCGATTTCGTCGAAGACCAGCGTCAGGGGCGGCACAGGGCCGGAGGGGCCCTCCTCAGGCCCAGAAACCGGCGGCGATCCGCCCGCGACAGGCTCGGTTGTGCCGATCGGGTTTCTGGAGAGTGACGCCTGGCCGGCGCTTGTTCCGGTGCAGGTCTTGAGCGCCAGCGCGACTCGCGATAATTCCCCCCCGGAGGCGATTTTTTCGAGCGGCTTCGGTTCCTCGCCCGGATTGGGCGAGATCAGGACGCGGATCGCATCGGAGCCGTGTTCGGACCAGCCGCCTAATCCGGGCGCAGCGGGTTCGACGCGAATCTCGACGCGGGTCTTCTCCATGGCCAGCGCAGCCAATTCGCGTTCGACGCGCTGGGACAGGCGGCGCGCGGCCTCCCTCCTCTTGGCCGAGAGCACGGTGGCCGTGGATTCATAGTCCGCCGCGGCCCGCGCGATGTCCTTCTCAAGCGTTTGACGCCGCTCGGTTGAAGTTTCCACCGCGGCGAGATCCGTTTTCACCTGCTCGAGAAACGCCAGCGTCTCCTCGATCGTGGCCCCATATTTGCGCTTCAATTTTTCCATTTCGTTTAGCCGCGCTTCCACTTCATCCAGACGCCGCGGATCGGCTTCGAGCGCGCCCAGGTAATGGCGCAGGGCATGCGCGGCTTCCTCCACTCCGATGGAAGCCGGCTTAAGCGCCGCGATCACCTCCCCAATGCTTGTATCAATGCGCGCCACTTCGTCGAGGCGTTTTGCCGCCGTGCCGAGCTGCGCCAGCGCGCTGTGCGTGTCTTCGTATAATGCCGCGTAGGCGGCGCCCGCGGATTCCTGAAGGCGAACCACGTTGCGCAGCACGCGCCGCTCGCCTTCGAGCTCGGCATCCTCGCCCGGCGTGGGCGCGACGGCCTCGATCTCCTTGCGCTGGAACGCCCACAAATCCGCCAGCCGGAGCTTTTCCTGCGAGGTGCGATCCAGCTCCGCAAGCTCCTCGGATGTGGCGCGCCATTGCCGGAACCGGCCCGCAACCTCGCGAGCCAGCGCCTCCGCGCCCGCGAACGCGTCCAGCATCTCGCGCTGGACGGCCGCGGAGAAGAGCTGCTGCTGATCGTGCTGGCCGTGAATATCGCCCAGAAACGGGGCCAGATCCCGGAGCAGAGCAGCGGTGGCGGGGCGGTTTCCCACCAGCGCGCGGGATTTCCCGTTGGACTGAATCTCGCGCTCGACCAGCAGCTCGCCGTCCTCCAGTTCGACTCCGGCTGGTTGCAGCAGGGCCAGGAGCGCGGGCGAAGAGGGGATCTCAAAGACGCCCGACACGCGCGCGCGATCCGCGCCGCCGCGCACCATGTCGGCCGAGGAGCGTCCGCCGAACAGCAGCCCCAACGCGTCCACCACAATGGACTTGCCGCTTCCGGTCTCCCCGGTCAGCAGGTTCAGGCCGGGGTGGAAGCGCACGCGCACGCGTTCGATGACCGCGTAGTTTTCCACTACCAGCTCAACCAGCATCTACCTTGCAACCTGCATCGCCCATGATTATAGGTGACCCGGCGTCTCCGCCGCCCGAAGGAAAACCGCTTCCTGTGGTCGCGGCTCGGAAACGGTAACAGAGCCGCGACCACAGGGAGCGGATTTACGGCCCAAAACATTCTTTATATCTTTTGTTTCCCGGGCAGGTCGTCTACAATGAGAAGTGGGGATGGTAGCGCCACACGTAACCGCACTCTGGCTGGACATAAATTTTCTAGAGCTGTTTAATACTTCCGACGTGGCTCCGGACGCCGTGTATGGCCTGCTGGCCGTGGCGTCGATTTTTTCATGGACCGTGATCCTTTCCAAGTGGTTTCTGTTGCGCGGCGCGCAGAACGCCAACCGGCGGTTCTTGCGCGCGTTTCGCAAGGCCACGCGCCTGGACGCGGTGGCTGCGGCCACCGAACAGTTCCGCGCCGCGCCCCTGGTGGGCGTCTTCGATTTCGGCTATAGCGAGGTGTGCCGGCAGATGGCCGCCCGCTCCCGGATCGGCAATCCGGCGGCACTGGAACGGACCCTGCAACTGGGTGTCAGCGAAGAGGTTTCGCGTCTGGAACGCAACATGAGCTGGCTCGCCACCATCGCTTCGGTGAGCCCGTTCATTGGTTTGTTCGGCACCGTATTGGGGATCATCGAGGCGTTTTTGGGACTGGGCTCGGTGGGCACCCCCAGCATGCGGGCGGTGGGGCCGGGCATTGCGAAGGCGCTGATCGCCACGGCCATGGGGTTGTTTGCCGCCATCCCGGCCAGCATTTTCTACAATCACTTTGGGAGCCGGATTCGGGAGATCGGGGCGCGCATGGAAGATTTTTCGCTCGAGTTTCTCAACCTTACGGAACGGAACTTAGAGGAATGAGCATCCTATAGATTGGCAGCTGCGGAAATTAGACCGCTTGCTAACGCGCGCGGTTCAGAAGGGGTTGCCGAACCGCGATCGTAAGGGAGCGGCGGTACTAACAGGAGAAGATTCCAAAAGATATGGCGTTTTCCGCCGGTAACGGGAATGGGCAAGGATGGAGGCCGCGTGGCCGCCGCTCCGTCGCCATTGGGACGTTGTCGGAGATGAACGTCGTGCCGCTGGTCGACGTCGTCTTAGTACTGCTGATCATCTTCATGTTAACGGCGCACGTGATGGAATCCGGCCTGGACATCGACGTGCCCGCCGTAAAGGAAGTCAAGGATACGACCGAAGATCTTCCTCAGGTGCAAATCAGCAAGAGCGGGGCCCTCTATCTGAACGATCAGCCGATCAACATCAACCAGCTCGGCGCGGAGATCGAGAAGAAGTTCAAGAACCAGAAATCGGTCTACATCGTCGCGGACAAGCGGGGACACATAGACGAATTCGTGCAGGTGGCCAACGCCCTGGCCCAGGCGCGCTTCAAGGTGAGCGTCGTGACCAAGATACAGGAGTTGCCGAAACCGTGACTGCTCCCGGCGAGTTTCCGATTTCGCCTGAGCGCACGGCGCGCGGGAGCTTCTTCGGCGCCCCGGTAGCCATCGAAGCGGTGCACCTCAAGATGCAGGTTATAACCAAGTTAGCCCGCATTTCTCACGAGAATTCGGACAGGAGTTGTGGCGCACGCACACTGCGTGCCGCGTCGGCACTCTTGCCGACGTACGGCCACGGCATTGTGCCGGCATCCGAAGTTGGTGTCGAGAGAGTCTCGACACGGCACGCGTGGGCGCGTGCGCCACATCGACTGGCGGATTGTGAGAAATGCGGACTACAGGAGTTGCCGAAACCGTGACCGCTCCCGCCGAGTTTCTGATTCCGCCGGACCGGATGCGCGGCGCGTTCCTGGTTGCGCTGGCGATGCATGCGGCGATGATCGGCGGGTTCATCTATTCCGGGTGGCTGGCGGCGCACGGGAGCGTCTTCGGCGCTCCAGACGCCGGCGGCGCATCCGTCGCCATCGAAGCGGTGAATTCGATTCCGCTCCCGCACGCCAACGGTCCGCAGAATCCCTTGGCAAGCGACACCGATTCTGAGGTACCGCAGGCGCCGGTCAAGCCCGCCGAGCGCATTAAAGAGGAGAAGCCTCCGCCGGACGCGGTCGCTCTCAAGAGCCGCACGGCCAAGAAGACGACGGCCGATATAGCCAGCGACAAAAATAAATTCCGGCCGTTCAAGGATATCGATCCGTATCAGGTGTATAGCAAGTCGGCTCCGGCGGTTTCGAATCCGATTTTCTCGGCGACCGGCGCCGGCCATGTCGGAATGGGTCCGCACACCACGCTCGGCGACAAATTCGCCGGCTACGCCGCGCAAATTCAGCAACTGATCGCCTCGCATTGGAACACAAGCAACGTGGACGCCTCGGTTCGCACGGCGCCCACCGTGATCGTCACCTTCGATCTGATGCGCGACGGTTCGGTGCGCAACGTCCATATTCTTCAGGGCAGCGGCGTTTCCCCCTTGGATGCCTCGGTGGAACGCGCGATCTCGGATGCAAGCCCGCTTCCCGCACTTCCGCCCACCTTCGACCGCGATCACGCCTCGATTGAATCCTGGTTTGAGTTGAAACGATGAAACCAAAAACTATTTTCGTGCTCCTTACTATA
>Ga0210394_10003922_pt1 | contig 17891 bp, 14 predicted proteins | sample IncBWC12MmetaG_FD_160121 | JGI IMG/M metagenome (GOLD analysis project Ga0210394, IMG submission 160121) | Forest soil microbial communities from Barre Woods Harvard Forest LTER site, Petersham, Massachusetts, United States - Inc-BW-C-12-M | ecosystem: Environmental > Terrestrial > Soil >... | reverse complement strand
CACGAGGCCGCGCACGGTTTCGTCGCCCACCGCCTCGGCGACAACACGGCGTTTGATCGCGGCCGCGTCAGCTTCAATCCGCTCCGCCACATCGATCCGTTCGGCACTCTGATACTGCCGGCGATCCTGCTCATGTCGCATTCGCCGTTTTTGTTCGGCTACGCCAAGCCGGTGCCGGTGAACTTCCGCGCACTTCGCAATCCGCGGATCGACATGGTCTGGGTGGCGCTGGCCGGGCCCGCTACCAATATTGCGCTGGCTCTGCTCGCAGCCGCGGCGTTTCATATCGTGGACTACTTGCCCGCCAACGCGGCGCAATGGGTGGCCGACAACCTCAAAAACGCGCTGGTTATCAACGTCATCCTTGCGATCTTCAATATGCTCCCGATCCCGCCTTTGGACGGTGGCCGGGTTGCCGTCGGGCTATTGCCAAGGGCGCTCGCCTACCCGCTCTCCCGCCTGGAGCCGTTCGGGATGCTGATCCTGATCGGCGTTCTGATCCTACTTCCGCTGGTTGGTTCGCAGTTCGGTCTAAATCTTGATGTTATTTCGGAGATACTGAGGACAGCGACCGGTTTTGTGCTTCACCTGATCCTCGCGGTCACCGGAAACACATAGCTATACAAGGCGTTTTCGAGGGAAGCGGGAACCGGTTCGCGTGAAGAAAACGCGTCAAACAAGACTTAAACCCGCCGGAAGGAGCAAAGGCCACCTTGATCAAAGCAGCCGACATGATGATCGCGCGACGCGCCGATACCAGGGCGAGAGCCGATTTTGCGACCTGGAACATGATGGCGAAGCTCAATGGCGCCTCCTCGCTGCCCCCCGAGGCCCAGACCTTCCTCGATCGCTACAAGACGCTGCGGAAGGAAAAGTCCGAGGCCGAGGCAACGGACGCCATCATCCAGCTCATCTACAAAAGCTATTATGAGGAGATGGGCGGGGCCGGCGAACCGCCCGATGTCAAAGCCCATCCGGTCGGCAAGGGTACGGGCAACGTGACCGCCTTCAAGCGCCCGCCGCCCCAGCGGCCCAAAACCACCGCCGGTCCGCAGGCAAAGCCCCGGCTTCCCGTCGCGCTGATCTTTGCCTGCCTCGTCATCGTTTACACCGGTTTTCGATATTTCCTGCGGTGAGTGCGCAACGCCCGCCACCGCGACCCGGCCGTGCCCCGATTCAGGCATCAAGCGCCCGCACCAGATAGCCTGCTGCGCGCGAATCATTTTGCCGCATCGCCTAGGCGGGATGGTGAATGCCGGGCATAGTGACCGCCGTATTCTCGGATTTTGCCAAAACGCCCGGCGTGGCCTCGCCGGGCGTTTTCATTTCATAGGCGCTCACGGCGTTGTTCTGGCTCGCTTCAGCCGTGCCCTTTGACTTTGAAGATCACGGGAAGGGTGAAATTCAACCCCTCGTCGGCCACCGCAGGCGGAGGCTGCGGCACCGGATCGGATCGCCGGACCATCGCGAGCGCCGCCGCGTCGAAAGCTGCATCGCCCGATCCCTTGACGATGCTCGTCGAGAGAACATGGCCCATTCGGTCCAACACGAAACTGACCAGGATCTCGGCGCTCTTCTGCAGTCGATCCGCGGGGTAGCGCTTGTGACGATCGAGATGGGCGACCAACTGCTTCTGCCAGGTCGCACGCAGGCGCTGCGCGCTCGCGCCGGTACCCTGCGCGGGCGCCACCGAACGTGCGCCTTCCGGAATCGCCTCGGAACTCGGCGTTGCGGTTGCCTCGGCGGCGACCGACTCCATCGAGGCCGAAGTCTGCAACTCGGCGACTTTTGAATCGTCTTCCTTCGGCTTGTCCGCGGCGTTCGGCGTCACCACGCGATCGGGATCATCGCTTTCGGTCGGAACGTCCTTTGGAAGCTCCGTCTCCTTGACTTCGGCCTTCTGCTCGGCGAGCGCAGGCGATGCCACGGACGCCTCAACATCCGGACCCGGCGGCAGATCGGTCGCTTCAAGATGCGGCGATGTCATTTCAAGGCCGATCTCGATCGCCGGCGCGCCGAATACATCGTCGGGTTCGACGGCACGCAGATGTGCGAGCGCCAGCGCGGCGCCGCCGACGTGGAGTGCAAGCGCGGCGAGCCCTGCAAAAATCCACAGCCGCCGCGAAGGCTTTTGTTCGGCGTCGAGGTCACGCATAGCGATATTCAGCCACTCGGGGCCTGGGATTTAAGGCCTGGAATCTAGGGCTTCGGGTTCTCAACTGCGGAAGACGGCGCCGCGGATTCCGGAACGCCCTCCAGCGCAACCAGCTTGATCTTAGTGTAGCCTCCGGCGCGCAGGATTTCCAGCACATCCATCAACTCACCATAGGGAACCGCGCGATCGGCGCGCAGAAAGATAAAGCGATCCTTGCTGTTGTCGGCCATGGCGTCGAGCGTGCCAACAAGATCGGCGCGCTTGATCGGGCTTTCTCCAACCGCCACGGCGAGGTCGGGCTTAATACTCACGTAAGTCGGTTTGTCGGGCTTCTTCTGCGGAGTCGCGGTCGATGACGGCAGGTCGATTGGAAGGTCGACGGTCGACAGCGGCGCGGCCACCATGAAGATGATCAGCAGGACGAGGATGACATCGATGAAAGGCGTGACGTTGATCTCGTGCGTTTCCGCGAAATCGCCGTCGTCATCCAGTTCCGCATCGGTGATCGAAGCGCCCATCATCTACTCCGCGGCGCGCGATTTCGGGCCGCCCGGCGAACTGACATGGGTGCGGTCAAGATCGCGCGACAATAATCGTCCCGCGGCACCCGACGAGCGCCCCACCAGTTCGAGATAGCCCTTCGTCACCCGCGCGAAATGATTGTAGATGATGACCGCCGGGATAGCGGCGACCAGGCCAATGGCGGTCGCAAGCAGCGCCTCGGCGATGCCGGGTGCGACGACAGCGAGATTAGTCGTCTGCGATTTCGAAATGCCGATAAAGCTGTTCATGATGCCCCACACCGTGCCGAACAGTCCGACGAACGGTGAAGTCGCGCCGATGGTGGCAAGCACTCCCATGCCGAGTCGGATCCGCCGCGCCTCCGCGCGCACGATCTCGGCAAAGCTCGATGCTGCCCGTTCCTTGATGCCGGCGTCGCTGGAAATTCCCGCCGATAACCGCGCCTCGCGCATCGCGGCAGCCAGCAGCGCCGACAATACGCTGTTGTTGGCTCCCAGAACGAATTGCGCCTCCGACAGCGATCTTGCATCGCCGATCTTGCCGAGCGCGGCGCCCAGCCTGCGCCGGATGAGCGATAGCTCGATCATTTTCGCGATGAAGATGGTCCACGTCATCAGCGAGGCAAAGGCAAGGCCGATCATCACGGCCTTCACCAGGATATCCGCGGACAGGAACATCGACCATGGTGACAACTCACGCAGCGCCACTGCCGTCGATTTCAGCGGTCGGCTGACGCCCTCTGCCGGCGTCGCCGTCATGTCGGACGCCGCTGGCGGGAGGGGGGCCTGTGGAGTAACCGCTGGCTGCGACGCCACCGGAGCATGCTGGGGCGCAGGCGCTGCGTTCTGCTGCGCCGATAGCGGCAAGGCCGGCGAAAACATCGCCAGCGCAACGAGGACGGCAAATGCCGCGCGATAAGGTGAGTTGTCCATACTTGAGCCGGTGCGGGGTCGATTGCGACGGTTGCATCCGTCCAGTTACAGGTCCTTGCGGGACGCCGAGATAAAAACCACGACGCGGGCTGAATTGGGGCTCGGCCACACCACCATGTTATATTATAACATCTCAGGGATTGCCGATCAGTGTCAACCGTATTGGTAGCACCGAAGGGCGCCAGCCGCCGCTCCTGTTACTTGGCAGCGACCTTGCCGGGAGGCTCGGCCAAGGCTTTGATCCGCTCCTTGATGTCTTTAAGCGTCTTGAGGCTGGTTTCGATCGCCGTGGCCGGAATGTCTTGCAACACATCGGTCGCGATGGCGTTGCGCAGACTGTCGAGATCATCGGCCAGCTGGCGCCCGCTTGCGGTGAGGAACAGCCGGTTGGCCCGTCGATCCCTGGGGTCGTGCCGGCGCTCGACGAGGCGATGTTCGACCAGCCGGTCGAGCAGGCGCACCAAGGAAATCGGCTGCAGTTCGAGCACATCGGCCAAATCGACCTGCGACAACCCCTCTTGCTCGCGCAGCCGGAACAGCACGATCCACTGCGCGCGCGTTGTGCCTCGACCCTTGGCACGATGGTCAATATAGTTGCGCAAAAAGCGCGAACTTTCGACAAGCTGCGTAATTAGCTGCTTTTTAAGATCGAGAGACATGCGGTCCATGGTCCCCGAAGCTTGCGAAATGTTTAGGATTCTCAAGTTATAGTATGTTTACACATTAAGTGCACGCATATTATATCTGTAATCCCTTTGAACCTTTTTGAAGACCCGCTAATTCTTATTTTTTGGACCTGCAGGCCGACACATGAACAACTCGCGGACGGTGCGTTGGATTTTGCTGGTCGCAGCCGTCGGCGGGCTGTGCTTTTACGGCTGGCAGCGATTTCACGGTGAGGATCGGGCGGCCGCTGCGAACAATGCGCAAAAGGCTGCTGCCCGCAATGCAATACGCGTGACCATCGCCCCGGTCGAGAAAGCCGACTTTCCGGTCTATCTGACCGGACTGGGAACCGTTCAGGCCTTTAATACGGTCGTCGTGCGCTCCCGCGTCGACGGCCAGATTGACAAGATTGCCTTCAAGGAAGGCCAATTGGTGAACCAGGGCGACCTTCTCTGCGAGATCGATTCCCGCCCTTACCAGGCAACGCTTGACCAGGCCAAGGCCAAGAAGGAGCAGGACGAGGCCAATCTGGCGAATACCAACCTGGACCTGCAGCGCTTTATCAAGCTCGGTGAATTCGCGACCCGGCAACAGCTCGACACCCAGCGTTCCACCGTCCAGCAATTGACCGCCCAGATCGCGGCCGACGCAGCCGCCATCGCCAACGCACAGACCCAACTCGACTACACCTCCATCAAGGCGCCGATCTCCGGCATTGTCGGCTTGCGCCTGGTCGATGTAGGCAACATCGTCAATGCTGCGACGCAGACCGGGATTGTCACGATTACCCAGATCGAGCCGATTGCTGTTATTTTTACCGCGCCCGAAGAGCAATTGCCTTATATAAATGAGGCGCAAGCGATTGCGCCGCTCAAGGTGATCGCGATCACGACCGACGGCAAGAAACCCTTGGCGGAAGGAACATTGGCGGTGGTCAACAATCAGGTCGACTCCACCAGCGGCACCATCCGCCTCAAGGCCGTGTTCGAGAATAAGGACCACGCATTGTGGCCGGGCCAGTCAGTCTCGACACGGCTTCTGGTGCAAACGCTTAAGGGCGCAACGGTGGTTCCAGACGACGCGATCCAGCATGGAACCGAAGGCCTCTATGCTTTTATCGTCAACCAGGACAGCAAGGCCGAACTGCGAAAGGTCAAGGTCAGCCAGTCGATCGACGGGCGCTCGGTGGTCGAGACAGGCCTGTCTCCCGGACAGCAGGTCATCACGACAGGTCAATACAAGGTTCAGTCCGGCACCCTCGTCAGCACCGCAGTAGCCAGCTCGGATCCAGCACAACCCAAGGTCCGCCAGGAATGAGCGAAGGGATTTCAGCACCCTTTATTCGCTATCCAATCGGCACCTCGCTGATGATGGCCGGTATTCTCTTTGTCGGCCTCGTCGCCTATCCGCTGCTGCCGGTCGCGCCGCTGCCGCAGGTAGACTTTCCAACCATCCAGATCACCGCTCAATTGCCGGGCGCGAGCCCTGAGACGATGGCATCGTCAGTGGCGCAGCCGCTGGAGCGGCAATTCGCGCAGATTCCGGGCATCGCCCAGATGACTTCAACGAGTTATTTGGGAACAGCCGCCGTCACGATCCAGTTCGACCTCAACCGCAACATCGACGGTGCCGCCAACGACGTCCAGGGCGGGATCAACGCCGCCGCCGGCCAGCTGCCCAAGAACCTTCCCTCGCCCCCAACCTATCGCAAGGTCAATCCGGCGGACTCGCCGATCCTGCTGCTGGGGGCAACGTCGGATTCGTTGCCGCTGACCACCGTCAGCGACTCCGTCGATGCCCAGCTCGCCCAGCAGATCAGCCAGATTTCCGGCGTGGCGCAGGTCACGATCGGCGGCCAGCAGAAACCGTCGATCCGCGTCCAGGTCGATCCCGCGAAACTGGTCGCCAAGGGCCTGTCGCTCGAGGACGTGCGCAACCAGATTTCGATCGTGACGGTCGACAGCCCGAAGGGCAACATCGACGGCGAAAGGCGCGCCTTTACGATCTACGCCAACGACCAGATGCTGGATTCGAAGGACTGGAACGACGTCATCATCGCCTACCGCAATGGCGGACCTTTGCGGATTCGCGACATCGGCCAGGCGGTGACGGGGCCGGAAGATGCCAAGCAGGCCGCCTGGGCCAACGGCAAGCGTGGCGTGTTCCTGGTCGTCTACAAGCAGCCCGGTGCCAACGTCATCGAGACGGTGGACAAGATCAAAGCGCTGTTGCCGAGGCTGGTGGCCGCCATTCCGGCCTCGATCAAGGTCGAAGTCATCAGCGATCGTACCCAGACCATTCGCGCCGCCGTCGAGGATGTGCAGTTCACGCTGCTCCTGACCATCGCACTCGTCGTCATGGTCATCTTCATTTTCCTGCGCAGCTTCTGGGCAACCGTCATTCCGACCGTGACCGTGCCGCTCGCGCTGCTCGGCGCCTGCGCGCTGATGTGGGTGTTCGGCTATACCCTCGACAACCTTTCATTGATGGCGTTGACGATCGCCGTCGGATTTGTCGTCGACGACGCCATCGTGATGCTGGAAAACATCACGCGTTACGTCGAGGAAGGCGAGAGGCCGATGGCCGCCGCGTTCAAGGGCGCCAGCGAGATCGGGTTCACGATCGTGTCGATCAGTATTTCGCTGGTCGCCGTGCTGATTCCGCTGTTGCTGATGGGTGGCATCATCGGACGCCTGTTCCGCGAATTCGCGGTGACGCTGACGATGACGATCTTCGTGTCGATGGTGGTCTCGCTGACGCTGACGCCGATGATGGCATCGCGCTTCCTGCGCTCACATAGCGAAGCCCCCAAGCACGGACGTTTCTACCAATGGAGCGAGCGCGGCTTCGACGCCATGCTGCACGCCTATGAGAGCGGGCTCGACCTTGCAATGCGCTGGCGGTTGACGACGCTGGTCATTTTCTTCGCTACGCTGGGATTGTCGATCTACCTCTTCATCATCATTCCGAAGGGCTTCTTCCCCCAGCAGGACATCGGCCTGATCACCGCGACGTCCGAAGCCAATCAGGACATTTCTTTCGCCGAGATGAAGCGGCGGCAGGAGGCTTTTGGCGCGATCGCGCAGGCTGACCCCGCTGTCGCCTCCGTGGCGATGGCGATCGGCGGCAATGGCAGGGCCGGCAATAACGGCAGCGTATACATCACACTGAAACCAAACAACGAACGCGACGCCTCCGCCCAACAGGTCATCTCCCGGCTGCGTCCCAAGCTTGAAAAGGTTGAGGGCGCCCGGCTGTTCATGCAGGCTGCGCAGGACGTGCGGCTCGGTGGCCGGCCGACGCGGACGCAGTTCGAGTTTACGCTACAGGATGCCAACCTCGCCGAGCTTAACGAATGGGCGCCAAAAGTCCTGGCCAAGATGAAGGAGCTGCCGGAGCTGCGCGACGTCGCCACCGACCAGCAGACCCAGGGAACGACGCTCGAGCTGAAGATCAATCGCGACACCGCGTCGCGCTTTGGCATCCAGCCGCAATTGATCGACGACACGCTTTACGACGCGTTCGGCCAGCGCCAGGTGACCCAGTATTTCACCCAGCTCAACAGCTACCATGTGATCCTGGAAATCCTGCCCGAGTTGCAGGGCAACCTCGACACGCTCAACAAACTTTATGTCAAATCGCCGACGACCGGTGATCAGGTGCCTTTATCGACGTTCGCGACCTGGACCAGCGATCCGGTCCGTCCACTCTCGATCAGCCATCAGGGACAGTTTCCGGCGATTACGATCAGCTTCAACCTCGCGCAAAATGTCGCGCTCGGGCAAGCGACCGATGCCGTGCAAAGGGCGATGGCTGATCTCGGTACGCCTGCAACGCTCAGCTCGAGCTTCCAGGGCACCGCGCAGGCGTTCCAGCAGTCGCTCGGCACTGTACCGCTCTTGATCATGGCGGCGCTCGTGGTGGTCTACCTGATCCTCGGCATTCTCTATGAAAGCTACATTCATCCGCTGACCATTCTGTCCACACTTCCCTCGGCAGGTGTTGGGGCGCTGGCGATCCTGATGATGTTTGGATACGACTTCAGTCTGATCGCATTGATCGGCATCATCCTGTTGATCGGCATCGTCAAGAAGAACGGCATCATGATGGTCGACTTCGCGATCTCGGCCGAGCGCGACGAGCATCTCACCCCTGAACAGTCGATCCGCAAGGCCGCCCTGCTGCGGTTTCGTCCGATCATGATGACGACGATGGCGGCCATGCTCGGCGGCGTGCCGCTGATGCTGGGTACGGGTACCGGATCGGAAATCCGCCAGCCGCTAGGCTACGCTATGGTGGGTGGCCTGCTCGTCAGCCAGGCGCTCACGCTGTTCACTACGCCCGTGGTTTATCTCTATCTCGACAAGCTTTCGAACGCCTTCTCAAGCTGGGGACGCTCGAAGGATGACGATGGCGACCACGTGGCAGAGCACGGCGCCGTCAAGGAAGCTGCCGAGTGACTTGACTTGGTGGCCTGCCGCCGCGCGTCGCACGCCTCGCAAAGATTTTAGCAAAGCCGCATTCGTCAGCCGGTGCCGAGATACGCCTTCTGCACCTGCGGATCGTTGGCGAGATCGGCTGCGGTGCCCGACAACACGCTCTTGCCAACTTGCAGGACGGTCGCGAAATCCGAAACTTCGAGCGCGAGTTCGATTGATTGCTCGGCGAGCAGGATGGTCAGCCCTGCCTTGTGCAGCCGTTCGAAGGTCTCGTACATCGATTCGACCACGGCCGGCGCCAGGCCCAGCGACGGCTCATCCAGCATCAGGAGTTTGGGGTCGCTCATGAGCGCGCGACCGACCGCGAGCATCTGCCGCTCGCCGCCGGACATGGTGCCGGCTCGCTGGTTGCGCCGCTCCTTTAGCTTCGGAAAAATTTCGTAGACGCGATCAAGCAATGCCGTCGCGCGGGCCTTGTCGGGTAACGACGTCGCTCCCAGCTTGAGGTTATTCTCGACGCTTTGCTGCACGAACAGCCGCCAGCCTTCCGGCGACAAGGCAAGACCCTCGCGCACGATCGAAAACGCGCTTTGCCCGCCAATCTCCTGGCCGCGAAATCCGATCGAACCGGAATGCACCGGAATGAGACCGGCGATGGCATTGAGAACGGTGGTCTTGCCGCCGCCGTTGGAGCCGAGCAGCGCGACGACGCTGCCCTCGGGCACCTCAAGCGAAACGTCGGACACGCCGATCAGGTCGCCATAGCGAACTTCCAGATGCTCGATCTTGAGCAGGGAGGCGGTCATGTCGCGGGACCGCCCATCAGCTCGATGGGGGTATGGGCCGCCGCGGCCCTGGCGGCGCGCTTGCCCAGATAGGCTTCGATGACGGCCGGGTTGGTGGTGACCTCGCGGGGACTGCCGCGCGCGATCTCGCGGCCCTGGTGAAATACCACCACACGTGTCGCCAGCGACATGATGACTTCCATGATGTGCTCGACAATGACGAGCGTAATACCGGAACGATGGATGTCGCGCACCAGATCGATGGCGAGCTGCACTTCACGCTGGGTGAGGCCTGCCATGGCTTCGTCAAGCAAAAGCACCTTGGGTTCGGTCGCAAGCGCGCGCGCGATTTCGAGCCGTTTGCGGCCCGGCGTTCCCAGCGATCGCGCCGGCGATTCCGCCAGCCTGCCCATGCCGACACGCTCCAGCACGGCGCGCGCACGGGTCTCGGCCTCGGACCTGCGGGAGGTACGAAGAAACGCGCCGATCATCACGTTCTCCAGCACCGACATGCCCTCGAACGTTTGCGGCACCTGGAAGGTACGCGCGAGACCGATCTGTGCGCGCGTTTCGGGCGCCAGATTGGTGATGTCGCGGCCTTCGAACAGAACTGTTCCTGATGTCGACAACAGATCGCCGGTCAGGCAATTGAAGAAAGTGGATTTGCCGGCGCCGTTCGGCCCGATCAAGCCGAGAATGTCACCCTGCTCCAGCGTTACCGAAGCCGCATCGACGGCCTTGAAACTGCCAAAGGCTTTTGTGACCTCGCGGGCTTCAAGGAGCATGGGCCGCTCTCCTCGCCGCTTCGGCCTCGGGGATATTGCGTTTTCGCCTTGCCCACATGCGATTGATCAGCGTCAGAATGCCGCCGGGCTGAAACCGCGCGATCAGTACGATGATCGCGCCATAGAGGACAAAGGTCAGACCCGCCCCCTTGCCGCCCAGCAGATTGTTGGAAATCTCCTCCAGCGGCACCAGCATCGCAGCCCCCACCAGCGGCCCGAACAGCAGGCCGGCGCCACCGAGCGCGGCCATGATCAGAATTTTCACGGAGATCAGGATGCCAAGCCCGGACTCCGGATCGACAAATCCGAACATCATCGCGTAGAGCGCGCCGGCCACACTGGTCAGACCGGCGCTCAGCATAAAGGCATAAAGCTTGGTGCGGCTTGCGGGAGCGCCGAGCGAGCGTGCCGCGCGTTCGGAGTCGCGGATGGCACGCAGATAAAATCCCATCCGACTATTGGTCATCCACCAGGTGATGCCGAGCGTCAGCACCAGGATCGTCAGAAACAGATAATAATACGGCAGCGCCGATATGAACGAGAGATCGAAGACGTTGCGCGGCACCGCTGGTCCGCTCAACCCGACACCTGCGCCGAGATACGCGGTGTTGGTGACAATCAATCGGACGAGTTCAGCCACCGCGATCGTGGCCATGCTGAAATAGTGACCCGACAATCGCAGCGTCGGAACACCGACGACGGCCGATATCGCAACGCTCGCCACGATTCCGGCGGGAATGCCGACCAGCGGCGACAAGCCGAAATGCGCGTAGGCGCCCATCGCGGCATAGGCGCCGCAACCGAAGAACACCACGTGCCCCACCGACACCTGGCCGGCATAGCCGCCGACGATGTTCCAGGCCGATGCGGCGATCGCATAAAGCAGCACCAGCGCGCCAAGCCGCTGCTGGAACGGCGTCGAGAGCACCAGCGGATAGGCGACCACCAGCGCCAGCACGAAGGAAAGCCCCAGCAGGCGGCGCATCACATCTTGCCCATCAGGCCCTGCGGCCGGAACCAGAGGAAGCCGAGGAACAGGGAATACACCACCATGTCCTTGTAGACGGCGCCGATCAGATATGCCGACAAGGACTCGATTACCCCCATCGCAAGCCCCGCCACCAGCGCGCCAGGCACGCTGCCAAAGCCGCCCAGCGATACCGTGACGAAGGCTACGATGCCCAAGGTCTCACCCACGGTCGGCACGATATAAAAGAAGGTCGCGATCAGCGCGCCGGCGAGACCGGTTGCGCCTGCGGCGATCGCCCAGGCGATCGCCTGCATGGTGTCGGGCCGGATCCCCATCAGCTGCGCCGCCGTGGAATCCTCCGCCACCGCCAGCATTTTCGATCCGAGCGAGGTACGCGTCAGAAGCAGGTGCAGACCGAGCGTCACCAGCAATGCGACCACGCCGGCGAGAAGACGTGAGGCCTGGATTCGCAGGCCCATGACATCGAAGGTGCCACCGACAAGATTTTCAGGCAGGGACAGGAAGTTCGCTCCGAACCACCAGAACACCGAATAGCGCAGCAACAGCGCAAGCCCGAAGGTGCCGAGGATCTGGGCCAGCATCGGCCCTTTCATGATGTCGCGGATCAGTCCGAAGTAGACGACGACGCCAAGCGTCGCCAGTACAAGCATCGCAAGCGGCGCGCCGAGCCAGGGACCTGCGCCGAACAGCGTCCAGACCACCAACGCCACGTACATGCCGAGCATCACGAAATCGCCGTGGGCGAAGTTGACGATGTTCATCATGCCCCAGACCAGCGTGAGGCCCGAGGAAAACAGCGCGTAGACGGCGCCCAGCAAAAGGCCTCCGACAATCACCTGAACAAGGATGGAGGACATGCCGACGGAAATTCTTGCGGGTTAAATCTCGACAATCGTGATGCGATAAACCAGCGGGGCGGGACTGCTGTCCGCCCCCGCGAGCTCACCAGCCTTTGTAAGGCAGCGCAGGTCCCTTCGCGGCGTTAGCCTTCGGCCAGACTGCAATGTAGTTTTCGCCGTCCTGCAGCTGAATGATGAGCCCCGACGCCAGAATATTCTGGCCCTTCTCGTCGAACTTGACGCCTCTATAGCCCATCATCAGCTGATCGGGCTTCAGGTCGGTTGCCTTCAGCGCCGCCTGGATCTTGGCAGCGTCGGTCGAACCGGCGCGATCGATCGCATCGCACAAGACAAGGAACGCCTGCATCGCTCGTGCGGCGGTATCGTCCAAATCCTCACCGCTCTTCTTTTTATACATCTCGGCAATCAGGGCGGTCGGCGAACCGGGCGGGCCGACGCTCCAGGACGAGCGGTTGAAGAGACCTTGCGAGATCTTGCCGACCGCCTTGATGAACGATGGATCGGAATAGCCGGAATCGTCGGCGATGATCATCGGCGGCTTGTAGTCGAGCGACTGCATGGTCTTCGCATAGAGGATCGCATCCGAGGTGTAGGCGATCATGATCACGACGTCGGGCTTCTTCTCCTTCAATTGCAGCACCTGGCCCTGCACGTCGGTTGCATTGATCGCGTAGGCAATATCGAGCGCGATGGTCTGGCCCTTCTCCTTGAACGCGCTGGTGATCACGCTCGCGACCGAGGTGCCATACTCCGTATTGTCATGGAGGATCGCAACGTTGTCGGTCTTGGCGCCCGCTGCTTTCATATCCGTCAGGAACTCGTAGTAGATCTTGGCGAAGTCGGCTGCGACCGGCGTAACGCGAAAGAACCATTTGAAGCCGCGCTCGGTCAGGTTGGCGGCCACCGACTCGCCGTTGACGAAGGGAATTCCGTATTTCTCGGCGATCGCGCTCGCCGTCAGCGTGACGCCGGACTGGTAGGCGCCGGTGATCGCCACCACCTTTTCTTCCGTGATCAGCCGCAAAGTCTGGTTCTGTCCGGTCGCCGGGCTACCCTGATTGTCGGCGAAAACTACGTCGACCTTGGCGCCGCCGAGCCCTGCAAGTCCCGCGTTCTTCGCCATCGGGAAATTGCCGAACTCCGGGTGCGCATTGTTGATGATGTCCATCGCGACCTCGATCGCGGCCTTGGCATGGAGGCCGGCGCTGGCAGAGCCGCCGCTGAGTGGAAATACCGCGCCGATCTTGACCGTCTTCTCCTGCGAAAAAGCATTGCCCGCCGGCAAAACGAAAATCGAGGCGGCGCAAAGCAGCCCGAGAATATTCCCGAATTTCATGTGAGATCGTCTCCGAGAGGTACCACCGATGCCAGGCTCTTGAGGCCGGGTTGCGCGAGGCATTGCCGCCACGCGTCCCTTGTTTTCTTGGCCTTTTCAGCATTGCATGCCCGTTTGACAGGAGCAAGTTTGCGGGCCAGCGCGCTCAAATCCGAAGGCAGCATGTGGATGGCCGCCGTCTGCACGTTGAGATCGCTGCCCCAAGCACGGCCAATCCGAGCGGTGCCAGCGCGATTTCGGCGACATCGACGCGCCCAGGCACCGACCGGGTACTCCCGGGGCCTGGATCGATTCCCACAGTCCCGAATAGCAAAGCTGTGTCCTCTCGTGCTTGCCAAGGCCGGGACTGAACGAGTAGAAGTGCGCACGCTTGGCGGGGTCACGTATCCCTTTCAGGGCAAGTGGCCGGAAACTTCGATAACTTATTGATTTCACTTAAGTTTTGGGGAATGGTGTAACGGTAGCACAACAGACTCTGACTCTGTTTGTCTAGGTTCGAATCCTAGTTCCCCAGCCAGCCGCCCTAAACGAAGTAATATCAATGGCTTAGAAGTATCTCCTGAGCAGCAACAGTGCTTGCTAGTAACAGTTCAACGTGTGTTACGGCAGCGCGCAATACTGCGTAAATGTAGATGGAAGACTGCCCCCTCTCTTCACCGGCGGCGATCTACTTTGAGAGAAGACCCGTAGCGAGGTCGGTAGCATTTTCCGAGACACGACGAAATTTATAGCGATCTTCGGCTGACCATCTCCCCACATGCGACGGCAAAAAACACCATTCGCCGTTTATTGTTCTTCGAACACCGCCATTCGTGGTTTCGGTTAGAAACTGCATCGCTGGATTGAACTGGCGCTGGGGAAGCTTGGTCTTCTCGGCTACTGCTTGGACGAGTGGCTCTTCCGTTGCGTCTGCGACGATGCTCGCGATGGCGGCTCCATCGCAAACTGGATCAGTTCCTCGGAAAATCGGATCAAAGGTAGCAAATGCGCGCCACGTCGGCCTTAATAATTTCTGTTCAAGGTTTGCGAATTTCTCATGTTTGAATTCTACGAGGGATTCTTCCCATTCGGATTGAGTCAACTTGGTAAGTGCCTGTAAATCCGCACAAGGAAGCGCCTCCCTAAAGTTCCAGTTGAAAGCTCTGAAACGGCTCGCCCCAAGGCGAGCGCGCGAATTGATATGCGCAATCGAGGACGTACGAAAGCTTCCACCACAGAAAGCCGCGCTTCGTGGTCGACAGCGGTCGCGATCATGTCAGAGCGCTGTTTGTCTAATGCTTTTTGAAGATCTGATGGATGCGTAAACCGTAGAATAGTTGCAAGCGCCGCCGTAACCGGAGTTGCTTGGGCTGCAGCTTCAATGAGAATGCGGACCGCTTCACTTTTCTGCAGGTCGGCAAGTTCTTGACGATTAATTTGTTGAGGGATGCCCACGATCTGTCACTTTCTACGGCTTGTCCTTTTGGCCAGCCGACTTATCGAGCCGCACTATTTGCTGGGGCCGCGGGAACTGCTATGGAACCGTCACACGAAGAGGTTGTGACGGAATCGGCAGACAATCGATCAGGGCAGCGGCATGTCTATCCAACAGGTAAGGCTCATCAATTCGATCGGCCGCTTCCGTGCAGCCTCGGCCTCTGGCGACGTGACGTTCAAGAAGTTCACCTTGATCTTCGGCGAGAACGGGAGAGGCAAAACGACCCTCTGCGCCATCTTGCGCTCTCTGCAAACAAACGCCCCGGAAATCATTGAGGGACGCAAAACTCTATCCTCTACAAACAAGCCAATGGTGCGGATAGCGATGAATTCGGGCACCGCGGTCTTTGCCGACAGTGCCTGGAAATCTCCCGAAACGCGTATCCGCATCTTTGACGCTCAGTATATCGCGGACAACATCTACTCCGGCGACGCAATCGGGACTGACCAACGACGAAACCTCTGCCGGGTTGTTCTCGGACAGAACGGCGTTGAACTCGCGCGGAAGTATGATCAATGTGATGCGGGCATCAACGCCAAGAACGCCGAAATCAGAACCGCCCGCGCAACACTCACCCAATACGTTCACACCTCACAAATTTCAGACTTCATCGAACTCCAGGCCGACCCCGATATTGATGCCAAGATCGAGACAAAAGCCCCCGAAGTTGCCGGGCTGAAGGAATCAGACAAGCTCCGGACTCGTGCCGACCTGGACTCAATCGAGCTTCCACCATTGCCTACGAATCTGGCGACAATGCTTGAGAGCACCCTAGAGGACGTGTCACGGGCTGCCGAACAAGCCGTCAGGAAGCATCTCGCTTCCCATCACATAGCTGGCGATGAAAGCTGGCTGTCCGACGGCATGGAGCTTATGTCGGGCGACACGTGCCCGTTCTGCGGACAATCCACGAAAGGCCTTGACCTCATCGAGGCCTATAGAGCTTTCTTCAACGCTGAATATCAGAAGTTTTGTAGCAAGATCACCCGATACAAAGCAACTTCTGAGCAGTTGCTTTCTGATGACCGCATTGACCTTGCGCTATCGCGGCTGGCCGGGAACGAGAGCAACGCTGAAGTCTGGGCACAATACGTCTCCATCAAGCGGCCGGCGCTCGACAAAAAGGCGAATATCAAGGAGTCGATGACCGCCTTCCGCGATATCCTACTTGATCTCTGTGCAAAGAAGGTCGCTTCACCGCTCGACCGGGTGACAGTTCCACGTGCCTATCACACGGCATACAGCGCGTTTGAGGCCACGAAAAAGCTGGTCGATGACTACAACGAGCACGTGAAGGCGGCGAATGCACTCATTGCGGGCTACAAGAAAACAGCCAGCGCTGCGCAGACCCAAGCAGCCGAGAAGCAACTTGCCGGCCTACGGTTGATCAAAAAGCGTCATGAGCCAGAGATTGCGGCTGGTTGCACGCTGTATTCAAAGCTGACCGCTGAAAAGGATGAACTCGACAGGCAGAAGGCCGAAGCTCGGGACGCACTTGATACGTATAGCACCGATGTGCTGACGCGCTATAGAAACTACATTAATGCGAACCTCCGGAAATTTAGTGCCGGGTTTCACATCGGCGAAGTACGGGTAGAGTACACCGGACGCGTACCAAACTCCACGTTCTGCTTTATCATTAACGACACTCTCGTTGAGATGGGAAACGCCGAGACACCCATCAATCAACCGAGCTTTAAGAACACGCTATCGGCAGGCGACAGAAGCACGCTCGCCCTCGCCTTCTTCATGGCGGAAATTGCAGAGGATCCGAACAAAGCGGACACCATTGTCGTGTTCGACGATCCGTTTAATAGCCAAGACCACTATCGCCGTACATGCACCATTACTGAAATCCGCCGCAGCGGGAACAATGTCGGACAAGTCGTGGTGATGTCGCATGATCGTCACTTCCTGCGTGAAACTCATATCCGGCGCATTGCGCCGACCGAAATGGAAGGCGCCTCGACCCTAGGCGCGATGCTCGGCAGAATCCGCGAGAATGAGCAAGTGCCACAGGCGCTCAAGCTGGCATATGACGACATCGACGACATAAACACATACACCCGCCAGTACATGCACGGAGACCCCAACTATGTTCAAGGGAAGCGTCTGTCTTCGGATGAACTGGCGGGGTTCGTAGAGAAGGTGTTATTAATCGTCGGACACTAAAGCATCGGAGGCTGTATCTGCTTAAGTCCGCAACCCCTCGCGAAGAGCTCATGAGCGCAACGCCGCTCGCAACATCCTAAACTCAATCGACGCGCTTCGGACAGCGCGAGTCCGCCGCTGCCTCGGCGCGCGCAAGCGCGGCTTCGTTCGCCTTCGCGAGGTGAATATCGACGGCGGCGTAAGCGCAGGCCTTGGGACCATCGATCGCGAAAACCGAGAGTTCCTGGATCTCGCGCTCGTCGTCATCCAGCCGCCGCCAAGTCCGGATAGCTACGTTGAGCGCCAGAACCTCACGCTCCGCATGACGCAAAAACGCTTCGCTCGGCTCACCAATGGCTTCTCAAAGAAACTCACCAATCACGCCGCTGCCGTGAGCCTCTATGTCACCCATTACAATCTCTGCCGCGTCCATGAGGCCCTGCGGACCACGCCAGGCGTTGCTTTGGGTATTGTGGATAACTCCACCAGACTTCGATCACGAGATCTGGTCAATAAGTCCGAGGTTCGGTGACCCTCAATACCGATTTTTTGGAACCTTTGTAACAAGAGACTGGTTTTTGGCCGTTTCAAAACAGGATCGCAATCGATTGGACGAACATCAAAATCGATGGCACGAGGAAATTGACAAGGTCATTCGAGCTTGGAGATTAACCGCTACGTCGGCAACCTGCCACCGATGCCCGGCGTGTTTCCGGACTACCCCGCGCCCGTCGTTCGCAACGCCGGCGCCAAGCGCGAATTGACGATGATGCGTTGGGGAATGCCGCCACC
>Ga0210394_10003921_pt1 | contig 17892 bp, 18 predicted proteins | sample IncBWC12MmetaG_FD_160121 | JGI IMG/M metagenome (GOLD analysis project Ga0210394, IMG submission 160121) | Forest soil microbial communities from Barre Woods Harvard Forest LTER site, Petersham, Massachusetts, United States - Inc-BW-C-12-M | ecosystem: Environmental > Terrestrial > Soil >... | reverse complement strand
CCTGCATCTCCCCCCGTAGCCGTTTGTCGTCTCGTCGCCCGGTGGCAAAGTTCTCGAGCCGCGCCAGAAACCTTCTCAGAAATCTCATGGCAAATCCTCCGCCTTCACGTCGAAGAACCGCCCAATGATCGCCGCCGTTTGCTCCCAATCCTGCGTCTCGACTTGCAGCTGCTTGCGCCCGTCCTTCGTCAACCGGTAGAACCGCGCCCGCCGGTTATTTTCCGAAGCGCCCCAGTCCGACGTGATCGCGCCTTCCTGCTCCAGTTTCAACAGCACGGGATACAGCGTCCCCTGATTCACCGCCAGCAGGTCCCCACTGATCTGCTCAATGCGCCGCGCAATCCCATACCCGTGCTGCGCTCCCAGCACATCGAGAGTCTTGAGCACCATCAATGCCAGCGTTCCTTGCAGGACATCCGTTTTTTGTTTCATAGCACCTTCATCTTGGTTTCCAACAGGAATGTGCCACACTTCCTTTGGGAAAGCAACAGGTAAAGAGAAAAGGGAAATATTGAGTCGAGAGAATGGAGACGCGGCTCGTTACAAGGTTAAATCGCTGATTCAATCCGTAGCTCAGGTCCCATTCTGGCCCGCTCTTGGCCAGAATTGACCTGAGGCCTTCGAGGAACGGCCACCTGCGAATCGCCAATTCGAAAATTCTTTACGCCGCGTCGCGAACCGGCTTCCTCGGAGAAGCCTTCCCTCGATGCTCCCAAATCACCCAATGCACGGAAGAATGCATCACCGGCAACCCGCCCACTTCCCGCGCCGGCAGATGAAATTGCACGTTGATAAAAACCTCCTGCTGAAATCCCGTGCCATGGAAGGATGTGCTCTTCACCAGCTCCAACGCTGCGCGGCTCAAATCCTGATTGGAATTCTGCAGCGCCTCAGCATCGATCACGCGCCCTTCCTGCGCATCGAGCGTTGCGTGAACGATCACAGGCTGGAAGTAAGTCGAAGTGGGCCCATCGGAAGGATCAACGCGCATCGGAAACCGGCGAGTCCCAGACAATGTGAACGACTCTCCCGCATCCGTCATTTCCGGCCCCGGCTTGAAAGCGTTAGGATCAATCTCGCCCGGATCGCCAAAGCTTTCCACTCGTGCTTGAACGACGAGCGCACCGCCCTCGAAGATGGAAATCTGCCGCGGCAGAGTGTGCCCATTAAATTCCGTAGCGCCCTCGTAATCGTACTCCGCATAAATTCCAGGCGCCGCCGACCACATCTGCAACAATCCCGTCGCGGGATCAATGCAGTACTCTTCTTCCGTCCACGCGCGCGGCTCCGGATTGTCCGGCCCTCCCGAACTCAGCAACACGCAGGTTACCGGTTTGCCGTTCAGTTGCGCGGTTGCCGATCGAATCACGCTCAGGGCTCCGGCATTTCGGAAGATGGGCCAATGTAACGCCGCACGAATTTCCTGAATCCGCAGCGGAACCGGCTCGTTGGGATTCGCTCCATACGCGTGCCCGTTGCCGCCCATGCGAACCACGCTCACGCCTTGCATCTGCGCCGTCCATCGCCATTCCGGCCCGTTCGAGAGCTCCTCCATCGTTCCATCGCCCTCGTTCTGAGTTGCGCCGGAAGTTTGAAACGACGCCTTCAATTCATAAGCGCCGAAGGTATGCATGTTCAAGTCTTGCCGCGCATGTTGCAAAAGTTCGATCGCCGCCGAGCGCTCCCCGGGACTCGAAAGCGTGCGCGGCTGATGAATCCCCGGTTCATGCGGGTCGGATGGCGGAGGATTCGTCTGCGCGAAAATCGAAGGGAGGAAAAACAAACAGGAAACCATTAACCCGCCAAACCGGGTGAAAACCCGCATGGGGACCTCCTAAACGAAGAGGAAATGCAACGGGGACCGGCCCCGATTCTACTCACGAATCCGACCCCACGCAACGCCCTCGCATGGGATCAGCGTCTAAGTGAAGAGCTGATTTGAGCGAGCGCTGCGACGAAGCACTGGCTTCGTCCGGGCTGATGAAGTTAATCTACGGTTCCGCGATTAAAAATCCTCACAAGCGAAGCAGAATCAGCAAGTTGCGAATTTCTAATCGGCGGTAAAAGGCCTCTTAAGGTTTCCGCTCAAATCGTAAATTTTCCGATGAAGCGCCTCAGCTTTGAGCGGAATCCAAGCGCGAAGCGCAATTCTAGCCGAGCGCTTGGCGCAGATCTTCGATCAAGTCTGCCGCATCTTCGAGGCCCACGGAAACGCGCACGGTTCCCGCGCCAACTCCCGCTGCCCGAAGCTCCGCTTCCGACATGTTGTAATGCGAAGTGTAAATCGGCAGGACGACGAGCGACTCAACGCCGCCCAAACTCGCCGCCAGCAAAAAGATGCGCACGCGATCACAGAAGCGCCGCGCAGCCGGAAGGCCGCCTTTCAGATCGAAGGCGAGCATCGCGCCGAATCCCTTCATCTGGCGTTTGGCGAGTTTGTGGTCGGGGTGCGACGCGAGTCCCGGATAATGCACTTTGGCGACCTTGGGATGCTTCGCCAGATATTTCGCGACGACCATAGCGTTCTCGCACTGGCGTTCCATTCGAACCCCGAGCGTTTTCATCCCGCGAATCAGCAGGTAGGCGGCTTCGGGATCGAGCGAGCCGCCAAGATTAATAATATTGTGGCGCACTTCGTTGATGATGGCGCGGCTGCCCGCGGCGGCGCCTGCGATCAGGTCGGAATGCCCGGAAAGATATTTCGTGGCGCTGTGCAGCACGATGTTGAAGCCAAGCTCGATCGGCTTTTGCAACGCGGGGCTCGCGAAGGTGTTGTCGATCAGCGAAATCAGGCCCCACTCTTTCGCGAAGGCAACTGCCTTCTGCAAATCGACGAGACGCAGCGTCGGGTTCGTCGGCGTCTCGATGTAGAGCGCTTTGGTGCGGGGATTCACGAGCTGCTCGATTCCCGCGAGATCGGTTTCGACGTGGCGCACGACGATGCCGAAGCGCGGGAAATTGTCGCGCATCAGGCGGTACGTGCCGCCATATGTTTGCCGCGTCGAAATCACTTCGTCGCCAGCTTTCAACACGGCGAGCAGAGCGCTGGAAATCGCGGCCATGCCTGAGGCCGTGACGATGGCTGCTTCCGCTCCTTCGAGAGCGGCGAGCTTTTCTTCCGCGATGGTGAGAGTGGGATTGCCGTAGCGCGTGTAGATGTAGGCCGAGCTTTTTCCTTCGGCCCAGCGCTTCATTTCTTCGGTGCTCTCGAAAGTGAAATTCGCGGTACGCGCGATGGTGGTGCCCACCGGCGCGCCTACCTGAAAATGTTCGGCGCCCTGGTGAATAGCGATCGTCGCGTCGCGCCAGCGCTTCTGCTTCGGAGGATTTTTCATGGTCGAAGAAGCTTCAGGCATTTGGTTGCCGAATCGCAAGCTCCAAATTGGTTAGGCTTAGACGCAAGGCGGTCAGGTTGACAGACTTATTTCAGTGCGACAAAGCGTGACGCTGACAGAGACTCACCCGAAGGGAAAGAGCTGTTCATTTCTTCATGTTTTACCGTGGGATGCCTGCGCCATTTCTAATCATGCAAGCGGCCTGGATTGCATTTTGCGCTTACTGGATCTGGGCAGCACGCAATCAGAAACGAGAGCAAAAGCGAGAGCTGCCGCTCGCGCGTCTGACTCATGTCGCTTACATGGCGTGCGGGTTCGTTTTGCTCTATGCGGAAGATCCGCGTTTCGGTGTTCTGAATCGCAGATTTCTTCCCAAGCGCGAATGGATCGCAATGGCAGGCGCCCTTTTGACGGCCGCGGGAGTAGCTTTTGCAATCTGGGCGCGACGGCACATTGGAAAAAACTGGAGCGCCCAGGTAACCATCCGCAAAGAGCACGAGCTCGTCCGCAGCGGCCCTTACGCGCGAATTCGCCATCCGATTTATACCGGACTTCTATTGGCCGTGGGTGGAACAGCCATCGCGATCGGCGAGTATCGAGCGATTGTGGCCTTAGCAGTGATTGCGATCGGCTTCGTCGTGAAAGCGAAACGAGAAGAGGCTTTTCTCGCAACGCAGTTCGGCCCGGCATTTGACGAACATCGCCGTCAAACTGGATTTTTCCTACCGCGTTAGAAATTTCGCTTCGCCTTCTATTCTCTGTTACTCATGCGAGTGGGGCCGCGACAATACTACTGGCCCGCGCAGGATTGTGTGCAATTATAGAATTAGGAATCGGCCTGTCTAGAGCGCACGCACACCATCTGAGGGAGCGCATCACATGAAGAAGAACGCCCTGCTCGCGTTACTACTGTCTTCGGCGGTGTGGATTGGAGGCTGCTCGCTTATGCGGGTGGCGGGACCTCCCTGTGTAGGCGCTTCTTGTCCAACGGGAGCCGGAGGTACGCTTCCGGGTGTAGCGAATACTGCAAATGCACAGGCGGCGGCTCCGGCTGATACTCAGGCGAAGAATACGGACGCCCCTCCGCAGCACCGTAGCATAGCCAGCCGGTTGCATCTTACCCACGGCAGCTAAATCACTCGCCCTTTTAGGACTCGGGTTGTTGGAGCTCGATTACGCCGAGGCGGCTTCGCCTTCTTCGACTGCGTGATGCGGCTTGTGCGCTGCGATTACTTTTTCTGCTAGCTCACCTGGGACGTAATCGTAGTGCGAGAATTCCATCGAATAGCTGCCGCGGCCCTGCGTCATGGACGTTAATTCGTTTGCGTAGCTGAGCATTTCCGAGAGCGGCACCTGGGCTTTGATCACTACGCTTCCCGCGCGCGATTCGCTGCCGCTGATCTTTCCTCGCCGGCTGCTCAGGTTGCCCATCAAGTCGCCCGAGTATTGATCGGGCGCGTAAATCTCGACGTGCATCACCGGTTCGAGCAGCGCGGGGCGAGCTTGTTTCATCGCTTCCTTGAAAGCGAGCGAGCCTGCTATGCGGAACGCCATGTCGCTCGAGTCCACGTCGTGATATTTACCGTCGTAGAGGGTCGCGCGGAAATCCGTGACCGGGAATCCGGCGAGGTAGCCGCGCTCGGCCGATTCGCGAATGCCGCGCTCGACGGATGGAATCCAGTTCTTGGGGATTGCGCCACCGAATACATCGTCCACAAATTCAACTCCCTTACCACGCGGAAGCGGCTCCATTTTGACGCGGCAGAGCCCAAACTGACCGTGTCCGCCGGTTTGCTTTTTGTGTTTGCCTTCGGCGTCGGCCTTCCCGCGAATTGTCTCGCGGTAGGGAACTTTTGGCGGATGCAAGGTGAGATCCACGTGGTAGCGCTTGCGGAGCTTGGCGACTACTACCTCGATATGCTGCTGTCCTGCGCCGGAGAGTAGAAATTCTTTCGTTTGCGGGTCGCGCCCGAAACGCAGGGCGAGATCCTCTTCGAGAATGCGGTGAATCGCGACGCCGATGCGGTCTTCATCCGCGCGCGTTTTGGGCTCGATCGCGAAGGTGATGGAGGGCTCGGGGATGCGGGCGGGCGGATAGAAGATTGTCGCGCTCTTGTCGCCAAGCGTTTCTCCGGTGGTGGTTTCCTTTAACTTTGCGATCGCGCCCACGTCACCTGCGTGCAGATCGTTCACGGCGACAGCCGTCTTACCCTGCATCACTTGCACATGCTGGAGGCGCTCCTGCGTGCCGCGATTGAAGTTCGTGATTGTCGCGTCATTTTTCAGCACGCCGGAAAGGACTTTGAAATAGGTGATGCGTCCGGCGAAGGGATCGGCGAGGGTTTTGAACACGAAAATCGAGAGTGGCTCCGAGTCTGCCACCTTGCGCTCGATCGTTTCGCCCTTATGGTCTGGCGTTTTGTGGCCGCTGGCTTTTCCGCGTGTGGAGGGTGCGGGGAAAATGTCGCAGAGAAAATTAAGGATCGCGTCGGCGCCGATATTGTGCAGCGCGGAGCTTAGCAGCACGGGGAAGATGCGCTTTGCGAGCACAGCCTCGCGGAGGCCTTTCTTCAAATCTTCGATGGGGAGCGTTCCCTCGTCGAAGAATTCCTGCATCAAGGCGTCATCGCCTTCAGCTACCAGCTCGACCAGCGCTTCGTGCGCAATCTTTGCATGCTCGGCGAGATCGGCAGGGATTTCTTCAATTTTGGCTTTACCATCGCCGTCAGGCGTGTACATCAGAGCTTTCATCGCGATGAGATCAATCACGCCGCGGAAGCTTTTTTCGGAGCCGATAGGCAGCTGGATCGGCACAACACCGCGGCCGAAAACGTGCTGCAGCGAGTCGAGCGCGCGCTCAAAACTGGCCAGCTCGCGGTCCATCCAATTCAGGACGAAGGCGCGCGGTTGATCGTATTCGGTGGCGTAGTCCCAGGTTTTTTCGGTGACTACCTGAACGCCAGCGGCAGCGTCCACGACGATCAGGGAAGCGTCAGCGGCTATGAGCGAAGATTTCGTTTCGTTGATAAAGGTGGAGTAGCCGGGAGTATCGAGGAAATTGATTTTAGTCTTGTCGGCCTGGCCGGCTGCCTGCCATTCGGCGTAGGCGAGGCCGGTATTGATGGAGATTTTGCGGGCAACTTCTTCTTCGTCCCAATCGGTGACGGTGGAGCCGTCGGAAACTTTACCCAGCCGCGGCGTCATGCCGGCGGTGAAGAGCAACGACGATACGAGCTGGGTTTTCCCCGTATCGCCGTGGCCTACAATGCCAACGTTGCGTATCCATTCAGTGGTATAGGATTTCATGTTGCACCTCGGTTGGAAGTTTGGATTTCAACACTGAAAAAACGAGACTTGCATATGGGCCGGGCGGAACAGGCATTTCGTGGTGGGAAATTCTGAAGCGCGAATCCGAGCTGTGCGAAAAGGGAAACTTCACGACGCCGCCCCCCGGCGGTTGCGCGTGACCCTGCGGAACGGGGATGCTAGCACACGGATCGGTTCAGGTTCAACTGAGGAGGTAGTGGGTCAGTTTCCGGTTGCAGCGTGAACCAGGCACTATCGGGAAGTGGGGTACGTACTGGGAAAAAGGGGCATTGACGCAGGGCGGCGCGAGTGCCGGACAATTTTTCTCTGTCACTGCTTCAAGTAACGAAGCGCAACACATCCTGATTTAAAAATCTTGGAATCAACAAGTTTCACTTGTAGTTTCTGCGGCAGGCGAATACCTTCCAGCAGCCGTCTCCCTTCTCCTGCAATTATTGGCTGAACGACAAAACGATATTCATCAACCAGGCCAAGCTCTATCAATTGTGAAGGGATGCTCACACCCCCGACCAGGATGTTTTTGCCTTGCTCGTGTTTCAGTCTAGTTATTTCGCCTGGGAGGTTTGTACGAACAATTTTCGTATTTTTATCTTCAGCGCTTTCTAACGATTGTGAAAAAACAATTTTGTTTTTGGAGACAAATGCGTCAGCAAATTCGTTTTCTGCTTTTGTCTCGGAATGGGTTTTTGCGATATCGGGCCAATAAGGAACCATCAATTGATAGGTTTTACGCCCGAAGACGAGTAGGTCAACATCTCGCATGAAGTGGGTGAAATACTCATGTATTTCTTCGTCGGCACTCATTTTGGTGTGGTCGCAGCAGCCATCCAGGGTGATGTTGATTGCGTAGATTACGTTTCTCATTTTCGCCTCGGATTGAGCGGCACGGCCTTCGAGATAAAACCAATAACTTGAACCGCGCGTCATTGCAACGTAAAGATCATGGAAGAGTGGAAGAACTCAGCGATCACCGTGACAATGGGGACGCGATTGGGAAAAAGTGTCGCGAAGACTGATTTTGCTGCCGGTTTAGTGAGTGGTTGAAAAGCAGCAGAGCCGGTGGTTGGCAACCGAAATTCGAGCTGCGCCTTTCAAGTCATTATCCTCCCATGTTGCTGATTTAGAGACGTTTAGTGGACGGCCCGGGTTTGGCACGCGTCTTGCACTTTGTGACCGGCGTGATGGCTTTAAAGGGCAGTAGCGGAGCTGGAAGCGGAGTCGGAACGAGACGCCGCCAACCAGCCGGGAGGTCTCAGATGCGTTATCTAAAGTATGTTGGATATGCGGCAGTTCTTGGAATTTTAGCGCTCTCGATGAGCGCTGTTGCGAGCGCGCAGGTGCAAGTAGGAATCGGCGTCGGCCCGGTTGGCGTGGCGATTGGGGCGCCTCCAGTGTGCGCCTACGGCTACTACCCGTATGCTCCGTACGCTTGCGCGCCTTACGGATATTGGGCCCCTGACTACTTCGTGAACGGAGTATTCATCGGAGCCGGCCCGTGGTTCCATGGCTTCTATGGACACCCGTATTATGGCCGCGGTTACTATGGCCGTGGCGATTGGGACCATCGGGGTGATTGGGATCATCGTGGTGGTTGGGATCATGATGGGCGCGGTGATAACCGGTTCCATGGTAACGAAGGGTCCCGTGGTGTAGTGCGCGGAGGTAATGAATTCCACGGCGGCAACAGCTCCCACGGCGGAGGCGCGGTACGCGGTGGTGGCGGTGGCTTCCACGGTGGTGGCGGCGCAGGTCATGGAGGCGGACACCGGTAAGCCCGGTTTCTTTGCCTGAAGTTTGAAACGGCTGGCAGCGAAAGTTGCCAGCCGTTTTTTTTGTGTGGGTTTTCGGAATTGCGCGAAGGCCTCAGGTCAATTCTGGCCAAGGGTGGGCCAGAATGGGACCTGAGCTACGAGCGGTGCGGCGAGTCGAAAGGGACCTGAGCTACGGGGTTGTGGTAGCGCTGATCTGCCCTTTGACTCGACTTCGCGCTAATTCTGTTCGTCGGCTGAGGGGCCGTAGATTGAGGGAACCGCGACGTTGTTGAGGCGCAGATAGACTGAGAGCTGACCGCGGTGATGGATGATGTGATTCAGGATAAAGCCGCGAAGAGCGGCTGTGCGCGGAAGCGAGAAAATGGTTTTGCCGCCGGCTTGCAGGGTGAAGATCTTTTTCAGATCTTCGTCGCTCGATTGAGCGATGGCGGCGCGGGCGGCGGCGACGTTCTTGTCGAAATCTTCGAGGAGCTGTTTGCGGGTGGACATTATGGTGGGCTGTCGCGGCGGTGCGCCGGGTGGGCGAAAGTCGAGCGATTCGCGCTGAAGGGCGAGGGGGACGAGCGTCGGCAATTCGACGAGGTGACCTGCGAGCCGGCCCATCGTCATGGATTTGTCGTGGGGCTTCCAATCGGTGTTGTTTTCGGGCACGCGTTCGAGCGTTTTTCGGGTGGTGCCCATTTCGTGATCGAATTCAGGCAAGAAGGCGTCGCGAATTGCCATTGGTGATCTCCTTGTGTGGATTGGATGGGGACATTATACGCCGACGGTTTTGATGAGGCAGCAGTAACAAAATGTGCAGCGATTACGGGGCGATGGTGAAGGAATCGTCCGGGTTTATGAAGCCGAAGGCCATGCGGGAGGTGTTGAAGGCGGCGGCTGGATTGCCGTTGCGGTCGAGGAGAATCAGGCCGCCGGTGGTGTGGGCGCGATGAGCGAGTTTGCGAACGCAGGCATTGGCAACGGATTGAGCGTCGCTCCCGGTGGAAGGCGTGATAGGGGAGCGGGGGCCCCAGCCGATTCCCCAGCGGCAGTCGTCGGATTTTGTCGCCGGATTCTCCCCTGTGGCGAGTAGGTCGGCGGCCATTTTTGCCATCACAATTTTCATGATGCCTTCGCCGTGGCCCGTGCAGGAGACGCCGCCGGCTTCCGCGTCGGCATAGCAGCCGCAGCCAATGAGAGGCGAATCGCCGACGCGCCCGGGAAATTTGCAGCAGGTGCCACCGGTGGAAGTGCCGGCGATGAGGCGATTCTGCTTATCGAGGGCTACGGCGCCGACCGTGCCGAATTCGTGGTCCACGTGATGCTCGGCGGCGTGCGAATCTTCGAGGCAGCGGCCCCAGGCGGAGCGCTCGCGGTCGATGACGAGATCTTCGGGAGAGCAGAGGGGGATTCCATTTTCGGCTGCGAATTTTTCGGCGCCGGCTCCGACGAGCATCATGTGCTCGCTTTTCTCGAGGATGGCGCGGGCGAGGCGGATTGGATTGCGGATGCGTTCGACGGCTGCGACGGAGCCTGCTTTCAGCGTCGCGCCATTCATGATGATTGCATCGAGCTGCACGCGGCCGTCGCGATTCAGATGCGAGCCGATGCCGGCATCGAAGGTGGGATCGTCCTCGAGAATTATGATGGCGGCCTCGACTGCGTCGATGGCGGCGCCGCCTGCGGAAAGGATTTTCCAGCCGGCTTTGAGGGCGCGGCGAATGCCGTCGCGGCAATCTTCGACTGCTTCATCGGGGATGTTCCAGGCGCCGCCGTGAATGATGAGGGAGGGTTTCATGTCGCGCGAATCGTCAGAGATTTGTGTAGAGCAGAAGCGTGACGCTGATGGCGATCAGCATGGGGCCGAGAAGGAACGCAAATCCTACGCCGAGGAGGAAGCGGACGGCGTGTTTGCGTTTGGCGGCTGGAACGGCGGCGGGGAGCACGCGAGCGACGCTGATGTTTTCCTGGCGGCGAAGAATCGAGCGGAAGACGTTGATGTAGGCGGCTAGCCAGAATTTGATTTCGTTGCGTGACTGCCACAGGAGGTCGATACCAGCGCAAATCACGAGCGCGCCGATGATGGCGAGAAGCTTGGGCATGGCTACCGTCCGCGTCCCGCGGTGCGCGAGAAAAATTGGGGAGAGGGGCGTTGGGCTCCGTGGGAGAGATTTGCTTCCAGTGGCGAGGGCGCTGGAGCGGAGATGGAAACGGGTTTCGGGGCGGCGACTTCTTTGGTCTGCTTCCACGTGTGCACGATTCGATGGATTACCGTGATGTTGGGGCCGATGGCGAGAATCCAGAGGACGGGCGGCATCCGATTTGCGAGAGCGCCGATGATCATCAGGACGAGGCGCTCGGGACGATCCCAGAAGCCGACGTCTTCGTTGGGCACGAGCGATTCCGCGCGGGCTTTCGCGTAGCTCACCATAACGGCGCCCGCCATTGCTGCGCCGGCTAAGAATGCGTAGCCGAAGCGGTTGACGCTGGCGTAGTAGACGAGCAAACCGAGAAAAAGGATCAGGTCGGCGTAGCGGTCGAAGATTGAGTCGAGAAAGCCGCCGAAAATGGAAACGCGATTCTGGATGCGCGCCACGGGCCCGTCGAGAAGATCGCAGAGTCCCGCGAGAATCATCACCCCGCCGCCGGCAGCGAAGCGGCCCTGCGCAAACAGGATGCCGGCCCAGAGATTGAGGCCAAGAGCTACCCAGGTGATGACGTTTGGAGGGATGCGGGTAGGGGCGATAAGCCGAGCGAGCCCGTTGATGGGCCAGGACAGATAGCGACCGATGGTGCGGCTCAGCATGAGGCGGGAATCACCCAGTTATTCCTCGTCATAAATCGTCGCCAGGCGGATGACTTCGTAGTCTTTTATGCCCGCCGGCGTTGTTACCTGTACTTCGTCGCCGACTTTCTTGCCCAGCAGCGCGCGGCCAATTGGAGAGCTGGTGGAGATCAGGCCTTTTGGCGCGTCGGCCTCTTCGACTGTGACCAGTTTGTACTCGATTTCGGAGCCCTTCGCAACGTCCAGTACGACAATTCGTGAGCCGTAGGCGGCGCGGTCTTTCGGGAGGTTGTTGAGGTTGAGCATGGAGAGATCCGCCATGCGCTGGTGGAGCTGGGCGAGGCGGGTAGAGACGAACGACTGGCGTTCTTTGGCGTATTTGTACTCGGCGTTTTCCGAGAGGTCGCCATGGGCGCGCGCCACTTTGATTTCTTTGGGGAGTTCGTCGTGGAGTTCGTGCTCGAGAGCGGCGATCTCGTCTTTGAGCTTCTTTTTGATTTTTTCGGCTAGATCGATCATTTCGGGTTGTTTGCGGCGCTTGGGAGAGCGTCGCGATGCGAGTGGACTCCCTTTTCGTTTCGGCACAATACCCAAACAATTATAGAGGATTCGCGCGGGATACCGCAAATAGGCTCTGGGGCCGTGGTGCCGCTTTGCGTTCGCCAGGGCTACCACAATCTCTCGATTACCTTTGAAGTAGGGTAATGCTAGGATTCAGCGCTATGAAAACCGTCCTCCTTCTCATTTGCTCCAACGTTTTTATGACGATCGCCTGGTACGGCCATCTGAAGTACAAAAAGGCGCCGCTGATCGCTGTGATTGTGGTGAGCTGGCTGATTGCTTTCTTCGAATACTGCTTCCAGGTTCCGGCGAACCGTATCGGTTATGGCGAGTTCACCGCGTTTCAACTGAAAATCATTCAGGAAGTGATTACGCTGTGCGTGTTCGTGGCGTTTGCATGGATCTATCTGGGCGAGCATGTGAGATGGAATCACGTCGTCTCATTCCTCTTCATTATCGGCGCAGTGGTGTTTGGCTTCTGGGGAAAACTCTAGGTCATTAATAAGACGCTGATGTTCGATAGACTTCGGCGCAATTCCGGATAAAATAACCGGTTCAAAGACGGTCGGCTATGTGCCTACTGCAAGTGGTGCGTTCGGCCGATGATATTTTCGGACTTCACAGAGAATACCAGGGGGCTTGATGATCGTCGGTGTTCCGCGCGAAACCTTTCCGGGAGAGCGCCGGGTGGCGCTGGTGCCATCGGTGGTGCCGACGCTTGCGAAATCCGGGCTGGAGGTGGTGGTAGAAGCGGGCGCGGGGGGCGAAGCAGGATATCCGGACGCAGACTACACGGCAAAGGGCGCAAAAATTGTCGCCGAGCGTGCCGAAGTGTTTCGCTCTTGCGACATTATCGTGCAGGTGCTCGCGCACGGTTCGAATGACAAAACGGGCGACGCGGACTTGCCTCTGTTTCACCGCGAGCAGGTGCTAATCGGATTTTTGCGGCCGTTGGGTGAGCTGAAAACGATTCAGCAGATTGCCGCGACCGGAGTGACTTCCTTCTCTGTGGAGCTGATGCCGCGAACCACGCGCGCGCAGGCTATGGATGCACTGTCCTCTATGGGCACCATTTGCGGCTACAAAGCGGTGCTGATTGCAGCCGACACGCTGCCGCGGATTTTCCCGATGTTGACCACCGCAGCGGGAACGATTACCCCAGCAAGAGTGCTCATCATCGGCGCGGGCGTTGCAGGTCTGCAGGCAATCGCGACAGCTCGCCGGCTTGGCGCTGTGACGTCGGCATACGACATGAGGCCGGCCGCGAAGGAGCAAGTGCAAAGCCTGGGTGGACGTTTCGTCGAGTTGCCGATCGAAGCGAAGGATGCGCAGGATGCGGGTGGATACGCGAAAGCGCAAGATGAAGGATTTTACAGAAAGCAGCGAGAGCTGCTGGGTCGCGTGGTGGGCGAAAGCGACGTGGTCATCACGGCGGCGGTAATTCCGGGCAAGAAATCGCCGGTGCTGGTAACCAAAGACATGGTGGCGGGAATGTCGCCGGGATCGGTGATTGTCGACTTGGCCGCGGAGCGCGGCGGGAATTGCGAGCTAACACGACCTGGAGAAAATGTGGTTGCCAACGGCGTGACGATTATCGGGCGAATCAACCTCGCGAGTACCGTGCCCTATCATGCGAGCCAGATGTACGCGCGCAACATCACCGCGTTCCTGCAGCACCTGGTCCACGACGGCAAGCTCGAACTGAAGCCTGAGGACGAAATCGTTCGAAGCACGATGCTCACGCGAGGCGGTGAAATCGTGAACGAGCGCGTCCGGGAATTCCTATCGCTTCCGGCACTCGCGACCGCGGGGAAGGGGGCAAGCTGATGGTGCAGTCGGACCTGCTGACCGATTTGTACGTTTTCATTTTAGCAGCCTTTATCGGATTTGAAGTGATTCGCCGCGTCTCGCCGCTGCTGCACACGCCGTTGATGTCGCTCACGAACGCGCTCGACGCCATCGCTGTGGTGGGCGCGATCATCCTCGCGGGGGAAGGGAAGAGCACTCTCGCGACGATCCTCGGGACGATCGCAATCGTCGCGGCGACGAGCAATATCGTAGGGGGCTTCCTGATTACCGACCGCATGCTGAAAATGTTCAAGACCAGCCGTCCCACGAAATCATGAATTCCTTCGCAGGTTCTGACGTACTTCTACAGGTCACCTATCTGGTAGCGGCGGTTCTTTTCATTCTTTCTCTCAAATTGATGAGTTCGCCGAAAGCGGCACGGCAGGGAGTGTGGGCCGGCGAACTGGGAATGCTGCTCGCGATCGTCGGGACTTTGCTGCATCACGGAATCGTGGATTATCGCTGGATCGCGATCGGCCTGGTGCTTGGCTCGATCATCGGCGTGCCGCTGGGCCTGGTGCAGATGACAGCCGTTCCGCAAAGGACAGCGTTGAGCCACGCGTTTGGCGCGCTTTGCGTGACGCTGGTGGGCACGTCGGAATTTTATTTGCGTGCACCCAATGTGCCGCCGTTCATGATGGCGGTGCTCTCGGCGGAAGTGATTCTCGGTTCGCTTACTTTCACGGGGAGCCTGATGGCAGCGGGGAAGCTTGAAGAGGTGCTGCCGCAGCGGCCGATCACCTACAAGGGGCAGAATCTTGTGAATCTTTCGGTACTGGGCCTGGCGATTTTGGGCGCAGTGATGCTGATACTGCATCCCGAACACATGCATCTTTTTCCGGCGATTCTGGGAATCTCACTGCTGTTCGGCGTGCTTATGATTGTTCCGATTGGCGGCGCGGACATGCCCACGGTGATGTCGTTGCTCAATTCTTACGCGGGCCTTTCGGCAGCGGCAATGGGGTTTGTGCTCGACAGCAAGCTGCTGATTATTGCCGGGGCGCTCGACGGAGCTTCCGGATTCATTCTGTCGGTGAACATGTCGAAGGCGATGAACCGGTCTTTCTCCAACGTGCTGTTCGGCGCGTTTGGCCAGGAGCAGGCAGCGAAAGGCAGTGCCGGGCAAGAAGCGAAATCGGTGAAGAGCGCGACGCCCGAAGAGGCGGCCGCAATTCTGGGCGCGGCGAGCAAGGTGGTGATTGTGCCGGGCTACGGAATGGCAGTTGCGCAAGCGCAGCACAAGGTGCGCGAATTGTATGACTCGCTTACGAAGCGAGGCGTGGACGTGAAATTCGGGATTCATCCGGTGGCCGGGCGCATGCCTGGGCACATGAACGTGCTACTGGCTGAGGCGGATATTCCCTACGACAAGCTGCTGGATATGGAAGACGTCAATCCGGAATTCCCGCAGACGGACGTGGCTCTTGTGATCGGCGCGAACGATGTGACGAATCCTGCCGCGCGCAACGAGCCGAGCAGCCCCATTTACGGGATGCCGATTCTCGATGTGGACAAGGCTCGGACGGTGATGGTGATCAAGCGCGGCATGAGTCCTGGCTTTGCTGGAATCGATAATCCTCTGTATTACCTCGATAGGACGCTCATGCTTTTCGGAGACGCGAAGTCGTTTGTCGGCGACATCGTCCGCGAACTCGGCGGCGGGCACAGCTAGCCCTGTGGTCGGCTTGAGTAACTCGTTGTTACTTCCCAGGGAGCAAGTAACCTCGAGGTGTTGTTGAGCGCGATCCACTTTACTATACAAAGTACTTGACATTAAGAATTAATTTAGGCAATCTTTCTGTGCGGCGGACGGAAGTGTGTTCCGATTTCAAGGAGAGATCTGAAATGGGCAAACGTATCGCCGCAATCGGTTTCATCTTCTTCTGCACTGCAATTGCCTGGGCCATTCTTGCCAGCACGGTCTTTTACCGCACCTATTCGTCCGATACACAGCTTCGCGGCAAAGTGGCATCGTCGTGGGGCGCGCCGCAGGAACAGTGTCCGCCGACCGCCACGTACGTCGAGGGTTCGTGGCGCCAGGTTCCCGCCGTTGAAAATGGCAAAGAAATTATGCGAACGATTGACGACCGGCGCTACATCCCGCTCACTCTGCAAAAAAGCCGAGTGAATGCGGCGCTGCATGCCGACTATAGGCGCAAGGGTCTTCTCTGGTACAGCACCTATCAGGTGCAATTCGCGGGCGCGTACGAATTCGTGAATCCCGAAGACCGGCCGCGCAACGTGACCTTCACGCTCCATTTGCCGGCCGAGCAAGCGATTTACGACGATATGGTTTTCACCGTGAACGGCACGCCTCTTGTGCTGGAAAATCAAAAAAGCGAAACATATGGAAGCACGACGGTGCTGCCGCATCAGACGGCGGTGCTCAATGTCGGTTACCGTTCGCAAGGATTGGATACCTGGCAGTACAGCTTTGGCGACGAGGTGAGCCAAGTTCGCGATTTCGAGTTGCGGCTCACCACGGATTTCACAGGTTTCGATTTTCCCGGGAACACGCTTTCGCCGACGCAGGAGAACCGAAGCGGTCGTGGATCTGAGCTGGTCTGGAGTTACAAGAACCTGGTATCGGGCTACAAAATCGGACTCGCGCTGCCGCAAAAACTGCAGCCCGGTCCGCTGGCAGGGCGGATCAGCGCCTTCGCTCCCGTATCGCTACTGTTTTTCTTCTTCGTGATGTTTGTTCTGACGACGATTCGCGGCATCAACCTGCATCCGATGAACTATTTCTTTCTGGCATGCGCCTTCTTTTCTTTTCACCTGCTGATGGCGTACCTGGTGGACCACATTTCGATTCACCTGGCATTCGCGATTTGCTCGGCAGTTTCGGTGGTGTTGCTAGTGAGCTATTTACGTTTGGTGGTTGGGATGCGGTTCGCGGCACTCGAAGCAGGACTCGCCCAGGTGATTTATCTGATTTTGTTTTCGTACGCCTTTTTCTTTGAGGGATTCACGGGGCTTGCGATTACGATCGGCGCGATTCTTACCCTGTTCATCACTATGCAGATGACGGCGCGAGTGCGCTGGTCAGAAAAGTTCGCAACGGTCCCGGTGCTGGGATGAAATCGAGCAGGAATCGCTAGCGAACCTGCACGGTAAGCGCTGAGGTCTTCGAGTTACCGTTGCCGTCTTCGATGGTGAGCGTGTACTCCGTCGTTTTCTTCGGCGTCACGTCGACGCAGCGGCTTACCGACGGCCAGACGGGATTTGTTTGCGGTTCGAGCTTTACGGTCTTCGCATTGGAGACGCCGTAACACAACTGCACTGTTTCGCCCGCGTGGACGAGCGGGGGCGTGGCGTAAAAATTCAGGATCTTGAATTCGTTTCCGCCGAGTTGTTCGACGGTGAGCGCGTCGTTCGCGCGCTCTTTCGCGGCGGCTGCATCGGCGGCTCGCTGCTCGATCTCGCGATTCTGCTGCCGGCGCACATAAAAAGTGCCCGCGACGTAGACGAGGGCTACGAGAAGGAGCGTCGAAGTGTAGAGAAGGGGATTGCGAAAGCCGGAAAAGGGTTTGCGCCCCGGAACTTCGGACATTGGATTCACCGCCCAATCCAGTATAACCCACTGACTCGAATACCCTTAAAGCGCCACTCAAGACATCGAAGATTTTAACAATGTAGTAGTTGCCAAAATAATATTTATGTAGATAATTGGCGCCACGGTTTTAACGTTCTTTAATTCCTTCCTCTTGTGCGGAGGCACCGATGCCTACGAGCTCAAGCGCCCTCACTCTCACGGCGTATCCGGGTGACGGTGCTGTCCTTCTCGGATTTAGTTTAGATCCCGCCGAGCTGAAAAGGCACGATCTCGTTGGGTTCTCGATACAATGTACACCGCCCGCGGGAAAACCTTTCTTTCTGGACAATCGGCTTAATTTCGCGAATCCCGTCACTTCCAGCACCACGACGGCGCAAACTCCCTGGACTTCGTCTGAAAACGCTCCATTCCAAAAATTTCACTGGGTGCATTTCCCGGCCAATATTCTTCCGGGGACTTTTCACTACGAAGTTACCGCTCGATATTGCCAGGGATCGAATATGGTGGACGGCCCGAAGGCCACCGTAGCAGTGGAGTTGGCTCCCCAAGCCGGCGGTAATTTCGAACTCGGACTGACGCGCGCGTATATCAGCTCGCAGGCCTACGCGGCAAAATTTGGGAACAAGCCCATTCGTCCGTTGCCCAAGAGCCTCGACTACAACACGCAGCCGTTCCAACCCCAATATGAATGGCTGGGCTATCACGCGCGCAAAATGATTTTTGATT
>Ga0210394_10003920_pt1 | contig 17893 bp, 14 predicted proteins | sample IncBWC12MmetaG_FD_160121 | JGI IMG/M metagenome (GOLD analysis project Ga0210394, IMG submission 160121) | Forest soil microbial communities from Barre Woods Harvard Forest LTER site, Petersham, Massachusetts, United States - Inc-BW-C-12-M | ecosystem: Environmental > Terrestrial > Soil >... | reverse complement strand
CATTTCCCTCGCCGTTTTGGCTTGGGAGCTTGGAATCTTCTGCGAGCCATCCTCTCGATTTCTCCTTTGGATAGCCCGCCGATACTTGTCTCGATGCCGACATTAGCATAGTTCGCAAGCGCGCCGTCTTTGTCGAGCGTGCGGTTCATTGCGAAAAAAGCGAAGTAAGGTAGGACAAGGGACGAAGCGGTTTTGCTTCATCAACTTGTGTTCGGAGCTTTGGCGCAAAGAGCACGCGAAATAAGTGCACGGAAGCCCTACTTTGCAAACCAGCGCTCCTCTGGTCGTCCCTTTTTTGTCGGCGAGGACCTGGATTCCGCCATGTTCTGACTTTGAAGAAGTTCCAGCGCCCGCGTCACTTGGTCCGCCGACTTGTGGCCGTCAAAAAGCCTGCTGATTTCGGTGCGCGTCAAGCCTATCGGCCTCCTACGAAGGGCGGTACGGATTGTGTCTGCGGTAACATCGCCCAACGAGTCGCCGAAGATGAATTTGCAGGAGTCTTCGCAATACCGCCACACTTCGAGCGCCGCCGCCAGGTGTGGCAGTCTGACTACGGCTGAGTTGTCCAAGAGCGCATAAAGACAGGAAAGTCGTAACGTATGAGCCTCGGCCCGAGATGTTACCGCGCCCAACAAGCCCACACGATCGCGGGACAGGTGCCCGTATACTTCATTCCAAAGTTCGCCAGCCTCCTCGTCCCGGTTCATCTGCCCTACCGTTCGTGCAAAGTCAATAGCGTTGGCTAGGCGCCGGACCAGCGGAGCGAAGTCCACGGTATCCAGTCGGCCGCCATCAGGCAGAAGCTTTGATCGCTTTACCATCACCCACAGGTATCTGTTGGCGAATCCATTGCCGGCTTCGGAATCCGTCAAATACTTCAGCAGTTCATCTTTCGTCACGTGGCCGATGATGCTGATGTGGGCGCCGGTAGCCCTGGCGGGATTGTTCGTCGTAAGCACACTAAGATAACCGCTATCCCAAGCCAGCCGAACCACCGCCGAGAGAGTATTCCCATCTCGGCCCGCGACTCGAAGAGTAGCTGCGAATTCACTCTCCACCACGATCAGTCGTTTGTCTGAAACGCCCTGGTCCTTTATGTACGTCTGATAATCTGTGACCCGCTTTTCCTTGCCTGTGCGGACAGGTTCCGTTACTTCAATCGCATCCCGGACGTCCCAAATCAAACCCTCGCCACTAGAAAGCCCGGCCCGGATATTTCCGTTCAACCAGGCCGAATCAGCCTGACCAACCAGATGCCGAATCACGCTCCAACTTGATCCTTTCCTCCCTTTGCTAGTCGCTCCTACCAGCACGGCAAATTCATTCGTATAATGCTGGTCTTTACCCGCGGTGAAGAAAGGCGTCCGCCCGATTACGTTCCCAGCAGCAACTAGGAGCTGTATGAGCAGGCCCGCCGGATCTGCTTCGGTATGCGGCTCGATCATCTTCACAAATTCCCCAGCCAAACCGTGAAAAGCCTCCGGCTGCATCTCGTCGGGCCATTGCGGATCGATCGGAACACGTGACCCGCCGTTGGCGCTGCTAGCCGCGGATGGGATGGGCCCCTGGTTGTCCGTGTTCATCGCGTTGCCTTCGCCAACGTGTCCTCCCGGTAATCTTGCCGGAGCCATTTCTTCCGCATCAGGCCGGAGCGCCTGAACAGTCCATCAATCCGTGCCCGGTCTTTCCTTGTCCAAAAGGCAAGCAGCCAGCAGAGTGCGAGATCCGCTTCGCTCTGGGATGGGTAGTCGCCTTCCCATTGGCCGTTCCACAATCGCTCAAACTTCGATCCATTCTTGGCCCGGCGGGCTCTAGCGATCAGTTCGTCGTCGCCGGAAAGAACGAGGGATACCCGGCTGGAGGACTCTTCAGCAGGAGCGTCCCGGTGGGTGAACAATTGACTGTGAAGCGTGAGCAATTGGGCTTGACGATCGAATATCTTCACTGGCGTGTCGTCGACGTGGATGCCAGTGAAGGTGAAATAGCGCGCCCGCGAGAACATCTCCACCTTGCCGCCGGCATGGACAGTTTGGTTACCCTTGCCGGGAGGTAGTTTCCCACCAACGATGATGTGAATTCCTGTGCCTGAAGGGGACAGTTCCGTGTAGGAGTTCAGCGCGCGTATGATTTCCCACGCCCACTCCTCGATCTGGCCGGTGTTGGGATTGCGGCAGTTGTCGATGTCCACGCCGCCGTAGCCGTCGGAATCGCTGAACACGAACCCGATTCCTGTAAGTGACCACTTCTTAACCGCCGCGTTCGCGTCTTCGGCGGACGACCAAGTCGCCGATCGAGTGCTTGCCGCCAGCCCGCCCGTGCGCGGATCGATGGGCAGCTTGTGCGGCTTCGCCTGCGCCTTGAGCACGCCGGTCCAGCGGCCGTTCGGAAGCTGTACTAGACCACCCCTACCTACAACACTCCACCAAGCAATCCATTGCGGACAACGCAACAATTCAGCCGGAATCCGTACATCGAGGAGGCCACTCATAATGGGGATCTCGAGTTCACGGTTCCTTTCCACGGGCCCACGTTTAGACCGATTGCAAGTGTGATTGGAGGCTGGGGGATTTTTTCAACGGCAATGGCGATGGGGAACCGGCGTCCGGCGTCGCCGTCCTGGCGGCGTCCTTGATGTACATCTGCGGGGGGATTCAAGTCGAGGAGAATTAGGCGGCGCCAGCGAGTTTTGATCTCCTCAAGTGTGACTGTGCACCAGATGAAGCTTCCCGTCAGCGCTACGCCAAGCTGATCGCTGGTCATCGACTGTCTGTTTTGGTCTTCGCCGAAGTAGCGGAGGGCCACGAACATGTTGGCGCGGCCATCCACGTACGCCTGGAGTTTTACGCTGAGTCGTGCTACCGAAAAGAGTTTGGCGATCGGCACCGTCTTGCCCTTGAGTCTGATCATCAGGGCAGGCACGACGGTCAAAACATTGTTTGCCAGTTATGTTATTGAGCGCAGTGCATCTTTAATAGTTGACGGGGAATCGGGCAGGACTAAATTGACCGTTTGGAGAGCCGTAAGCGATTGAAACAAATACTCGTGAATAAGGTGTGTCGGAGCATTCTTGACCATTGGTTACTTCAGCGCCGACCGTTTTCTTGCGATCTCGCGCGACAACGGATATCCCATCGCGTGTCTGATCCGATCTAGGCAGCCCTTGGATGCGTCGCCGGTCTTCAGTTGGCACTCGGTGCGCAAGCGCTTCCTGATGCTTGGTTCATTCATAATCTCGACGTTTCTCATGGTGCGGAAGCACTCGCGGCCAACGACGTCATGAACCTTGATGTCTCGCTTTGACAGAGCGACCGGAGATGGCTCTCTTATCCGATCTTTTTTGGCGCTGTTGGAAAACTCCGGGCCGGCATCAGCGTGTGAGCATTCGGTCCCCGAACGGTCACTGTCCAATTCAATGGATTGGGATTTGACAGCAGTTTCTTCCGCCGGGGCTGAAGAGGGAGCTTCTTCTTGGTTAAAGTCCCGTCGATCTATTTCATCTAACCTTACTCCGAGCTTAGAAGCTACTTTCTCCTGATATTGCTTGATCAGGTCCGCGACAACCCGCTCAATCGTCGTCGTAAAGCGCGCACTCAAGCGCGACCACATCGAATCGCTTTCCGTCAACCGCTGCCAGGACTCCGCCCACTGCTCGGAGTCGGGATAGCGCGATGGGTCTAGCTGACTTGTGCTCCCTTCCACCAAGGCGATCTCGAACAGTATGTGCCGCCGCCGCGGTTCGGCGAACAGGACGGTGGAGTATCCGACCCAGAGGGCCTCGGTCATCGTCCACACGTAATTCCCGACCGATTTTAGGAGCTCAAGGTTGGTCAACAGCGCCAACGGCTCAACCTCAAGATATTCCCGAATGTGTGCGCCGAGAATTGCTTCTGCAAACAGTCTGACGTACTGTAAAATCCGTTCGCGCGCTAGGAGTATGTCCCTTTCGAAAAATGAGAAATCCGGGGACGTAGGAAAGTAAGGCATCTTGTCCCGCTCATAACGGTCCTTTGCATCCTTCTCCGCTTGCTCAATTCGATATAAGGCTTCGCGCGGAAGAGGCGGTAGGACTTGCTGGTTCGTGGAGACGTCTGGATCGAGTGCCATCGCTACCTTCGCGAAACGCTGAATGAAGCGGTTGTCGCGCCGGGTGGATTCCCAGCTGTCGGCGCGCGGCCTCATGAGGCTGGAGCTAGACCGCCAATCCGAACCTAGCACATCGGGCCTCTATTTTTAGCGAGTTCGAAGAACCAGGGAGCGCCAGCGGCACCTTTAACCCATGCCGCTAAGGAATCACAATTCATCCCCGGCGCTCTTTCGATATCAACTAGTTGAGAATGAGCGCCGCTGCGGTGATAATCGCCAGTCAAGAGTTCCAGTTGCCGGACGTGACTAATGCACCGACATCTGTGACGGCACATTCTGTAAGCTGCGCAGGAATCGGTCGCGGTAACGGGAATCGAATGCGTGACTCCCATTTTAGATCGCTTCGGACTGTTACAAACCCTTATTTCTCAATGCAAACCCTCACTGCCGCCTCAAGCCGTTTTAACCTGTGGAAGCATTCCGTGACATCGCCGTGACATTTCAGGAAAGACCAGGGCAGCGCCTTCTTTGCCATTTCCGAGCGCTCAGTTTTCTTTAAGAAGCGGGTCCTAATCAACGTCGGAAACGTCGCAACAGCCGAGCCTACAGGCCTCAACCGAATCCCATAGTCTCGATCAAAACCGGATCGACGGGGACCGAGCCAGATGGCGAAGTCACGATCCAACAGAACACCTGCGAATTCCCGGATGAGATCGCGGGGCGTCTAATATGGCAGGATGGCGACCTTGGGAGCCGTGAATCGTGGTTCGAATCCCTGCCGGGGAGCCAAATTTGCAATTCGCATCCAGACCCAACCTTCTGCTTTTCCTTTCTATAACTTTCCTGGTTCGAGTGGCGCAAGGTTTCGAACGGTTCGAACAGGGCCGTTTGCAAGGCACCGTCCTTCCAGGCAGCCTTTTCCACCACCGTCTGGAGCAACCGACGTTGCTCGCTGGCGGGTTGCTGGAGGAACAACTCGCTCGCCCGACTCGTCAGGCGAAGCATGTCGATGGCCTGATCGGCTGGCGCCAGAACGGTTTTCTGGACGCCCTGGATTTTGCATAACAGGCCATCCTGCTCCCGGCGCAATGTGGCGGCTTGTTTATCGAAGAACTCCTGGGTGATCCGCCCGTCCAGTTTATCCATGTACATCGTCCCGATGCGGGCTTCGATTTGGCCGCAGCGTGTCTGAAGCTTCTTGATGGTTTCCGCACGAGCCGCCTGCTCAGTCCGGTCGGAATTGAGTACCGCGTCGCCGAGCCAGTCAAGGATGGCCGGCGGGATCACCAACTCTTGAAGCACGTTGGCGAACTGGCCAGAGAGGATTTCCTGCCGCGCGTACCGCTCCGGGCATTTTCCGCGGTTGCCGGTGCAGTGGTAGTACACGTACTTGCCCTTCTTTAGCTCGCCTACCAGCAGACATTCGCAATGGCCGCAGTGGACGAGCCCGGTGTAAGCAAAATTGTGCTTCACCTTGCGGGTGCGATTCTCGGCACGAGCATCCAGCAACTGCTGAACCCGCTGCCAAGTTTGGCGGCTCACCAGTGGCTCGTGCGTGCCCGTGTACGTGGCGCCGTTCCAATCGAAGTCACCGGAATATATACGATTTCTCAGGATGTGGTGGACAACGCTGCTTTGGAGCTTACGACCACGGAGCTGCACGCCCTCTGCGTTCATCTGCTTTACCAGCGACTTCACGGAATCCTGCCCTTGTTCAAATCGTCCAAAGATCTCAGTTATTACTGGGGCCGTATCGGCGTCGGAGGCGATCGTGCGTTTGCCATTGGTGCTGTTAACGTTCCGATACCCGACCGGAGCGTAGCTCGGGTAGATTCCAGCGCATGCCTTTTCGGTCATTCCCTTAATAGTTTCCTCGCCCAAGTTGAGGCTGTAGTTGCGCGCCATCAGGACTTTAATGCCATGCACGAACTGTTCGGACGACCGAGAATCGCGACTGATGATCTCGTTTTCTTTGACGAGATGGATCACGAGGCCAAGCTCATCCACCGTTGCGTAATCCTTTATGTTGCGGTACAGGCGATCCGTCTTCTCGACCAGGATCGTGCGGCATTCAGCCTGATGCTTTTTCAGATAGCCAAGCATCTGACCAAAGTTGGTTCTGCCGCTTTCCTTCGCTGTTTCCACATCGGTGAACTCTTGGGCGATCACAAACCCTTTGCTGTTGGCGTACTCGCGTAGCAGACGAAGCTGGGCAGGGATGCTGAAGCCTTCTTTCTCCTGGTCCTTGCTTGACACTCGCGCATATAACACAACCGCGATCGCACGCGCCGCTGCCCGATTCTTCAATGTCGGAACTTCTCTCAAGGTTCTCGCTGGCATATTACCTCAACCTTACCTCGTCGGGGACGGGTCGTGGTTTGTTCCCAAACGCGCAGAATTCCCGCGAATTCCAGCAGCCTGCCGCGCACGGTCGCCCATTCGCCGTCGGTAAGCTTTCGGTCAGCGCGCTGTTCGAAGGCGGCACGTGCGGTAGCCTCAAGCTGCTGTTGACGATCGTCAGGATTATCGCTCACCTGTATTGCGGCTGGGAAAGAAAACGAGATTGTGGGTCTGCTAACGAGCGGCTGCTTTAGGGGTGGAAACGTCTTGGCGTGATTCGTCGCCGTGCGGGCGATATCCGCCGTCAGCCAACCATTGATCCACCCAACGCATGTCGATGCGGCGACGGCTTCCTACAGCAACTGATGGAATCTGGCCGGTCTCAACTAGGTGAAGACACAGACGGTAGGAAAGCCCTGTGACCTCGGCGAATGTGGGAATGGTAATCAGCTTAGTCATGATTTACCGAACCGTCCGGTGCTGCCGGACCAGTGGATGAGCGATGTTTATTTCGGCGTCGCCCTTTAGACGTTGCGTTGTGTGGCTTCCGGCATTGAGCGCGAACTTGTGTGTGCGACTGCGCAGAAAACGAACGCGGCGCAGGTTTCCGATGCCGACAAAGAGATCCAGATCTAAGGCGAGGGCATCGGCAGTGGAGAGGATCCGGCAACAGCGTCCGTGCTCATTGCGCAGCTCGATTTCGTTCGAAGTGCGGCCGATGATTTCGCGCAGCTCTTGACCCTCAAACAGCATATTGCCTGGGACTCCTCTGGTGTTTGCTCTCCCGATGACCCCAGGGCGAGGGGAGAAATCAGAATGTCGATTTCTGATTGAATCCTGCGGCTTCGCGCGGAAAATGTCCAGTTGTGGCGTGGTGCTGCATGTGGCCGGAACGCAGAAGTTCTAGATTTCGAGAGGCTTGCAGCCAAGTGTGAGTAGTTACCCGTAGTAGTTACTGCAACTACTATTACTTCTTCTTCGGCCCCTTGGGCAAGGGCGGCAGATCGAGTATCGCCCACCGCTTCGAGAGCCATGCTCGGGCGGCTCTCTCATCCCGGCGAAATCCCGCCATCCACCCACGAGCGGCCGAAAAAGGCGCCGCTGGAGGAGTCGACACCTCCCGTCCTTCGAGGAGTTCGAACACCTCTTGCTGTGTTCTAGGACAACTCTCTGCGATCTCTCGAAGGGCTTCATCGATATCCGCGTATCTCCGATTTCGCCGCACCGGGTTTTTCCGCTTTCCTCCTGTTGCCAAATCCAACATCTCGCGCAAGCGGAATTCTAGGGTTGCAAGGTCGGGACTAGACGGCGGATCCAGCCACGCTCCGGCATCGGCGATTCGAAGTCCTGCTATTTCAGTCCGATAGGTTGTCCAATCGTTATTTAACGGGAGTCGCTGCAAAACGAAATCCAGATCGCGTCTGAAGCTCCCAATGAACGATATCGCAGACTTATAAGCAAGGTGCTTCTCGGTCAATTCATGCGATAGTCTCTCGGTTCTTGACCTGTGCCAAGAGAGTAGATATTTATTCGGCAAACGTGTCGTATCTTTAAACTCCTGCCACTTTCTTACTGCCGTCGCATAACTCTCTTGCGCGTCCTCGAGCAACTTCAGGAGCTGCGAGGCTGTCTTCATTCGTACTCGACCTTGCTCCATCTCTGTCAATAGGCGTGAGATGGATTCAGTTAGGTCAAACGTCTGGGTCGACATCGCATTCAGTGTAATCGCGCCCGAAGTAACTAACAGGCCAACCTGCCGATCACAGCCTCGCCTGGAATTTACGTTACCGGAAGTCAGAACGTCCTGAGAATGGTTGTTTCAAGCCTTGGCAAGCGAGTTGGAACAATAAACGCGCCCTGCCCGCATTGTGCTAGCCTCCATCGCCGCGCTCATCCCTCAAAGGCCGCTGATTCGCTCGATCAGCTTTGCATTAAGGCGGAGCTACTGTTTTGTTCTAGTTACGTTCTCGAGAGCAAGCGATTGTGTGCGCGACGTGTGCGACCTCAAGAAGTCGAATCTCACATCGCCAGCCATGCGCCGTTCGTCCGAGTGCAGTTTTGACTGCCAGCCTGGGAATCGGGTGCTCAATTGAAAATACAGACCATGCTGTTTTTGGACGCCTCATTCTGGCGATGAAGTCCATGCAGTTTCAATCTGATCTTTCGGACGATTCTTAACGGAGATCGTCGCCTACGCCACTGATTACTCCTACCGAAACTGCCCCCAGTAGCTAAAAGGGCAACCGTAATGATCAAGTGCACCCGAATCATCGTCCCGTCTCGGCTGAACTGAAATGTTCAGATCTTGAAGCCGTCTGTTGATCCGGCTTACCTGACGTTCGCGATGCCGATCTAGTGCCTTCAGATTGGTCGTGATCATTCGCTTTTCCGACAACCAACGAAAGCCGTTCGCCCAACATTTCGGTAACGGGAATGTTTTGTCAGACAGCGTTCTTCGTCCTACCGCCATTGCGACTAGCTTCATCCTAAATCGATGCCTGATGGACCCTTTGCTCCTGCGCAAGTTGGAGGCATTCTCAGCCCGAAGCAATCGCATCAGTTTGTCGCCTTCAAGCGTGAGCTTCTTAAGCTCTTTCTCGATCGAGGCGGGCCGCACCCGTACCGCGCCGTCAAATCGGATCTGATATCCGAGGAACTGCATCCAGGGAAACGACGATGGCTGCTCCCGTGGATTGCCCCAAAGGTACGGCGCCTTCGATTTCGTAGACCAAAACTGCCTTTTGTTTGGCCCTTCATATGACCGGACAACCTTTGGCAGGTGAATTGGTAAGCGAAGGTCATTAACCGAGGCGGTATAGGCTGTAAACACCTCGCGACACGCGTCCTCAGTGGGCGCAAGCAGTACCATATCATCGCAGTATCGGAGATAAGTAATTTGACGCTCCGGACACAGTTCCGCAATCCGCTTGTCGGCGCGATGCAGCACTGCGTTGGCAATGAAGCCAGACAAAGCGCCACCCTGGGGAATTCCTATATTCTCGAGGACAGCCTCACGGCCATAGAAGCTACGCAGCTCCTTCTCACGCCATGGGAACCTTGCACCCGGCAGTTCATCCTGCAGCTTCACCTCAGCCTCTTGCTGGATGTTGCGTAGAAACGAATAGCATTCCAAGTAAGCGTTGAAAATTCTGATCGCCTGATCGTCCACGACGAGATCTTTATCTATACGCCTGGCGTCTGCGATAAGATCCTCCAGGGCGAATCGGGCGATCTCATGCGATACACAGTCGAAAAAGCCCATGATGTCGCATTCCGCCACAAACAGGCGACTACTTTCGGAGCGTTTTAGGAGGATCTCATCCAATCCCTTATGTCTGCCATCTGTTCGCGGCCTGAACGCGAGGCACGACTTAAGTAGCGCTGAATTCAAATTCTCGCGAAAGTATCGTGCTGTCAAACTGTCGATAATTTTGTCGGATAGGAGAAACGAAGCGAGCGGGCGATATGTCCGAGCAGTTTGATCTTTGGCCTCTTTGACGATCTTTGGAACACGAAACGAAAATGCATTATCGAGCGCTCGTTCTCGGATGTCCGAAACGGTCCCCGATAAGCGCTGCGCCCAAGGAGCGTTCGGCGTTTTCCTTCCTAAGTCGTGAACGGCGCGTAAGAGTGTGTTTAGGGTGACATCGCTTATCTGTCCCCTGTTCTTCGGGCGATAACGTGACCACTGTTTACGGCTTGGAAAGATATCTTCGTGGATTTCGTCCCAATTTGGCGGCACTATCTCTTCGGCGGGCTTTTGGCTTCCATCGATGTTGTGATAGAAGAGTGACTCATGGCGTCTCTCCGCCAGGCGAACTCGCGCTCTACACAGCTCTCGTATGATACGGTCTGATGAGACGTACTGTTCGAATGCAACCATCTCGAAAATAGGCCGGATACAGGCAGCGAGATGGCGATTGCCAGATGCTATTGGCTATGTTTTACATAGCATTTGCACTTAACGCCTAAGGGGTAATCAGCACACTTTGGTCCCGCGTCTATTTTGCCGCTACCTGTTCCGACTTAAGACTAGTCTACTTCTTCCTGATGACCACGTTCGCGAATGCAGCCGTTGGTCCTTCAGCGTAGTGTTACGCTGTGGACAACCTGCCCCAAGCCCCTCGGCGCGCTTGCGAATTTTCAGAGCCCGGTACCTGATACCCCGAAGTTTGGCACCTGAAATCCCGAATCCATGGCGCGGCAGCTAAAACCCCGAATCTCTTAGACACGGTACCTCAAACCCCGAATATGTGGGGAAGGTACCTAAAACATCTAATCCGGACGAGCATCTGATCCCGGAGAAACAACCGCGAAGGGCGATCTGTTCATTTGCAATGTGGCGGATGCGGTACATAAGGATCTAATTCCCCAGATGGAGCATCCTTTTTACTCCCTCTCGAAGAAACCGGAAACCTCGATTCGCCGTTATGAGCATAACGGCAACTGGCTGCAGATCGTGCCGAGTGTCAAGGGCCTGGCCACGATCTACGACAAGGACATACTGATTTCCTGCATTTCGCAGCTGATGGAGAAACTGAAGCGGAATGAAGGGTGGGCCCGCGGGTGCGGATTACCAGCCATGATCTGCTGGTCTACACGAATCGGGGAACGCCGGAAAAGGACTAACGCGCTGTGCGAAGCCATGGACCCCCTCGCCGGGACGCGCATTACCACCAATATTCGCACCGACGACTAGGGAGCAAACTGACAGTTTCGGCTTGATCGACGCGGCCTCGATCCGCCGGAACCACGGCATCGATGGCCGCCTGGTCGAAACCAAGCTTTCCGATTGGGTTTTCAATGCCATTCGCGGCCAGGAGGTCCTGACCCTGCATCCCGATTACTTCCGCCTGGGCAAGCCTTTTGGAGCGGCGGATCTACGAGCTGGCTCGCAAGCATTGCGGCCGGCAGGCCTCCTGATCGATCTCGCTGGAAATCCTCCTCAAGAAATCAGGCTCGCAAAGCTCGATCAAACGCTTCGGCAACATTTAAAACACATTGCCGAAAACGATCACCTGCCGGATTACCGTCTTTCTTTCGACGAAGAGCGCGATCTGGTGCTGTTCACCAACCGGGATGGCAAATCGGTCGAGCGGCCCCTGCCCTCAGATAGCGAAACCCTGCCTGCGCTGCCGACGGAAGCGTACGAAGACGGCCGTGCCGCCGCGCCCGGTTACGCAAGGCTCGCAGCTGGATGCAAATGAAGCGAGCCGGGCAGGATTTTGGGGTGACTGCCCACCGGGACCGCAAGAGAGAAGAGGGCAGGGGAGCCAAAATCCGTCATTAGATAGCGAGCGGCGGCGGCTAATATGCCGTCGCCACGCAAGCACGGGTAAGCCCGGAAAGATGCAGCTGCCCCTAGCAGGATCGGCTTAACCGTGTGTACATTGACTATGAGTGACGCTCAGCAGGCTGTAGAAAGCCGCGACAGCCATGGGCCGCAACGAGCAGCATAGCCTCTGTCCTAAAGTCGCAAGCAGACGATCGACCGCATTCGTACAAGGCCTCTGCGGGCGAGCGAACTGGGCTCGTCCTTCGCATTTTCGAGTGCCTCGATCGCTCGGATGACGCCAGAGCAGGCGCGAAAACGCCAGGAAATCAAGTATAATACGGATCTCTCAAAAAGCCGAGTATAATCTAAGGCTGATCGCAGTAGGTAAGCTGGCCTGGATTTTTTCCTATCAGGCAGCATACATCATGTGGATTCAATAAAATGCTGCAGCCACCGCCAAAATGTAAAGTCTATACGCCACCATCTCTAGCGGAAGCGATGGTTGCTGCGATCCATTGTGATCGCGAAGTCGAATGGTTAGATCCATGCGTAGGACCAGGAGCCTTCATCGAGGCACTGCAGGCTCAAGGAGTTCAGAAACATCGCATCGTCGCTCTGGATATTGAGAGCTCACCCGGCAAGTTCGACAACTCTGCACACACGGTGCGAGGTGTCGATTTTTTTCGCTGGTTGCCGTCGACAACCGCGCGTTTCGACAAAATCGTCGCGAACCCACCCTATGTCCCAATTGAGCGCCTATCGCGGTCTCTTCAAAAACCGCTTCTGTCCCTTACTGCCTCAGATGGTGCGTCATTTCGGTTAAGTTCCAACTACTGGTGCGCTTTTCTCGCAGGTTCTTTGCGTTTGCTGAAAGACGGCGGCGACCTAGCCTTCGTTCTTCCAGCTGCCTGGGAATATGCGGACTACGCAGGAGCGGTCAAGCAACGGATTTTTGAGGTTTTCTGCTCGGTGGAAGTGCATCGGTGTCTCAAGCCGCTTTTCGAAACCGTCAGCGAGGGATGTGTAGTCTTAGTTGCGCGCGGCTATGGGGCAAAAAAGTGTCAAACCGCTTATTTCGAGTATTCGGCTCCGGAGGAGCTCATCAAGTCCCTCACGGTCAGAAAAAAGGAGCCGATTAACTACAGGCAGAATTCGAGTGCACGAACCGAGCCTAGAGACGTGGTGAGACTGGGAGATGTCTTCAGTGTCGGAATCGGATGTGTAACCGGTGACAGTCAGTATTTTCTGTTGACTGAGGAGCAGCGATTAGAGCATTCGTTGCCGCGCGGCGCTGTGACGCCGATCCTTTCGAAAGCCCGTCATTTAAAATCGGCATTTCTCCGCTCCAGTGATTGGCATCGTCTGTTGACCGATGGCGAGCGCGTTTGGCTATTCAAGCCAAGCAAGCGGGCACAAAAAACGCTGGCGGTCCAGAAATATCTCGAGCTCGGTGAACGCATTTGTGACTTGAAACGGCATAAGCTTCGCTCTCGCGAATATTGGTGGGACGTGCCTATGATCGAGCCGTGCGACGGGTTCTTGAGCGGAATGGCCAAAGCGGGACCGTGGATCTCGCTACGGTCCATGCAAGACCTATCGGCTTCTAACACTCTTTACGTTGTTCGTCTCTTAGAGCGGATGAAACAACAGGAAAGAGCAACCTGGGCTCTGGGCCTCTTAACGTCCTATTGCCGCCAACAGGTTATGAAGCTCGGGCGACGATATCCCGATGGCTTGGTGAAATACGAGCCCAAAGATCTACATTCACTCAAGCTTCCCAGACCTCGGACAACCAACAATGGACGCGAGAAGCTCGACGCCGCTGTCTCTCAACTAATTGCAGGTAACAGTGATGCGGCTTTTCAGATAGCGGATAAGTTTTTCGAACTCTCTGCTCTCCACGGCCGGGGACGGAAAAGCAGATGAAGCATTTGTCGATGTGGTGATCAATGGCGACGGCGACGGCGGTGGCACAGCTCGAGGATGCAAAACCACTAGATGTGGATAAACATCTGCGACCTCTGCTTTCCCCGTTGGGGGATGCTGTCAATGGTCGATCTTGTGTTGCTGTACTATCGCTCTGGAGTCCCATCCGCGTGTCAGGATTGCTGCCGGCGCACTTGCACTTGCGTTGGCCGGGAGAGGTTAAGGATCTCCCGCTTACGCCCTATTTCGCAATCATGCCGTTTCAAGGCGCTGATTGGGACCTGAGCGCAGAATCGATCTATTCGGTGTCAGAATCTCAGCTCGCGCGGCAGTCGGCGCGAATTTCCCGCACGGCGGGCAACACGCTCCTAACAGGAGACCTTCGTCATCCGGACTGGGAGCAGGTGGCTGGAAGGTTTAGAGGCTCTTTACCCGCCCAATCGTACCTTTCATTTGATCGGCTGTTGCCATCCGGCGATATAAAACGCGGAAGCCGTCGCGTTGTGGGAAATCGAGTTCCCCGCGGTGAACTCAGGCCCACAATCCTGGTTCCTGCAGAACTTACCCTCGAAAAACCAGCCTACGAGGAACTTCGCAAATGTCATGCGGTAATCATCAACGCTCAGAATGTTCGCGGGCGTAGAACCGCACGATTCCTGGCATCGGCAATTGAAGCGTTACGCGGGACAGTACCGCTGTTCGTCTTGGCGGCCAGTCCAGCGGATCTTGCGTATGTCGGCTTTAACGTTAGACCGAACAGCAGCGATCGGCTTGTCGTGCTGACCGATCACGTGCTCTCAATAGACGCGAAAGCATTTCCTGTTGGGCAAGGCAGAATAAGCGCTGAACGGGAACTCTCATTCAGTCTTGAGGGGATTGAGGAGAGGTCAGAAGAACTTGCCACGCTTGTTGTATTAGCCCGCCGCGCTTGGTGGGCTGCGCGGCAAATGCTGTCGTCGAGCGTACCTCATGAAGTCATTAAATTCCAACGACTCCTCGAGAACCGTCGAGCAGGAGAGCTACAGGACATCGCTCTGCTAAATGACTGCGCTCGTTTGATCCAGCGCGAAACCGACAATGTGTCCGCGCATGCAGAACGGCGAGGAGCGGTTATTCAGGCAGCGCTAAATGACGGGCAGGCCAAAAGTGTGCTCGTGATTGCGAAGCCGGGGGCCGTTAAAGACATAAAGCGTGAACTGTCCGAGGTCATAGGGGTGTCCGAGGTGGAGCTGGCGACGCTTGGTGTTCACGTTCAAAGCGCATTCGATATCCTGCCACTTTCCGATTACGACACATGCGTTTCAGCGGGATATTTTGGCCCCGCCACAATCGACCTCGCGCTGGCCTCTCGGGCGATGAGAATTCACTTTGTCGTTGACCCGATCGAAGCACGAATAGCGATTTGGGATTTGCAGACGCGCTTCAGACAGTATTCTGCGTGGTTGCCGCAATCGGTTCAGAAAGCCATTGCCGCATTGATCGATGTGCTGACCCAACATGCCGTTCGGGAAGCGGATACGGTGTCCCTCGCAAGCCTCGAAGACTTTCGGCAATCCGCATTCGTCGCGACGAAGTCCGTTCGAGAAAATGTCGTGCACGAGCCAGATCACGTGCTGATCGACTTTTCCGATGGCTCGTCGATGGAGGTGCAGTCTCAAACGAGATTTGCCGTTCTTGGAAAAAGCGCCCTCAGACTGCAATCAGCCGCCGCAAAGGACCTTAAGCCGGGCGATCAGGTCGTCATCGTGGAACAAGACTCGAGGGACGCCTTCTCTGAAACTGTCTTCCGCGCTGTCGACGAGGGCAGATACAAGAAGCAAAGTTCGACGAGACAGATGTGGCTCACACTCGTAAACAGAATGTGCGCGGAGAAGGGGCTCACACCGACGAAACTCTCGAGGCTGCTGCGGCAACGGGGATTCGATGTTGACGTCACCACAGTAAGAGGATGGATTAAATCCCCATCCGCTGAGGGCGCATCTGTTCCGGAGCGGCTGGATTGGTTCCGGGCGTTGTGCGAGTCGATTGAGCTGGCCGTGCCGAAGGAAATACTCGACGGGTGGTTTAAAGACATTCGGCAGCTTCGCGTAGCACATAGAAATGTCGGGCGGGATCTCGCGCGAGCGATACGAGGCGCATATTTAGGGCAACTCGCTGCCCCGACCCTTCAAAGGATCGAGCGCGATTGGGGCGTGAAAACGAGGGAATTGATCACCGCCGCTCGGGTTGCGACAGTCGACGAGGTAACCATTGCAGCGATCGGAGGCAGTGATGTCGTTGAATGACCAGGTTCTGAACGCCTTTGCAACAAACCTCGTAAATTGTGTTCGCGAGCGGGCGAAGGGGCGCGACGATAAGAGTGCTCGGATTGTTAACACTCGACCCGATGAATTCGTTCTGGCTGGCTTTCTGACTCCACGCTCGGTCGGGACCGGTGCGGCCCATGATGAGGACGATGCCGCCACGGATCTACCTCAAGACTCCGCCTATGAACAGACAGCTATCGGGCTCGAATGGATGGTGGACGCACAGCGTTTTTCGGAGATCAGTTCCATTGAGGTTGACGTGTCGGCTTACGTCTATGTGCGGGTCTTGCCCACCTTTGACGAGCAGCGAGCCTTTGGCTCTTGGCAGGTCGAACGTCCATCGCCGGCTGGCGTTGCGGGGCAGCGGCGTCAGGCGGCCGTTCCTGTTTGGATTCGCTTAAGTATTCCGGAGTTCCGCATCCCCGTTCCAGGCTCTACTCTTCTCGCGAACCGTAAAGTCGTAATCAAGTTGGATGGCCGTTTCGCGCCGTCTCTTTCCGGCACCGAGCTGGCTTCCGTGTATCCAACACGGCGTCCGATCTACTTTTCGGAAGAAGATTTAAAAGACGGACCGGCTTTTGAAGCTTGCTTGCGGCAGTTAGCGTCGAAATCGTTTTCGCCCCTATGGTCAGGCGCATTGGATGTGCGTCTGATCTCGGTAATGACAGAACCAACGCGGCATCGGATCGCTTTGCGCTTGGTCAATACGACGGCACCAGCCGGGCCGGTTCAAGCGGATTTCATCGACCCAAATTTGTACGGCATTGGAATGGAAGTGTCTCTGCCATCGGCTGCGCACCGGGAAATGGTTTTTCAAGAGCTGCCCGCGAGTTTCCGCTACGACCGAAATATGGTGGGCGTGGGTATCAATTCGCATGTCGAATCCACCAGTACCGGAGGGCTGTTGACGATGACGGTTGATAGCGTGCCTTTGACAGTGGTTCCGCGTCTGGAAGCTCGCGAGATACCGGAGGCCGATCCAACATTTGCTGCGCTGGAAAAAGATCCCGTTCCCATATTGAGGACACTGGTCAAGGCGATGCGGCGCTATGACAGCGACTATTGGGAACCCAAAGTTGCCTCATTAACCGGGGTGGAACGGTCAGAGGCTCAGGATGCTCGTGAGCAGTTCGATCGCGAAATCGCACGATTTGAACGGGGAATCGATGTTTTAGAAGATCCAAAATACGAGTCCGTTTTACGCGCGTTCAGGCTCGTTAACGCTTCGATGGCGACGGCATCGACGCACAAACGTTGGCGCCTATTTCAGATCGTTTTCATCGTATCGGTTTTGCCGGAGTTGGCGGGTCGGCAATTCCCGGAATTGTCGAGGCCTTCGGATAACGTCGTCGATCTGCTCTGGTTCGCCGCTGGCGGAGGGAAGACCGAAGCGTTCTTAGGTGTGATCCTGTGGCAAGCATTTTTCGACAGGTTACGTGGGAAGCGGCTTGGCACCACAGCGTTTGTCAGATATCCCCTTCGTTTGTTAACGTTCCAGCAGCTCCAACGATTGGGCCGGGCGATGGCTTCGGCCGAACTGATTCGCAAGGCACAAGGAATAAAGGGTGCGCGTTTCAGCATTGGGTATCTGGTGGGTGGCGGTGTGACACCTAACGCCATCAATAACGAGCTTCATGCGAGGTTTGAGAAACACGGCGTGGAACCTCGCCTGAAGCGCGTTTTTAAGTGTCCGTTCTGCTCCGCGGATGTCAACCTGACCTATGCTTCGCAGTCCCGTCTCATCGAGCATAGGTGCTCGAGCTCACAGTGTCCCGGCGGAACGCAGCGGCTTCCAATATATGTAACCGATCAGGACGTATATCGATACCTACCAACCGTGATTGTTTCGACGGTCGACAAACTTGCGTTCCTCGGGCAGAATCAACGGTTCTTGAATTTGATGGGCCGGTTCGATCTGGTCTGTGGCACACATGGGGCAACTTTCGGAAATAACAACAAGCTG
>Ga0210394_10003918_pt1 | contig 17897 bp, 16 predicted proteins | sample IncBWC12MmetaG_FD_160121 | JGI IMG/M metagenome (GOLD analysis project Ga0210394, IMG submission 160121) | Forest soil microbial communities from Barre Woods Harvard Forest LTER site, Petersham, Massachusetts, United States - Inc-BW-C-12-M | ecosystem: Environmental > Terrestrial > Soil >... | reverse complement strand
CGCGTGCATGTCGCCAGTGAGGTGGAGGTTCAAGCGCTCCATGGGAACGACCTGGCTGTAGCCGCCACCGGCGGCGCCGCCCTTGATGCCGAACGTCGGGCCCATCGACGGCTGGCGGATCGCCACCGTCGCGCGCTTGCCGATGTGGTGCAGTGCCTGCCCGAGGCCGACCGTCGTCGTGGTCTTGCCCTCACCGAGCGGGGTTGGCGTGACCGCGGACACCACGACATATTTCGCCTTCGGTTGTGATGCCAGCTCGTCGATGGCCTCGAGCCGGATCTTGGCGACGTCGTATCCATAGGGCTCGAGCAGGTGTGGACCGATGCCCATCTTGGCGGCGATGTCGGGCATCGGCAGCAGGCGGGCGTGGCGCGCGATCTCGAGGTCGGACGGAAACGTGACAGCCATGAACCTGCCTCCTTTCAGGCCGCCTCGAGGCGCGCCAGGGTCTCCTGGCGCCAGCGCTCGGTCGGCTCGATCTCGTTGAACGTGAACACGTGAAGACCGGCTACCTTCCGGTCGGGGAGCGCGAGCTCCGGAAGCAAGCTGGCCGTAAAGCGACCGGGATCGTATCCGCCCGGTTGGACCATGCGCAGGAACCAGTTGGAGTGGCCGCGCAGGAAGCGGGCCGAGTCGACGACTCCGATTCGCGTGGAGATGCGCAGCAGCTTGGCCGGGTCGGCAACGCCGGCGAGCCCGATGTGGATGGGCAGCTGGACCCCGCGATGCCGTACGCGCGCCACCCACTTCTTCACCACCCGCGGATCGAAGCAGAGGTTGCTCACGATGTACGTCGCGATGCGCCGCTTGTCCCACATCGCCTGGATGGTGAGGTCGTCATCGATGAAGCTGTGGCGCTCGGGATAGCCGGTGACACCGATCTCACGCATGCCGTGCGACTCGGCCGTGAGCGCCTCCAGCAGCGAGACGGAATCCGGGAACTGGCCGGCCGGTTCCTTGGCGTCTCCGGCGACGACGAAGATCTCGCGCCTGCCGATTGCCGCCACCCTTTCCAGAATCTCGCGCAGGTGCGCGTCATCTCTGATGAGACGAGCGGAGATGTGAGGCACCACCTGGTAGCCCTGGCGGCCGAGCCGCTCCGCGAGCTTGATCGTCGCTTCGATGCCCCGGCGAGGCGAGGCAGTGACAGTGATGGTGACGTCGCGCGGCACGCTCGCAATTACGCGCTGCTCGACGTCGTCCGTGGGGAGGATCTCGTAGCGCGGGGAGCGCAAGAACGCCAGCAGCGCCTGCCGGCTGGGCCCTCCAATACGGCTCAGACGCCGTGCGTCGGCCTCAGCGATCGTCACCACCCCCACCTCATGATTGCTCCCTTCGGCGTCGCACAATAGGATACTGTCGCGCTACGCGCAACGCCATCAATCGTGGCGTCCCGCACGCGGGAAAGGGGACCTAACCGCGAGGATGACGTTGCGATCCAGCGGAGTTCCGGCGCGGCCCGAGTCGAATCCCCCGCCGGGCTCATTGCCGGCGAGCTCGCGATGTATGGCTCCAAGCTCCGACCCCTCGTGATCGACCATCGTGCACGCGATGGCCACCAGACCCTCGCCCGCCTCGAGTATCTCGACGATCCGGCCCTGGCACGGCCAGTCCACGACCGAGCTCGTGGTTACCTCCCAGAAGCCTCGACCCTCGTGGCTTTCATCGCGATGGGCGCGAATGCGATTGGCGTGGATATGCCCGTTCAACCACAGCACCACGTTGCCGAATCTCAGCAGTGTGTCGAGCAGGCGGCGCGGCTCGGCGTGGACCGAAACCGGACCGTCTCTCCCATCGCGAGCGCCATGCGGGTGCGTCCTCTTATTGGTGAGGGTGTGGAACGGGTGGTGGGAAAGGATGACGACGAGGCGGTCCCGATTCGACGACCGCACGGCCGTACCGTCCCGCGACAAGAACGACGAGTGAACCTCTTCGAGACGCCGTTCCAGCCAGTGCAGCTGCGCCGATGTGATGCAGCCATCAGCCCCACCGCCAGGGCAGGCAGTATCGAGAGTTATGAATCGCACCGCGGGCGTGTCGTAGACGTAATACGCGGTTGCGTCTTCGACGTTCCTCTCGGTGAACCCATGGCCGGCCGGGTGCCGCCGGCAGTGGAGGTGAACGTCAAGGAACTCGCCAAAGACAAACTGTCGACGGTCGCGGTCGGGCGTCACGTCCACGTAAGGACCTGACATGAAAGCCTCCGGACTCTTCACGAAGGTCTCGATCACCGCATCGAAGTCGATTCCGTCCGGCAGTCGAAAGGGCTTTCGCGAGCCGACCGTCGCGGCGCCCAGCGCCCTGTTCACGACCCCGACGCCCTGGCAGACCTCCTCATGGTTGCCGTGACAGCCGATCCAGGGCAGGCGCGAACCCTGCGCTTGAAATGGCTGCTGAGCGCGCTCCAGCAGACCGGGCATCAGTGGAAAGCCAAGAGCCTCCCGGTACTTGTCTTCTTTCACCGCACCGTCAGGCTTCCAGAAGAAGTCGTCGGGCCAGTCGGGGGACTGCACGCCCTCAAACTCCAGGCTGCCCGAGCCGGGTTGCACGAGGCCGCCATCCAGAAGGGCGATGAAAGCAGCCAGCTCGTTCGTCTGGACGTTGTCGACAGCGTCGCCCGTCATCGCCAGGAGCTCGAGCGGGCGACCTGTCAACGGGCCGCCGCCGATGCTGCTGATCGTTTGGACCAGCGCGTCAATCGCGTGCGGGTTCAGCGCCTCTTGAGCCCGGAACATCGGGAGCATCTCGCGAAAGCGTGGGTCGGAGAATTTGCGGTTGATGAACTCGAACCGCGCCGGCGACTCGACGTCAGTCACGTGCAAGTCGGTGATGTGCGCGAAGCTCGCTATCGCCTTGCCACTTGTATCGATGCTTCCGGCCGCGGCATCGCCGACGAGCTCCCCGCGAACCGAATGGGGCTCGCCGTCGACCTGCGCGACCGAGCGGTAGGACCCGATCGTTCCCCTTTGCTGAACCGGCCCCGCGTCGATCCGGTGGCGCATCGTCAGCGCCGGCGGCCGGCCGCTCACGCTTCGGCTGCGGTTGACTCGTCCCTCGCAATGAGCACCGCGTCGGGGCGCAGGACCAGGCGGACCCGGGTTCCAGGCGGGAGCTTGGACGCATCCGCCGTCGTCATCTGGGCCAGCACTGTTTCATCTCCCAAATCGACGGTGACCCGGCTCGTCGCCCCCAGGAACGAGGTGGCGATGACGCTGCCGACCAGCGGTCCGGGGGTCGCATCGGTCTCGGGTGCCAGTGAAACGGTCTCCGGCCGCACGAGCGCGATCGCCGGCCCGTCCGCCGAATCAGCCCTGACGAGCGGCAGCCGGGCTCCCCGGACGTCGACCTCGCCCCCTTTCACCATCCCGGCCATCCGGTTGGTGAGGCCCACGAACTCCGCGACGAAGGAGGTCGTCGGCCGCGAGTAAATCTCGGTTGGCGGGCCAAGCTGCTCGAGCCTGCCTTTGTTCATCACACCAACGCGATCCGCGATCGCGAGCGCCTCCTCCTGATCGTGGGTGACGAACAACGTCGTGATGCCGACCTCGAGCTGCACGCGGCGAATCTCGTCGCGAAGCCGCGAGCGAACCTTGGCGTCGAGTGCCGACAGCGGCTCGTCGAGCAGCAAGACGGTGGGCTGTATGGCGAGCGCTCGGGCCAGCGCCACGCGCTGCTGCTGGCCGCCGGACATCTGGCTGGCGTACTTGTAGGAGTGTGCCGAGAGGCCGACGAGCTCGAGCACCTCGCCTGCGCGCTGGCGGCGCTCAGCCGGCGACTTGTGCCGGAGCTGAAGTCCGAACTCAACGTTTTGCAGTGCAGTCATGTGCGGAAACAGGGAGTACGCCTGGAAGACCATGCCCACGTCCCGCTTGTTGGCTGGCAACCCGGTCACATCATTGCCGCCGAACACGACACGCCCGCCGTCGGCCTCCTCAAGCCCCGCCACCAGGCGCAGCGCGGTGGTCTTGCCACAGCCCGAGGGACCCAGCAGGGCGACGAGCTCGCCGGGGGCGATCGTCAGATTGAGGCCGTTCAGCGCGGTGACCCCCGCGTAGCGGCGACTCAGATCCTCGAGGCGCACCTCGACGCCCGCCCGCGCCGGCCGGTTCTCGCTCATACCCGCTGCCCCCAGATCCCGGCCGAAGAAGCCGACGACGGAAGGATCTCCTCAGCGCGAGTGGGGTGTCCCCGGGCCCGACCGACGAACGAGAGCAAAAGAAGAAGGGCGAATGCGAAGACCAGCGATCCGAGGGCGACCGCGGTTGAAGTGTTCGAGTTGGTCAGGCTCACGTATTCGACCTCGACCTGCAGGTTCTGGAAGTTGAGGAGGTTGGCGATCGTGTACTCGCCCAGCACCAGAGCAACCGTGAGCAGGGAGGCGTTGAGAATGGCGCTTCGCATGTTGGGGACGACCACGCGGAGCATCACCGTGGCCCAGCCGGCGCCCAGGCTGCGGGCCGCCTCGGAAAGGGTTTGCAAGTCGATCGCACCAAGCCCTGCGTCGAGCGTGCGGTAGCTGTAGGGCAGGACAAGAATGAGGTAGGCAAACGCCAACACCTGGGTCTCAGGAGAGATGTTGATTTCGATCCACACGTAGATGGGTTTCAGTCCAACGACGAGGGCGATCGCCGGGACGGTGAGGGGCAGAAGACAGATGAACTCGACGATTCGCTTGAGGCGCGGGAGGCGAAGGCGCACCCAAACCATCGTCGGCAGGAGCAGAACCAGCATCGCGAGTGGCGTGATCACGGCCAGCTCGAGGGAGACGATGATCCCCTTGATCAGCCCTGGCGTCTGAGCCACTTGGGTCCAGCCATCCAGGGTGCGGGGGGCATTGATCGCGTTGCCCCGGGTCGAGAACTCGAACATCGCCACGAGCGGGGCGATGAAGAAAAGGCCCACCACGACCAACACCACCCAGCGAAAGATCAGTAGATTGCGGCGCCGTGATCGCTGCATTCAGCTCACCGGAGCCATTTGGAAGTGCGCCTCTGCAGCACCGTGTACAGCACCGTCACGATCACGACGATCACGATCATCGTCAGGGCCAGGGCTTGGGCAAGACCCGGCTGCGTCTGTTCGGTTTCGCTGGTGAGCAGGTTCTGGATTTCCAGGGTGATGTAGACCCCGCCCTGGGTGAGCAGGGCGGCCACCGTGGCGTAGGCGGAAAAGGCGTTGGCAAAGAGGAGCAGCGTGCAGCCCAGGAAAGAGGGCGCGAGCAGGGGACCTGCAACGTAACGCCAGTAATGCCACGTGTTGCCGCCCAGACTCTCGGTTGCCTCTCGCCATTGCGGACGCAAGCCATCGAGCGCCGGCAGGAACACCAGGACCATGAGCGGGATCTGGAAATAGAGGTAGACCAGGATGATCCCGCTCGGATCGAAGAGCCAGGTCCCGCTGGCGATATTGATGTGCAGGACCAATTGGATGAGCTGCGTCACAAAGCCCTCGGCGCCGAGCGTTGCGATCAGCGCGAGAGCTAGCGCGACGCCGCCGAATTGGGCCAGCACGCCGGAGGCCGACGTGACGAGCCGTCGCAGGGTGCCGTCGGGATTACCAGTGACCACGGCGTAGGCGAGCACGGCGCCTGCGACCGCCCCCACGATGGCGCTGACCGACGAAACGATAAGGCTGTTGGTGAATGCCTTGATGATGTAAGGCTTGTTGATGTCCGCGAAGTTGGCGAGGGTGAACGACCCGTCCGTGGCTAAGAAGGATCCCACGACGATGATCGCGGTCGGCAGCAGAAGAAAGAGCGCGACGTAGGCGAAGAACGGAACGGCGCCGATCCACGATAGAGAAAGCCGCCGCCCGCCCGAGGGGCGAGCGGCGGCGGTTAGAGCCGGGTTGCCGGCAGCCGTCAAGAAACGGCCGCCGACCAGTTGGCGACTAGGTATGCACTCGCCGCCGCCGTCTGGGCGCCCGTGGGAACGAGCGGCGTCCCAGGCACCTGCGGCAGCGCAGCTGCGGCGGTCGCGTCAATGGTGCCCGCGGTGGTCATGGCGGCCATGCGCACGGGTCGGGCTCCGCCCTTGAGCCAGAGGTTCTGGCCTTCGTCGGAGTACAGATACTCTTCCCAGAGGCGCGCCGCGGCTGGATGAGGAGCTGCCTTGTTGATGGCCTGGCTGTAGTACCCACCGATGACGGCGTTGCTGGGCACGAAGATCTTCCAGGTCGACACGTCTTTACCGTGCGAGGCGGAGAGGTAGTCCCATTCGAACAGGACCGGGGTCTCGCCGGCCTTGACGGTGGCTGCGGTGCCGACGACCGGCACGTAGTTGCCGGCCAGCTTCAGCTGGTGGAAGAACGCCACCCCTGCGCTGACGTCGTCGAGCGAGCCGCCGTTCGCGACGGCCGCCATGATGACGCCGTTCAGGCCCTGGTTGGACTTGGTCGGGTCACCGGCCAGGGCGACCTTGCCCTTGAACCCGGGGCCAAGGAGGTCCGAAACCGCAGTGATCGCTCCGCCCGGGACCTTGGAGGAGTCGTAGCCGATGCCCATGTAGCCGCCGTAGTCGTTGAACCACAGGCCGGTCGGCTCCTTGGCGCCAGCCGGAATGTCGTTCCATGTGGCGACTTCGTAGGGCGCGAACTTCGCAGTGTTGGCGAGCGCCACGGCCTGGCCGACGTCGACGACGTCGGGGGCGTTGGGAGTGCCGTCGAAGGCGTCGACCTCCTGCTGACTGCTGCCGTTCGGGTTGGCCGAGTTGACGTTAATCCCGTACTTGGCGGTGAAGCCGCTGATGACAGCGCCATAGTTTGCCCAGTCGGGCGGGAGGGCGATGACGTTGAGCTGGCCTTCCGCCTTGGCGGCGGCGATCAGAGCGGCCATGCCACCGCCACCGCTGGCCGACGTCGCCGTCGCCCAGTTCGTTCCGGTGGTCGAAGTGCTGGTACCACACGCCGAAGCCACCAGCGTGATGGCCCCGAAAACCAGACCCAGAAGACGTATGCGATGCCAGTTCATGCGTTGACTCCCCACTTTTCTTGGCCGGCGACCCGCATGGATGCCGCGCATCCAGGTTTGCAGCCGCCATGATGACTCGTCCCGGGCGCTGTTGCAAGGAGCGCGCGGGGTGGGGGTGGGGGGAAAAGGGTTAAGAGCCGGCGATGGACCTGCCGATCAACCCTTGGCCGGGCCGCTTCGGTAGCCCAGGCGGCGTGACAGGTCGGCGGCCGCCTCACAGGTCAGGTCGACCAACTCCGGCCGTTCGCCCTCGCCAAGCCGGTGGGCCGGACCCGAGACGTCGATCGCGGCCACCACGTCGCCGTGGGCCGAGTAAACGGGCGCAGCGATGGCGTTCAGCCCCATTTCGAGCTCCTGGAACGTCCGAGCAAAGCCTGCTTCGAGCGCCGCCGCCAGCTGCTCTTCGAGGCGTTCGCGGTCGACGATGGTGTGCGGGGTCATCGGCTCGAGCGGCCGCGAAAGCAGCCTTTCCCTCACCGGAGCCTGGCCGAAGGCCAAGATCACCTTGCCGCTTGCGGTGCAGTGAACGGGGGTGCGGCGGCCGAGCCAGTTGATGCTCACCACCGAGGTCGACCCGCTGGCCTGTTCGATGGGAACGATCTGGTCCGCGTCCAAGACGTCCAGCGTCACAGTCTCGCCCACCGCGCTCGCGAGATGCTCGCATACGGGGCGCGCCACAAAGCGAAGGTCGAGCTCTCCCGTGACCACGCTGGCGAGCTGTGGCAGGCGCCGTCCCAGCCGGTATTTCGAGGTGCGTGGGTCGCGCTCGACGAGCGCATGACGCTCGAGAGTGCTCAGCAGTCGAAGGGCGGTGGAACGGTGAACGCCGAGATCGCGAGCGACCTCAGCGCCGGACCGCCAGCCGTCACGGGCCAGGAGGTCCAGGATCGCTACCGCCCGGTCCACCGAGCGGACGAGGCCCGCATCACGCGGGGCGCCGTTGCTCACTGCGCAACAATACAGGCTTGCGAGCCACCGGGGGCAGGGCTAAAATTGTTGACCTCTGAGCATCTGTTGAGCAATGCGCAACAAAACGACGCCAAAACCCTCGCGTCCACGCCACCTTTGCCTTCACAGTAGAGGGCGGCAGCGGTGGTTCGTAATCTCGTGAAACCAGGAGGATCGGCATGAGCCGGGAAGAGGAGATTCGGGCGAGCCTGTTCGACGACACCCTCAACGGGCGCGCGCCCGAGGTCAAGACCGCCACCGAGGAGGGCCTGGCTCTCGGCATGGACCCCATGGACATCCTCTTCAAGGCCCTGATCCCGTCCCTGGAAGAGGTCGGCCGGCGCTTCGAGAAAGGCGACTTCTTCGTGCCCGAGATGCTGATGGCGGCCCGCGCCATGCAGGGCGCTCTGACCATCCTTCGACCGCTGATCGCCGAGACGGGCGCCCAGCCCGTGGGCCGTTACGTGATCGGGACTGTCAAGGGCGACATCCACGACATCGGCAAGAACCTCGTCGTGATCATGCTCGAGGGCGCCGGTTTCGAGGTCTTCGACCTTGGCGTCAACACTCCGCCGGAGAAATTTGTCGAGGCCGTGATCGCACACCAGCCTGACGTGCTCGGGTTCTCGGCATTCCTCACGACCACGATGCCGATGTTCAAGATCAACATCGACGCCCTGACCAAAGCGGGGTTGCGCGACAAGGTGCACATCGCGGTCGGTGGCGCTCCGGTGACCGAGGAGTATGCGAAGCACGTGGGCGCCGACAGCTATGCCCCTGATGCGTCGATGGCCACGCGGCTGGCCAAGCAGCTGGTGGGAGCTCGCAACGAGGCCTCCGAGGGGGCGCGCGCGCTGGAGCAAGCGGTCAAGCTGATCGACGAAACGCTGAAGAAGGGTTAGTAGCGCCGGTGGAAACCATCCTCACCTCGCGGGGACGCGAGGTGGTCGTGTCGATCGACCGGCCCTTCGTGATCATCGGCGAGCGCATCAACCCGACCGGGCGCAAGGTGCTCGCGGCCGAGATGAAGGAGGGGAGGATGGATCGCGTCCGCTCTGACGCCATCGCCCAGGTGAAGGCCGGCGCCCACATGCTCGACATCAACGCCGGCATTCCGCAGCTCGACGAGGCAGCGCTGCTCGTCGCCGCGATCAAGGCCGCCGTTGAGGTCACCGATGTCCCGATCTGCATCGACTCGTCGATCATCGAGGCGCTCGAGGCGGGGCTGTCGGCTTACCAGGGCAAGGCGCTGGTGAACTCCGTCACCGCCGAGGAGGAGCGCATGGAGCGAATCCTGCCCCTGGTCAAAAAGCACGGCGCCGCGGTCATCGGCATGGCGAACGACGAAACCGGGATCTCGATGGTTCCGGAGGAGCGTTTGGCGCTCGCTCGCCGGATCATCGAACGTGCGGCCGACTACGGCATCCCGCAAGAGGACGTGATCATCGACCCGATCGCGATGACCGTAGCCGCCGACCCGACGTGCGGTCTCATCACGCTCGAGACCATGCGCCTCATTCGCGACCAGCTTGGCAACAACATGACGTGCGGAGCCTCGAATGTCTCGTTCGGATTGCCTGACCGCGCGACTGTCAACGCTGCGTTTCTGCCGCTGGCGATGCACTCCGGTTTGACCTGCGCGATCACCAACCCGCTGGTGCCTGAGGTCAGGCGCGCAGTGCTGGCCGGCGACCTGCTGCTCGGCCACGACGAGTACGCCATGCGCTGGATCGCGAGCTATCGCGCCGAGATCGCCCAGGCGGCTCGCGAAGGCGCTGCCCCCGCATGATCCAGCGCAAGCTGGAGGTCACCTACCGGCCATTCGACCGCACCACGCGAGTCCCGCCGGGGACCACGCTGTTCAGCGCGGCGCACTGGATCGGCCTGCCCATCGACTCGACATGCGGCGGCCGCGGCACCTGCGGCAAATGCAAGGTCCGCGTGATCGAAGGCACGGCTGAGGTCACGACCGCCGATCATCGCCTCCTTCGCAAGGACGAGATCGAGGGCGGCTGGCGCCTGTCGTGCCAGACGCGCATCTACGACGACATGATTTGCGAAGTTCCGCAGCTCCTACGCGTGCCGAAGGCCGCCACCATGGGCCTCGGCCGCCTCGTCATCCTCGACCCCAATGTTCGCAAGGTCTACTTGGAGCTGGCTGAGCCCACGCTGGAGGACCAGCGCAGCGACGTGCTGAGGCTGCGCGAAGCCTTGACGGCCGAAGGCCACGACATGGTGGCCGGCCTGCCGGTGCTCCGAACGATTCCAGGAGCGCTTCGCGATTCCGGCTTCAAGGTCACTGCTGTCCTGGGGGGCGAGCAGCTGGTGGCCCTGGAGCCCGGCGACACGACCGCGGAATGCTTCGGCGTCGCGTTCGACGTCGGCACGACGACGCTAGTGGGGACCCTCATGAACCTTCGCACCGGCATGGCCGCCGGCGTGCTGTCCACCCTCAACGGCCAGGCGCCATTCGGCGCCGACGTGATCTCGCGCATCAGCCACGGTATGAACGGCCCAGACGCCGTGCTCGAGCTGCAGACCGCTGTGGTGACGACGATGAACGGCATCCTGAAAGATCTGTACCTCCAGACGGGAGTGTCGCCGGATCGCACGTATGAAGCGGTCGTGGTGGGCAACGCGACGATGCTTCACCTGCTTTTCGGCATCGACCCGAGCCCGCTTGCCGTCATGCCGTTCACGCCGGCGTTCATGGAGCCGATGCTGGTGGCGGCCTCGGAGGTCGGCCTCGACATCCACCCCAACGGCTATATCCAGACGCTTCCCGCACTCGGCGCCTACGTCGGCGCGGACATCGTCGCGGGTGTGCTTGCGACCAGCGTCGTGCGCGAGGACAAGCTCCGCGTCTTCGTCGACGTCGGCACCAACGGCGAGATAGTGCTTGGAAGCGCACAGCGCGCCCTTGCGACAGCCGCGCCAGCGGGCCCGGCGTTTGAGGGCAGCCAGATCCGGTGCGGCATGCGGGCCACTGAGGGAGCCATCGAGGGCGTCACCCTCGGCGACACCATCGAGCTGCAGGTGATCGGAGGCGATGTGCCTGCGCTGGGCATCTGCGGCTCGGGGCTTGTTGACGCCGTGGCCCAGCTCCTCCACGTCGGACTGCTAGACCACTCGGGCCGCATGAAAGCGGCGGTCGATGTTCCGGGTCATCCGCTCGCGGACCGCCTGATCGAAATCGACGGCGTGCGCGCCTTTCTGCTGGCCGAGGGAGTTTTTCTTTCGCAGCGCGACGTCCGCGAGCTGCAGTTCGCGAAAGGTTCGATCGCCACCGGGATCAAGGTGCTGATGGACATCCTCGGCGTGGAGGCGAAGGACCTTGATGAGGTTCTGCTGGGCGGATCGTTCGGCTCTTATCTGAACCCTGAGAGTGCGAGGATCATCGGACTCGTGCCGGACGTCGACGTCGACAAGATCATCGCGGTCGGCAACTCGGCAGGGGAGGGAGCGAAGATCGCGCTGCTCTCGTACCGCGAGCGCCAGGTCGCTTTCGAGCTGCCGTCGAGGATCGAGTACATCGAGCTTTCCGGCCGGTCCGATTTCAACGACTCATTCGTGGCGGTCCTCGGGTTTCCCCACCTCGAGGCGGTCGTATGAGCACGACAGCTGTCGTCATCTGCGGCGCGCTGGGAGCAGAGGTCAAGGACATCGTCGACAGGCGCGGGTGGGAGGTCGACATCTACGGCTTGTCAGCCATGCTGCATCTTTACCCAAAGCGGATCGTTGAAGAGCTCAGCGAGAAGTTGCGCACGCTTCGGCCTCGGTATGAGCGCCTGGTCGTTGTCTACGGCGACTGCGGGACCAACGGCCGCCTGGAGCCAATCCTCCAGGAGTTGGGCGTCGCGCAGATCCGGGGCCCGCATTGCTACGAGATGTTTGCCGGCAAGGACCTCTTCCACCAGGTTTCAGACGAGAGGCCCGGGACGTTCTTTCTCACCGACTGGCTGGTGCGCAACTTCGATCGCGCCGTCGTGAAGGGGCTGGGCATGGACCGCGATCCCGAGCTGAAGCCGATGCTCTTCGGCAACTACGAGGCAGTGCTGTATCTGCGTCAGGTTCCGCTGGCGCGTTTGGCGCGCAAGGCCGAGGACATAGCGACGTACCTTGGCCTGCCTCTGGAAATCAAAGACGTCGGCCTCGGCGAGCTCGAGGAGCGCCTGGCCGAGCTGGTGGAGGGCGACGGTCCGTGCCCGCTGGTCGCCCCCTCCGGCTCTTCGGGCACCTCCCCCGCCGGAGCGCGGCGAGGAGATTAGCTTGGCCAACTACCAGGTCACTTTCTGGAAGCACATCCCCTCTCAGGTCAAAGCCTGGGATGAGACGGGCGACGTCAAAGGCATGATGCCGGATCGCTTTCAGGTCGCGATCGATGCCTATTCGATGAAGGAGGGCTCGACCGACATGGACGCCTATCTCGAAGGCTGGCAGCGTGGGCCGGTCGAGGTGCGCGATGGCACCCCGGCCGAGGTCCTGGCCGCAGTCATCGCCGAGCTCGATACGGCAAATCCGCGCGCGACCTTAATGAACCCCTAGAGATCCGAGGGCAGCGGCCTTGTCGCTGGCAGCGCGGGCAACGCGAGCGGCCTCAGCCGAACGGTCGTCCTGGACGCCCGACAGGTTCACGGCGATCAGCCTCGTCGCTGACGTGGCAGCGGCCGCGGCCAGCGTGGCGGCCACCATCGCGTCAGCCCGCAGGTTGGGGTTTCCGTTTTCCGCGAGCGTCGCGGCCAGCTCGACGGTCTCGCCGGCGAGCCGAGCGATCGCCAGCGGCACGTCGACGGTGGCAGCGCGTGCCGGGGCGATCACGCGCTCACCCTCCTCGTCGCCCATCGCTTTCGCCGCCCGTTGCGCGTTGACGTACGACATGTACGCGTTGGCGTCCGCCTCCACGAGCTCCTCGGCGCGCAGTCGCAGTGCATGCGCGTCCTCGAGAGCCGCCTCGGCGCCGGCCCAGCGAGCGGTGGAAAGCCTCGCTACTTTTTCGAGCAGCGAAGCAGCGATGGCGATGACCGCGGCCGATGCCGAGCCGCTTGCGGGCACCGGCCGAGCCGACGCGAGGCCATCGAGGAGTGCGGCGAGCCGTCTGTCCGCGCCCTGCGCGTCAGTCGTCGCCGATCTCTCCTTTGCGCCTGGTGATGTACTCGCGCAGCTGCTCGTCGATTCCCGGATCGATGCCTGGGTCCGGGTACTCCTCCAGGACCTTTTTCCAACGCGCGGCCGCCACCACGTCGGTGGTCTTCGCGCCCATGCGGTTCCATCGATCGAAGTTCTCCGTCGATGAGATCCACGGCCTGTAAAAACCGGTCCGGTAGTTGCGGAGCGTGTGCTCCGCACCGAGGAAGTGGCCGCCGGGGCCAACCTCTCTCATCGCGTCCATCGCAAACGCCTCCTCATTCACCGGGAAGCCTCTGCTGAGAATCCACTCGAACATCCGAAGCGCCTCGACGTCGATGATGAACTTCTCGTACGACGCGAGCAGCGCGCTCTCGAGCCACCCCGCAGCGTGCAGGACAAAATGCACGCCGCCGAGGATGGTCGGCCACATGCACATCATCGATTCGTAAGCGGCCTGCGCGTCCGGCGATTTCGATGAGGTCAAAGCCCCCCCGCCACGGAACGGGATGCGGTAGTGGCGAGCCATCTGCGCGCTCGCGAGGATGCCCATGGCCGACTCGGGCGTGCCGAAGGCAGGGCTGCCTGACTGCATGTCGGTGTTGGTGAGGAACGAACCGTAAACGCACGGCGTGCCTGGCCGCATCAGCTGGACGAGGGCGATGCCGGCGAGCGCCTCGGCGCTCTGCTGGGCGACAGCGCCGGCGAGGCCCATCGGGGACATGGCGCCGGCCATCAGGAACGGGGTGACGATGACGGGCTGGCCGGCCTCCGTGTACTCGAGCAGGGCGCCCAGCATTCGATCGTCATATCGGAGCGGGCTGTTGACGTTGATCAGGCTCAGCACCGCCGGCGTCTCCTCGATCTTGTCGCGGCCGCCGAACACGATCGACGCCATCTCGATCGTGTCGCGCGCGTTCTGGTCCGAGATGACGCTGCCCATGAACGGTTTGTCGGTCCAGCGCAGGTGGGAATACAGCATGTCGAGGTGCCGGGTGCCGAGCGGCAGGTCTTCCGGCTCGACTGTCGTGCCGCCCGCACAGTGGATCTGGTCGATCGCCTGGGCCATCTTGTCGAAGTTGTTGAAGTCCTCGATGGTGGCGCCCCGGCGGCCGCGCTCGAGGTCGGTGATGAAGGGGGGACCGTATACCGGAGCCGTCACCACGTTGTCGCCGCCAAGGGTCACGGTCCGCATTGGATTCCTGGCCTGGAGGTCGAAGGTGGGCGGTGTCTTCGCCGCCATCTCCATGATGAAGTTGCGGTCGAAGCGCACCCGCATCCCGTCCACTGCCATTCCCGCCTTGGCAAAAAGCTCGCGGGGGCGGTCGTGCAGGAAGTCGACCCCGATCTCCTCGAGGATGGTCATCGCCTGCTCGTGGATCGCCTCGACGTCCTCGCCGGAGAGGAGGTCATACGGCTTGAGGCGGTTCTTCCACATGGCTGTCAATCTTGCATCACCCGGAAGAAGCGACGCCGATCCGGTTTAAGCCCCGCAGATGTGGGTATCTAACGGCTGCAGGCTGTGCTAACGTAAACCGTGCCCATTGGGGTGCTTGGTCCCGCCTGCGGACCCCCTTTTGAACTCAGGTGACTCCTATTTCACGCCTAACCAACCTGTGGCGAACCTCTAGGTCCGCGTAGATGAGCACGCCCAACCCCGGCGACGTCCTCCCGCTCTGGAACCCGGACATCCCCGGCGAGGAGATCCAGGCCGGTCGCCTGGGAATCCGCGTCCGCCCAGGCACTCCGGCCGCCCTCAAGGTGTCCGCCCTGGAGGCCGCCGGCGGCGCTGAGCTGCTGCGGCAGGTCCTCGAGGAGCAGAAGAGCATCGACGGCACATACACCGTCATCAAGCCCGACAAGCCGCTCGAGTTCGTCGGCCAGGTCAAGCAGACGCTGCTGACCGGCAGGTTGGGACGGACTCCACAGGGTCTGGCACTCGAGATCACCGACTGGCAGGACCTGGACGGCGAATTCGAGATGGAGAAGAATCGCCTCCGGCTTCGCTACCAGGAATTGCTCCTGGTCAAGGAGTGGGACGGCGACCTCGAAGGATTCACCGCCATCGTCCTGCGCGAACAGGCGAAAACGCTGCCGATCCTCGACTCGACGATGCGTTTCATCGAGCACCTGCGCGACTACCGAGAAAAGCTCGCCGAAGCCGCAGTCAGGCGCTACGAGGCGACCGAGCAGTGGATGGAATGCCCGAAGTGCGAGGCCGAGGTGCCCACAGCCAGCAGCATCCATTGCCCCGAGTGCGGTGAGGACATGCGCGGCGGCGAGTACGTCCGGGCGGTGCTCCACCTCGTCGATGACGCAGAGGGCAGGATCTATCGCGGCATCGACTCGCTGACCGTCCGTTCGGCCGGCTACCCCGAGTACAGGGGCATGTCCCTCGACCGCATCCAGGGCTCCAACCTCTGGGTGAGCTTTCGGCGATACGACCCGCTGCCCGACGAGGGAATCGTGCTGCCGACCGCCAGCGTCGAGATGTTCGAAGCCCAGCGCTCGGTGATCAGGCAGCTACAGATCGGCAGCCCGCGGACCGGCGCCCTTGCAGCGGAGCTGGCGGACACCGGCTGGCTCGGCAGCCCGCCCAGGGTGCAGCTCGACGGCAAGAAAGCTCATCACCTTCCCGACCCCAACGAAGAGCAGGCGGAGGCGGTGGCCCGAGTCATGGGCATGCGGCCCGGCCAGATCTACCTTATCCAGGGCCCACCCGGAACCGGCAAGACGACAGCGATCGTCGAGTCGATTCGGCGAATTCTCGGGCGCAACCCGAACTCATCCATCCTCCTGTCGTCGCACTCCAATGACGCGGTCGACACGGGGCAGGAGCGGCTGCTCGGTTTTTCGCACGTGCGTCAAGCGCGCGTCGCAGAGCCGGGCAAGGTGCCGAGGCGCCTTCGGCCGACGATCGTCGAAGGCGACGACCTCGAGCCTTACAACCTTGTCGCCGGAACGTGCAACCGGCTCGCCATCGACTCGCGGCTACGGTTCAAGGTTTTCGACTGGCTGATCCTCGACGAGGCCAACAAGGTGCGCGCCAACGAGGCGCTCGCTCTCATGCCGCTCGCGAAGCGCTGGGTGATGATCGGCGACCTCAAGCAGCTGCCGCCGGTGATGGAAGAGGCTGCATCCACTTTCAAAGTCGACCAACCTCTCGACGACATGGTCAGGGACGACAGCTTCTACGGCTGGATCTGGGACAAGGTCCCCGCGAGCTCGAAGATCATGCTGCCGCGGCAGTACCGCATGCGCGAGCCGATCGGACGGGTTGTGTCGGACCTGTTCTACGACGGCAAGCTCATTCACGAAGCCCCCCATCAGCGAATGCCGCTGCCGTGGCCATTCGATCGCGAGCTCGTCTGGGTGGACACCGGTGCACAGGACGAATATCGGGATGCTCAACGCTCAGTCGCCAATGAGTTCGAGGTCGCGCTCTGCAAGGACATCACCTCGATCATCAGGCGTCGCGTGCGCAAGGCGAAGCTCGCCGTGATCGCGATGTACGCCTCTCAGGTGAATCGTCTTTCGTCGGCACTCAAAGGCATAGTGCCGCCCGACGACATCGAGTCGGTCGACGCATTCGAAGGTCGCGAATCGGATGCGGTGATCCTCTCGCTTGTGCGTTCAAACGACCGCGCCGCCATCGGATTCCTCAACGACCCCAACCGCGTGAACGTGGCCATCTCACGCGCCAAGAAGCTCCTCGTAATCGTTGGCGATTCCAAGACCGTGATCGGCGGCGCTCCCGAGCTGTTCGGTCCGCTCTTCGAGCATGCCAAGCAGGAAGGCCTGGTGGCGGGAGTCGGCGCAGTGGTCACCGCATGCCAGCGAGTCGGCATCCGCTCACAGGTGCAGCGCCTTTCGCGGCCACATCGGGGCGAGCGCCGGGCCCGTCGCCGCCGGCGAGGCCAGCGCCCAGAGGGCGCCACTAACGGCGAGGCGCATTCAGACGAGCAGACAGACCTCGTGACGTCGGTCGTCGAAGAGCACGGCGAGGTCAAGACCAATGGCGGTTCGGAGTCCTCCGTGTCGCTGCCGGATGCTCACGCGGAGGCTGGGCCGAGTGCGCCGATTCACGTGCAACCTACCCCGGAGGCCGACTCTCCGCTTTAAGCTTCGCGTGGCCGATGGCTGACGAGTGCGTGTTTTGCGAGATCCTCCGAGGCGATTCGCCTGCAACCTTCGTCCACCAGGACGACACAGTCGTCGCCTTCATGGACATCCAGCCGATCACTCACGGCCACATCATCGTGGCGCCGCGCGAACACGCGGTTTTGATGTCCGACCTCAATGAGACGGCGGCGATGCGCACGTTCCGAGTCGCTCGCCACATGGCCCAGATCGTCCGCGACTCGCTGGGCGCCGGCGGCGTCAACCTGTTCGTCGCGGACGGCGAAATTGCGTTTCAGGACGTCCCGCACTTTCACGTTCATGTCATCCCGCGGTACCCGAATGACGGGTTCGGTCTCACGTTCCCCAGGGACTACACCGAGACCAGGAGCCGGGCGGAGCTGGAGGCCATCGCGTCGGCCATCCGCAACGCCTCGGGTCAATAGACCCCTAGCCTGCGTTCACCGTCACCTCGATGGTCAGCACCATGACGTACGCAGGACAGGCCAGGCCGGGCGAGCAATCAGGCGCCGCGTCGGCGTCGATGCGGGCGGTGCCCGGCGCGATGGCTTTGAACGCCGCGAGCGTGACGCCCCGGGCCGCCGTGGCAGCCGGGTTCACGATCGGTGCGAGCACCGTCTGATCGCTCGACCGCACACTGGCCCAGTCGGCCATTCCAGCCCTCGCGTGCAGCACCACCGCCAGCGTCTGGCCAGTCCTGAGCGTGACTGCATGGCTG
>Ga0210394_10003916_pt1 | contig 17904 bp, 17 predicted proteins | sample IncBWC12MmetaG_FD_160121 | JGI IMG/M metagenome (GOLD analysis project Ga0210394, IMG submission 160121) | Forest soil microbial communities from Barre Woods Harvard Forest LTER site, Petersham, Massachusetts, United States - Inc-BW-C-12-M | ecosystem: Environmental > Terrestrial > Soil >... | reverse complement strand
GTGATTCCGGGAGCGGACGCATGAGCCGCGACGGTCAGGAACAGCGCCATCACCGAGGCGACAAGCAATCGTGCAATCGAGAGTTCTTTTTTCATGTTCATTGGGCTCATCGCTCGTCTCCTAGTTACAAGTGTGCGTGGTGGTGTTGGGAGTGCAGATGTGCACTTCCGTCATCAATCCACCGAAGTTTTCTTGATCGTTCGAGAGGTGGTCGAGCTGCGGCGTGTACAGATAGAACGTGCTGCCCGCGGGATAGAGGGTCGACCCGCAGCCGCTGACGCCACCGCATCCGGCATCGCTGGCGTCGAGGATCACGTCCAGCGACTCACCGCCGCCGAGCGTGATCGAGTGGGTGTAGAACTCGAGGTTGTTCCCGTCCTGATCGCGCAGCAGCTTGGCGTTAAAGCCGACTTCCTTCATCGGAACCCCGAGAGTCGCGATGGTGTGGTATTCATCCACCGCGAGATTGACGAGGCGGAGCGAGGCCTTGCCGCCGACCGGAACGTTGATGATCGAGGGCAGCGGTTGCGAGTAGTGCACTCGGCCGTCCGTGGTCTGCGTGGCCATCGGGCCCGGTACGACCGTGTCCGGATAGCTGCGGCCATTCAACAGGAAGAACTTGCTCTTCATGTCCGCGAACATTTCCGGGTTGAAGGTCATGCCAACGTAGTGGAAGTTGGGATCGAAGCCGTGCATCTGCAGGGCATATTCTGTGTCATACGCAGTTGAGCCGTCGCCGTCGTTGTAGACGTACTTCTGGGGGTTGCCCAGTTTGTCGAGGCCCTGTGTCGCGCCCGTATTGATCGCGGGCATCGTCTCGCTGCACAGGATATCCGCTTGGGGATGGCAAATCGTTCGGGGATCCGGAATGAGTCCGGATGGCAGACCGATTCCATTCTGGTAACCGAGATACGTGTAGAGGTTGCCGGTCGAGGGAACGCGGTCCTGGCGTGGCCGGACGTAAAGCTGTCCCACCATGCCCATCTGCAAGTGCTCGGGCGGCGTGATGTGGCAGTGCCAGAAGTAGGTGCCGGCATCGGGTGCGAGGTAATAATAGGTGAAGCTGCCGCCGATGTTGATGGCGACCGAAGCGTCCGGCACACCGTCATACACAGAGGAAGCGTTCGGGTAACCGTGGAAGTGAATCGTGTGCTGCTCAAAGAGGTCTGGGCGCATGATCATGCCGACGTTGGTGAGGGTGAGAAACATTTCGTCGTCCTCATCAAACGCGACGAGCGGCGCCGGAATGTTTCCGTTGATGACGCCAACGTCCATGATCTGCCGCGGATCGACGTGGCCATCCAGACAGGGAGCGGTGCATTGACCGTTTGCGATGGCGTCAGCGTCAGGCTCGATGCCGACAGCGCCGTTCCAGGTGAAAGTCGGGTTCGCTGACCCGCCATTGCCCGGCAGGTAGACCGAGCCGTTGTCCATCGCGCCGTCTGTCCAGGCCGGATCGCCGGGCACCAAGATGGCGCCCGTTCCTGCCCCGCCCGAGGCCACCGGAAAGTTATACGGCACGTTGAATTCGTTCGGGAAATCCGTACCCGGCTGGCCGGCCGCAATTTTTGCAAGTCCGGACAATGGGCCGAAGGAGAACATGAACGTCTGAGTGCCATTGGCCATGGTCGACATTCCGTCGCCGCCGGAGACCTGCTGGCACTTGATCGCACCGTTCAGGGTTCCCGCCGTCGGCATCACAAATCCGCCGGAAGTTCCAGGCGGGGGAGTCGACGGCACCGTGAACTGCGTCGGACCGTTGTAGGCCGGCTCCGAGTTGTTCAGGCCGAGGCCGCTCGGGTCCGGGTGCGTAATCGTGCTGGTCGGGCACTGCACTCGGAACGACTGAGCCGCGGCGGGAAGTGCCGCGACGAAAATCAAAGCTACGAAACGCGAGATGATCCCCAAATTTCTGCGCGCCATGCTTCCTCCTAATCTCAATTTCGGGTCCCCGTTGGATAACCCCTGATAAGGTCACCCTGCTTTGCGCAAGCCTAGATTTACAGCGCGGGGTAATTGTTGACATAAATGGGAAAACTGTCTTTGCTGTTGGGCAAACAGTCAAAATTAAGGCCGATTGTTCTTTTGCAAACTACTAGTACATCAAGCTTTGAACACAAGGTGGGTATTTTCCTAACCAAAAGGGCAATCTCTTGCGAGGTTTCTGGAACGGGACGGCACTGGGCGTTATAAAATCAGAAGGAGCGCCCTGACGAAACGAGCCGTCCGAACTGCGGTTCTTGCGAGTGCGTGTGGAATTGGGTGGCTTCCGATGCGGCTGCGCGCAACCTGCGAATACGCGCGTCGCCGCGGCCGTGTCCGGGCTCGTCCGTTCAGCGGGAGGAAATCATGAAATCGGTTTGGGCCGCGCTGGCCTTGATTCTTGCAGCGACGCCTCTGTTGGCTTCAGCGGATTCCGGCGCCGAACATCGTACAAAGGGCGAATCGCTGTTGGCTTCGGGCGATATCGATGAAGCGATTCAAGAGTTCCGCGCGGCAGTGAAGCTCGAGCCCAAAATTTCGCGGGATCATTTTGAGTTGGGCGCGGCGCTGAAGCGGCGAGGGCAGTTGGACGATGCGATTTCCGAATACCGCGAAGCGATTCGGCTCGAGCCGGGGCTTGCGGAGGCTCACGCGAACATCGGTACCATCCTTCAATCGCAGGGCGACTACACGCAAGCGATCGCGGAATACAGGCAGGCGATTCGATTGCAACCGAAGCTTGCCGTGGCCCATGCGAACCTCGGGTCCGCGTTGCGCGTGACGCGAAAACTGGACGAAGCGATTTTCGAGCTGCGCGAGGCCGTGCGCCTGGACCCGGACCTTGCCGAGGCGCATCGCGATCTCGGATTCTGCCTCGCGTTGAAGCGGGACATGGACGGCGCCATCAGCGAGCTGCGCGAAGCGGTGCGATTGGATCCTGATTTGACCGAAGCTCATTTGGGGCTCGGAAACGCGTTGCAGGCGAAGGGCAAAGTCGACGCTGCCGTTACCGAATATCGGGAGGGGGTCCGCCTGAGCCCGCGAGACGCCGCTGCCCATGCGGATTTGGCTTCTGCGCTTTTCATGAAGGGCGAGAAGACCGAAGCCCAAAAGGAGCTGAACGAAGCGGTGCGATTGGATCCGAGCCTGGCGCGGCGCGTTCCCCCACGAACGCAACAGCCCGCCCCGCCGGCCGCTCCCCCAGTTGGCCCAGGGCAATGAATCGCCGCATCCTTACATGGTATAGATGGCAGAGCTTTCGCGCCTTGGAGACATTTCGAATGAACTCTATGAAGACGATTGCGGCGCTGCTGATCTTCGTATCCGCGCCTTTGGCCCCGGCGAGCTTGCCCGCTCAGGATAAGAAAGAAGTAAACCTGGCCGCCGCGCCTCCGAAGATCGCGCTGTTCGAGCACAAGCAGCCGTATGCGGGAAAATCGGAGGAGCGCCGGAAGCTTGAGGAAACGATCTCCGCGGCGTGCGACCGCCTGGAGACGCCGAGATATTGGATCGACCTCGAATCGTTGAGCGGCGAGCCCGAGGCGCTCGTTTTTTCTCCGTTTGAATCGTACGAAGATATGGAGCAATCCAACTTCGACTGGGCTCAGTTCCTCGCGGGGCACGCCGACTTGCAAAAGATGGCAGAGGAAACCAAAGGCCTGGTCGGGGGCGAGCGCAAAATCATCGCCGTTCGGCGCGATGACCTTGGCTACCTAACAGATACGATCGATCTTTCCGAGGCTCGCTTCCTGCATGTTCTCGAAGTGCGTCTCTTCCCCGGGCGCGAGAACGATTTCGCGGATGCGTTCAAAATCTTGGCGGAGGCGAATGCAAAGGTCCAAGGGGAAACTCCCTGGGTCGTGTATGAAGTGGACGCGGGACTACCCGCTCCGACGTTTCTGGTGTTGAGCCCGATGGCGGAACTCAAACAGCGGGACGATCTTCTCGCCCTGGCCGGAAGCCTCTCCGATGCGCAAGGTGAGAGCGGCGAAACAGTAAAGAAGATTGCGCGCGAATCCTACGCAAGCACCGAGAATACCGTCTATGTGATCAACCCCGGAATGTCACACGTCTCGAAAGCATTCGCCGCGACGGACCTGGGTTTTTGGATGCATCGGAATTCGGAAGCAAAGCCAGAGGCGAGACCCGAACCTAAGCCCGACGCAAAACCCAAGCCAAAGCCTGCCAACTGAAACAAACGCGAGGCTTTGGGTTGCTCCTGCCTCTTTGTTCCAGCGCAAATACCTCTAGCCGACATCGGTTAAGCTAGCTTTGGATAGGTAGGAATTATTTTCCGGGGCTCGTTGGCCTTGAAGGCGATTGGCACCGCAGCGAGTAGGCTCGCGACGGGAAACGAGCCGGAAATTTCGAAACGGAACGTATCGGAGAATATTGTGGACTTGGTTCAAGGCGATCCTGGAAGAAAAGCTGAGCCAGCATCGACGCCGCGCGGCTCAACGCTGCGAGAGCGCCTCTTCAGAATTAAAATGGTTCAGCGGTTCGCGAAGTGGATTGACGCGATCCCGCAAACTCCGCTGGCCATCGAAGTCTCTTGGGACCGAATTTCCGCGGTGCGGTGGACGAGGACCGGAGGCGTTGCCGAATTTGCGGTGGAACCATTGGCGGCGGGTATGGTTGTCCCGTCCGCTGTCGATGCCAACATTGTGGATCCGGCCGGCGTACGCGCAGCCATGATCCGCGCCTGCAACCGAATCCACGCGAATCGCGAGCAGACGTCGTTGTTGCTTCCGGATTCCGTAATCCGCATTTTCGTGCAGCATTTTGATGATTTTCCTCGCTCGGCGGCCGAGTCGATTCCGCTGCTTCGTTGGAGAATGAAGAAGAGCGTGCCGTTTGAAATGACCGATACGGTTTTTTCCTACGTGCGGCAGGCGTCCAATGACGGCGGAGTGGATATCGTTGCAACCGTTGCGCGGCAGAGAATCATTCGCGAATATGAAGAGCTGGTGGAAGCCGCGGGTCTGAATGCGGGTGTTGTTTCGGGTTCGTCGCTCGCTTCGCTGGCCTTGCTGGACACGCAGCGCCCCTCGCTGGTCGCGCGCATTTCGGACCGCACCTTGACCACATCGATTGTCCGCTCGGGAGCGTTGTGCGGATACCGGTGCACCGAGCTCCCGGTCTCCGGCTCGAAGCTCACGCCGCAGGCGCTCTTCGACGAGATCTATCCGCTGGCGGCGTACTATCAGGACACGTGGCGCGAGAAGATTGAGTCCGTCTATATTTCCGGAATCGGCAATCGCTTCCGCGAATTTATCGTCCCGCTCGAGAGCGAGTTTCAGTGCAACGTGCAGCCGCTGCTGCGCGCCAATCCCAATGACCGGCGAGTGGAAGAAAGCGGGCGGCCGTTGGTCGATGCGGGCCTCGATGGATTGGTAGGGTGGATGCTATGCGCCGCATAGTGATTCGCAAACGGATTCGCGACGGTTTCTTCCGGATGAAAGTGCCGGTGAATCTCGCCACGAAACCGCTGGAGACGCACCGGCTGTTTCTGACGGTGTGTGGAACCCTGATCGTTTTGTTCGCGCTGCCATGCCCGTGGCTGGCCTGGCACGTCTATTCGGAACGCAAGGCCGACGCCGCGTTTCGCGCGCAGAGCGCGGCGGCTAAGCTGGAAATCGACGCGCTCATCAAGCAGCGCGAGGACCTGACCCGATTTTTCACCGAGCCTGAAAATGCGAGGCTGCACGAGCGCGCGGGCTTCATCAATTCCATCATCGACGCGCAAAGCCTGAATTGGACGCGCATGTTTCATGGGCTCGAGCAGGTTCTGCCCGGCAGCGTGCGCGTTCTGGATATCGAGCCGAAGCTGGAAGGCGGGCGGGCCACCGTCAAGCTAACGGTCGGCGCGATGACCGAAGACGCCAAGCGAAATTTTCTCTCGTCGCTCGAGAAGTCCGGCGACTTTGCCAACGTGCAATTGATGAATGTGCGCATCTCGGGACCGGGTGAATCCGGCGACCCGATCGTGATGGAACTCACGGTCACGTATCTGGGGGCGGCATGATTCGGAACTTCAGCCGCACGAAGATCCTCCTTCTCGCCCTGGCGGTCACATTCTTTGCGGCCGATGCCGCGCTGTCCGCGTTCGTGATTCGCGCGGCGGCGTCGAAAATGACCCCGCAGCACCAGCTGGCCACGCAGGTTACTCTGCTGAGGCTCTTGCGCGCTGACGTGAAGCGCGCCCGTGAGATTCAGCAGGAGATTCCGAAGACGAAGGCCGATTGCGCGCTCTTCGAGAATTCCCTGCCGGCGTCCGGCACGGGATATTCGCTGATCTCGGCGGAACTTCAGGACCTGAGCCAGAAGTCCGGGTCGCAAATCTCTTCGCTTTCTTTTCATCCGGCGGACAAGTCCTCGCATGGGATCACCGAGGTTTCGCTTGACGCTTCCATTAACGGCGACTACAAAAGCGTGGTACAGTTCGTGAATGGATTGCAGCAATCCAAGAATCACTACGTCGTCGACAACCTGTCGCTGGCGAACGAACGCGGCGGGCCGGGAGCGAAATCCAGTCTTCGCGTGAACCTGCATTTGAGGTCCTACCTCAAGGCGGCCGCATGAGCAAGAAAACAGCCATCCAGACCGGTTCGCTGGCCGTGCTCATGTTGATCTGCGCCACACTGTGGTATCGAAACACGAACTCGGCGGGCGCCTCCGACGCCGACGTTCGGCCGGGCGCGGCCTACCGGCCCATGAGCGTGGAAAATCCGCGGATTCATTGGGACCATCTGAACGACCCGGAAGCGGCGGAATTCAAGGCGTCGGGACGGGACATTTTCAACTGGCAGCTTCCGCCGCCACCGCCTCCTCCTCCGCCCCTGCATATACCGGGGCCGGGAGATACGGATTTCGCGCCTCCTCCTCCACCGCCGCCACCGCCGCCGAAGCTGCCGCTGAAGTTTTTCGGCATAGGCACGGATTCCAAGGGTTCGGCGCGCCGCGCGTTTCTCTCGGATAGCGGCGACGTATTTATCGTCGCGGAAGGCGAAACCGTTCTCGGCCGCTATCGCGTCCTGCGGATTACGAACACCAGCCTCGATTTTGAAGAGATCAGCTCGGGACGCCGAGCGTCCACGCCGCTGGAAGAAGAAAAGCCCGGCAGCTAAATTCAAAATGATCTGGGCGCGCGCGCTCTTTGCGCGCTTGCGTGCCTCGCCTGGAGTTCCTCGGCGTGAATCGCCCCGCTTCTAAAAATCCTTCTCGAATCTGCCGAACGGGCGGCGCTTTCCTTCAACCGCTGGAACTCGAAGCAAAAGTCCAGCCCTCGGAAAGTTCCAAGAACGAGGCACGCCGAACCCCCGACCCTTTGAAAGCGAAGGGGTCGGCCACCCGGAAAAGCAAAACCCAGTCACCCGGAATTGACGTACCGGAATGGTATGATACAGCCGCGCATGGTCGTCAACGGAAAAGCCGTGCAAGGGTGCGCCACCTGTCAGCGTGTCGGAGTATGAAGTTGGGATTTGACGGAATTGGGCCGTTTGCATTCCTAGACTGGTTCAGAGATGAGTGGCTCGTCTCTCAGAGAGCGTGTAGGTTTTTTCTCATTGCTGTGCCGTTCGTCCTGGCCTTGACGCCTATCTTTTTCGGATGGGTGACCGTCACAAGAGTGACGCTGTGGATGCAGTTTGTCGGGGGTGTTTTGGGCGTATTAGGGCCCATCGCTGTGTTCTTTTTGTGGCTGGGGATGTGGCGCTATTGGATGAAACTCGACAGATCCAAAGGTCCGGTGAAACGTGTCTGGTTCGTGATCATGTTGATTGGATTCTGGTACGGAAGTATATTGTATTACTTTTTTGTCTATCGTCCGCAGGTAAGGTCGCTGGATTAACTTTCTTCTTAAGTACCGCATCAGTGCACGGGATCGATGCGAACCAGCCCGCATTCCTTCTTCGCATGGAACGAAAAACTGCTCGAGGGCCAATCCCTGGGATGAGTCACCAGCTTCCTTTTCAAGGGATTCATGTGCATGTAATGAAGCTTCTCGACGAATTTCTTTTGACTCTACATATTGAAATCGGCGGGTGGCGCATCCCTCACGCTCTTCGTGAAGGGTGCGGGTTTTCGTATGACGCCTTTGACCGCGTGACGAAGACGAATTTCCCATCGTCGCTGAGCGAGACCTACCAATATGACGCCGACGACAACCTGACCCAGAAAACCGACCGTAAGGGCCAGACCATTCAATATCTCTACGACGCGTTAAACCGCCTGACGCAGAAGACCTATCCCGAGTCGACCATGGTGGACTACACCTACGACCTCGTGGACAAGGTGCTGGTTGGGTGGCCCGGGCTTGTAGTTGAACTTGGGCTGCCCTGTCCTTTGGTTTCAGGCTTGAGTATGCGGTTGAAAAGCCGCTTAGTTGGGCGTTGAGCTGGCCTGGCCCTGCTGCATTTGCCTGCGCTGCTGATACATGTTCGACAGCTGCTGAACCATTTGGTCGGTGCTCATGGTGGGTGGCGGGCTTGGATGCGGATTGAATGAGCCGGCCGAGGGCTGCGGCGTTTGGGGGAAGATGTTCGGAGTTCCGGTTGGGGTCATGCCTGCTTGCTCGGAGATCGTCGGAACCGGCTCCGGCGTGGGAACCGGCGCAGCGGCATCCGCGGTTGGCGGCGTGGCGGGCACGGTCGTTGCCGCCGAAGCCGATGCTTCCTGAGCTGGCGGCGGTGCAACCTCCGGCTCGGAAGGCTCTGGAGCAGGGGCGGAAGTAAAGCGCTGCATACGGCGAGCGGCCGCACTTTCGGCAGAGTCGCCCGGTCCAGGCTTTCCTGGGCCGCCATCAGGAGTCCGCAAGCTCAGGGCAATGCTCTGAATGGCGCCCGAATCCGTCGAGGACCCCTGGATAATGTAGTCGAGATCCGTGTTGGCGAACAGATCGACCAGAATCTTGTGGGCCGACCCAGGGCCGAGATGCGCCCAAACCCGCTCGGTCGAGGAACCCGCGGGAATCTCGACTTCGGTTCCCATCGCGGTGTGCAGCGCAGCCATAATCTGTGATAGGGACGCATTCTCCGCGACGATGGTCAGCTGCCCGTGCTGGTAGGTGACAACTGGGCCGGTAGCGGCGTGGCTTGCCTCAGCAGCGGACGCCGGGGTCGATTGGGTGCCTTGGGGAGTCTGCGACGATGCGGCTTGCTGGGCGTCGGCACGGCCAGCCGTTAGCCCACATACGATCAGAGCCGTCAGCAAAGGCAAGAAAAGGCGCAGACGAACGCTGGACGAGGCGCTTGCTCCATTTGCTCTCTGGACTTTCGTAAGCACCACTACTAAGTCTTGGGACATCATAGTGTTAACCTCAAATGCCCCTCGTTCCGGCCCCTTAGTTTTCCCCGTTGGGCAATGAAACACCCAAAATAGAGTATATCACGGATTTGGCCAAAAAAGTGGTGTTTTTTCGCAGATTTTTGCACCCTAGAATGGAAACTCGCTGTGCCATCGTCGAAGCCTGGAGCGCAAACTGCGGTCTGAGCCCACGCCAACTTAGTTTGCCGGCTCTTAGGCGATCAATTCGGCCAGCGCCTCCACGTTCACAACCGAAAATCCCTCGCGCCGGGTCGCTACGATTCCGCGGCGGTCCCACTCGGAAAGCAGGCGGCTGACGGTAAACAAGCTGGTCCCTATCAGTTGAGCCAGTTCCTCGCGGGTCATGTTGATCTCCACCGACCCGTTCGACCGAATTCCCACCTGTTCCACCAGGCGGAGAATCTGACGGCCGAGCCGCGCCGGCACGCGTTCCGTGGATATTTCGCGGAAGCGGTTCTCCATGTCTTCCAGCTGCTTGTACAGGATGTAGGCGACGTTCAGCCGCAACGCCGGATACCGTGAGGAGAGAGACTCAAACAGGACGCTCTCCCACACCAGCGCCGAGCACGATGTGAGCGCCTGCGACGTGCAGCGATACCGCTCCTGCATGGAGACGCCCAGCGTTCCGACCAGCTCGCCCGGACCACAGAGCCGCAGAATTACCGCGGATCCGTCCTGGCCGCACTGGACCATCTTCGCGGAACCGAACGTCAGCAGGATGACTTGCCGCAGTTGGTCCCCTTCGATGGAAATGGTCTCTCCGCGCGCGAATTGCCGTTCCCTTGCCACGCCAAGCATCGTCGCGCGATCCTGAGGCGAAATTCCGGCAAAGAGCGGGAAATTCTGAACTCGCTTCGACCAGTAATGGTTTGGCCCTTGATGCTGGCGATCGATGCTGCTAGCGCGAACGGTCACGCTCGGCGAGGGCATCCGGCGCAGTTCCTGGGGATCGATCTTGCCGCCAAAATTTGGTTTAGTAGCCATAGTGAATTCAATCGTGAATGCACATCGAAGTCTAGCCTAATGACCCGGGGACGTTTGAGATTCAAGCTCCGACTTACGAATGCTCCCACGCTCCAAGTGCTTTCGACTTGCAGATTCGCGATGAGTATTGCAATTGACCGGCCAAAAACCAAACCAGGGTAACTCCAGCGGATTGTGTGACTTTACCGAAGCGCGTCGAGGCACTTCTCGCTTAAAATGAACTACGAATTCTCGTTATTGTTCACTTTTGTGCGCATCGTGCACAAGGCATCATTTCTGTGTATCGCCTTTATTTTCATTGCTTTGTGGTCGGAGGTTGCACGCTCGGTCGCTGCGACGGCACGGCCGGCTGCTCACTCCGAGCAGGCTGCGAGGGCGCTGGCGTGTTGTCGGGAGTCTCGCCTGCCGCAGGCTTCTTGTCTTCTTTGTAGTGCAACCCGATGTTTGTGCCGCTGCCTACGTCGACCATGCGCAGGTTTTCATCCGTGACTTGGTCGGCCCGGACGATATGCGGCGTGATGGCAAAAACGACCTCGTCTTCCTGATGATCCTTGTTCGTCTGGGCGAACAATGCTCCCAAGATGGGAATTCTCGCCAGCAACGGATATCCGCTCAAGGACGTTGTTTCTGTATCATCTAGGATGCCGCCGACCAGGTTCACCTCGCCGTCCTGCAGACGGGTCTCATGCTCGATCCGGCGCTGCCCGATGATCGGCTGACTGATCCCGCCGATGTTCGTCGTTCCGGTGACGGTCGAAATTTCGAGCGACATCTTGAGGGTTACTTCGTGATCCGAATGGACGTGAGGAGTGATGTCGATGTTGACGCCGACGTCGATGTACTGAAACTGTGTGTTCACTAACGGACTCACCGAGCCTCCGCCGATACCGGACGAGTACGAACCGGTGGCAACGGGGTAGCGGTCGCCGATTCTGAGTGTGGCCTTCTCGTCGTTCAACGCACGAATCTCCGGTCTCTGCAGCACTTTGGTATCACTGCTCGACATCAGGGCGGTAAACGTCGCGCTGGGGATCGAGGTTCCGAGGGCGGTCCCGTAGAGCGAGCCGATCTGCACGATGCCGCTCCCGACGCCGCCGGCTGCGGTCAAAGGTCCAATCGTGGTTGACGTGGGAACGGTGGTGCCGATATTGCGCATGCGATCGCGGCTCACCTGCATGACGGCAATATCGATCACGACCTCGGATTTCGGCTTGTCAAAGGCGGAGATCAGCTTTTGAGCCATCACCATCTGATCGACCGTGCCGCGCAGGGTGAGTGAACTGCGGGCCGCGTTGACCTGAACCCGGCTCAGGTCGAGCATGCCCTTCAGCGTCCCGACAACTTCCTGCAGATCCGCGGCAGTCGACGCATTCTCCAGATAAAACGTCTTCATGACGTTCGGTTCCAATTCCTTGCGCTTGGCCTCGGAGGCGACGAAGATCGCGGTGCTGGAGATGGGGTGCCAAAAAGTCTTGGATTCGAGGGCCACCATCTTTAACGCATCCTCGAGCGTGACGTCGTTCAGCTCGATCGTTATGCGCTGAGGCTTGTAATCGAGGTCGAAAAGTACGTTGATTCCTCCGAGCTTGCCAATCGTCTTGTAGACATTGTCAGCCGTGGTCGTCATGCGCAGTGTGATCGGCGTATTCGGCGAGGGTTCCAGCACAATCGGGCCTTCCGCTTTCTCGGCCTGTTTTTCCAGTTCCGTTTCCGGGGATGGTGCGGTTACGGCTGCGGCGCCGGCGGCTCGTCGCTTCAGCAGCAGCAGGACCTGGCGCTCCTGGTCCGCAGCCACATAATTCGTGGGGTCAATATCCGCGCCGCGCTGAAATTCCGCGAAGGCCTCTTCCAATTTATTGCTTTTGAGAAGCTTTTGACCCGCCTCGACGTGTTGAATGGCGGCCGTGGTACGCGCGCGCAGAAACGAGGATGCGTACCGGGCGTCCTTGGGCTTCAGCGCGAAGGCTTGCTTGTACGCTTCATAGGCGGCGTCCCATTGTAGTTGCGATTCGGCGTGCACGCCACGATTGTAGGCGGAGCCGGCAGTGTCGGAACGAGCGGGGGCTCTAAAAGCGAAAATCAAAAGCCCGCAAAGGAAGAAACGAAGGTACGTCCATTTTCTCATGTCAGGTTGTCCTAGGTGGCTCCGCAGGACAGGAGATCCCACGCCAAGCCTCAAACCAAGAATCTGCCGGGTCCAGCCGCGCACTTACGAGGATCACAGAGGCCACCATGCGAATAAATGCAGTTCGCGCTCCAGGAGCCCTATGGATTGCATAGACGATGCTATCCGATGCCCTTTGGCCCCTATTTGACTTGGAGCAAGTTTTTGGCGGGGGTCCTGGCCCCTTTGCTCGAACTCTCGACCTAGTGGACGATGCCCGCCCCTCTGCTGGAAGTGCCGTATCCTCGTCGTGAGTTTGCTTGCCCCGGGGTTGGAACTGTCGGCTCGGAGATGGGCTGGGGTGGAGACGTGGTGAGCCGAAGAGTGAGAGAGACCTGCAGGAGAACAAGCTCTCTTAAGGTTTTAGGATTCGTTCCTTGTCCTCCTTGCGAGCGACTTGAGTGCTTTGTTTAGCCTTTTCAATTTTCCGCGCGTAGAGATCGCGCACGATACGATTGATGTACGTGATGGTTTCGCGATACGGCGGAACGCCGTGATATTGATCGACGCGCGCCGGCCCCGCGTTGTACGCAGCCAGAGCCTTGGTCAGATCGTAGTGATATTGCTCAAGGAGGCTCTGCAAGTAGCGCGTGCCGCCGTCGACATTCGCGGCCGCGTCCATGGGATTTCCGACACCCAGCTTCGCCGAGGTTTGCGGCATAAGTTGCATCAAGCCTTGCGCGCCCTTGCGCGAGACGGCCTTGGGATCAAAGTCGCTTTCCGCTCGGATCAGGCTGAAAACAATGTCGGGATCGATGCCGTAGCGGCTGCATGCTGAAAGCACAATTTCTTCGAGGCTCGGAGCGCGATCCGAGTCCGCGGCCGGCGCTGCCGCCGGAGGCGGGGCCGGTTCCGGCAGGTCTTCGGATCGGACGATTTGATCGTCCGAAACCTCCACGAAATTTTCCGAGCCGCCGTCCAGATAGAGCCGGGTGAGTTTTCCGTGTTTCTCTCGGTGGTTCACGTGCACCAGAAAACCGTTGCGAAGCTCGACCAGCTCGGCGGAAAACGCCGCGCTGCTTGTGAGAGCCAGCGCCGCCACACTGAGCGCGATTTTGGAAACGAGCTTCATTCCGGTCTTAACCCTACATTCTTCCGCGAGGCACACTGTACCCTTCGGTTCTTCGCGCGGACGAGAGAACACTCCAATGACAGCATCACGCGGGCGCCGCAAATTGTCTTTGCTGGGGAGCAAACACTTCTGGATACCGCTCGGAAGCCTGATTCGCCAGGCTGCTGGCTCGGGGTGGTTACGTCTGAAAAACGGGGCGCTGCAATCGTTACAACCGCGCCGACCGCGACCGATTCATTTCGTTTTCTTGATGGTTTTCGGTTCGGTTGCAGTTTTGGGGGGAATGTGAACCACGGTGCGGGGACTGAGGTGCCCGAGGCCCCAGAAATCGTCATGATCCATGATTTCGAGGCCGACCATGAAAGTTTTCGCCGACTTTTTCTTGACCCAAACCACTTTGGCGCTGGCGCGCATTCCTGTATCCTCTCTCTGGAGGGTCACTATTTGCTGCGATTGAAACGCGTGCGTCGTTTCCACGCTGGCGCCGCGCTGGCTGACATTCAGGGTCGAACATTTTTCCGGCGCCTCGGAAGAAGCCAAGCTGATCCTGACGCGGCAGGAGATGCTTCGATCGAACCGGGGAGGCCTGCGGGCCTGCATGTATAGCCTGGCCGCGGTCTCGGAAAGGGACATGAATTTGTCCCGCACCTCCGGCTTCAGGCGACGCGTGCTTGCCACCACGCTGGGAATTTGGGAAACCATCTCCGAGAGAACGGACTGAATTTCGGAAGAAACGTCGCGCGCGCCGGTTTGTTCGTTCACCGACTTCTCGATCGAATCGACACGCTGATGGGCCGCCTCCAGAAAGTGCTCTGCGCAAAATGTGCGCTTCTCGAGCGAAGCGGTTGGGGGCTGCGAGCATCCCACCCAGGCACATCGAGCCGCTTTCTCTTCGGTCACTCGGATACCCCGTCCCTCACGCAGCTCATGGCGAGCCTCAATGACAATGTTTGTGACAGTGTTTACGCAGACTAGATTTTCACAGGGCCAGTTCAGTTGCAATCCGAATCGCGAAATCGAAATGTTCGTTTCATAATTATCACCGAACTAACTTTTGCTGCCGGATTTGCGCAATAGAAAATTCCCGAAGAGGAAACCAAGCTGCGCTGAAAGTGAATCGCTTGCAAGTCTTAGTTGTCGCACTGAATCGCGCAAGAATGCGCCACACTGAGGAACTCACCCAGGAGAGTACGCACTGTGCTTGGGATTTTGGCGGCTCATGCCTCGTTTTATTCGGTGATTCCATGGGCGCGGACAATAAATCTCTTCGGAGCTGGTCCGACAAAGTAGAACGGATAACAGGTCACGAGGGTCAATATTCTGTCACTGGAATCGTCCAGCACTTGCGTGTCCTCCGGCGCGACGACTTGGGCTGAATCCACGAGGTAGCGATACGAGCCCGCCAATGTCATCAAAGTAATTTCGTCATCACGCTGGACATTGCGCAGCGCCCTGAAAAATGTGTCCCGGTGCCCGGCGACCGCAACGTTTCCCGACTGCCCCGGTAGTGGCGTGCCTGGAAAATGTCCCACCGCGCGCCGCAGAGTTCGTTCGTCAGTGCCTTCCAAAATCATCGCCGCGACGCCGATCCTGGCTATTTCGATTCTTCCCAACACTCGCCCCGGGGCGGGAGCGACAGGCAGGGCTACAACGCCAACAGCGCCGGCGTCGGCTGGCCTTACGCTTTCCAACTGTTGCTGAAAGCGGCGAGCTTGGGAGGCCTGATAGAGTCTCGTGTCGAGCAGCACGAAGCCGCTGTAACCCAGGGTAAGAACACCGGCAACGAGGAAAGTGTTCCGGAGCCAGCGCAGGAATCGCGGGTGCGGGCTCCGCTGGAATCCTGTTGAAGTTTGGGTAGGCCGTGGCCGCGCAAGAAACGTCTGCCGTGCAATTCTGATCTTCATGGACGGTTGTCCTGACCGCTACCAGACGATTGAAGATTCAACGGTGCGGAGTAACCTGCACGAGTAATGACAGACAATCGTCTGCCTCCCGAAATCTCGCGCGCCTTCACATCGATTGCCCGATAGGTCCCGTCCTGCTTCCTGTTCGTCGGCACGAATGTGATCGTGTATTGGCTGCGGATGTTACGGGCTATCTGTTCACAAATCGGGAGAATGGAGTGCAGGCTTTTCGGGAAAAATGCCTCGCCGCCGGAAGCTCGTGACAATTGCTTGAGTACGCGTGGATTCCGATCCTCGTCGGTCTCGTCAAATATTCCCATTGTATAGATGACCGCGTTCGACTGATTCACCATGGACATGACTTGAGCCAAGTTGCGCTTGCTGGCGTTGTCGCCCCCGTCGCTAACCACGACCAACACTTTCTTATCCCATTTGCCCTTCTGCAGTTGCTCGAGGCCGGTAGCAATGGCATCGTAGAGGGCCGTCATTCCGGTTATGACATTTCTGGATAGTGCAGTTTCCAATTGGCCTGTGTTGCTCGTGAATGGGGTGTTCGCTGGAAGGCCCAGCGAAACATGCTCATTGAAATTCACGACGAATATCTGATCCTCCGGATTGCTGGAGTGTACAAACGCCAGTGCGGCGGCAATCACATCGGAGCGCTTCGGGCGCATGCTTCCACTGCTGTCAATCACCAGGCCGACTGTGACGGGAATGTCGTCGTGGCTAAACGATTCAATTTGTTGAAGGGCCTTGTCTTCGTAGACCTGGAAGCTTTCCTGGTTGAGCCCCGAGACCGGAGCGCCTTTACGGTCCCTCACCGTTGCCCGCAAGACGACTAAGTCCGCATTCGCTCGAATCACGTACGGAACAACTTGCTTGGGTCGCTGTACGTCCCGATCCTGGGGGGATTCCATCACGGACGGATGGTAAACCAGCGGAGCCCGTCCCTCGGAAACCGCAACGCATGGCAAGATGATCAGAAGAAAGATAGAAGACAGACAGTAGTCTTGAATCGTGCGGTGTTTCATGAGCCTTTCCGATTTCGATCGCACCTTGATTCTACTGTTTTTTGTGGGAGCTGACCGGTTGTGCCGGATCTCGGACTCTTACCGCCCACGAGGACAGGTCAAATTCACCTGCCCTCTCCACCGATTCGTCCTCCCCTGCATTAAGCGGGTCGCTTCATGACGAACAGGAGCGTAAGGCCTGCGCACAGCGAAAGCAGCCCGGTTAACGCATACAGAGGCAATGAGGTGGCTGTGTGGGGCAAGGTCTCCGGTGACGCCTGCGGCTCAGCCTGCGCCACGACTGCGGCCGGCGGAGCTTGAACGACTGCAGTTACGGGAACCTCTTCACCCGTCGGTTTGACTGCCTCGAGCGGTACACTCTTCAGGACTTCGACGTGTTCCGGCGTCACTTCAGCGGGCATCGCAAGAACGGGTTCGTCCGCGATTTTCGCGAGCTCCATCGCTCGTTTCTTTGAGTAAACGAATTCCTGGCCGAAGGCGTATCCGGGATAGAACCAGGCCTTGATCGCTTCCGGCTGGCCCTCTCCTCTTTCCTTGAACGTCAATACCGTCTTGTCAGTCGGCTTCAAACGGTAGTTGTTGATTGCAAGGATGGTGGTGTAGACGTGGGTTCCCTCTACGTTCGTGATTCGCACGATATTCCGATCGGAAAGTGAGTCTACCAGGGTAAATGCATACGTGCCGGCGGGCAGAATCTGAGGATCCACGCCCGGCACTTCGAACGGCTCACTGAACGTTATAACTGTTTTCTCGTTGGACGTTTGGGCGGTGACCCGGGGTGCAATTGCCAGGGCCATGACCACAAGACCGCAGATGATCGCCACAAATTTGAATCGTTTCATTTTGGTACCTCTTTCACAATTCGCAGTATCTCTATGTTTTCTGTTACACAAACTTGATCGCCTCACAGAAATCGAAGCGCTTCGGCGTCCCAGTTTTTGTTGCTTTCGTAAACTCATTGTTCCGCTTTGGGTCACTCACCTTCGACCAGATTCTGACTGGCAGGTGGAGACACATCGTTTATACGCGTCGCCGTCTAATGCGTCAGTTCAATACGGCACAGTGCACTGATCAAAACAGCTCAATCCGAACCGCGGAAGGGAAACTACGCTTTGCGGAAGGGAAACTACGCTTTAAGGTTTTGAGGATAGAACGAAGAGTTTGAGGTGAAGTTCAATCGTGCAGAACCACGTTCAATAGCCCACTGTGGACCGTCAAGCCGTTGGCGTAATCGATAAAGCCAAGCTTCCTGAACTTCTTCATGAAATGGCTGACCCGCGATCGCGTCGTGCCGATCATTTGCGCCAGGTGTTCCTGATTGATTCGTGGGAGGACGGCTTCGGCCCTGCTTTCCTTGCCAAAATGCGCAAGCAATAAGAGGGTCCGGGCCAGGCGTTTCTCGCTGGAATTGAAAAGCTGGTCCACGAGGTCCGCTTCGTACCG
>Ga0210394_10003915_pt1 | contig 17906 bp, 13 predicted proteins | sample IncBWC12MmetaG_FD_160121 | JGI IMG/M metagenome (GOLD analysis project Ga0210394, IMG submission 160121) | Forest soil microbial communities from Barre Woods Harvard Forest LTER site, Petersham, Massachusetts, United States - Inc-BW-C-12-M | ecosystem: Environmental > Terrestrial > Soil >... | reverse complement strand
GATCGAGCGCTTCACCGGCATGGCGAAATCGCCAAGGCTTGCGTCGAAGTTTCCGGGAGGATTTGAGGCTGCAGCCGGCAAGTTCTATTACGACACCGCGCAGGTCGCCAATCCACCGGCGATGTCCGCGCTCATCAAAGTCGTCCCCCTATCGCAAATCCTGTTCGGTACGGATTACCCGGCGCGCACCTTCGCCGATCACGTCAAAGGGCTGAAGGAATGCGGCCTGTTCGGCCCCAAAGAACTACAGCAGATCGACCGCGATAACGCGCTCGCCCTGCTCCCCCGCTTCAAAACCTAAATCTCAAGACACTTCCTGAACGTTGCGATAGCACGCAGGCAAACAGAGCCGCGCTAGGCTTCGAGCAAGATGGGGTCGCCGGCCCGCACTTCGCCGGGCGTGAGGACGGTCGCATAGATACCCGCGTTCTGCCCGTGCTTCTGAACGACGCATTTCAGAATTTCTGGACTCGACTCGCCGGTTGCCGGGTCGAGAGTGATCATCACGCAACGCTGATCGACTTGAGTGATGGCGATTCGCGCTGCGCTTCCGATTCGAAGAGTTTTGCCCACCCACTGCAGCTCGTCGAAAGGCCTGTCGTCCTTCAGATCAACCAGCAAATTGGGACGAAAGCGCCATGAATTTTGCGTCGTTCCGCTCTCTTCCGCGAGGCGCGAAACCGTTTGTCGGCTGATGAGGGAGACAGGCGCGACATCGTACGACCCGCGGTAGTCACGCAGCAAAAAGAGCGACCTTCCCGATCTCGTCTCGAGCGCTTTGCGGAGCTCGTCGCTCTCGATGGACCATTTCTCTCCATGGGCTGTCGCCACCGCCACGGCGACCTCCGGCGTGCCTGCCTTTTCGACGGAGGTTCGGTAATAGAGCAACTCCGGCAACTCGCGCGCGGTGAACCACGGAAACGAACTTCGAGAGGTCGCCTGGACGAACGCATATCGCCGGTCCTCGGCAAAACCTTGAAGAGTCAGCGCAGCCGAACTCAGCGCTTCACCTTGCATAGACTTGACTGGGTACCGCGCAATCTGGCGAATCACACCCAAAGATTGCATACGATTTCTCCTTATGCTGGTGAAACGTCAGTTCATTCTCGCGTAGGCCGGTGGCGCCCGCAATGACGCGCGAGCCGATGGCAGAACTGATTGTTGACCATGATTCCCGATTGTCGCGTTGCGTTTGCCAGAGATTCGGCAGGCGCATCCCGCGAGTCGTGCTCGGATGACGGGGATCAAACGGCATTGTCGGAGACTCGGTTTCGAGAAGACGGCGTCGAGAGCTACTGCCATTCACCGTTATTGCTGCCCGTCATCTGCCATCACTTTGCTGATAAACATAGAAGCGTCAAGGTAAAGCTCGTCAGGATTACCATTGAGCGGAGAGGGATCGATGTAGATATCCCCGGATCTTGTGCCTTTTTCACGGCGTATCGCAGCCAGCACCTGGCCAGTCTGCCCGTCAAATAAATACTGTTGAAAATGCTCGTCTCCCTTGGTTGGATCGGCGTTCGAAACAGTCAGCTGAACGTAGCAAGCGATTTGTTTTCGGCTCGTAGTGCGATAGTTGATCTTTTTTCAGCGCATCGCCGATAGCGGTATTCTTCAAAATCTTCTCGCCGAGCTCAGCGCATTTCGATCTCAAATTAAAAACCTCGGTAGCAGTCGGGCCGCGGAAGGTGGGTGTATCCACAGGTTTAATGGGTGCGGACGACTTTTGACACCCGGAAAAGAAGAGAAGCACTGAAAAGGCAAAGAGTCTCATGACATTCCCATTCCAGCAGTTCGCGGAAGCGACCCCACGGTTCGTAGGCTACGCATGAGAGAAAATACCATGATTAATAGCAGGGCAAAAATCCCAGAAAGGTGCAGCGGGAAACTCAAGCTCGGTTTAGGTGCCGCAGAAAGTTTTGCGGACAATTTCTTCTGGCCGCGGTGGCGTCTCGAGATCGGCGTATTCGACCCGGTCAGCATAAGGCGCGGCTAAAGCATCAACGAGACGGTGGAACGGCGCAAAATCGCCAGCATATGCGCTCTGGATGGCTTGCTCGACGCGATGATTGCGCGGGATTAGGATCGGGTTGGCCGCGCGCATATCGGCGAGATGCTTGGTGGGATTAGCTTCGATATGCCATTTGGCGAACCATTTTCCAAATGGCTCACTGCTCGAAAACATCGCAGCCAGCGTTTTAGAATCCTCCCCGCCGGCAACACGCGTGAGCTGACGAAAAAAGAGCGTGAAATCCACCTCGTGCGCGCCGAGTAGATCGAGACACTCCGCGATGATCGCGACTGGTGCCTCAGGTGGGAGGCTGAATTTCGCACGGAAGCGGGCGATGTATTGGCTGCCGAATCGCTCAGGATATTTCGAGAGAGCCGCTTCGGCGATCTTGGTCGCCTCGCTAGGAGTGTCAGACAACAAGGGCAGCAGAGCTTCCGCGAAACGGGTGACGTTCCAGAACCCGATGTCGGGTTGGTTGCCCCATGCATAGCGCCCACGGGAATCGATCGAACTGAAGACGCACTGCGAGTGGAAGGCGTCCATGAACGCGCACGGACCATAGTCGATCGTCTCCCCGGAGATAGCGGTATTGTCCGTGTTCATCACGCCGTGAATGAAGCCGAGAGACATCCAGTGGGCGATCAGGTCCGCTTGGGCAGTCGTGACCGACTCTAACAATGCAGCATAAGGATTTGGCGCTTCAGCTGCATCCGAATAGTGCCTGGCAATGGCATGATCGGCGAGCAGTCGCAGGGCATCGATATCGTTGCGTGCCAAAAAATACTCAAACGTTCCAACGCGAATATGACTTGCAGCAACCCGGGTGAACACAGCGCCTGGGAGCGGACCTTCTTGGCGCATTACTTTTTCGCCGGTGGTAACAGCGGCGAGCGCTCGGGTCGTGGGAACCCCGAGTGCAGCCATGGCTTCGCTGACAATGTATTCGCGGATCACCGGGCCGAGGGCAGATTTGCCATCGCCGCCGCGGGAGAATGGAGTGCGCCCTGAGCCCTTCAACTGCAGATCGCGACGTGCCCCGTCAGTGTCGATCACTTCACCAAGCAGGAGCGCGCGGCCGTCGCCAAGTTGCGGCGAGAATCCACCGAACTGATGGCCAGCGTAGGCTTGCGCAATCGGCTCGGCACCCTCGGGAATCGCGTTGCCCGCGAGCATCGCGACGCCGTCATCTGATTTCAGCCAGTCGATGTCGATCGAGAGCTTCGCAGCTAATCCGACGTTGAGGCGGATGAGCTTCGGTTCCGGAACACGGGCGGGTACCTGTTTGGCAAAGAAACGTTCCGGCAGCTGGGCGTAGGTGTTGTCGAAGAGAATGTTCACTGAGCTGACCGGCGCGAGATTTTAACCGGGCGCACTGCGTAGGTGCTTCCCCGCCTTTGCGCAACGTGGATATCCAAGAAGAGGACTTCTGGAGAGGGGCGGCAGGGTTTCGGCAAATGGCCCTGCCTTAAATTACTTTCTCTCGTTCATGCGTGTAGGACAAATACTCCGAGTAAACACCCTTGAAGTCCTCAATGCCTCCATCTTCGAAATGCCAGATGCGCGTAGCGACTTCGTCGATGACGTCATAGTCGTGTGTTACCAGCAGGACGGTCCCTTTATATGCCTGCAAGGCAATGTTAAGCGCATTGATGGACTCCAGGTCCAGGTGATTGGTGGGTTCGTCGAGCACCATGAAATTCGGTTTCTGTAACATCAGGCGGCAGAAAATAAGCCGCGCGGACTCACCGCCAGAAAGCGTATCCGTGGACTTCAAAGCGTCTTCGCCGCTGAAGAGCATCCGGCCCAGCAGCCCGCGCAGTTCCTCATGTGTCGCGTGCTGATCGAATTGTTGCAGCCACTGGATAGCGGTTGTGCCCTTGGCGATGGAATCGGTGTGGTCTTGGGCGAAGTAGCCCACACTCACCTCCGGCCCCCAGACCACAGTTCCGCTATCGATCTCGAACTGCCTGTCTGCATCGTCGACGTAGCCGGTCGCGTCGCGAATCAGTGACTTCAGCAGCGTAGTCTTCCCCGCGCCGTTACGCCCCATCAACGCAATCTTTTCCTCCCGCTCGACGTTGGCCGTGAAGCGCTGGATGACCTTGAGCCCGTCGTATGACTTCGAGAGGTTTTTGATCTCCAGAGGATGACGCCCCGAAGGCCGCTTCATCTCAAACCGCATGTACGGTCGCTGAATGTTGGACCTGGCCAGCTCTGTAGTCTGTATTCGCTCGACTTCTTTCTTCCGCGACATTACCTGCGAGGAACGAGTGCCGGCAGAGAAGCGCGCGATGAACTGATTCAATTGGGCAATCTTCTTTTCGCGCACCGCATTGTCCGCTTCGATGCGGGAGCGTATCTGCGTCTTGGCGAGCACCATATCGTCGTACCCGCCCGTATACATGATGACGGTTTGGTAGTCGATATCGGCGATATGCGTGCAGACGCTGTTCAGAAAATGGCGGTCGTGTGAAATCACGATAAGCGCGCCCTTGTAGTTGCAGAGATAGTCCTGCAGCCAGCGCACCGAATCGAGGTCCAGGTGGTTGGTGGGCTCATCCAGCAGCAACGCCGGAGGGTTGCCAAACAGCGCCTGCGCCAGCAGCACCCGAACCTTCTGGCCGCCCTGCAATTCGCCCATCTTGCGCTCGTGCAATGCAGCTTCCACACCCAGTCCGTCGAGCAGCACCGCGGCGTCGGCCTCCGCCGTGTAACCGCCCTCTTCGCCGACAATTCCTTCGAGCTCGCCCAGACGCATCCCTTCTTTTTCCGTGATCGAGTCGTGGGGTTTGGCGTAGAGCGCGTCCCGCTCTTCCAGGGCTTTCCACAGCGGGGAATTGCCCATAATGACGGTGTCGATTACGCGGAATTTGTCGAAGGAAAACTGGTCCTGACGAAGAATACCGACTTTTTTCGGCCGAGTGACTGAACCATGCGAAGGCTCGATCTCGCGGGTTAGAATCTTCATAAGAGTGGACTTGCCCGCACCATTCGGCCCGGTGATGGCGTAGCGACGCCCGGCAAGGAATGTACAGGTGACGTCCTCGAAAAGACGTCTATCGCCAAAGCGCATGGAGATGTTGTCGATGGATAGCATGCAGAGTGATTATACCAAGTGGTCTGCTGGCCGCGCTTGATGATCGGCACGGCTCCGTCCCCCCAGCACAGATGCTAAAAATAGTCGACGAATCGTGGTTCCCCGAGGCAGAATGGGACCCACCCAGGTCTGGTCTCTCGACCAGTCGCACGGCCTCAGCAGATCCCAGCCGGCAAGCCGATGCTCCGTGAAACCGAGAAAAATTCAGGAGGCTGGATGATCAACCCGGAAAGATCAAGCTGTCACGCTGGTAGCGGCAAAAGCAGGGAACCCCTTAGGAACCGAAGTCGTCGAGTTTTCGTCGAATGCCTGGGTTTGGGAGCAATCAGTCTGGCTGGGGCCGGTATGGGATTCGAGTCGGTGGCGAAAGCCGGCGTGTCACCGCAAGGCGGTGCCGGCTCCCCTTCTCCAGGGAGCAAGAGGGCTGAGGAATCCTACCGGCGTCGCGTCGAAGCAGCGGAAGCTGAGCATGACGTGCCCATACCTTTTCATCGCACCAACCATGACGAACAACTTTACGGGAATCGTATCGGAAATTATTCGAAGGGCCTTCCACACAATTCCATCGGTGAAGTTGATCCCATCGCATATCAAGCTCTACTCTGCGCGTGTGCCAGTGGCGCTCCTGCCGAGTGGGATGCCGTCCCGTTAGGTGGAAACAGACCACTAACGGACCCCCAGTCGGGCTTGGCCTTCGAACTGGAGGGAACCGATTCCCAGCAACTGATGATCCCCCCAGCACCAAGCGTGGCGAGCGCCCAGCGAGCCGGCGAAATGGTCGAAGATTATTGGATGGCCTTACTCCGCGATGTGCCGGTTACCTCATTTTTCGAGAATACCTTAGCGCAGTGCGCCTGCGCGGACCTCAGCAAGTTAAGTGATTTTCGAGGACCGAAGGTGGGGAGCAAAGTGACACCAGGCACGCTCTTCCGAGGATTCACTTCGGGCGACTTGATGGGTCCTTATGTTTCACAGTTCTTTCTCAAGTCGTTCAACTTCGGTGCCCTCCCCGTTAGACAGCAATATCAAACATATGTTGCTGGAATAGATTATATGACCGACCAGAATTCTTGGCTTGCCGCACAAAATGGCCAAGCTTTATTTCCGCGGCAACAGACGAACTCACAGTTGAGTTATTTGAAAAGCCCGCGTGATCTTGCCGCATGGGTGCATGCCGATGTCTTATATCAAGCCTACTTCAACGCCTGCCTCTATCTGCTCGGCAACGCGGCTCCTTTGAATGGCGGCAACCCGTACATTGGTTCTAAAAACCAGGTGGGATTTGGCACCTTTGGCCCTCCGCAGATCGAAGCTTTGCTTGCTGAAGTTGCCACCCGTGCTCTGAAGGCCGTCTGGTATCAAAAATGGTTCGTTCATCGCAATGAACGGCCGGAGGAATTCGCTGGCCTCGTCCATATGACGAACACAGGCCAGGCGAAGTATCCTTTGCATCCTGATGTCCTCCACTCCGAGGCTGCCAATCGGGTCTTTGTCGGCACAGGATCGTGGTTCTTGCCCATGGCTTTCCCGGAGGGCTGCCCCACACATCCTTCTTACGGCGCAGGCCACGCAACCGTCGCCGGAGCATGTGTAACCATCCTGAAAGCTTTTTTTGACGACACGGCGCTCTTGGTGAATATCGGCGACGGGCAGATCGTCCAGCCTAGCGAAGACGGGCTTTCGCTGGTTCCCTATCAGAGTGGCGACGCCAATCTACTGACGGTCGGAGACGAGCTGAACAAGCTTGCCGCTAACGTAGCGATCGGCCGAAACCTCGCCGGCGTTCATTGGCGCTCCGATTATCACGAATCACTCCTGCTGGGCGAGGCGGTGGCGATCAGCGTTTTGCAGGATCAACGCCTCTGCTACAACGAGAATTTCGGCGGGTTCACGTTCCATAGATTTGACGGCTCTCAAATCACCGTATAAGCAAATAGGAATGTCGTTTCACGTTTTTCGTGGCCCGCCACTTATGGAGTGGGCACGTTAATGACGGTGTTCACCATAGTCACCGACGCATTGAGTGCCAACGCCCGGCCATTGAGCGTGGTGATCGCTGTTACACCGGAAGTGGAGAACGTCACTCCGGAGTTAGCGATGATGGTGCCCACCATGGTGCCGCCGCCTGCCGCATTGATCGTGGCCGCGCTGCCCACGTACCAGAACACGTTCTTGGCCTGCGCGCCGTTGACGAGGATGACGCTGCGGGGTGCTCCAGCGTCGCCGACGGTAAGACTGCCGGCTGCCTGGAATACCCACACGGCGTTCGCATTGCCTTGGGCATCCAAAGTCAGATCCGTTCCCGTGATCAGGAACGAACCGCCTGCGGCTTTGTAGGTGCCGGGAGCGAGGACGTGTGAGCCGAGCTGGCCCGCGCCTGGATCGGTTCCACCGGGCCGCGAAGCGGGTGAAAGATTGTTCCATGCGGCGATCGCATCGACTGAAGCCTGAGTCGCGGTCGCGGCAGTGGTACCGGTGCCTTCGGACGGACATCCGACAGTCGGTGGCGGCGCAGCGGTGTATATCTTCCCTTTGACCAATCCCACATTGCTTCCCGTTTCCGTGTACGTGCAGCCTGGTCCCGCATCGTGAAATCCAGTCACCGAGGTCGAAGCTGCGGTGGTTCCGAGATCTCCGTTAACTACCGTGTTGATTCCCTGATTGGTGGCGCCGGAGCCGCCTCCAAAAGACCCGAAAGTCACGGTGACGCCAAGAGGCGGACCCACCGGGCTTCCGCCGGAGGTAGTCGGAGTTTGTGTCGAGCCGCATCCGGCGACAAAACCTGCTACGAGGAACGCCAGCATCCACATCTTTCCTACCGTTACCTGACGCATCAGTGTCTCCTCTTCAATCGTTGAAATGACGTTATCCTGCGGTTCTCTCGACGCCCCACGGACGCGGCCAAATGACGCCGGTGGATCGTTGGCGACAAAGACTCTCGCTTTCACGGTGCAGGACGTGAATGCTAGAAGGCCCGTGAATTTTGTTTATTCAATTACGCGCAAACTGAGTTTCGATTTCTTTATCGTTCAGGGGGGTATGTGTGCACAGCCTGTGCCAAAGGCAACTTTAAGAAATTGCGGAGTCTCAAGATGGCAAATTGCTGAGCCTTAAGTCTGTGACTTCAAAGACAAAAGAAATTCGACTTATATTCAGCACCGAAGACACTTTCACTAGTAACTCAAATTTTCTTTCCATATCGGGAAGGAACCAGAGCCATTTGAGGATCAGCTTTTCACAAGCTCTCTCGCTCATCCACGCTGGCTTTGGCACTAATCCTCAAATCTTGGTAGTTTCTTGCCTTCGCAACCGGCCGGTGTAGCAACCAAGAGATTCCACGAAAAGAGCAAAGCAAATAGAATCCCGCTCATAAAAGCGACGTCCTCCACTTCGAGAAACGGCATTATCGTGATGTGGCTCAGCGGCCGGCCATCCAATAGCCGCTTATATTGGGACGTAAAGCCGTCCGGAAAACTACAGTTTTCCTACGGTCGAATCATTTGTAATCGCTTCTTAGAGAATCTATAGGTTGGGAATGGCGGGGTAACAACGTTTATCGAACGAAGGTTTGGTTCCGAGACTCGTAATTCCGAATCGGAGATATCCTTCGTTCGCGTTCAGCTCCACAACGCGGCGGATTCCAAAGCCCCCAAACATGTCCGCGTAGTTTCGCGGCTCCGGAGGTATTCGGAGCACGTGCGACACGTCGCTGCCCATTCTCCGGTCTGCATTCTGCCGCTAAAGTCCTTACCCACAGCCACGCGTTCGCCGTTGTTCAGCTTGTCCGCGGTATGCCTGCATGCGTGGGTCGCGCCGTTAACTTGCGCCCTCTGCTCCGGTGGCACTTGGACAATCTGCACCTTTACTAGAGTCAGCATCGATTCCCCCCGCCAGTCATTTTCCGAATCGGCGCGCCGTAGGGCCAGCGCCGAGGTATCTGCCAGTGTCCCGCCCGCTATTGGCGTTTCAGCGGCAACAAAACGACCATCCGACCAGGATGGTCGTCCCGAGCGACGAACCGGCGCCGAGGGAACTCTCCGAATACCGGCGAAAGCTCGATTCCTCTATCCGCGAACGATTTACTCGTTCACTGGGTCAAGTGCTACGTCGGGCGCAGCACTGGAATCCATGGTGAGCATTAGGAATTGGCAGTGCCCGCAGTGGAATCCCGTCACGCTGACAGAGTTGATGAGCACATCCTCTTCCTGAAATTGAAGTGACAACCCTCTCACCCTATTTATACGGTCTGACTTGCCACAACGCATACATTTCATCGCCGGGCCTCCTCAGAACCGCCTTCTGGGCATTTCGCGCTGGCGTACAAAACGCGGGCCGTCATCGGGGTTCGGCGGGCCGCCTGCTTTTTCTAGCTGGGCGACTCTTCTTTCTAGCCGGCCGACTTTGTCTTCCAGCGCCACGTAGTCCTCAATGAGCGCCCGCAATACCTCGGCAGTGTTCTCCTTCAAATATCGCTGCGCATCTTTGTCGGTGGCGGCGGCTATCATTTCGGGTTTCATGCCAGCCATTTTCCGAAGCAGCGCGCCTGAGGGCCAGCGCAGAGCTATCTGCCAGTGTCCGGCCAGCTAATGACGAATCGGCGGCAAGAAAAAGGCCGGAACCTCTTCGGCTCCGGCCTGGCAAAGCGCGGCTGCAGTATCTTTTACCAGCCGAGTGACTCCGTTTTGGATTATTTGCCGCTCAGGCGGGGATGTTCGCGGACTTACGGCTGGCTCCCAAGGCGGCTATAGCCAGAAGGCCCAGCCCGAGCAACATCGCAGTGCTCGGTTCCGGAGTGAGTACGGGAGTGAGTACGGGATCGATTACATAACCCGAATAGTCGAGACCAAAAGAAACTCCGTTCCGCTGTGCTACTTCGAAATCCAATGTATTACTCCCTTGGTGCAATTCCGAAGCCGGTAAATCGATGACGGTAGGTGCTCGGCATCCGAGGCCAAAATCGGAGCAAATCTTATATGTGTTGCCGCTGATCGGAGCTTCCGCCATCAGAGTTACACCGTTCAAAATGACGGTCGCGGCGTCGTCGGCCATCACAGTGATTTTTCCGCCACTTGGAATTCCGGAGAGGTTGAAGACGTCGAAGAATGAGACAACGGTCCCATTCGGCACAACGAAGAATCCGGGGTTCGAGGTATCACCGGTTTTGCCAAAAGACACCCAGGATGAACTAGGCAGCGCCGCAGCCCACAGTGAATTTGGCGCGATAGCAATTGTATTCCCATTGGAATTGTACTGTCCCGCGTCCGCCGCTGTGCCGAGGCTGCCTAGCTGAATAGTCCCGGCATTCATCCTGGCAGCAAACAACAGAAGAAACAGCAACAGTGGACCACCTAGGGCTTTGGCTTTCATGGCATCCTCTCCCAAAAAGATCGTACGGAAAACCCACGAAGCATTCTTTGTCTTAGAACAAACTATGCGGTTCAAGGGCTGGCGACACCCGCAGCCGAACGTACTTGTGTAGCGCCGCCTTCTTGTCCCGAGCGCCGGTGCGAGGGACCAGGCGGCATCTGTTCGCCTTTACTCCGGGGTTAAAATAGAACATGCTCGGAATTCGTCCGTTCGCATTATGCGCACGTGGACTTCGTGCGCCTCACAGGTGGCGCAGCCACTCCTGGCTGTGCTCCGTTCAGCGCGCGAATGCCGTGACGCGCGACCGAGCAACCCCGCCTGGATCGACTTCGCTCCGAAACGACGGCTCTGCAGCTTCCCTCGCGCAGATCACAACCCATTTAGAATCAAACTCTTGCACCAAGATTACCAGTAACCTAATTAGAATCATACTCTTGCGGAAAAACATGGGGGGCACCACCTCGCGGCGTCATTATGCTTGCTTAGGTTCTCTTTTGCCGCGGACTTTCGGAGGACCGATGAGCAGGGCTAAAACAGCATTTCTCATGCTCGCTGCGATGCTAGCGGCCACTAACACGAGCTACGCCCAGCAGTTTCGCTTTCATCTCCAGGAAGCGACCATCGACGACGTCCACCGCGCCATCCGCGAAGGCCAGATCACCTGCCGCGGATTGGTGCAGCTCTATATCAATCGCGCCCAAGCCTATAACGGCGTTCCCGACGAACTGGTCACCAAAGACGGCGCGCCCATTCCGCCTGCGCCAGGCGTGGTTCGCGTCGGTTCGCCGCTGAAGTTCCCTACCGCGACCGTCGCAATATCCACTTTGCTGCCCAATTTCGATCAGTACGCCGGGCCTCCGATTGAGTTCGGCCGCATGGAGCCGACCGCATCCGATCCCACCGTGCAGCAGCAGTACGGCATGACCATCGGCATGCCCAATGCCGGCCAACTGAACGCGCTGGGCACACTCAACCTTCGCGGCGAACGCTCTGTCACCTGCAAAGGCGATCGTGACCGCCGTCCCGCCGACGGCCCGCTGCCGCCGGGCTCGCCTGCTGTCTGCCAGGAATTCCGCAAGCAACCCGATGCCCTCGAGCGCGCTGCGGAACTCGACGCGCAGTATGGCCGCAATCCCGATCTCCAGAAGCTGCCCATGTACTGCGTGGTTTTCACCTTCAAGGACTCCTATGACGCCAAAGACATGCGCAGCACCGGCGGCGCCGATGCTCGCTACGACATCGATTTCCCGGCTCGCGACCAGACGCTGATCGCTCAGCTTCGCGATAAAGGCGCCATCATTTACGCCAAAGCCGCCAACACGGAGTACAACGGCCGCCCTGTTCCTGCGATTCGCGGAGAGGATAATTCGGAATCGCGCGGTTCCAATCGGCCCACGAAAGTTTTTGTCTCCACGCAGGGCTATCAGCGCAGCAGTTGGGCAGGCAATCCGAGCGACGTTTACGATACGACCCGGGCCGCCTCCTTGGGTTCCAGTTCCGGCTCGGGCGTTTCCGTAAGCGCGAATCTTACGATGTGCAGTCTTTGCGAAGAGACCAGCATGTCCTGCCGCGGCCCCTCCAATCACAACGCCGTCTCGCTGATTCTGCCGCACAAATCGCTCATTTCGTTCCTTGGCGGCGCCATCGGTGCGGATATTTATAACGATCGCGCCGGCATCATGTGCCGGACGGTCAGAGATGCGGCCAAGGTCCTGGATTCGCTAAAAGATCCGGTCAAGGGCTACTACGACCCGCGCGACGTTTTCACCACTGTTCCCAGGCCGAGTGTGCTCGATAAACCCTACGCCCCGAACGCCGCTTCGCCGGGCACGCGCGGCTCGCTGAAAGGGATGCGCATCGGGATCATCCGCGAATCGATGCTTACTTTTCCCGGCGTCAAAGCTGACGAACCGATTTCGCAAGCGGCTGCCAAGGAGATCAAGGCCATCCTCGGCGACTATCTGGGCGCTAGTCTGATCGAATCGGTCGATCCTCTGTGGCCGGATGATCCCAGCATCGAAAACATGAAGCCGTCCTACACGGACGCTTTGGCCCAGCTCGTTCCGGTATTTTTCCCCGATATTCTTTACCGCCTAGCGCGCGACGGTCAGCCTCAGTTCCCTGAATTCGCCGCGAAGATTCAACCAACGGAATTTGAGCCCGGCAAAACGTTCGGATCCGGAACCATGAAGCCCATCGATTACTTCCTCAACCTCGCCGAAGGAAAGGTTCCCGTTCCCAAGAACCTGAACATCCGCGCCATCGAGGAAGAAGTCGAATCCAACGCCTTCACATTTCACTTCAATCAGTACGCCATGCGCCGTGCGGCCGATTGGAAAGAGCGTGGATTCATAGAAACGTTGATCGATTTTCACACCCTTAACGCGCGCTCGAAATTCTGGGGCGACGATCAGCGGGCATCATTCAAGGATTGGGAAGAGATGACCGACATGCGCAACACCGGCGTCCGCCAGGGCATTGACGAGCACATCATGATGCGGGAACTTCTGCGGCGTGTCGAAATGAAGGTCATCTACGAAAATCACCTCGACGCGCTAGTGCGGGTCCACTACTCGCTTCCTCCCGGGAAGATCGGATTGGCTCCTCAGCCCGAACCTCGTGGCGATATTCGCGGTGAGCTGCGCATGGGACCATTTGCCGGCCTCACGGAAGTCCTCATTCCCGCCGGTTACGTGACCACGGTTTACGATCCGGTCTTCGTGTTGAGTCCCGATAAAAAGCGCTATATTCCGACGAGCAACAATACGCCGGCTACTCTGCCCGCGCCGGGCCTTCCCTTCTCGCTCGTGTTTCGGGCCGAGCCGGGTAAAGAGGACGTAATCCTGAAAGTCGCTTCCGCTTATCAGGCGGCCTCCAAGCGCCGTGTTCCGCCGCCTCAATTTGGTCCGGTCCCCGGCGAACCGTAAAAAAAGGGGCGTTGCCACAAATTCAGCGTAAACTCGATTGGTCCAATAGATTTAATGCGTTGGATTCTCTGGACAAACCGCTGTACTGTGCAATCGAGGAAATATCTCTAAAAAGCAAGGAGGAATGGGCCATGCTCTCACGTTGCGCAAACCCCGATTGCGGAGCTAATTTCGATTACGGGCATGGACGGTTCTTCCGCTTCCGCCGAAGTTCCTCGCCTCCGCCCGTAAATTCACATTCTGTTCAACATCATTGGTTATGCGATTCATGTTCGGCAACCTACACTCTCGATTATCGCGAGGCGATCGGCATCTTGCTTTCGCTTCGTTTCCGGACCCCAAACGATGGCTATATACCTCTGCTGATTGCGGAAGCGTGAGGGTGTGACTTCTCTTATCCAAAGCACGGAACCGAAGCCCATGCCTTTCGACCCCGCAGATGCCGATGCGTTCGCGGGTTCTTTTGTGCGCGACACGGCATTTGACCAGTTGCTCCGGCTCGCAGCCTCGTATTCTTCACCGCGGCCGGCCGCAGGTCAGGGCGGATCGCAAGCCGCGGCGCGAAAAAGTCCACTCACTCAAGACATCGAGCGCCGCGCATACGATATCTATCTCAGTCGAGGCGGCGCCGACGGGAATGACATGGATGATTGGCTGCAAGCAGAACGCCAGGTGTTGGAAGAGCTCAAAAAAGAAAAAGCCACCTTGCGTCTGGCCCTCGCCTTTGGCCTTTTGAAAGCGCCCCTCGAATAGCTCTTTTCCAGGCGTAGCGCTCTCTTCGCGTTCTAAATTTCAGGAATCGACAGTCGAAAGTAGCAGCGGTGAGCCGAGCCTGCCGGCGTAATGCGGTCTGTAGCGCGTTGCATTGTACATCTTCGGAATATCCAGCGTGCGTGCGCCAAGCTTTGGATCGGGAAGCGGCACGTGCGTGTATTTGCCGTCGCGCACTGCGGTAAGCCGCCCATAGACTTCTCCGCGAATCAAATCCACAGCCACATTCGCGAAGGTAATCGCCACGATCTGATCCAACGCGTCCGGATCGCCGCTGCGCAGGTCGTAAGTGAGATCACTGACCATGACTTCTTCGCCGGTGCGCCGCCGAATCTCCTCGCCTAGCGCGTGCCCGATATCCACCTTCTTCTTGTGCCCGTAGGCGTCCGCTTCGCCGTATTCCTCAACGGAATGTCCCTGCCACACTGCGCCTTCGGAGGCAATCACGAATGCGTAGCGGCTGGGATTATTGCGTTTATCCTCGAGCAGGATCTCGATCAGGCGATCGAGGTCAAACTCCACTTCAGGTATCACGCAGCGGCCCGCGGTCACGTAAGCCGTGTATAACGCGGTGAAGCCCGCATCGCGCCCGAAGATGCGGAAGATGCCGATGCGCTCGTGCGAACCGAGCGTGGTGCGCTGGCGCGTGATGGCTTCCTTGGCCCGGCTGATGGCAGTAGAAAACCCGATGCAGTACTCGGTGCCCTGAACGTCATTGTCCATCGTCTTGGGAATGCCAATGACGCGCACACCTTTGGAATCGAGCCTCTTTGCGAAGCTGAGCGTGTCGTCGCCGCCGATGGCGATGAGGCAATCGAGGCGGAGGTGTTCGATATTCTCGAGCACAAGCGGCGTGAGGTCGTAGACCTCGTCGGAAACGCGCAGCGATTCAAGCTTTTTCGGAGAGAGATGCTTCGGCAAACCCGCGCGGCGCATCTTGGGGGGATTGGTGCGCGAGGTATGCAGGACGGTGCCGCCGGTGCGATCGATCCCTCGCGTATTGTTGCGATCGAGCACGCGAACATATTCGGAATCAAGCTCAGGTCCCTGTTTGAGATGGGTAAGCCCTTCCCAGCCGCGGCGAATTCCGATGACTTCATAATCCATGTCCGTCGTCTGATAGACAACGCTTTTGATGACGGCGTTCAGGCCGGGAACGTCTCCACCGCCGGTTAAAATACCGATTCGACCCATCGACACGTGGCTGCGCGCGACCTAATTGCAGCCGCAGCCGCCCATGCCGCAGCAGGAACCGCCGGGCATGGTGCTCCCGTTTGCGGAACTCTCGGATGAGCCGTTCTTTGCTGGCGCGCTGAAGACGGAAAGCTGGAGGGTGTGGCGCTGGCTTGCGCATTTCGGGCAGGCGATCTTCGCGCTTTTGGAAAGCACAATTTGCTCGTAGTGCGCACCGCAATCGTCACAGAGGTATTCGTAAATGGGCATGGGAACCAGCTCCTTATGTCAGCCTATATTGTAGAAATAGATTGGCGCTCGGAGCAAGCGAGTCTGCGGGCGATATTGATAAGCCCTGAAAAAGCTACAGCCCCCAAGAATCGGGGGCTGTAGCACCACAACTGGATTGCCAATGATCTAGTCGCCAGCGGACGCAGCGACCTCTTCCACTTCTTTGAGCGCATCCTTCGCGCCGGCTTTCGCGATGGTAGTGAGGGCTGGGCCGGTGGCCGTTTTGATTTGTTGCACGGAACCGATCTGCACCACGGATGGCTGTGTTTTCTTGAGGACCATCTCTTCGTAGATGGCCCGAACTTTGGCAGCCTCTTCGTTGGCCTTACGGCGGCGAATCTTATCTTCCTCCGCCGCGGTCATCGGGATGTCGTGCTCCTTGGGACGAACGCGCGCTGCATCCTCCTCATCGATGACGAGTGAATGCTCGTAATTTTGCAGATCGACCGGGCGGCCTTTGGCATAAATTTCATGTTTGCCGTGAGTGCGATACCACTGCGCGACGGTCGCGTTTTTGTACATGTTCTCGATGATCTTCCGCCAGCCGATGCCGGTGTTATATGCGCAGAAGGAGATTTCGCCCTGCTGCGTGGCATAGGGAATGATGCACATCTCTGTGCGGCGGAAGTCATAGTTGAATAGATCCTGGAACCACATGCCGGCGATGAAGAGGAAATTCCAGGGATCTTCTTCGCGACGCTTCTTGGTATCTTCGAAGGTGCGATCGGGGCCGGAATTGCCGTATTTCTTTACGTGATTCGGCGTCAAACCCCAGGACTTATCGAACTTGCGCCACACATCGATGAGAGCCAGGCTGGGCGGCGCCTCGAAGGGCCGATAATTCTTCAGCAGCGCGAGCCCCATCATGAGGTTCGAGAAATTCTTGCCGCGCGCCGCATCGGTGATTTTTTTCACGTCATCGACTAACTGCGGCACATTCAGGAACCGCGGCACCGGCGCCCACTCCTTCGTGTGTTTATTGATCATCAGAGCCGTGCCTACACCGCAATTGGGGTGGCAACCGCAGCTCACCGTTCCCCAATGCGATTCCGGGCCGTGGGCCAAGTCGGCAAACGCGGAGAAGGCGCTGATGAGAGAGATCGGGAACCAATCGCGGGTCGGTTCCACCCTGCCCACCTGATTACTAACGTCGTTGGCCAAATGGGAGAGTGTATAGCGCTGCCGCAGACGGCGCTCCGGGGTGATGTCTTCATCGCGGCCGGTGAACGACACTGGCTGGAAGGCCACAAACGAAATCTTCCGGGGATTTTCCATCGCAAACTTCACGATCGAGCCCACCTGGTCGTTGTTGACGTTGTTTACGATGGTGACGACCAGAATGATTTCGACGCCCGCCTCGTGCATGTTCTCGATGGCGCGCAGTTTGACGTCAAACAAGTTGCCGACCTGACGGTGGCTATTCGCGTCGTTACCAATTCCGTCGAACTGGAGGTAGGCATAGCGCAAGCCAGCCTCGAATGCCTTCTTACAAAAATCCTTGCTCTTCGCAAACTCGATTCCGTTGGTGGCCGCCTGCACGCTGTTGTAACCGAGCTTTCGCGCGTAGCGGATGGCATCCAGGAAATATGGATGCATGGTGGGCTCGCCGCCGGAGAACTGCACGGAAAGCTGCCGTCGCGGCTTGATCTTTACCGCGTTGTCCAGGACTTCCTGTATCTCTTCCCAGCCCAGTTCGTGCACGTAGCCGACCTGGTTTGCGTCCATAAAGCACGGATCGCACATCATGTTGCAGCGATTGGTGAGGTCGACAGTCAGGACGGCGCCGCGCCCGTAGCGAACAGTGCTCGAGCCATGCTTGTGCAAGCCCTCATCGTTGTGAGCCGGAATGTCGCGGCCGGGGAAATTCTTCTCGATCCAGGACAGAAATTTCGAATCGATGGCCATCAGGTCTTCGTATGTGCCGTGAACGGGGCACTCTTTCACCATCCACACCTGGCCATCTCGCTCGATGATTTGTGCTTTGATCTCCCCGACCTTCTCGAACATCAAATCTTGCCAGTCCTTTTTTCCACTGAAAATGGCGTCGCGCGCTTCTTTCACACACCCCGGGCAGAGCGAATCGGTTTGCCTCGGCCACCCCAGCGTTGGCTTGGTCTTTTCCCAGGACTTGAGCAACGGCTTATCGGACCACTTCGGCGTAAAGGAAGCGTTGGGATTAAATTTGTTAAAGAATTGCAGAGTATCGAAAGCTACGCCGGCGGTTTTGCTCAGAGCCAAATCGACCAGTTTCAACGCTTGCGAACCCGCG
>Ga0210394_10003914_pt1 | contig 17907 bp, 13 predicted proteins | sample IncBWC12MmetaG_FD_160121 | JGI IMG/M metagenome (GOLD analysis project Ga0210394, IMG submission 160121) | Forest soil microbial communities from Barre Woods Harvard Forest LTER site, Petersham, Massachusetts, United States - Inc-BW-C-12-M | ecosystem: Environmental > Terrestrial > Soil >... | reverse complement strand
GAGGGCGGTGGAGCGGATGAAAAACTGCGACAGCGTTCAGGGACTGGCCCGGGAGCTGGGTGTGCATCGGTCGGTGCTGTATGGCTGGCGGGATCAGCTGGCTTCAGGGCACGGGGCGGAGTGGCAGAAGGCGGAGCAAACAGCGGAACCGCAGCTAGAGCTGGAGAACCGGCTGCTAAAGCAGGCCCTGGCGGAAAAGACGCTGGAAGTTGATTTTTTCAAAGGTGCCTTGCAAAAAGTCGCGGCTCGACGTCAGGACAACAGCAAACCTGGCGAGACGGCATCTACGACCAAATCCGGGAGCTGATGTCGATGCAAGGCAAATTGAGAGTCGAGCGGATGTGTCAGCTGGCAGGAGTAAGCCGGGCAGGCTTGTATCGGTTCCTGCAAAGGGAGCAGCCGGTGGAACAGGACATGGAGGTGCGGTCCACCATCCAGAAGATCTTCACCGAACACAAGCGCCGCTATGGGTATCGCCGGGTGAGCGCGGAACTGCGGCGCCGGGGGATGGCAGTGAACCACAAGCGCGTGGCGCGTCTGATGCGTGAGGATAACCTACTGGCGGTGCAGCCGAGATCGTTGGTAGGGACCACAGATTCGGATCACGAACTGGAGGTCTGCCTCAATCTGGCGGCCCGGATGAAGCTGACCGGCCCTGACCAGCTGTGGGTGGGCCGACATCACCTACATCCGGCTCCATCGCGAGTTTGTGTACCTGGCGGTAATCCTGGATGCGTTCTCGCGCAAAGTGGTGGGCTGGGAACTGGGTCGAACGCTGACCGCGAGCTTATCGATTGCGGCGCTGGAGAAAGCCATCGCGGATCGCAAGCTGCCGCCCGGACTCGTGCATCATTCCGATCGCGGCATTCAGTATGCCTGCCAGGACTACGTCGCGGTCTTGCGCAAACACGGCATGATTGCGAGCATGAGCAGGCCGGCGAATCCGTACGACAACGCCACTTGCGAGAGCTTCATGAGGACGCTCAAGCGAGAGGAAGTCTACGCCACCGAATATCGCGACCTGGATCATCTGCAAAAAAACATTGCCGAATTCATGGAGAGCTATTACAATCGCATTCGGCTCCATTCCTCGCTCGGCTACAGATCGCCAGAGGAGTTTGAGCAGATCCACTCCCCGGCCAGCCCGGCGGGGGCGACCATGAGTTTTTTCAGGCATCGGGAGATCTATCGATCCGATGTAGGATCAAAGACGAAAAAGGGAACCGGCTGAAGCCGGCTCCCCGGATCATCGTCTCGATGAGTCTCCGGCTGGTTATTCCTTGGCGGGTTGCTCTCCAGCAGAGCCCGCCTCCGCTTCGCCAGCCAGGGATCATTGTCGGGCAGAAGAGGTTTTGAAGTAAGCGAAAATCATTAAACGGCAAGTGTCGGAATCCAGTTTGTCTCAGCCGAGGGGTTCACCCCAATCTTCTGTTAATCGGACACATCGAAATCCTTCCGGCGCTGTTCGGAAAAGTGATTCTGCCCGCTGCCGTTTGGGAAGAACTGAAACACCCTAAGGCGCCGCCTGTGGTGCGAGACTGGGTTGTCATCCCCCGCCTTGGGTGCACGTGCGCCCATCGAACCCTTTTCAGGGTAACAATATAGTTGGCAACTCATCTCATCGGCACGGGAATGGTCCGCAAACCTCTTTGCATTTCGACCACTGCCAGTTGGCACGATCAAATGTCCGCATTGTAACCCCGTGCTTCTTCGACATACTCAGGCATGCGTCAAGGTATAGCATGTAGAGGTCTAAGTCGTCGCTGTCTTCGAGGCCCAGCGCTTCGAGGGCGCGATAATCTAGGGCGGTGTACCGGCCTGGGTCTATCGCTGTGAGAATCGCGGACGCCATCTTTACGCCAATTCCCGCAAGCGCGGTAAGTGGGCAAACAGCATCCTTCACGTCTGAGGAGCTGATTGCGCCATTGAGTGCCTGTTCGATTTGCTTATCCGTATTCTTGTCGAGCAATCGAAGCCGTCGGCGTGATTTCCATCCGCAGACGATTTCTAGATTAGCTCGACTGAACTCGCCGCGAGCGATACGCTGGCCAGCCTCCTCCATCTTTCGGTCATCTTCTGCCGAAACCGCCATATATCTGTCGGCGAGCTTTCTGATTTCAGCGGGATCATATTGAAGTTTAAAAGTTGGCTGCTTCATATGAATGAAGGTGACGTGGCCTCATTGCGATTTCCTAGCCCGCTTCTTCCGTTCCTTGCTTCGCTGCTCGCGGCCTCAGCTTTCAGTAGGTCCTTCTTGGACACCGTGAGAACGGCCTTGAGCGCGTTGCTCATGCGTTCGGCGTCAGTTTCTCGGGGGACATGCGGAGCTGGTAGTGGCTTCATGCTTTTAGTCCGGCAGCGCCTCTAATCGTGGCGCTATCCATAGACAAACGTCAACAGCTTTCTTGACCATATTCTCTCCTGTGATGACGTTTATACAGAAAGCTTCGGCCTCATCGTCGGTTGCGTTGACAGTGAGGCCAAGTGAGCGCAACACCTCCATGCAGGAAGCCCATGCAACACGTTTATTGCCGTCAACGAAACAATGATTCTTTACTAAGTAGAATAGAAGACATCCCGCAAAACACAAGCCCTGTTTGGCATCGTCGCTGCCAGAATACAACTCAGCATCCACGCGGCCCCGAGGCTGCCTTCAACACATCCATCTTTTGGGTCCGCGTTTTGGTCTCTCCCAAATACCCTGATAGATTCGGCGTGAATTTCCAATACCTCGTCAAATGATACTAAATGAAACCAAGGCTCTTCCGTCACAATGCTAGCCTTCTTAGAACTTCGTGCCATCTATCAAATACTGCGATCTGGCGGGATGAATGGTATATCGAACGGTTGGCCTCTTGGATAATCAGCAACCTGTGAACAGTGCCCTGAACTACGCTCACGGCTCTTACTGTCGAGTAACGTAATTCCAGAGCCATATCAACTTGTTTCGGTGTTGCCGTTAAGATAACACTGGAGAAATCGTTCTTGATTCGCACCTCTGGCTTCCCCGGTTCGAATCCTACACCGATAATCTTTCCTACATATTCTTCCAAGCATGGCAACTCTGGAGCGAGGGTGGAAATATCCATCTCTCCAAAAGATATTTCCCTTAGCACCTGCCCATTGCGATGTAGCTGGTACGTTTGTCGCAGGACACCGAGCGGCAACGCACGAAGATATTTCCGCACGTTACCGTTTTTTAAAAATTCCGCGTCGCTCGGAGTCTATGGCATCCAGTAATTGAGTTCCTGCGTTCTCGGGAAGATAGTCCCACAGCGGCATATTCTCCCCCGGCAGCGGCGTGAGGGTAATCACACTATCAAATTCTGATGACTCCCGCACGAGATCAGAAATTTAAATATCAAGTTGTCTGGCGGCGTTTGTGAAGCGTCCGACGTTTTTCTCTTCTAGGGCATCGCCGACAAGGTTGCTGGCGATTCTCCGGAGGGCAGCAAGCAAGATAGTGAGAGGTTCTCCAAACGCACTAAGGCTAAGGCGCTTGTCGGCAAGCCCGGGCGCCACCCCCTCCCACTCTATCTTGAGTTCCGTCGGCACTGTCATAGACTATCCTAATAGACGCACCAAACGCCAAGGTGCGTCTCTGGCTCGAGCTAACTCTCGCGCTTGCCACACTTCCGTCTGCGGATTAGCTCGCCGTCGCATCCCACGATTTTCCAGTTAACTGATCGAACATTAGACGCTTGCCGACGATGCCCCTCACGGCGGCGCTAAAGCGTTCTCCGTCGGTCATCGTTCGGTAGTGTCCTAATTTGAAGTTTTCCTCAGGCGGTAGCGGCATTCAGTGTGCTCCGTATCCATTCCGAAAGTTTCTGATCGTTGGCGCTCGCAGCCGCCGTGATCCGCTCTAATTCCTCGTCGCTGAAACGCACCGGCACAATCCGGCCCTTGGCCGCACCATTCGGTAACCGTGGCCTACCCATCTTTTTTGGCTTCGGCTTAGTTGACCTTGCCATGCTCTTTGAAGTCCTGAACGATTGCAGCCTTCACGGCAGTTTGAGGAGAGACCACAGGGGGAATGTGAAGGACCGTGACGTGCCGTCTTGGCTTCGCCGGATCGTCCGTGTCATGCGCCCAGGCATAGACTCTATCCGTCTTCGGGTGCCCCTCAAGTAGAAATACCTCAACGACCCCATCCCAAATAGTCTTGCCTTGAAATGTCTCGGTGACCGGAACGCTTTCCAGATGACTTGCCATCGCTCCATGCAAGTGGTGAATTACATCCTGCAACTCCTGAATGTGCGTCACGCCGATGCTTCCACCAAATCAGCCACACTCCAGAAGCTTGAGACAACACCCGCTGCCATCGCAGGAGTGCAGCGGAGCGTATTGTGCCGTTTGACAAAGTTGTAATAGGCGAAGTGCAACCCAACAGCCGCTTCGAAGTTTTCCAGCTTCTTGCTGAAGGCCAAGGTTAGGCGGGTCAAGCGGCGCATGTGCAGCCGGGTCGTTGCATTCAGGCGCTCAACGTAGCTGGTCGAAATCAGATCAACATCCGGTCTTCCCGCGATAGCTTTCTTCTCGGATGACACAAAGTCAGGAGCGCTGTAGCGGCGCTTGTTGCTCACTTCCTCATGGCCGTAGGTCTTGATGATCTGGGCGTAATCCACATCCGAACCAAAGGCCTTCTCCACGGCGTCCACATAGGCCCTGAGACCGTCCGTGGAGATCTGAACTCGATTCTTCATCCGGCCCGCGATGTCGCCTACAAATGCGTTCGCGGTAGCCTTATCGCGCTTCCCGACTGTGAACGCCGGAACGAGCTTCGAATCGGCGTCGATGGCGCAGAACGTCCACACGTCGCCCATACTCGGATCGTCGGTAGGCCGGACGCGCTTTTCTTTCTTTCCGACGAAACCCCAAATCTCGTCCATCTCCAGTCGCTCACAATTGAGGTTCCGCATCTTGGCATCCATCAACGCCGTGCAGCCTTGACCGACGCGCACGCCCAGCCGCATGATTGTGTCACGATGAACGCCCGTCATGCGCTCGATTGAACGGATGCTTGAACCCTCACAGAGTGCGCCGATGATCCCGATTTGCTTGTCGGTGCCGAGTACGTTTGCCATATAGTTATTGTAATACGATAACTGTGCCCATGTCAAGAGTTTTTGTGATACAGTTTCTCCATGCGGGTCTTGTTCGTTGCTTTGATTGCACTCTTGTTTTGGTGGCCACAGATGTCCAAATGCCAGAATCCCGCCCCCAACGCACCAACAGAGCAAGCTACCGGGGACAAGAAGGAAATCCCACCAACGCACGTGATTATCGAGGAGCCGATCCCAACTATTCACACCGAGACGAAGCCCAATGATCAGCAAGACGGGTCCCCAGAGAAACCGCTCCCACGGTTCGTCAGACCGGAGTGGGTCATCGTATACATCACGGCAGTTTATGTATTCTTTACCATCCTGATGTGGATCGCCGTTAAAAGACAGGTAAAGTTGATGGATCAGCAAAGGCAGGAAAGCAACAGATCTAGCGTTGACAGTCTTACCGCCCTGAATCGGCAAATTACAGCCCTGGAGGGTCATGTTAAAGCAGCCGAGGAAACTGCGGCTGCCGCGAAGGAGGGTGCCGACGCCGCGCGGCGCAACACTGATGTTCCGATAAATAGCCAATGGGCGTGGGTGGTGGTCCATGAAACAATTTTCCCGCGACTGATGCTCGTCACCCCAGGAGCTACGCGCCCATTCAATAGATTTGAGTTCGTTCTTAAGAATTGCGGGGGGACCGTAGCCAGGACTTGTAGAACTGAGGGGAGAGGCGCATATCGCCAAGTTCGAGTATCTGGTGCCGCAACAACCCCATTATGGAGAGGCTGTACCAAGTTCTCCCGAAATCGGTTTTCGTCATGGCACAGTGCTGGCACCAGAAGTCACCCTCAGGACTTGGGTTGAAATTGAAACATGGATGGATGATCCAACGCTTTCTGACATCAGGAGTGCCAAGACATTCCTTTACGTTTATGGGTTTCTTAGGTATTTTGATTTTGCGAAAGAGGAACGTATAACCCAATTCTGCTTTCGCTATTGGCCGCATGGGGTCATTTTTTCGAACACGCCCGACGGAACCATTCCTCCGTGCTGGCTCCTCTATGGCCCCCCTGACTACAACACACACACCTAACAATAGTGTCAGCCCGAGCAATCCTAGGGCCGTTGAAATTAGGACACTACCCATCGTTCGGTTATTGAAGCGAAACGCTTGCTCGTCGAGACGACCGTCACAGACCGAGGTCGGCCAAAGTGCGCCGATCCTCTTCCATCTCAGTCACGCTGTACCGGATCGGAGAAACCTCGTGCTCTGCCGCGAAAGCCATAAAGGCGGCAAGAGGAGTGTGGCAAAGCTCGGCGGCTCGGCCCAGGGAGACTCTTTCTTCGCGAAATAGCTCCAAGGCAAGGAGCCGTGCTGCAGCTTGAGGCACCAGCATCTACGCCTTAAATTCCACGACTCGCGCGCTTAATATATCCTTATTTTCGAGGATTTGTTTGACCACCGATTCCGGAACGGCCGCGTCGGTCTCCACCACCACGATAGCTTCGAGCGGCGCGCCGGGCGTGGACGGAGTATCCTGACGTCCCAGCGAAAAGTGGGCGATATTAATTTTGTGGTTTCCGAGCACGGTTCCGAAGTGCCCGACCACTCCCGGCATATCGGCGTTTCTCGAAAACAGTAAGTGCCCGGCCAGCGGAGCCTCGCAGCGGATTCCATCCACGCGCATCAGCCGCGGCTCCCCCATCACCAGGGTTCCTTCGACGCTGGTCATGCCGGTGGCGGTCACCAGCTCCAGGCGCACGGAATCCATGGGGCCGACTCCTTTTTCGCGCTGCTCGGCATAGGTCAGGCCGCGGTCGGTGGCCAATTGAAGGGCGTTGACTACGTTGGCGCGCCGCTCCAGCGACCGGCACATCACGCCCGCCAGTCCCGCGTTGCGCACCAGCGCGGTATTCTGCTCCCCGATCTTGCCTTGATAGATCAGACGCACCGAACTGGGATTGCCGGTGGCCACGTACGCGGCAAAATTACCCAGCCGCTCGGCCAGATCGATATAAGGACCGACGGCGTGATACTGCTCGGCGGTCATCGCCGGTACATTCACGGCATTGAGCGCGACCCCGTGTTGCAGGTACTCCACCACCTGTTCGACGATGCGCACGCCGACGATCTCCTGCGCCTCCTCGGTCGAACCGCCGATGTGGGGAGTGGCCAGCACGGCTTCGAGAGCCAGCAGAGGCTCGCCCGCGGCGGGAGGCTCGGTCTGGAAAACGTCCAGCGCTGCGCCGCCAATGTGGCCCGATTCGATGGCCCTTCGGAGGGCGTCGCCATCCATCAGCTCCCCGCGGGCGCAATTCACGATGCGCACGCCTTTCTTCATCAGGGCGAGCGTCGTGTCGTTGATCATGCCTAGCGTCTCGGTGGTGAGCGCAACGTGCAGCGTGATGTAGTCGCTCTGCGCGTACAGCTCATCCCGGCTGACCAGAGTGATGCCGAGGTCGGCTGCACTCTGGGAGCTGACGAAGGGGTCGGTGGCGACCATCTTCATCCCGAAGGCTCGCGCGCGCTTGACCACTTCGCGGCCGATGCTGCCCAGGCCCATCACGCCTAGGGTCTTGCCGCGCAGCTCCGTTCCGAGGAACTTTTTCTTCTCCCACTTGCCGCCCTTGGTGGAGGCATTGGCTTGCGGAATGGAGCGGGCCATGGCCAGCATCAGTCCCAACGTGTGCTCCGCCACCGATACGGCGTTGCCGCCGGGCGTGTTCATTACCAGAACGCCGGCGGCGGTGGCGGCTTTGAGATCGACGTTATCGACGCCCACGCCCGCGCGCCCGATGACCCGCAACTTGGGAGCCTTCGACAGCACGTCCTGATTCACCTTGACGGCGCTCCGCACCAGCAGTGCGTCCGCGTCGGCGAGGTGTTGCGCGTAGGTTTTCGGATCGGCGACCACGACGTCCCAACCCGGCTGCGCCTTCAGCAGTTCAATTCCCGCGGCAGCGAGCGGTTCCGCAACCAGAATCTTCATCGAATCGTTGAAACCCACAGGAGGTTGGGAGAAAGAGGCGTTACCGCAGATATGAAGAGAGACGTTTTCTTGATGGGCATGGAGGGATGAACCTTCAGGATACCAAACAGGGCTGCTGCGGATTCTCCGTCCGTGGCTTCACAAAGCACGCTGCATGCAATGCACTGCTACTTCCGGGGGTAATTTCCGCTGAGGACGGTTATCCTTTTCGCGGAATGGCGGCAGAGATGGATCTTTGGCGCACGCTCGAAGGTACTGTCGCTTGGTGACACGCCTATCGTGAACCCAATATCTCGGATAACCCCGGCGCGGCCTCCCATCCAAGTTCCACCATCGCTCGATGCCGTGTCGCTGATCGTCCAGTAGTGACATTCCTGCCAGCAGCTCTCTTGATCTTCATGATTCAGCCACCACTCGAAACCATGCCATCTTCCGTCCTTCTTATAGCGAGCTTCGTGGAGGCGGATGGTTCCGTCTTCGGCTACGCCGCGCCACAAGTCGAGACCCGTGCCGTGCTTCATCGTGTAGGTTCCGATCAGCTTCCCGTTATCAAACTGTTTGGCGATGCCATGAGGCAGACCGTTGAAGTAGGGCTCGGCGGAAAGGAGTTCTCCCTGGGACATCGAAGTCGTATCGGATTCCGTGCAGCACCCCATTCTTCAGCGGGCGCTCGGCTGATATCTCGCCTGTCTCATGGAAGTACCGAACTCCGACCAGCTTTCCATTCAACGTGCAGCGCGTCATGTACTTCTGCGGACCGGTGACATACGTTGCGACGACCCGCTCCCGCGCCGCTTTCGGAATCGAGGATCGATAGTGCTTCATCTGCTCCATTCTATTTCTGGCATTCTAGTTCTGGCTCGAATACGGCGGTCCATGAATTAAACTGGTTCCAGGCCCGTGCAATCCCTCCTTCAGGATCTTCGCTACGCATCCCGCCAGCTTTGGACCAACTGGGGATTCACGCTGCTGGTGGTGCTGACGGTGTCGCTGGGGATCGGAGCGAACACGGCCATTTTCAGCATGGTGTACGGCACGCTCAAACCTCTGCCCACCCCGAACCCGGAGCAGATCGTGGTGCTCGCGGCGGTTACCAAAGGCGATGAAACCGGATTCCGCTACCGCTTCTCCCTTCCCGCGCTCCAGGATTTCCGGCGTCAGGCGGAGCGCTTCAGCGACCTGTTCGCGTTCATGCTCGATCAAGGCGGAATCAGCATCGGAGGGAAAGCCTTCCCGTTCCTCTATAGCGAAGTCACCGGAAATTTTTTCCCCGCTCTGAGGATTCGTCCCGCCGTGGGCCGTCTGTTCGAACCGGGCGAGGGAGAGAATGCGGGCGCGGATTCGACCATCGTGCTGGGGTACACATTCTGGCACAATCGGCTTGGCGGAAGGGCCGATATCGTCGGCCAGCAGATTCGCGTGAACGGCGCGGCGGTGAGGGTGTTGGGTGTGACACCCCAGGAATTTCATGGCCCTTACGCGGGCTTGGATCTGGAAGGTTACATGCCGCTGAGCGGCTACCGGCATGACGACGCGCTGTTCACCAATCGCAACCGACGGACGCTGACGGTGCTGGGCCGCATGAAACCGGGCGTGAGTTTACGCGCCGCGCAAAGCTCCGTGGAGGTGCTGGCGCGGCGCATCGAACAGCAGTATCCGGCCACCGACAAGGGCATCTCCGCGCGGGTGATTCCGGAAACGGAGGCGCGGCCGACAGCGGGAAGCCCGATCGCTCAGCACAACCCCGAGTTCTTCCTGCTGCTGCTGGCCGCGGTGGTTCTGGCGCTGGCGTGCATGAACGTGGCGAATCTGCTGCTGGTGCGCGGAACGGTGCGGCAGCGCGAGCTGGCCATTCGCGCCGCGTTGGGAAGCGGCCGGGCGCGTCTGATCCGCCAGGCGCTCACCGAGAGCCTGCTGCTGGCCATGCTCGGCGCAGCGGGCGGATTGATTCTCGGGAAATGGGCCAGCGACGCCTTTGCTGCGTCCATTGACTTGGCCACGGATTTTCCCACTCTGCTCGATTTCAGTTTCGACTGGCATGTGTTTGCGTACGCCTTGACGGCGGCGGTGGCCACCGGACTCCTGATCGGGATTTGGCCGGCCTACCGCGCCGGCCGGACCGACGCCGGCGCGGCGCTGCACGATGGCGCCCGCGGAGCCTCCGGAGGGCCCGGCCGGCAGCGCGTACGCAGCGCTCTGGTGGTTGGGCAAGTCGCCGGCTCACTGATGCTGTTGATTGTCGCTGGTCTGTTTGTGCGGAGTTTGGAGAATGCTCAGAATCTGAACCTCGGCTTCGCGCCCGATCATTTGTTGAACGTCAGGATGGACCCGGAATGGTCGGGCTACGATCAGCAGCGCACTAAAGACTTCTATCGTGAGCTGGAGCGCCGCGTGAGCGCCTTGCCGGGAGTGCAATCGGCCAGTCTCGCGTTCAGCGTTCCTTTGGGTTATTACAACAGCACGCAGGCCGTCTCCATCGAGGGCCGCGCCGTGGACCCGGGCGCCCAAGCTCTGGTGATCGGGGCCAACCTGGTGGATGCTTCCTATTTCGACACCATGCAGATACGCATTGTGCGCGGCCGCGCCTTCGCCGAATCCGACGATGAGCATGCGCCGCGCGTGGCCATCGTCAATCAGACTATGGCTGCGCGGTATTGGCCCAACCAGGATCCACTCGGCAAACGGTTTCGCGCAGGTTCGCAGGATTCGCCCCTGTGGCAGGTGGTGGGCGTGGCACAGGACGGAAAATACGTGGCCGTTTACGAAAATCAGATCCCGTACTTCTACATGCCGCTGGCGCAGAACTACATGTCCATGCGGGTTCTGCAAGTCCGGTCCGAAGCTGCGCCGGATGAGTTAAGCGCGCGCCTGGAGCGGGAAATTCACTCGCTAGACCCGGACATGCCGATCACCGATTTACAAACGATGCACCGCGCGCTGTCAGGGCTGGGAGGCTTCCTCATCTTCCGGCTCGGCGCAAGGCAGGCCGCGGCCATGGGCGCGCTGGGATTGATTCTAGCGGTGGTGGGCGTCTACGGAGTGGTTTCCTATGGCGCGGCGCAGCGCACTCGCGAGATCGGCATTCGCATGGCCATGGGCGCGAAACCTATCGACATTCTGCGGCTGGTTCTGCGCCAGGGCGTGACGCTGGTTGCGGTGGGCGTGCTGGCCGGACTTGCGCTCACTCTCACTCTGGCGCGCATCCTGAAGCGCGTAGTGACGATGGCCAGCGCTACCGATCCGTTCGCCTTCATCGGCGTTACGCTTTTGCTGACGGCGGTCGCCCTGGGCGCGTGTTATATCCCCGCCCGGCGCGCCATGCGCGTCGATCCCATGAACGCCCTCAGACACGAATAATCACATGCCACTCTTAGACCAAATCCAAAAAGACATGATCGCGGCCATGAAGAGCCGCGACGACCAACTGCGCCTCGACGCGCTGCGCATGATCAAGACCGCGCTCAAGAAGCACGAGGTCGATTCGATGAAGCCTCTGGACGAACCCACGGAGCTTCAGATCCTGAACATGCTGGTCAAGCAGCGCCACGAAGCGGCCGACATGTTTCGCAAAGGCAACCGTCCGGAGCTGGCGGACAAAGAAGAAGCCGAGCTGAAGATCATCGAATCCTACATGCCGAGTTCGCCCACCGACGCCGAGATGGACTCGGCCGTCGCCGCCGCGCTGGCCGAAACCGGAAGCACGTCCATCAAGCAGATGGGTGTGGTGATGAAGGCGGCGCAGGCTAAGCTGGCCGGTAAGCGCGTGGATGGGAAGGCTCTGAGCGAGCGGGTACGGTCTAAACTCACATAGCGTGGTACCCTAGTTCTTTGCGCCGATTCTATGCCTGCGCGGGTCAGCGAGACGTTCGTCCTGCGCACCTACCCCTTCCGGGAAGCGGATTTGATTGTGAGTTTTTTCACCCGTGAGCAGGGCAAGCTGCGCGGCGTGGCTCGTCGCGCCCGCAAGCCCAAGAGTCCATTCGGAGCCGGTTTGGAGCGGCTGTCGCGCGTCCATATGGCCTACTTCGAACAGGAGAATCGGGATCTGGTCAATCTCTCTGGCTGCGAGTTGATTGAGTCGCCGTTCGCCTTGCAGTCCGACTACACCCGCGGAGTCGCGCTGGATTATTTCGCGGAGACCGCCGACCATTTGCTGCCCGAGCACGAGCCGAATGAGAAATTCTTTCGCCTGCTGGCGTCGGCGCTGGAGTATCTCCGATCCGGCGGCGAGGTGTGGACTTCGATCTTATACGTCAGCCTTTGGGCCGTGCGGTTGACGGGCGTGTTTCCGGAGTTGCGCGTGAGCCGCGAGTCGGGCGAGATCGCCGAAGAAATGTTCGTCAAGCCGCTCAAGAGCCTCGCCCCCCGGCCCTGGACCAAGAGCACCGCGGCGGACCTGCGCCGCCTTCTGATTCGCGCCATGGAACAACACGTCGAGCGCCGCTTCCTCACCGTTCCATTGCTGGAAGCCCTGTAAGCACCTCATGCATACTTATCAAGAAACCGTTCTTAAGCTGAAAAAATATTGGGCCGAGCGCGGCTGCATCATTCAGGAGCCTCTCGATCTCGAAGTCGGCGCGGGGACCATGTGCCCGGAAACGTTTTTGCGCGTGCTGGGCCCCAAGCCCTATCGAGTCGCGTACGTGCAGCCCAGCCGCCGCCCCGCTGACGGCCGCTATGGCGAAAATCCCAATCGCCTTTATAAGCACCAGCAGTTGCAAGTCATCCTCAAGCCCACGCCCGATGACGTGATCGATCAATACCTGGGGAGTTTGGAAGCCATCGGCATCGACCTCGCCAAGCACGACCTGAAGCTGGAAGAGGATAACTGGGAATCGCCCACGCTGGGCGCCTGGGGCATTGGCTGGCAGGTCATGCTGGATGGCATGGAGGTCACGCAGTTTACGTATTTCCAACAGTGCGGCGGCTTCGATCTGGATCTGGTTCCGGCTGAGATCACTTACGGCCTGGAACGGCTGGCCGCGTTCCTGCAAGGCGTCGACAGCGTCTACGACATCACCTGGGCTCCCGGCTTCAAGTATTCGGACGTGCGCCTGGCCGATGAGCTTCAATTCTCCGTCTACAACTTTGAAATGGCCAACGTCGATCGCCTATGGCGCTTGCTGGGCGAGTATGAAGCCGAATGCAAGGAGCTGCTTGCGGCGTACGCCAAGTATCCGGACAAGCATCGCTTTCCTGTTTTGCCCACCTACGATCAGGTGCTCAAGTGCTCGCACTTGTTCAACCTGCTCGACGCGCGCGGCGCGATTTCGGTGACCGAACGGGTCGGCGTGATCAAGCGCGTCCGCGATCTGGCCGTGGGAACGGCGAAGCTCTGGGCAGATCAACAGGAGGCTTCGGCGTGAGCCTCGATTTCCTGCTCGAAATCGGCACGGAGGAAATTCCGCATTGGATGATTCCCGGCGCGCTGGCGCAATTGCAGAAATTCGACCTGCTGGGCGCGACTCCGCGCGTGGACGCCACGCCGCGAAGGCTGGTGGTGCAAGCGAGCGGCCTCCCCGAACGCACGCCCGACCGGGCGGAAATCGTCAAGGGCCCGCCCGTCGCAAGTGGCGAGAAGGCCGCGGCGGGATTCGCCAGGAAGCAGGGCGTCGATCCGGGCGAAGTAAAGGTCAACGGAAACTACTACGAGTTGCACAAGCGCATTCCAGGCCGAGCAGCCGCGGCGATTCTCGCCGATTACCTGCCCTCCGCGATCCTCGGCCTTCAGTGGCCGAAGACCATGTATTGGGCCGGCGGCAAGACCGGCCCGCGTTTCATCCGCCCGATTCGCTGGATCGTGGCGCTTCTTGGTGACCAGGTGATTCCCCTTGAAGTAGCCGGCGTGCGCAGCACAAACGTCACGCGCGGACACCGAATCCTCGGGTCGTCTTCCATCCCCGTGACCACCGCGAATTACGAAGCCGAGCTGCGCTTGAACCTGGTCATTCTCTCCGCGCATGAGCGGCGTCATAAGATCGAAACCGAAGCCTCCAAGCTGGGCGCCAAAATAGATGTAGATCTGCTTGAGACGCTGACGTTCATCACCGAATATCCCACCGCGATCCGCGGCCACTTCGATCCGGCGTATCTGGAGCTGCCCGCCGAAGTGCTCACCACGGTGATGCGCCATCATCAGAAATACTTCGCCGTCGAATCTGAGTCCGGAAGGCTCGAACCGCACTTCGTGGCCATCATGAACACCAACGGCGATCCTGAAGGCATCGTCAAGCACGGCAATGAGCGGGTTCTCAAAGCCCGCTTTAACGACGCGCGCTTTTTCTGGAACGTAGATCAGCAGAAGAAACTGGTAGATCGTGGCGACGATCTTGCTCACGTCACCTTCCAGGCCAAGCTCGGGACGTATTTGGAAAAAACAAATCGGGTGGTCGAGTTGGTCAAGGAGCTCGGCGGCAACGCACACGCCCAGCGTGCGGCCGAGTTGTGCAAGTGCGATCTGACCACGGAAATGGTCAAGGAGTTCACGGACCTTCAGGGCGTCGTCGGAGGCTTGTACGCAAAGGCGCAAGGCGAGCCGCAGGCTGTCAGCGAAGCCATCTACGAACACTATCAGCCGCTGAGCATGGAGGATTCCATCCCGGAGACGCTCGAAGGGCAAATCGTCGCGCTGGCCGACAAGCTCGATACTTTGCGCGGCTGCTTCTCCGTAGGCTTGATCCCCAGTGGCTCGAAGGACCCCTTCGCCCTTCGCCGCGCGGCGCAGGGAGTGGTCAAGATTCTGGTGGAAGCGAAGCTGGATTATTTGCTCGACCGACTTGTCACGGGTGAATTGCACGCCTTCATGCTGGAGCGCGTTCAGCATTACTTCCGCGAGATCCGTAGTTACAAGTACGACGAAGTCAACGCCGTACTCGCCTCCGGCGTCAGCACGCTGGCGGATGTTGAAGCGCGCTTGGCCGCGCTGGCTTCTGTGCGGCCGACAGAGGATTTCGAGCCGCTCGCCGCCGCCTGCAAACGCATCCGGAATATCCTCAAGCAGGCGCATTTCGACGGTGACGGACCTCTCGATGAGACGCTTCTCGAACCTGGGCCGGAGCGCGAACTTGCCAACCGTCTGATGTCGTTTGCCATGGACAATGAAAACGATTTTTCGAAGCGGCTGGTGGCCATCGCCGCGTTTCGTCCGGCCATCGACGTCTTCTTCGACACAGTTCTGGTCAACGCGCCGGACCCCGCCGTCCGCGCGAATCGTCTTACACTGCTGAATAAATTATTCACCGAATTCTCGACCATCGCCGACTTTTCGGAGATCGTTACCACAGGAGAGCAAAAACAATGAAAAATTACGTCTACAGCTTCGGCGGCGGCACCGCCGACGGCGACGGCAAGATGAAAGAAGTCCTCGGAGGCAAGGGCGCCGGCCTCGCCGAAATGAGCCGCGCGGGCGTTCCCGTTCCGCCGGGCTTCACCATCTCCACCGAAGTCTGCACCATCTATTTTCAGAACGGCAACAAGGTCCCCAAGGAGATCAACGATCAGGCTCTGTCAGGGCTGTCAAAGCTCGAAAGCAGCCTGGGCAAGCGTCTGGGCGATCCCGCCAATCCACTTCTGCTCAGCGTCCGCTCCGGCGCGAAGTTTTCCATGCCCGGCATGATGAACACGATTCTCAACCTGGGCCTGAACGACAAGACCGTCGAAGGCCTGGCCAAGCGCACCGGCAATCCACGCTTCGCCTACGATTCCTACCGCCGCTTCATTCAAATGTTCGGCGAGGTCGCGCTGGATATCGAAATGGAAAAGTTCAACCACATCTTCGATGCGCGTAAGCAGAAGGCCAAGGTCAAGCTGGATACCGATCTCAAGGCGGAGGACTTGGCGGCCATCATCGACGACTATAAAAAGATCGTCAAGAAAGAGACCGGCAAACCATTTCCGCAGGATGCCCACGACCAGTTGACCATGTCGCGAGACGCCGTGTTCCGCTCCTGGTGGAATCCCAAGGCCGCCTATTACCGCAAGATGGAGAAAATCCCCGACGAGATCGGCACCGCGGCCAATGTGCAGGCGATGGTGTTCGGAAACCTGGGCGACACCTCCGCAACCGGAGTCGGCTTCACGCGCGATCCCGCCACCGGCGAGCGCGTCTTCTACGGCGAGTTCCTGGTCAACGCGCAGGGAGAAGACGTGGTGGCCGGCATCCGCACTCCGCAGCCCATTCACGATCTCGAAAAAATCATGCCCGCGGCGTACCGGCAATTGCGCGAGATCACCGAAAGCCTGGAACGCCACTACCGCGACATGCAGGACTTCGAGTTCACCATCGAAGAAGGCACTCTATACATGCTGCAAACGCGCAACGGCAAGCGCACCGGTCCGGCGGCCGTTCGCATCGCGGTGGAGATGGTTGCCGAAGGCCTCATCGACAAGAAGGAAGCCGTGTTGCGCGTGGAGCCCAAACAGCTCGATCAGCTTCTGCATCCCGTGTTCGACGCTCCTTCTCTCAGGAAGCTGACCCTGCTCGCGACGGGCATTGCCGCTTCGCCGGGAGCGGCGGTCGGCCGCGTCGCTTTTAACGCCGAGGAAGCCGTGGAAATGCATGAGCACGGCCCCGTGATTCTGGTCCGCAAGGAGACCACCCCGAACGACATTCACGGCATGGATGTCTCCAAGGGAATCCTGACCGCGGTGGGAGGCAAGTCCAGCCACGCGGCCGTGGTCGCGCGCGGCATGGGCCGGCCCTGCATCGTCGGCGCGGGCTCTGTTTCGATCAGCGAGAGCGCCGCGAAGTTCACCGTCTCCGTCGGCGGCAAGACCATCACAGTGAAGCAGGGCGAATGGATCTCCATCGACGGAACTACCGCGAACGTGTATCTGGGCAAGGCCGTCACCAATGAGCCCGATCCCAACACCTCGGTTTTCGGCCAGCTCATGAAGTGGGCCGACGAATTCCGCGGCAGCTTCGATGTGCGCGCCAACGCCGACATCCCTCGCGACGCCCAGGCCGCGCGCAAGTTCGGCGCGCATGGCATCGGTCTCTGCCGCACGGAGCACATGTTCTTCGCCGAGGATCGCATCCCGCACATGCAGGCGATGATTCTCGCTCGCGATGAAAAGTCTCGCAGAAAAGCGCTCGAAAAACTGCTGCCCATGCAGCGCAAGGATTTCGCCGGCTTGTTCGAAGCCATGGACGGCTATCCCGTGGTGATCCGCACTCTCGATCCGCCGTTGCATGAGTTCCTTCCCAAGCGCGAGGACCTGATGGTCGATCTCGCCCGCCTTCCGCACTTGAGCGCGAAGCAGAAGAAGGAGGTCTCCGAAAAGTACGGCATCAAAGTCGGCGATCTTCGAAAGCAGTTGCCGGAGCTGCTGCATCGCGTCGAAGAGCTGCACGAATTCAATCCCATGCTGGGCCATCGCGGCTGCCGCTTGGGCATCACATATCCCGAGATCACCGAAATGCAGGCTCGCGCGATCTTCGAGGCTGCGGTCCAGGTGGCCAAGAAGAAGATCAAGGTCATTCCCGAGGTCATGATTCCGCTGGTGGGCAGCGCCAAGGAGCTGGAGAACCAGAAGGAGATCGTGGTGCGCGTCGCTACCCAGGTTCTGGAAAAGGCCGGGATGAAGAACCTGCATTACATGGTGGGAACCATGATCGAGATTCCGCGCGCCTGCGTCACCGCGGACCAGATCGCGCTACAGGCCGAATTCTTCAGCTTCGGCACGAACGATCTCACGCAAACCACCATGGGGCTCTCCCGCGACGACTACACCAAGTTCTCGGGCGAATACGAGAACCTGAAAATCTTCAAGGCCGATCCTTTTGCGAGCATCGACCAGGAAGGCGTGGGCAAGCTGATCGAGATGGGCATCAAGCTCGGCCGCGGCGCGCACCCGGATCTCGA
>Ga0210394_10003913_pt1 | contig 17911 bp, 18 predicted proteins | sample IncBWC12MmetaG_FD_160121 | JGI IMG/M metagenome (GOLD analysis project Ga0210394, IMG submission 160121) | Forest soil microbial communities from Barre Woods Harvard Forest LTER site, Petersham, Massachusetts, United States - Inc-BW-C-12-M | ecosystem: Environmental > Terrestrial > Soil >... | reverse complement strand
GTTATTATAGATAGCCTGGTGCGGTTGAGCGTGGGGATTGAGGACGTGGAGGATATTATTGCGGATTTGGATCAGGCGTTGTTGTATGTGTGAGGGGGGGAGAACTTGAAAGTTGAAAGTTGGGGGTCGAAAGTCGAAAAGTTCAGAAGTCGAATAGTTCAGGAGCCAAGAAGGCAGGAGGGAGAGGTTCTCGCAGAGTTCACAGAGCAGGAACACAGAGGACACAGAGTAAGGCAAGAATGGCCGACCTGGAGGTCGGCCATTATTTTTTGCAGGAGGCGGAGAGCCAGCGGAGATAGGCACGGGAGCCACTGGAAATGGGTAGGACCAGGAATTCGGGGGTTTCGTAAGAGTGGAGACGGAGGACTTCCTTTTCGAGGGATTTCAGGCGGCGGGTTGTGGTCTTGATCAGGAGGAGATGTTCGCGGGCGGATTCGATTTTTCCTTTCCAGCGGTAGACGGATTCGACATGGGCGGAGTGGATGTTGACGCAGGCGGCTAGGTGTTTTTGGAGGAGGGAGCGGGAGATTTTGCGGGCTTCGGGGAGGGAGGAGCAGGTGACGAGGACTAGGCGGAATTGGGTGGGCATGGGTGTGTCGGGGATATTGTAGTGGATTTGGGGAGGGATGAAAGCTTAACGCAGAGGCGCGGAGTGCGCAGAGAAAAAGACGACGAAGAAGCAGAAATTTTGTGGCATTCGATCGTAAGAACCCACCCTTCGCAAAAAACGCGAAGGATGGGGCACCCTCAAGTTCAGGTGTGAAGTGAAGTTGGATAGATCCAAGAGCACAGCCAGGAATGGCTGTGCCACGGGAAACCCCAAGAGGGCCGGGCGAGCCCGGCCCCTACACGGAAATGAGGAGTGTGAGTAGAATACGGAGACTATGGCTACTACACAGATTGCTTCGCCGATTAAGTTTGGGACTAGCGGGTGGCGGGGGTTGATCGCCGACGATTTTACGTTTGCGAATGTGCGGCTGGCGGTGCGGGCGATTGCGGAGCAATTGACGGAGAAGAAGAAGCGGCCGACGGTGCTGGTGGGGTACGACACGCGATTTTATTCGGAGGAGTTTTCGGCGCTGGCGGTGGGGATCTTGCAGGAGCATGGGATTCACACTTTGCTTTGCGAGACGTTTACGCCTACGCCGGCGATTGCGTATGAGATTCAGCGGCGGAAACTAGATGGGGCGATCAACTTTACGGCTAGCCACAATCCGGCGCAGTATCACGGGCTGAAATTTTCGAGCGCGGATGCGGGGCCGGCCCTGCCGGAGGTGACGAAGGACATTGAGGCGCGGGTGGGGCGGATACTCGCGAAAGAGGGATTGAGTGCGGGGAGTGCGCCGCACGATGGGCACGCGAAGAAGGATGCGGGCGAGACGGTCAATCTGAAGGCGGAGTATTTAAAGCGGCTGAAGGAGTTGGTGCGCTTTGAGGTGATTCAGAAGACGAAGCTGAAGGTGGTGACGGACGCGCTGCACGGTGCTGGAGCCGGATATCTGGACAAGGTGCTGGCGGATCATGGGATCGCGGTGACGGCACGGCGGACGGAGCGGGATTGTCTGTTTGGCGGTAGTGGGCCGGACGTGGATGAGAAGAACCTGGCGCCGCTAGGGAAAGCGGTGAAAGAGAATGGCGCGAAGGTTGGGCTGGCGACGGATGGAGATGCGGACCGGTTTGGGATTGTGGATGGCGACGGGACTTGGATACAGCCGAATTTGATTCTGGCGCTGGTGTACGACTACCTGGTGGAAACGCGCGGGTGGAAAATGCCTGCGGCGCGGAGCGTGGCGACTACGCAGATGGTGGACGCGGCGGCGAAGGCGCACGGGCAAACGACGTATCAGACGCCGGTGGGATTCAAGTACATCGGGCAATTGATTCGAGAGGATAAGATCGCGTTGGGAGGCGAAGAGAGCGCAGGGTTGACGATACGGGGGCATGTGCCGGAGAAGGACGGGATTTTGGCTTGCCTGCTGGTGGCGGAGATGACGGCGGCGCGGGGCGCTTCCATCGGCGAGCAGGTGCGGGCGATGTTCAAGAAACTGGGGCGGGAGTTTCATCCGGTGCGGGAGAATCTGCACCTGTCCGACGAACAGAAGGCAAATGCGATTCGCAAGGCGGCGGTGGACGCTACGACACTACTTGGAAGGAAAGTTGTATCGGTGGACCGCACGGATGGAGCAAAATTCGTGTTTGGAGATGGATCCTGGATGCTGTTGCGGCTTAGCGGCACGGAGCCGTTGCTGCGCTTGTATGTGGAAGGGGAGAGCGAAGCGGCTACGGCGAAGCTGGTGAAAGAAGCCTCGGACTGGATCCTGAAAGATTGATGAGCGAATTGCGGAAAAAATCGAAGAAAAGTCTGCTGCACTATGCGCCGTACCTGATGGGCGTGTTCGTCGCGGTGCTGCTGGTGCACGACATTTTCGGGACGCATGGCTACCTGGCGATGCGGCAGAAGCGGCAGGAGATTCAGAAGATCAGCCAGGAACTGGAAAAGGTCAACAAAGAGAATTTGGAATTGCAGCAGGACGTGCAGGATTTGAAGAGCGATCCAGAGACGATTCGAAAGATCGCGCGTGAAGAATACGGCCTGGCGCGGCCGAACGAAAAGATCATCAAGTTGCCGGCACCGAAGCCGGTTGCGCCGCCGGTTGCGAAACCTTGACTGTCCCCTTCTTGTAGCGCGTGCGCAGGATTGACAGCGCGAGCATCGCGAGAAAAATCACAAATAAACCGAAAGTGGCTTTGGGGATGGAACACCCGCGCTTGGGCAGGATGGAGAAGCGTCCGTAGACGAACTCGATGTGCACCCAATAGATGAGGAGCGAGGTGGCGCCCAATTGAATGACCGGGCTGAAGCCCAGTTGCGCGAGGCCCCAGCGGCACCAGGCGTAGACGAGGAACGTGATAATTAGGAGAATGCCGCAGCGCATCAGGAGGAAATTGGGATTGGAGTGCCAGTAGTCGTAGACGGCGTAGAGATGGATGGGAGATTCGTCGAGGAAACGGGAGAGGTAGCAGGCGCCGACACCGGCTAGGCCGAGGAGGAAGAAGAAGAGAGCTTCGTTGCGGCGGGCGAAGGAAGTGTAGACGAGGAAACCTACGGCTAGGCCTGCGAAGGCGAAGGCGGCCCAGGGGAAGAGCGGGAAGAGCCAGTGCTGTGGCTGGGGAAAAACGTGGACGCCGTTGATGTAGGACTCCAAGGGCCAGGGGAGGAAGCGCGGGCGGTGGGTGGTCCAGAGCGGGGGCGTGAGCATGGCGATCAACGTGGCGACGAAAAGAGCGCCGGCGATGCTGCGGGCGCGGGCAGCGGCGATTTGCTCGGCGGAGGTGAGCCAGCAGAGGAGGGCCATGAGGATCATCGAGAGGCCGAGGATGTTGAGGACGTCGACACGGAGGATGTCGGTCCAAGGAACCCATTTGTAGCCTAGGGCGTACTCCTGGAGGCGAAAGAGAAGGCCGAGAGCGAAAATTTCGGCGCCGCGGAGGACGGTTTGTTTGGCGATGGTGTTGCGGGCGATTCCCTTTTCGCGGAGGCGTTCGGTGACGAGCGCCATTGAGATACCGGCGAGGAAGATGAAAAGGGGGGCGGGGAGCGTGCCGCCGAGTTGCGACCAGTGGTAGAGAGCGGAGTCGCGGAGATCGGGGCGGAGCCAGGAGTCGTAGCAGTGGGTTTGAAACATGAGGAGGCAGGCGAGCCCGCGCATCCAGTCGATGTAGGAGAGGCGGGAGGATTGGATGGGCGGCATGGTGGGCGTGAAAAGATTGTAGCGGATTTTGGATTTTGAGAGGAGAAGACGGGGGAAAAGATAACGAAGAGAAGAGGAAGAAGAAGCTTTGTATCCTCGGATCGTAAGAGCCCACCCTTCGCAAAAGGCGCGAAGGATGGGGCACCATCAAGGTCATGTGTTGGGCAGCGTAACGAAGAGCACAGGCAGGAGTGCCTGTGCCACAGGATTGGAGGGAGAGTTTTTGGTGTAAGAATTGGGAGTTGGAGAGGGACAGCGATTAGAATTGGCGTGGCGTTGATGAGTGATGAGGCAAGATTGTTTGCTGAAGAGTAAGGAGCGGACGCAGGAATGAAGCAACTGAATGTTTGGGTGATGCTGGGGATATGGGCGGGGTTGAGCCTGGGAGCCGCGTTGTATGCGGCATGGGAAGGGTATGGGGGACGGGCATTTGGGGCGACGGTGGCGACGTTTTCGATTTTGTTGTTGGTGATGTTGGCGTTTGCGGCGCGCGGCGTGGCGGAGGGACTGGCGGGAAAGTTTGGGCCGGCTGGGGGATTCTTGCTGGGCGCATGTTTGTTTGTGGCGTTCGTGATCTATCTCGTGGGGACAGGATCTTTTGCTGTGGAGCGCGCGGGAGCGGTGGCGGTGTTTGTGTTTGTGCCGTTGGGGCTGGCGGTTTCGTCGCGCGGGGCGGCGGCGGGAAGCTGGCAGGATTTTCTGACGGTGGCGGGCGTGTGGGTGTTTGTGAAATTCGGGCCAACGCACTGGATGTGGCCGTATCCGGGCGGACGGCTGGCGTATGTGTTTACGGTGCTGATGGCGGTGGATGTGGCGCTGGCGTGTTTTCTGCTGGTGCGGCGGGTGAAGGGCGTTGGGTATTCGATGGGTTGGGGGAAGAACTGGGGATTGTATGTGCTGGGGAGTTTCGTGTTGTTTGGATGCGTGGCGATACCGCTGGGAATACGGATGCGGTTTATTGCATTTGATCCGCAGTGGGGAAATTGGCGCGGGCTGATTTTGGGTTCGTTGGGAATTTTATTTTTGACGGCTTGGCCGGAAGAGTTGCTGTTTCGCGGGTTGCTGCAGAATTTTCTGGCGCGGGCTTCGAAGAGTGAGTTTGCGGGGTGGTGGACGGCGTCGATGCTGTTTGGGCTTTCGCATATTACGAATCTGGGATTCCCGAATTGGCGGTATGTGATTCTGGCCGCGATTGCGGGGCTGTTTTATGGGTGGACGTGGAGGAGGACGGGGTCGATTTTTGCTTCGGCGCTGGTGCATGCGGGGGTGGATGTTACGTGGCATTTTTTGTTTCGGACGATGTAGGAGGTCGGTGGCGCAGGGTGCGGGCAGTGGAGTCCGGGTGATTGGGTTTGAACCGCAAAAGCGGAAGCTGCGCTTCCGCACTCAAAATTAATCGGGGAACCAGTTGCTGCGGTAGGCGATCCACCAGCTTAGGGCGAGGATGGGAATGGTGGCGATAACGGCCCAGAGGATGGGGAGGGTGAAGTCGGCAATTAGGCCTAGGACGGCGAAGAGGAGCCAGAAGATTTTGCGCTGCATGGTTTGAGTTTAACGTAGATGGAGAGTGCGAAGAGCACAGCCAGGAATGGCTGTGCCACAAGAGTTCTGGGTCGCGTGAAGGTCGCCGCTAAAAGATGAGGAGCAACCCAAGAGGGCGGGGCAAGCCCCGCCCCTACAAAAAAGCGAGAGCGGGCCGGCCCTTCGGGGCTCAGGGTGAACTGGAAGCCGGCGCTACCTCGCGTGCGCAAAAGTATAAGGCGGAGGGCGCTAGGCAAAGTGGAGGAAATGAGGTACAACGCGAGGCACGATGGATGGGGACATGCGGGGCTACGGAGGGTTGGGATGGCCGGGAATGACAGGGCGAGTTCTGCGCGGGGATTTCGGGTGCAGCGGCGAGAGGTGGAAGATGGTTGGGTGGTGGAGTGCTTTGGGAGATTGACTACCGAGAATGTGCCGCTGCTAAAGATGGAGATGCTGGAGGCTTGCGGGAAGAAGGGGCGCATTGTTTTGGATTTGAAGGAAGTGCCGATGATGGACAGTTCGGGGTTGGGGGCGGTGGTGACACTGCATGTTTCGGCGCGGACACGCGGATGCCGGCTGGAAGTGGTGAACGCGAGCAAGCAGATCCGGGAACTGTTCAGCATGACGAATGTGCTGGGGCTGTTTGAGGAGACCGGGCGGCATGGGCGGAGGATGATGTAGAGGCAATTGGGATGGTGAAAAAAGCTGGGTTGTCCACCTGAAGGTGGACGCTACTAGGCACGGGAGGGAGCGACGCTTCATAAGAATTGTTCAGGGTAATAAGCCGCCCCTACACGGAGAAAAACTTGAGTGACGCGGAGCGGGAGTTGATGACAGAGCGCGTGGGGTATGCGTGGAAGAATTTTGAGGATCAGCAGGCGATTATCCGGGCGGCGGATTTGAAAGCTGGGTACCTGGTTACATTTCTTCTGTTTTTCGGGGCGAGCACGATTCCGTTGGGGAAGGAAGTTCTGCCGGCGCTGCGATGGGTGAGCGCGGGAGAGATTGCGGCTAGCGGGCTTTATGCTGCGAGTTATGTGGTGTTCGCGTTGGGATTTGTGCGGGCGCTTTATTTGATTTCCCATGTGTTGACGCCGCGGATTGCGCGGCACCACGCGCGGCCGGCGGATGGGAGAGAGTTGCTATATTACGAGCATGTGGTGCGGTATGAGAGCAGCGCGGCTTATTTTGAGGCGATGGCGAAGGTGAGCCCGGAGGAAATGCTGCGGAATGTGACGGACCAGGTGTATGAGCTGGCGATGATCTGCAAGGCGAAAGTGGATAGTTTGCGGGCATTTTCGCAGGCGTTCAAGATTACGCTGGTGGCGTGGTTTATCAGCACGGGCGTGGGATTTTGGATTATGACGTGGATGAAATAAGGGAACGGAAGGAAGTAAAGGAAGTAAAGGAAGTAAAGGAAGCAGAGGATTTAGCGGAAAGTCAACCTTGGGGGAGCAGGATAATTTTTCCGGAGATTTGGGCGCGTTCGAGCATTTCGTTAGCGTGAGCGGCTTCACGCAGAGGCAGCCGGGCGGCGATGACCGGCTGGATTTTTCTGTCGGCTAAGAGGGCGAAGAGTTTCGAGAGATCTTCGCGGAACCAGTCGGGGTGAGAGTCACGAAGAGTTTTGATGTTGTACCAGAAGGCGCGCTTGCTGTCGGGGACGAGTTTGAGCAGGCCGAGCAGGGCGAAACCGAGGCCCGCGGACAACTTCCCTTCCTTGACGGCGGAGCTGGCGCCGTAGCAGGCGAGCGTGCCACCCGAGCGCAAACAACGGTAGGAAGCCAACCAGTTTTTTCCGCCAATGGGGTCGAGGACGCAATCCACCCCGCCGGGAGCGAGTTGCGCGATGCGTTCAACGAAATTTTCTGAGCGGTAATCAATGGGCGTTGCACCGAGCGAGGAGACTAGTTCGTGCTTGGGCTTCGAGGCGGTGCCGAACATTTCGAGACAGACGATTTTTCCTAGCTGCAGAGCGGCGGTGCCGACGCCACCGGCCGCCCCATGGACCAGGAGGCGCTGGCCTTCGCGGAGATTGGCGAAACGGTGAAGCATCTGGTAGGCGGTGACGTAATTGAGGACGAGGCTGACGGCTTCGGCTGGGTCGAGTTGAACGGGCACAGGCACGAGATGCGCAACCGGAACCAGAGTGTACTGTGCATAGCCACCGATCATGGTGAGGGCGGCGACGCGCTGGCCAACGGAAAATTGCGTGGCTCCTGCGCCGAGGGCATCAATGTCGCCGACGATGTCGTAGCCTGGAGCGAACGGAAACGGCGGGATGCCAGGGTAGAGGCCATGGCGCATGAGGACGTCGGCATAGGCCACGCCGGTCGCGAGCACTTTGACACGGACTTGTCCCGAGCTGGGTTGCGGGAGCGTTTCTTCGACCTCTTTCAGGACTTCCGGGCCACCTTGTGCGGTGATGACGACCTTGGAGTTTCCCATCGAGAGCACTCAATCCTCTGGGGCAACATAGAAAATCAGATCAATGGAAATTGGGCTCAATGCAATTTAGCGGACTACGCCTGTGAGCGGGGAGGAGGCGGAGGCGTAGAGGCGCTTGGGCATGCGGCCGGCGAGGAAGGCTTTGTGGCCAGCGATGACGGCGTCGCGCATGGCTTCGGCCATGAGGGGGGCGTCGGCGGCTTCGGCGATGGCGGTGTTCATGAGGAGGCCATCGGCGCCGAGTTCCATGGCGATGGCGGCGTCGGAGGCGGTGCCGACCCCGGCGTCGACAATCATGGGGACTTCGGTGATGCGTTCGCGGAGGATGCGGAGATTGGCGGGATTCTGGATGCCGAGGCCGGAGCCGATGGGCGCGGCGAGGGGCATGACGGCGGCGGCGCCTGCGTCGATGAGTTTGCGGGCGGCGATGAGGTCGTCGTTGGTGTAGGGGAGAACTACGAAGCCTTCTTTTACGAGAACTTTTGTGGCTTGGATTAGTTGTTCAGTGTCGGGGAAGAGTGTTTTTTCGTCGCCGATGACTTCGAGCTTGATCCAGTTGGATAGGCCGACTTCGCGGGCTAAGCGGGCGGTGCGGATGGCTTCGTCGGCGGAATAGCAGGCGGCAGTGTTGGGAAGGATGAAGATTTTTTCTCGGTTGATGAAGTCGAGGAGGGATTCCTTGGTTTTGTCGGTTAGGTTGACGCGGCGGACGGCGACGGTGACCATGTCGGCGCCGGAGGCGGCGTGGGCGCGGGCCATTTCCTGGAAGCTGCGGTATTTGCCTGTGCCTACGATGAGGCGGGAGTTGAAGGCGCGGCCTGCGATTACGAGTTGATCGGGCATTGGGGGTCTCCGAGTGGAATTGTATTCCTTGGGATGGGCGTAGGACAAATGGGATTGGGGAGATCAGAAAGGAAAGGGAAAGAGAAAAGATTTAACACAGAGGACGCAGAGGTCGGAGCACGGAGTTCACAGAGAAGAACACCCAAGAGCACAGGCAAGAGTGCCTGTACCACTGGAGGGCGGCGTACCCTTCGCGGGAATCGCTCAGGGTGAAGAGCCGCCCCTACACGTGCCGCAGGGCACGAATTGTTAGAAGGATTGGATTAAGTGGAGGAGGGTGCGGAGGGCTACGCCGGTGGGGCCTTTGGCTAGCCAGGGTTTGGCATCGTCGTTCCAGGCGGTGCCAGCTATGTCCAGGTGGATCCAGGGGGTGTCGCCGGCGAATTCGCGGATGAACCACGCGCCGGTGATGGAGCCGCCACCTTTGCCGCTGCCGATGTTCTGGATATCTGCGAAGCTGCCCTTGATGAATTCGCGGTATTCGTCGTCCATTGGCATTTGCCACATTTTTTCGCCAGCGGCTTTGGCGCTGGCGAGGAGTTTGTCGGTCCAGGCCTGGTCGGAGCCGAAGACGCCAACGTTGATGTTGGCGAGGGCTACGACGATTGCGCCGGTCAGCGTGGCTGCATCCACCAGATGCGTGGCGCCCAATTGTTTTGCGTAGTGAACGCCATCGGCGAGAATCAGGCGGCCTTCGGCGTCGGTGTTGAGGACTTCGATCGTTTTGCCAGACATGGCGGTTTGAATGTCACCAGGTTTTTGGGCTTTTCCGCCGGGCATGTTTTCCGTTGAGGGGACGACGCAGATCACTTTGACGTTGGGCTTCAGCCCAGCGACCGCGCGCATGATGCCGAGCATCGTTGCGCCGCCGGCCATGTCGTACTTCATTTTTTCCATGCCGTCGGCGGGTTTGATGGAGATGCCGCCAGTGTCGAAGGTGACGGCTTTGCCGACCAATCCGATTACGGGCGCTCCCGGCTTTGGATTTGCTGGTGTGTAGGTGATGACGATCATGCGGGGCGGCTCGACGCTGCCCTGCGCGACGCTGAGCAGCGCGCCCATTTTCAGGTCGGCGATTTTCTTTTCATCGAGGATTTCGACGGCGAGACCGGCTTCCTTGGCCATGGCTTCGGCTTTTTCGGCGAGGATCCGCGGGGTCAGCTTGTTGGAAGGTTCGTTGACGAGGTCGCGTGTGAAATTCTGCGCGTCGCCGATGATGCGGCCTCGAGCGATTCCCTTTTCGCCAGCAGATTTTTCCGCATCGCTGAAGCCAGCGATTGTAAAAGTTTCGATAAATTTGTCATTTTTCTTGTCAGTCTTGTACTTGTCGGTCTCGAAATCGGCGACGATGGCGCTTTCGGTGACGGCCTGGGCGATTGCGTCGGTCGAGTCGCCTTCGCGGACGAGGAAGACAACCTTGTGGACGCTGCGGGCCTTCAAATAGCGCAGGGCGACGCCAGCAACTTTACGGAGGGTGGCGGGGTTAAATTGCTCGCGCTTCCCTGCCCCGACGAGGAGCAGGCGCGCGGCTTTGAAACCGGCGGGGGCGTGGAGAAGGGTGGTTTCGAGGGATTTGCCCGTGAGCTCGCCGCTTTTGGAAAGGCGCGAGAGCATGCCGCCGGTGAGCTTGTCGAGTTCGGCAGGGCGGCCCTGGGTCAAGTCGCCATTCTCGAAAACGTAAGTAACCAGCGCATCGGTTTCGAGTGTTGCAAAGGGTTTTGTATCGAGTGTGATTTGCATGATGAGATTATCGCCTCCGGTTGCGATAGAGAGCTTGATCCGCCTCCCTGCGGGCATCCTTGTCGCGCTCGTCCTGACGGCGGTCCCAGGATTTTTTGCCCTGGGCGAGGGCGATTTCGACCTTGGCGAGGCCATTGCGGAAATAGATGCGCAGAGGAATGACGGTTAAACCTTTGGATTCGATGCGGCCAGAAAACTTATGAATCTCGCGTTTATGAAGAAGCAATTTTCGTTCGCCGAGCGGTTCATGGTTCCACGGGCCGCCGGGCATGTATTGCGCGATGTGGGCATTGACGAGGAACGGGCCGCTCGGCTTGAAGTCCACGTAGGCGTCGCGGATGTTGGCCTTGCCTTCGCGCAACGCTTTCACTTCGGTGCCGTGAAGAATCAGACCCGCTTCCATCTTTTCGAGGATGTGGTAGTTGTACGAGGCCGCGCGGTTCTGCGCGACTATTTTTTCGCGCGGCTCCTTGGAGTCCTTGCTTTTCTGAGGGCCCTTCTGGGGACCACCCTTCACGGGTTTACTAGTAGGCTTGGTCACAATCTTTCATTTTACCTGATGATGCGTCTAATAAGGGTGTCCGGAACAGCTGCCCTGCCAGGCCTGCTCCTTACCAGCTACCGGCCACCTGTTGGAGGAAAGGCTACGGAACTGGCAAATGGGACCGTTTGAAGAGCAGCAGATACAGAATCCACCTGCTTGCCGGGCCGATGAGGCCGATGCTAGACTCCATGAGATAGTAAATGCTCGGCTTGCCCCGCGTCGAGGTTCCGGAGCGTTCATGCGCAGATGGTGTCAGTTTGCCGTCCTTGTTGTGGCTGCGGTGTTTGCGGCCGGATGTCCGAAAGACAAGCAGGACTATAAATCGGCACGCCATGCGGTTGATCTGAAGGACTATGACGCTGCGGTTGATTACTACCTGAAAGCCACGAAGTCCGACCCCCACAACGTGAATTACAAGATTGGATTGGACCAATCGAGGTTCGAGGCTGGGGCGGTTCACGTCCAAAAAGGGCTGAAGCTGCGGGAGAAGGGCGATTTGCAGGGCGCGGTTTCGGAGTTCCAGCGCGCGCAGATCATGGACCCCTCCAGCACGGCCGCGGACCAGGAGTTAAAGCGCACGTTGCAGATGATTGCCGAGCAGGCTCAGGCGAGCCAGCCCGCGGATCAGCCACTGATGGAAAATGGGCAACCGGGGCTTGCGTCGGAGCCGCCAGAATTGAAGCCGCTTTCGCGGGCGCCAATCAATTTGCGGATGTCCAACGATATCAAGGTGGTGTTCGACACGATCGGAAAGCTGGCGGGGCTGACGGTGATTTACGATCCCGATTTGCAGGCGCGGCGGATTTCGGTGGATTTGAGCAATGTGACGCTGGAACAGGCGCTGGACATCGTTTCGCTGCAGAGCAAGGGTTTCTGGAAGCCGGTGACCGAGAACATCATCATGATCGTGCCGGACAACACGCAGAAGCGCCGGGACTATGAAGAGCAGGTGGTCCGGACGTTTTATCTGAGCAACGTGGCCATCGCGCAGGACCTGACGGAAATCACCACCGGGCTGAGGCAGTTGCTGGACCTGAAGCGCATCCAGCAGGTGAACGCGCAGAACGCCATCATCATCCGCGATACGCCGGACAAGATCGCGCTGGCGGAGAAAATCATTCGCGACATTGACAAGGCCAAACCCGAAGTAATTATTCAAATGGAAGTCTTGCAGGCGCGCACGGACAAGCTCCGGAATCTGGGAATACTGCCGGGACAAAGCGCTTCCATCGCGATCAGCCCGAATGCAGTGTCCACCAGTACCTCGACAACTACCACAACAAACACCACTGCTCCCGGAACGGTCGCCCTAAGCCAGCTCACCCACCTCAATCAGAATGACGTGCTGCTGACGTTGCCGGGAGCCACCGCGAACTTCGTTCTGACGGACACTTCGACAAAGATTATCGACAATCCGGAGATCCGCGCGATCGACGGGCAGCCGGCAAAGCTGCGCGTCGGCGACCGCGTGCCCGTGGCGACGGGGAGCTTTCAGGCGGGCGTTGGCGTGGGATCGACGGCCGGCGCGGGCTTTGTGAACCCGTTGGTGAATACACAATTCCAGTACATCGACGTTGGTGTGAACGTGGACATTACGCCGCACGTGCACGCGAATCGCGACATCAGCTTGAAGGTTTCGGTGGAAGTATCCTCGGTGACCGGGCAATCGACGATAGGCGGCATTCAGCAGCCGATCATCAGCCAGCGCAAAATCGAGCACGAAATTCGCCTGAAGGAAGGCGAAGTGAGCATCCTGGGCGGATTGTTTGAGCGCGTGGACACGAAGACACTGAACGGATGGCCGGGACTCGCGAATGTGCCGATCATGCGGTACCTGTTTTCGACCGATAACGTGGAGCGGCAGGAGAATGAAAACCTGATCGTGCTGATTCCGCGCATCGTGCGGATGCCCGATTGGACGAAGGCAAATCTTCGCGCCATTTATTCGGGAACGGAAACGTATCCGGGCGTGAAGCGAGAGATGGACATCAAGACGCCAGCGGCGAATCCGAATCCCACGTTACCGGCGGCGCCTGCACAGAATCCGGTTGCTCCCGGCGCGGTTCTGCCGGCGACGCAGCCGGTGAATACGCCGGCCGTGCCGCAAGCGCAAACCAGCGGGCCGCGGATTCGTTTCGAGCCGGCGACGCTGAACCTGGCGCCCGGGCAGACCGCTACGATTGGCGTAGTGGTGGAAAATGTGAACGACCTTTTCAGCGTTCCCATGCTGCTGCAGTACAACCAGGCGATCATCAGCGTTGAGGAAGTCCGACACGGAGGATTCCTCTCCGGCGGAACACAGGAGATTGCGCTGGTGCAGCGTGTGGACAAGGAACACGGGCAGGCCATTATTTCCGCGACGCGCCAGCCAAACACGCCCGGCGTGAACGGCACCGGCACGCTGCTCGGCATTGTGGTGAAGGCGCTGGCACCGGGCACCACCAATCTTTCGATTGTTCAGGTGAACGCGAAAGATTCCCAGCAACGGCCCATCCCGCTGGTGACCAGCGAAGCAACGCTCCGCGTGCAATAGAACGTCGTAACTAACGGAGGTTGACACCATTTCCATGCGTCGCAAGGGCAAGGTTTACGCGCAAGCCGGCATGAGTCTGCTGGAGCTGATTATTGCGTGCACGATTCTGCTGATTCTTTCCTCGATGGCTTTGCCGATCGCAAGATTCACAGTGATTCGCGAGCGCGAAAAGGAATTGCGGCTGGATTTGCGGGAAATGCGGCAGGCGATTGATAAATACAAGGACCTGGCGGACCAGCAGAAGATTCGCGTGGAGCTGGGAAGCGAAGGGTACCCGCCGGATCTGGACACGCTGGTGAAGGGCGTGGCGGTTGGCGGCTCCGGCGCGGCAGGAAAAAATATGCGCTTTCTGCGGCGCGTTCCCAAAGATCCGATGACGGGGCGCGTGGAATGGGGGTTGCGGTCGGTGCAGGACGATCCGGATTCGACGAGTTGGGGCGGGAAGAATGTGTTCGACGTGTATTCGAAATCCATGGGCACGGCGTTGGATGGAACGAAATACTCGGACTGGTAGGTTTCTGACAGGACGAAGGGGATGGAATGAGGGGATTGCTCAGCGCAGAATTTTTGCAGCGGCACAGGAAGCCAGGCCGCCGGGGCGCGCGTGGATTCACGCTGATTGAATTGATGATCGTGATGATGATTATCTCGATCCTGATCGGCATGGCGGCCGTGATTTATGACAAGACAGTGAAGAAGGCACGGGAAACGGCGCTGCGGCAAGACCTGCAGACGATGCGGCAGGCGATTGATAATTACACGCTCGACAAACAACAGGCGCCGCAATCGCTGGACGATCTGGTGGATGCGCGGTACCTGCGAGAGGTGCCTATGGACCCCGTGTGCCAGCAGAAAGATTGGGTGCCACACATCGGGGATACGGTGCTGAGCCCGGATCAGACCAGCACGGGCGTGGATGACGTGCATTCGGGCTGCGAGCGGAACGGGATGGATGGGACTTCGTATACGACGTGGTGAGCGAAAGCTTCGGAAGCGGGGGACCGAAGAAAATTGGGTGATTGGCGAGAAATTTGACGGAAGGTGACTGCTCCGCTATAGTGGTCGTGCGGGGTGGAGCAGCCTGGTAGCTCGTCGGGCTCATAACCCGAAGGTCGTCAGTTCAAATCTGACCCCCGCAACCAATTCGTGAAACAGAAGGCCGGAATCCAGGATTCCGGCCTTTTTTTTCGTTCGCGAACGGCGGCCTGTCACACACTAGGTCGCTCACGGTTTGCGAATTTGTTGAACTGACCTAGCCAGTCGAAAGGCTGCTGCTCGTCAAGGTAAGAGACCCGTGTTCCCATCTCCGTGTGCTCTCCCCTAGGAATTACGAAACCGTGTCCTAGTGATTTTGCGATGCCTCTGTCGGCCTTAGCGCCGCAGCTCCGAAATTCACGCTGAATCGTTTGCACCATATGGACACGGCGCGGTATTTCGTTAGGTCCAAGTCGCTGCCGAGTGTGTAATTTTGGTCGCCGATATTTCCTTTGATCACTCCGAGGTCAACGAAACCGGCCTTTTGCACGGTTGCTACGTCCTTGGCATCGTCGGCGGCGACCATGTAAACGTGAACGTCAGGACCGTTTGACGTGCTGAAGCTCGTAAAACGAAGAACGCGAGTGCCATCTCCCATCTGGTAGATGGTTGCGGTCCCCTCGGTCGGGTGCAAAATACTGTAGAATCGCCCCGACTCCAGAGGCTGCGCCGACGAGGCGCCTGGTGCGCTCGGCATTGCTTCGTTGACACTTCGATTGACTACAAGCCGCTCGGGGCGAAATGCATACCAGGCACCCAAAAGCGCGATCGCGGCAACAGGAATTGCAATTTTTATCCACCTTTTCATTTCCGTATCTCCTTGAGTTCGAGCATCTGGGGCCGGGCGCTCTCCAGATAGAGAGCACCAAACACTTCTGTTTTTCTCGATCCTCTGCGATAGACGGCTTACACAGAGAGGAACTGTTTGACGAGAACGGCGGTGTCGTCAGGATTTTCTTCCGGGAAAAAGTGGCCGCCCTTCATCCGCTGCCCTTGCGCTTGCGGTGCCCATTGCCGCCAGATGCCCAGCGGTCCACCGTCTTTTGTATAGAACATGTCGAGCGGGCCACCCTCAGCCCACAGATGCAGCATCGGACATTCAATTCGTCGGTGCTCTTCCTTGTCCGCACGGTCGTGTTCGACATCGGTCGTTGCCGCCGCTCGATATTCCTCGCAGATTCCATGAACGCGGGCCGGATCGCGATAGGTGGAAACGTATTCCTCAAGAATCTCGCCGCTGAAGGAACCGTGCCCGAAGGGATTGTCGAAGACGGCCTTGGGCGCGCCGAGTAAATAGCTCTCCGGAAGCGAGGCTTTTTGCGATAGCAAAATCCACGGCCAGTAGGTCTGCGCGAAGCGTGCGTCTGAACGGCTCCACGCTTCGAAAATCGGAATCACATCGAAGACGGCGAGACGCTCCACTTTCTTCGGGTGATCCAAAGCCAACCGGTAGGAAACCCTTCCGCCGCGATCGTGGCCGATTAGCGTGAAGGTGGGAAAGCCGAGTTTGTCCATTAGGTCGACTAGTTCTTTCGCCATCGCGCGCTTTGAATAAGGAAAGTGGTCGTCTGTTGAGGCCGGGATTCCGCTGCGGCCATAGGCCCGGAGGTCCACGCAGATCACGGTGTGATTCGCGGCGAGCTTGGGAGCAAGGAATCGCCACATCAGACTGGTACGCGGGAAGCCATGCACCAGCAGAATGGCCGGTCCCTTTCCGTAGCGGCGCAGAAATATCGTGTTGCCCGAAACCTCGGCCTGAGAAGTCTCAAACGAAATTTGGGAAGTCGAACTCGCGCCTGCTTGCGCCGTGTTTTGTGCCCTTGCAAAATCAGTGAAAATGCCTTCCGAAAGGACACCTAGAGATGTACTGGCGAGAGCACCAAGAAAGCTGCGGCGTTCCAACATTTCCTCCTCGCTCCGACTCATCTCTCCAAGGAGGGAGCTAAATTCCCCGCCAGGACGACAGATTCTCGGCACGAGCCCTCGATCAGAAATTCGGTTCGCAGGCGAAGGGGTTATTGCGAAGGAGTCTTTCGCGCCGCCTCCAAAATCACGTCGACCACCACCGCTGGCGCCGAGTACATGGGTGTATGGTCTACAGGATGTGGCCTCGCCGTTGCACCCATTCGATCAGCCATAAAGTGCTGCGTCTTCGGGTTGATCATGCGATCTTCTTCGGCGACCAAGTACCATGACGGTTTTGATTTCCATAGGGGCGTGGGCGCTGGTTCTTGAATGCACTGAACCGAAATCGGCCGTTGCACGGAGGCCGCGATCTTTGCCTGAACGGGGGACGCCTTTTGTGCGAGCGCCCGGTGAAACGCGTCCTCGGGCATCCATACAAGGCCGTGGGAATCCGGAACCATCTTCGGTGCTTCGGGACTCAGTGTATCGCGATAGAAGACCTTCGCGACCGTCTCGCCTTCGTCCGGCGCGAGCGCCGCAACGTAGACTAGCGACTTGACACGCTCTTCCTTCACCGCGGCGATGACGGCGCCGGAGTAGGCATGTCCCACCAGAACGACTGGGCCGCTGGTCCGTTCCAGTGTCCAACTCAACGCGGCCGCGTCGTTGGTTAAGGACGTGAGCGGGATCGGCGCGCAGATAACCTTGAGGCCGCGTCGCTCGAGAGGGAGAACAATGTTGCCCCAACAATAGCCGTCAGCCCATGCCGCATGTACCAAAACGATTGTCGAGTTCTCTGGAAATTCGCTTTTCTTGGTAGCGCGGTCGGGCAAACTCGCGGCGGCATTTTGCGCTCGCGCAAGTCCCATCAAAGAGCCTTCGAGGACAACGCCTAGCGATGCGGCTGTGACGGCCCCGAGAAACCTGCGACGTTCCATATCTTCTCCCTCGTTCTAATCGCCTTTTGCCATCACGTTCCGAGGAAACGAACTCATCGCGAGGCTGAACTTTCTCCACTCTGGCGCCTCACACCATTCGTCTCGAGGAAGTGCTTCATTGCGGATGCGATTTCAACGACGTGGGTCTCTAGCGCGAAATGTCCGGTGTCAAGGAACTGAATCTGCGCGCCCGGTAAGTCCTTCCGAAAGGCTTCCGCGCCTGCGGGAACAAAGAAAGGATCATTCTTGCCCCAGATCGCGAGCAGGGGTGGTTTGGACTTGCGAAAATATTCCTGGAATTTCGGATAGAGTTTTACGTTGGACGCATAATCCAGAAACAAATCGAGTTGAATCTCCTTGTTATCTGGCCGTTCGAGCAGAGCTGTATCCAATGTGTACGACTCTGGCGGAACAATCTCCGGATTTGCTACGCCGTCGGTGTACTGCCAGCGCGTTCCGCCCGCTGTCAGAATGGTCTGGCGGAGGATGTCCCTATTCTCTGCCGTGGGCGATGCCCAGTATTTTCGGATCGGGCCCCAAGCTTCGCCAAGCCCTTCTTCGTAAGCGTTCCCATTCTGCGAAACAATCGCTGTGACTCGTTCTGGATGGGCCATCGCCAGCCGGAAGCCGGTTGGCGCGCCATAATCAA
>Ga0210394_10003911_pt1 | contig 17917 bp, 12 predicted proteins | sample IncBWC12MmetaG_FD_160121 | JGI IMG/M metagenome (GOLD analysis project Ga0210394, IMG submission 160121) | Forest soil microbial communities from Barre Woods Harvard Forest LTER site, Petersham, Massachusetts, United States - Inc-BW-C-12-M | ecosystem: Environmental > Terrestrial > Soil >... | reverse complement strand
GAAAGGATTGTGCCGCCACCTCCGGAGCGTCGGGCACGATGCCGTGCACGACTTCGAGGCCGTACTGATCTGCCTGGTGCTCGAGATGCCGGCTGTAGGCGTTATCGATCGGCGTTAAAAGAAAACTGAAAATCGAAACAAGTAGCACCAGGACGGGAAAAGACGCCCAGTCGTCCGCGCCGCGCACGCTCCAGGCGCTGCCCCAGCGGTCCACAGCCCAGCGGAAAACGTATGAGCCCCCGAAGAGAACGAAGAACAACAAAACGGCGGCGAACACAATTCCGTCACGAATGTGACCGAGCACATAGTGGCCCATCTCGTGGCCGAAGACGAACAAAATCTCCGGCGTCGTCATGCGCGCGAGTGTCGTGTCCCAGACGACCACTCGCCGCGAGGCGCCCAGTCCCGTCACGTAAGCATTCAGAGTATTGACCTTGCTGCTGGCATCCATCACGTACATGCGGCTTTCGGGAACGTTCTGTCCGGCGTGCAGGACCACGCGCTCCAGTTCGGCGGCCAGCTCGGGACGGGTCGTAGCCAGCGGCGCGAAGTGAAAGAAGAGCGGCTCGACCACCAGCGGCGTGAGAAATATCACGAACACCAGGATCGGAAGAGAGGCCAGCCACGCATAGAGCCACCAGCGGCGCGGGCTCGCGCGCAGCACGGCGTAGAGAAGCCAGAGCAGGAAAATACCCAGCGCCAGAGCGAGCAATTCACCCTTGGCCCAATCCCACAACCACGAGCCCCAGGGCTGGATGGATTGCCCGTAACGGCGCGCCAGCCGGTGGGCCGCCATTCCGCCCGGCAGGCTCAAAAGATCGAGTGTCAGGAGGAACGCCGGGGCGAAAACAGCGGCCTGCAGCAGACGATTCGGTCCCGCGCGCTCGGCCCAGCCGCGAAACACGGGCGCGACCCGCCAGCGCAGAAGCAGTAACAGCACCAGGATTCCGTACGCGAAATCGGCAAAGTAAAGCTCGTGGCGCGCGCGCGCGTAAGCGATGGCCTGGTCGGCTCGCGCGGGCGGCAATGCATAGACCTGCGGGCCTTGCGGTTGCACCCTGGTCTTCGGAGGGGCCTGTTGTTGCGCCGGCGCCGCCGCGTAGGAGCACGAGCCCGGGCACATCACACTCGCGGCCACCCAAACGAACAGCGTGAATCGCAGGCAACGGCTCAGCGCGAACCTCGCGGGATTGTCGAGTATGACCTGGTCCCGGGTGGCGGGAGTATGCCGCACCGTATCGGACGGTGCAAGCGTGAACGGGCCCCGCGCCCGCCGCGAATCGCTCATCGCCGTTCCCAACGCCGCCGCTCGCTACGCAAGCATACCCCTATATCTAGTATGTTTTTGCTTGACACCACAAGTAACTCGCAGCAGAATCCCCGCGGCTCAACCTTTCGAGGCGCCGGATTCCTGCAGACCGCGCCTTGGAGAAAAGGGGGCAACCATGCAATACATGCCCGGCTGGACGGTGCAGTGCATCAACCCGGATTGCCTGGCCCGGGGCCATTGGTTGCGCGTCGATGCGGTGCCGGACGACTGCTGCAGCAACTGCGGCGCGCCGATGCATAACGTCCCGCCCCCGCTCGGTCCCCGGCTGCGGCTGCGGCCCCGCTCGCTGGGGGGCTATCGGCCGCACGGCCGTCCTCGTTAGCCTTGTTGTGAGTCGTCGCGGTCCCGGCAGCCCGCTCATGGTGTGCTGTCGGGACCGTCCCCGCACCAATCCTTCCGCGGATCCCTGCGTTGAAAAGAGAAGAGCGGCCGTGGGGGGACGGCCGCTCGTGGGCTTTGGGGTATAGAGGGGGAACATGTGCCGCGTCGTGGCCCGCGCCCGGTGACTCTGCGGCTAAGCCGCTCGGTCAGCACAGAGAAACGTTTGGGGAGGGGTAGGCCCCGAAGTTTTCCGAGGGTTGCGCGCTACGTCGAGCACGTGATTATTCTCTCGTCTGCCTCCGGCGCGGTCTATCACCCGATCGTTCCATTCTTCCGGTACGAAAGTACCTGCCGCGAACCCGGTCTCGTCGCCCTCGCACCTCGGCCGCCCGGACGCTCTGATTGAAGCGCCTGTATCGCCGTGGTAGCCTGACCCGCAGACGGGAATATTGCTCGCACCACCCCGCGAGCCCCGCTCCGCAACCGTGGCCACCCAGGTCCGACAATTCGACCGCGCCGACGTTGAAACTCAAGTTTTCGCCATCGCACGCGATCTGCTCGATGAACTGGGCAGCCCGCAGGCACGGGATGCCGTCCGGGGGTCGGCGCGTCTCGACCGCGACCTCGGCCTGGGCAGTCTCGAACGAATCGAGTTGCTCGTGCGCCTCGACCGCTTCTTCGGTACGTCCCTGCCCGAGCGCGTCGTCGCCGAAGCGGACACGCTGGACGAGGTGATTGCAGCGCTCGTGGGCCTGAGCGGCGCCCCGGCCGCGGCGCCGCCCGAGGCGCGCGCCGCGCGGCTGTTCGAGGCGCAGCTTCCGCCACAGGTCGAGAGCCCAGCCAGCGCGCTCTCTTCGGCGGAAACGTGGCAGGAAGTGCTTCGCTATCGCGCGCACGCCGATGCAGCGCGCCCGCACCTCATCCTCTGGGAAGAAGGCTCCGAAGCGCAGCGCATCTCGTTCGGGGAACTCTACGCCGGCGCGCAAACGGTCGCGGCACAGTTGGCGGCGCGAGAAATCAAGCGCGGCGACGCGGTGGCGCTCATGCTGCCTACCTCGCGCGAGTTCTTCTTCTCATTTGCCGGAGTGCTGCTCGCGGGCGCGGTTCCGGTGCCCATCTATCCGCCGGTCCGCGCCGATCGCATCGCGGAGTACGCCGAGCGCCAGTCCGCCATTCTGCGCAGCGCGGACGTGCGCCTCCTGGTGACTTTTCGAGAAGCCGCGCTTGTGGCCAAGTTGCTGGGCCCGCGCGTCCCGTCGCTTCGCGACATCGTGACGGCCGAGGCGCTGCTCTCGCCAGACGTTCCGCGCGGTCTTGCCGCGCCGCGGGCCGCCGTCGGCGCCGCCGGCGGCGACCTCGCGCTGCTGCAATACACCTCGGGCTCGACGGGCGATCCGAAAGGTGTCCAATTGACGCACGCCAACCTTTTGACCAATGTGCGCGCCATCGGCGAGGCCCTGGCCATCCGGTCCGATGATGTTGGGGCCAGTTGGCTGCCCCTCTACCATGACATGGGGCTCATCGGCGCGTGGCTGATGCCGCTCTATTTCGGACTGCCGGTTGTCGTGCTTTCCCCCATCGCTTTCCTCACGCGGCCTCAAAGCTGGCTCTGGGCGATTCATCGGCATCGCTGCACGCTCGCCGCAGCGCCGAATTTCGCGTACGAACTTACGGTGCGCAAAGTGGCGGACGCCGACATCGAAGGACTCGATCTGAGCTCGTTGCGCGCCGCCATGAATGGCGCCGAGCCGGTGAACGCCGGAACGCTCGATAGGTTCGCCGAGCGCTTCGCGCGGTACGGCTTTCGCCGGGAAGCGCTGATGCCGGTGTATGGCTTGGCGGAGGCTTCGCTTGCGGTAACGGTGCCTCCGCTCGACCGTGGTCCCCGCGTGGACCACGTGCTGCGCGACACGTTCACGCGGGAAGGTCGCGCCGTGCCGGCGAACACCGATGGGGCAACGAATGATCCCGACGTCCTCTCGTTCGTCGCGGTGGGTCGCCCGCTGCCAAACCACCAGGTCCGCATCGTGGACGCCGCCGGCCGCGATGCCGGCGAACGCACCGAGGGCGCACTTTGGTTTAGCGGCCCCTCGGCCACCAGCGGCTACTTCCACAATGAGGAAGCCTCACGCTCGCTCTTCCCCGAAGGCCGCGCGGCCGGGTGGCTCGACTCCGGCGACCGCGCCTATCGAGCCGAAGGCGATATCTTCATCACCGGCCGCGAGAAAGACATCATCCTCAAGGCCGGCCGCAATCTATACCCCCACGAGGTAGAGGAGATTGCGGGGCGGGTCGCGGGCGTGCGCAAGGGCTGTGTTGTGGCCTTCGGCATCGCGGATCCGGTCGCAGGCACCGAGCGGCTGGTCGTCGTTGCGGAAACTCGCGAGCGCGCTGAGCCGGCTCGGCAGCGCCTCACCCAAGCCATCACCGAGCAAGTTTCGCTGGGTATCGGCCTGCCGCCGGACGAGGTCAAGCTTCTGTCGCCGCACAGCGTGCCGAAGACCTCCAGCGGCAAGCTGCGGCGCGACCAAACGCGGCGTCTTTATCTCGCGGGCGCGCTTGGTGCTGCGGCGCCGCCGCCCTGGCTGCAAGTGGCTCGCCTGGCCGCCGCCAACAGTGTGCGCGCTGCGCTACGCTGGCCGCGCCGTGCGCTCGAGCTGCTCTATGGCGTATACGCGTTGCTCGTCTTCGCGGTTTGGGTCGTGCCGACGTGGCTTGCCGTCTACCTCGCTCCCACGCGCCGCGTTGCCGCTCGCATAACTTCATCGGGGCTTCGCCTGTATCTCGCGCTCGTCGGCTGTCGAGTGCGCGTGCTCGGACGCGAGCATCTGGCATTGCCGTCGGCGCGCGTACTGGTCTCCAACCACACCAGCTACTCCGATGTTCCGGTGCTGATGGCCGCCCTGGGCGTGGACTATCACTTTGTGGCCAAAAGCGAAATCGGCAACATGCCGTTTGTCGGCACGTTCCTGCGAAAGCTCGGCCACTTCTCCTTCGACCGCAACGACCCGCGCGCTCGCGTGCAGCAGGCCGAGCAGCTCGAAGCTGCTTTGAGCCGAGGCGAATCGGTATTCGTCTTTCCGGAAGGCACGTTTTCAGCTCAGGAAGGGGTGCGGCCGTTCCAGCTCGGAGCATTCAAGGCGGCAGTGCTCGCGCGTTGCCCGATCGTTCCGATAGCTCTCCGGGGCACTCGTCGGTTGCTCCGCGACGGCTTTTACCTGCCGCGTCCCGTGCGTGTCACCATCACCATCTGCCCGCCGCTCTATCCTTCGGGCGAAACCGGCGCCCCGGAATGGAAAGAAATCGTGCGCCTTCGAGATGCAGCGCGCGAGGCCATCCGCCTGGGATCCGCTGAGCCGCTGCTCTGAATGCGCCGCTCCTGCCCCGGCGCTGCAACGTAATCTCCCTTAAGCGCTTGCAACTCCTTCTGAGCAATGGTCTTCGCGCAAATCTGCGCTAGTCGTAATCCCTGCATCACTTTGCCAAGACGCTGCATCTATATGCGTGAGTGAATTTTCTAATGCGAAGTTTATGGGTGCTACCATGAGCCGCCATTCTGAAGAGACCGTTGGAGTTCGTTATACTGGCTGGGCCGCCTTGGATCGCGATCCGCAGGAAGATGTCGTCGAGTTCGTCTGCCCGCAGTGCGGACATCCCGGCACCAAGCCTGCACGGCGCGACAGGGCGCTTTACCATTTCGCTGACGGATTCGTACAGGACATACAGGGTGAAATGACCACCTGCCGCAATTGCCGCCAGCCGTTGCATCTGGCCCCGGTAGTGCTGCTGCACGACCAGGACGAAAAGCGGCGCTTCGCTGCGGTCTTCGCCGCGGACATCGTGTCGCTCAACTGAAAAAATAGCAGAGGCCCGCCTCGCCGTGATTCGCTGCCTTCATGGGCGAGCGGCTTAGACGGTGAACAGCGCGTCTGGACTCATGTGAAATTCTTCAAGGCCGCTGCGGACGCGCTGAAAGGCTTCTTCGACCGTATCGGCGAACTGCAGCAGGCTGTATTCCTTCTGATTGATGGTGCCGCTGTGGAGCATCGCCCGCCAGTTCAGCACGCGATCCCAGTACTTCCGCCCGTAGATCAAAATCAGGTTGCGCCGCTGGAGTTTTCCGGTCTGCATCAGGGTAAGCATCTCCAACAATTCGTCCATCGTGCCGAACCCTCCGGGGAAAACGATCAGGGCCTTCGCGAGCTGCGCGAACCAGAGCTTGCGCATGAAGAAATAGTGAAACTGGAAATTCAGCTCGGGGCTGATGTAGCGATTGGGCCACTGCTCGTGCGGCAGTTCGATGCTCAGACCGATCGATTTTCCTCCGGCTTCGGCGGCGCCGCGATTGGCGGCCTCCATGATTCCCGGACCGCCGCCCGAACAAATCACGAAGCGGCGGGGATGCTCGCCGAGGCTCATGGACCAGGTGGTGATCCGCTTGGCCAGCTCGCGCGCCTCTTCGTAGTAGCGCGACATTTCGAGCGCGGCTTTCGCGTTGCGCAGCGCCGCGCGGTGCCGGGGCTTCCCCTTCGCTTTCCCGCCGGCGCGCCTGAGGCGCTCCAGGGCCGCCAGCGCCCGCGCGCGAGGCTGGATGCGCGCCGAGCCGAACATCACGATGGTGTCGCCCACGTCTTCGCGTCGCATGCGCGCCAGGGGGTCGATGTATTCGCTCAGAATCCGAACCGGGCGCGCGGCCACGCTCTCCATAAACAAGGCGTCGCGGTAAGCGGTTTGTTGCGGAGTGCGGTGGCGGCCCATCATTCCTCCGAGGACTGGCGATGACGACGCATCATTCTACCTACGCGGCGCGAGAAGCCCAAGCCAACGCGCGAGCGGCCAAATGCCTCGAAGTCTAGTAGACTGGAGCGGCATTTGGTTCCGCGGGCGCTGTCCTGACGGCCCGCTTGGAGCGCTCATGAACGCCAAGCACTGCAAGGCAATGACGGGCCTGTTCGCGGGCGTGCTGAATGGCCTGGCTCTCCTGGCGGCCGCGTGCCCCCCCGCCGCTCAAACTTCTCCCGGACCGATCGCGCCCAAACCGGGCGCGCAAATCCAGAAGCCGCCGCAAGACACGATCCGGGTCAAAGTGGATCTCGTGGGCGCTGCCGTCGTGGTGCACGACGCCAAGGGCAATCTGGTGCTCGATCTCGACAAGAAGGATTTTCGCCTGTCCGACAACGGCGTCCAACAGAGAATCGAAGATTTCGAGATGGGCGGCGCTCCCGTCTCGCTGGCCATCGTCATCGAGACCAGCTCTCGCGTCGAGGCCCTGCTTCCGGCGATGCGGCGCACCGGAATCCTCTTCACCCAAACCGTGCTCGGCGCAAACGGAGACGCCACCGTCATCGGCTACGACGACGAAGTACAGAAACTCCAGGAATTCACCAGCGACAACGACGCCATCGAGCGGGCCGTCACGAACTTGCCGAGGGGCACTTCGGGCGCGCGCCTTTACGACGCTTTGTCGGAGGCCGTCGGAGCGCTGCGCAATCGCCCCGCGTCGCGCCGGCGCGTGATCATCGCCATGGCCGAAGCGGTGGACGAGGGGAGCGAGGCGAAGCTCGGTGCAGTGCTGCGCGAGGCGCAGCTGGACAACATCACCATTTACTCGATCGGACTCTCGACGACGGGCGCTGCGTTGCGCAACCCGCCCAGGGACACCACGGCGCCGTCGGCGATACCGCCGGGGACGTTCGGCTTGCCGTCCGCGCCCGGAACGGTGCCGACGCCTTCGACCGGCGACAGCGCAGGCGCCGCAGACCTCGGCGCGCTCGCGGTCTGGCTGGTTCAGCACGCGACCGCCGTCGTTCGCGAACACCCGCTGGAACTAGCGACCATCGCGACCGGCGGAGTCTACCAATCGCCGCGGCGCGACAGCGCGATCGAACCCGCGATCGACGCCATCGGCAGCGAGATTCACGCGCAATACACGCTCACCTACCGTCCGACCGGGACCGACGCGGCGGGCTACCATGAAATCAAAGTGCAAGTGGACCGCCGAGGAGTGAAGGTGCGCTCGCGGCCTGGCTATTACCCCAACGCAGAAGCGAACTCGAACTAAAAAATCAGCGGACTCGCCAGTCTAGCCCTGCAGAAATCTGCGGCGCGATTCGAGAATGGCGCTTTGCCGATCGGCCCAGCTCTTGAAGTGCGGCGTCTCCCAGTGCCGGGCGAGATGCGCGGGGCTGGCCCAGACTTCGTGCAGGAAAAAATGCCCGGGCCGATCCGCGGAGCGGTGCAAGGAATAGGTCATGCAGCCGGGCTCGGCCAGGCTCGGCGCGACCAGAGCGCGCAACTGGCGGTCGAGAGCCTCTTCTTTTCCCTTCCGCGCGCGCAGCCAGATCAGCAAGTTGACGGTGTCCTGCGCTTTGCCGGTTTGCGCCGCCAGAGCCCGCGGGCGCGGCACCTTGCGGGACTTGGGTCGCGGCTTGCTCTTCCGTGGAGGGGTCATGACTTTGCGGGCTCCTTCTCGCCGTTGGTTTCTTCTTCGAGAATGCCGGCCGCGGCAGCGATCTTGTCGCCATCCTCGAGGCGCAAGAGGCGCACTCCTTGCGTCGAGCGGCCGGCCTCGCGAATTTCGTTCGAGTGCACGCGGATGATTTTGCCGAACTCGGTGATGATCATCACGTCAGACTCTTCACTGACCTGCAGCGTCGCGACCACCGGGCCGTTGCGCTCGGTGGACTTCAAGTTGATGACGCCCTTGCCGCCGCGCGAGGTGATGCGATACTCGGCGAGAGGCGTGCGCTTGCCGTAACCTTTTTCCGAGACCGTGAGCATCAGCGTGGTAAGCGAATCCTTGATGGCCTCGTTTTCGATCTCGTCCAGATTTTCCGTAGTTGCCTTGGACTCCTTGCGGAGAATCTCGAAGTCGGGCTGGACGGCGTCCATACTGACGACGTAGTCGCCCTTGGCAATATCCATGCCGTTGACGCCTCCGGCCTGGCGGCCCATGGCGCGCGCCTCCGACTCGCGGAAGAGGATGGCCTGGCCGTCGTGGCTGGCGAGGAAGATCATCTGTTTGCCGTCGGTGAGCTTCACGCCGATCAGCTCGTCCTGGCCGTCGAGATTGATGGCGATGATGCCCGAGGGGCGGGGATTGCTGAACTCCGCAAGCTCGGTTTTCTTCACGGTGCCGTTGCGCGTGGCGAAGAAAACGTAGCGGCCGGTTTCTTCGAGGTTGCGCGCGGGCACCAGCGCAGTCAGGTGCTCGTCCTCCTGGAACTTCACGAGGTTGCTGATGGCCTTGCCGCGCGTCGCGGCCGCGGCCTCGGGAATCTCGTATACCTTGAGCCAGTAGACGCGCCCTTTCGAGCTGAACAGCAGAATGTAACTGTGCGCGGAGGCGATGAAGAGATATTCGACGAAGTCCTCTTCGCGCGTGCGGGCGCCGATGCGGCCCTTGCCTCCGCGCGATTGGTGGCGATAGACGTCGACGGGCGTGCGCTTGATGTAGCCGGCGTGGCTGATGGTGATGGCCATATCCACGTCGGCGATCAGGTCCTCGACCTTGATCTCCTCGACATCGTCCACGATCTGGGTGCGCCGGGCGTCGCCGAAATCCTTCTGAATCTGGCGCAGCTCTCCGACGATCACCTGCTTCAATTTCTTCTCGCTCGCCAGAATCTCCTTGAGCTCCGCAATGCGCGCCTGGATCTGCTTCAGCTCTTCCAGAATTTTCTCGCGCTCCATCTGCGTGAGGCGATGGAGCTGAAGATCGAGGATGGCCTGGGCCTGGCGTTCGGAAAATTCCCAGCGCTCGATCAAGCCTTCCTTGGCTTCCTTGGGCGACTTGCTGCGGCGGATGAGCTTGATGATTTCGTCGAGATGTTCGAGAGCTTTCGCGAAGCCGAGCAGGATGTGCTCGCGTTCCTCGGCCTTGCGCAGCTCGAAGCGGGTGCGGCGCAGGACCACGTCGCGGCGATGTTCGAGGAACAGTTTGAGCAGCTCGATCAGACCCATTTCGCGCGGCTGACCGCCCGTGATGGCCAGCAGAATCATCCCGAACGATTCCTGCATCTGCGTGAGCTTGTAGAGATGGTTCAGGATGAGCTGGGGCTCTTCGCCGCGCTTGATTTCGACGACGACGCGCATGCCTTCGCGGTCGGATTCGTCGCGCACGTCGGAGATGCCCTCGATTTTCTTGGTCTGTACCAGCTCGGCGATGCGCTCGACGAGGCGGGACTTATTCACCTGGTAGGGGATTTCGGTGATGACGATGTTTTCGCGGTCCTTGCCGACCTGCTCGATGGCGGCCTTAGCGCGCATGGTGAAGCTGCCGCGGCCGGTCTTATAAGCGTTCAGGATTCCCTCGCGGCCGGAAATGTATCCGGCGGTGGGGAAGTCCGGCCCGGGGATAATCTTGATGAAATCCTTCAACGTGGAATCCGGCTTCTCGATCAGCAGAATCAAGCCGTCGATTATTTCGTTGAGGTTGTGAGGCGGGATGTTCGTGGCCATGCCCACCGCGATGCCGGAAGCGCCGTTGACCAGCAGGTTGGGCACGCGCGAGGGGAGCACGACGGGCTCTTCGCGCGTTTGATCGAAGTTCGGGATGAAATCGACGGTTTCCTTTTCGAGATCGGCGAGGAGCTCTTCGCTGATGCGGGCCAGGCGCGCTTCGGTGTAGCGCATGGCCGCGGGCGGATCGCCATCCACCGAGCCGAAGTTCCCCTGGCCATCCACCAGCGGGTAACGCATGTTGAACGGCTGCGCCAGGCGAACCATGGTCGGGTAGATGACGGCTTCGCCGTGGGGATGATAGTTGCCCGAAGTATCGCCGCAGATTTTCGCGCACTTGCGGTAGCCGCGATTTGAGGCCAGGCCGAGATCGTTCATGGCCACCAGAATGCGGCGCTGCACGGGCTTCAAGCCGTCGCGCACGTCGGGGATGGCGCGGGCCACGATCACGCTCATGGCGTAATCGAGGTAGGACTTCTTCATCTCCGCTTCGATATCTATCGGTATCAGGTTCGCCCGTGTCGGTTCGTCGGCCATCGCTTGGCTGTGCTCCCTCTGTGCGACCTAGCGCTTTTGGGCCACGCGCTCGAGCGCGTAGCTTTTTACGGCTTCAAATGCAGCGGCGTTATTGGAGAATCGCAGCGACGCGAAATTCGCTTCGAGGTCAGCGAGCAGGGCGTCGCGCTCGGCGGCGTTGGCGAAGTCCAGCGCGACTCCTCGGTCATTGTCCGGGGCCGCCGTCTCAAGAGCCCGAAACTCCGAACAGGCGAGGCCGCGCAACCCCGGCAGCGTCTTCCAACTCACTTGGTAGTGCATTTTTGGTGGGAACAGATACCCCCACCCCCCTATTTTCGCAACAATATCAGCCGCAAGGACTTATGACCCAAGGTCGGTCAACAATATGAATCCATGTGTACTTAAAGCTGCGTGTTTTCATAACGTTGCGGTCTATTATACACTAAGTTACTAGGAAGCCGCCCGAGTCAACCCCGAAGCAGATCCGTCGCTCCGCTCGGGATGACACCTTCCTGGCCTAATCGCTTTCGGCATTTGTGCGGCGTCAACGGTTTCGCACTGGACGCCGGCATCTCGTCGGCTCGACCAGGCACGACTAACTACTATTTTACCATCCGTGTCAAAGCACGCGGGCTCGTTCTCTTGCCATGATCGTAGCCCACCGTCAAGGTCGTAGCTAGATATCGAGGTTTTGGACGTCGAGGGCGTTTTCCTCTATGAATTTGCGGTGCTCCTCGACGTTTCGCCCATGAGCGTGGTGAAAATCTTTTCGGCTTCGACCAGGTCCCCGAGCTTGTTTGGCGCGACTAAACCTCATTCTAGCATCCTTGTCGAAGCACGAGGACCTTGGGTGGCGGGCCACGCTCCGACAAGCCGACTTCGTGGGACTTGGCCGAACTCGGTGCAGATTCCAACGATAGCGAGGTCAGCGACCAGTACTGATCCTGTCCGGACGACCAGTCTCGTGTTTCCTCTATTGTGCGTAATCTCTAGGCAGGTCGATTGGAGCAGAAGCCTAGCTGACCTGTCATTGGGTTTACTTTCTGCGCCCCCAGTCATTCCGAACGACGGGCACTTCGAATCAGGCACCGAAAGGCAGTGACATCATGCGGTACAAGCTCAAAGGCTCTTGTCTTAGCAATCAGTTGATCGCCGCGGCGGTCGCTCTTTACATCGGATTTGTGATCTTCGGAGGGTACCGACATTAGCCTGCTGTCGGGACTGCTTGTGTTCCCGAGGCGGCAGTCTTTTGCTTTTTCGCGGCTACTGCCTTTCTAGCGACGGCTCTGCGCTTCTTCTTCGCTGATTTCCTGCCAGCCGACTTTACTTTTCGCTTCCGAATCGCTTTTTTCTGCATCGAGGTTCTTGTAGGCATGGGTATTCCCCTCGCGATGAGAAAGATACAGGCCCGCTGGTTATAACGCTTACCTGAAACACATGCAAGCCGCCACGAGTTCATCATCACGAGAAAAACAGTTGCCTCTTCACTGCATCACTGCCAACATTCAGCCGGGAGTCAGGATGGCGAACTACATTGCCAGAGTCGAACTGCATCTTGCGGGCCCGGAGGACTACGAACGGCTCCATCTCACCATGCAACAACGCGGCTATCTGCGAAAGATCGCGGGAGAGGATGGGGTCGTTTATCAGCTTCCGGCCGGCACCTATTTCGTAAGCAACACAAGCGCAATGCTATCCGTGGCGCTCAGGGCAGCTGTCGAAGCGGCGAACGAAACCGGCAAGGAATCCGCTGTCCTCGTGACAGATTGGCAAGCCGCGAGATGGAATGGATTGGCGAAAGGTTAGGAGTTAAGGCGCAGTCCCACGACGATCTACGCCATGCTTCACTATCCTTAATGCACGGTGCTGTGCGGTTCCATCAGCGTAAACGGCGCAATCTCAATATCAAACTGCTCGTTACGACTGTTGACCATCTGATAGGTTCCGTGCATTGAGCCGAACGGCGTTGTCAGCGGACAACCCGACGTGTAGTCGAAGCTCTCACCCGGCGCGAGGGTTGGCTGCTTGCCCACGACGCCCGCCCCCCGAACCTCCTGCACTTCTCCCATCGCATCGGTGATTACCCAATGACGACTGATGAGCTGGACGGTGTCCGGTCCTTCGTTCGTGATGCGGACCCTGTAGAGAAAAAACCACTGGCTCTGACCGGGATTCGAGTGGCCGGGATCATATTCGGCATCGACGTGGACATGGATGCTTTTTGTGGTGGCTTCGGACGAAGACATTTGGATCGGAGGTTTATTATAGCGCAAACCGCTGGACCGACTGATGCGTTGCCTAGATATCGAGGTTTTGGACGTCGAGGGCATTTTCTTCGATGAATTTGCGGCGCTCCTCGACGTTTTCGCCCATGAGCGTGGTGAACATTTTCTCGGCTTCGACGACATCCTCGAGCTTGACCTGGAGGAGCGTGCGCGTCTCGGCGTTCATGGTGGTTTCCCAGAGCTGCTCGGGATTCATTTCGCCGAGGCCCTTGAACCGCGTGATAGTGAATTCTTTTTTGGCGTCCTCCAAAACGAAGGCGAGAACCTCGGCGGCGCTTTGCTTGGTGACCTTGTCGCCGTTGCGCGCGACGGTAAACGGGGGCTTATCAGATTGGGCGATGGCGCGCGCCAGGGTTCGCAGGCGCTTGTAGTCCGGCGTCGACGCGAGGGCCCAATTGATGCGTCCCACGGCGGCCGCGCCATTGGTCAGCACCAGTTCGTGCAGGCTGTGTTCTTCGTCGAAGGTGACTTTGCCTTCGGCCTTGAGCTTGGCTTTTTCGACGGCTTTGAGCAGGCGTTCGAGGGCTTTCTTATCCTCGAAGTCGGACTTTTTTTCGAGGTCGCTCGCCGCGAGCAGGTCCACCAGAGCACGGTCGCGCAGGCGGCGGAAGAGCTTGGCGGCGACCTGGTCGTATTCCTGCACGTAGAGGAGGAACTGCGTGAGGCCGGCGCCTTCGAGCGTCACTCCCTCCTTGGCCTTGACGACGTGGTCCTCGGTGGCGCGCTTCATCAATTCGCGGGCAAATTCGCTTTCGTCGCGGATGTAGCGGTCCATCTTTCCGCGCTTCACGCGGTAGAGAGGAGGCTGGGCGATGAAGATGTGCCCGCGCTCGATCAGCTCCTTCATGTGGCGGAAGAAAAACGTGAGCAGCAGCGTGCGGATGTGGCTGCCGTCCACGTCGGCGTCGGTCATGAGAATGACCTTGTGATAGCGGAGCTTGCCGGCGTCGAAATCGTCCTTGCCGATGCCGGTGCCGAGCGCGGTGATGATGGCGCGAATTTCCTCGTGGCCCAGCATCTTGTCGTAGCGGGCCTTTTCGACGTTGAGGATCTTGCCCTTGAGAGGCAGGATGGCCTGATAGCGGCGGTCGCGGCCCATTTTGGCCGAGCCGCCGGCCGATTCGCCCTCGACGATGAAGACTTCGCAGCGGGCGGGGTCGCGCTCCTGGCAATCCGCCAGCTTGCCGGGCAGGCCGCCGGAATCCATGGCCGACTTGCGGCGGGTGAGTTCGCGGGCCTTGCGCGCGGCCTCGCGAGCGCGGGCGGCGTCAATGCACTTGCCGATGATGCGGCGGGCGACCGTGGTGTGCTTGTCGAAGTATTCGCCGAGCTTTTCGTTGACGAGCTGCTCGACCGCGCCCTTGATGTCGCTATTGAGCTTGCCCTTGGTTTGCCCCTCGAACTGCGGCTGGGGCAGCTTCACCGAAACGACGGCGACCAAACCCTCGCGCACGTCGTCGCCGGTGATGGAGACTTCGTCCTTCTGCTCCTTGAGCATTCCGGCGGCGCTGGCAAAATTATTGATGGAGCGCGTGAGCGCCGAACGGAAGCCGGAAAGATGCGTGCCGCCATCCACGGTGTTGATGGTGTTGGCGAAGGAAAAGACGTTCTCGGTGTAGCTGTCGTTGTACTGGAGGGCGATTTCGAGGTCGACGGTATCGCGCTTGCCCTCGATGGCGATGGGCGAATCGTGAAGCACCTGCTTGCCGCGGTTGAGGTGCTTGACGAACTCGACGATTCCGCCGGTGAAGCGGAATTCCACGGATTTATCGTTGCGCTCGTCCTGGAGCGTGATTTTCAGACCCTTGTTCAGGAAGGCCAACTCGCGCAGGCGCTGCGCCAGAATGTCGTAGCTGAAGACGGTGGTCTGGAAGATGCTGGCGTCGGGATGAAAGGTGATTTTCGTGCCGGTTTTGCGCGTTTTGCCGGTGACCGTGAGCTTGGACTTGGGAATGCCGCAGGCGTAAGACTGCTCCCAAACCTCGCCATCGCGCCAGATTTCGAGGTCGAGCCAATCGGAAAGGGCGTTGACGACGGAGACACCTACGCCGTGCAGGCCGCCCGAAACTTTGTAGCTATCGCTATCGAATTTTCCGCCGGCGTGGAGCACCGTCATGACCACTTCGGCGGCGGGCTTTTTCTCGGTGGCGTGCATGTCCACGGGAATGCCGCGGCCGTTGTCGACGACAGTGACGCTGTTGTCACCGTGAACGACGACGTTGATTTCGTCGCAGTAGCCGGCGAGCGCTTCGTCCACGGAATTGTCCACCACTTCCCAGACGAGATGGTGGAGGCCCTGCTCGGTGGTCGAGCCGATGTACATCGCGGGACGTTTGCGCACAGCTTCCAGGCCGCCGAGCACCTTGATCGACGTGGCGTCGTAGCGGTGACCCGGGGCCTTGACGGTCAGTGTCTCTTTCTCACCCATGTTGTGTGCGTCTCCTGACTGGGAGGGGAAGGCTGCCGCAGATAGAACGGTTGTTGCTCGCCTTACCCTGTGGTCTCCGCGCCCCACGTGCGGGCCGGGACTCGAAGGGTTTCTGCTCCATCCCGTCCGGTTTTCGATTGCTCGAAGGCGGACGCGGCGAAGACTTATCTGGCCAGGCCTGAGGCGGCGCTTGCCCTGACGCGCGCAAGCAATTTTCGCCTCGTAAACGCCCTGACTAACGTGCCGTTCTGGAGGAACCCAAAGCTGCGATTGACGAACTAATTCTACGCCATTTTTGGCCGTATCTCAAGGGCTGGGGGCGAGATTCAGGTACCAATAAGAACTTATTTATCAATAGATTGCGGTGCGTCAGAGGTGCTTGTTCCGGACGGCGCGAGCGTGGCGGCGAAACGCTGGAAAAAGATTACAGGAACAGCAAATTGTTGGCGAGAAAATGCGCGGCTAACAAGCGGGCGCTTCTAAATCCGCATGGGCATGATGACGTAGCGATAGCGGAAGAGATCGTCAGCGACAGGGCGCAACTGGCCGGCCGACTGCTCATCCTTGAGCTCGATGTTGATCGGCCCTTCGGCGGCGGCGGCAAGGAAATCGAGCAGGTATTGGCCGTTGAAACCGATCGAGATCGGCTCGCCCTTGTATTCTTTTTCGATTTGTTCCTTGGCCTCGCCATATTCGGGGCTGGAGGCGGAGAGTTCGACGCCTTCGGTGCTGACGGAAAATTTCACGGCATGCGAGCGCTGATCGGCGAGCTGCGAAACGCGGCGGACCGCGTCGCTGAACTCACCGCGATCGAGAGTAATGGTCTTGTGATTGTCGCGGGGCAGGACGGCTTCGTAATTGGGGAACTGGCCGGTGAGAATGCGGGAGATGAGCAGCCGCGGGCCGACTTCGAAGAACAGATGGCTGTCGTCGCGCGCGAATTCGATTTCCGCTCCTTCCTCCGTTTCGCCGGCAAGCCTCTGTATTTCGGCCAAGGCTTTTTTGGGCACGAGCGTGCGAGCCTCGTTGGAGAGCCCGGCAAATTTGTGGTCGGCCTCGGCGACGGCCAGGCGATGGCCGTCGGTGGCCACCATGGTGATCGTATCGGGCTTCAGAATCAGCAGCGCGCCGTTCAGCGTGTAGCGCGATTCTTCCATCGAGATCGCAAACGCCGTTTTGGCAATGAGGGAGGAGAGAATCTTCGCCGGTATTTTCACCAGGGCGTGGGGAAACACGGGCACCGCGGGAAAATTGTCCTTGGCCATGCCGACCATCTTATAGGTGCGCCGATCGGAGGTGATCTGCACCCAATGATTTTCCAGAAGCTTGAAGCGTATCTCGCCCTCGGGCAGGAGGCGGACGAGTTCGAGCAATTTCTTGGCGGGAATGGTCCCGGCGCCCTCTTTCTTCACTTTCGCTTCACATTCGGTGCGGATGCTGAGTTCGAGGTCGGTTGCCGTCAGCGTGAGGCGGCTGCCTTTGGCCTCACACAACAGGTGGGAGAGAATCGGAATGGTCGTTTTTCGCTCGACGACGCCCTGGGTCAGATTCAACTCCGCCAGGAGGTCAAACTTCTTCACACTGAATTCCATCCAGATTTCCTCCGCAGGAACACGCTATGTTGCAGCAGACGTAAGCCGGTTACTGTACCCCTTTTTAGATAAGGGATAAAGACCGTAGTAGTAGCCGTACCTGTGGAAACGAGGATATTACCGCAAGCCGTGTGCGGCCGCGAGTATGCGCTGTGGGCGTAATGCGCGGCGCGTCGGCAGGACAGTGGGAATCGGGTCGGCTTAGCCGGCATCAGCAGAAAGCGTGCACAGAGGCCGACGAGGGCGCACAGGGTTTGCACAGGCTTTTCCTTGACGCTTCTTCGCGCGGAACAAGCTGTGCACGAGGTGGTGGAGCAGCAAGAAAGAAACGCGGGCGTTAAGGGCGGACTCGGAGGAAAAATGCTAGGCGAGCGAATCCAGGAGACGACTGATCGTGCGGTTTAGATCCTTGTCGGTGTGACGCAAAGTTTCGATCTTGTTGATGGAGTGGAGGACCGTGGTGTGATGCTTGCCCCCGAACTGGCGTCCGATCTCGGGCAGAGAAGCGTGGGTGAGCTGCTTGACCAGATACATGGCGATCTGGCGCGGGTAGGCGATTGCTTTCGAATTGGAGCGAACCTTCAAATCCTGCTCGCGCAAGCCAAACTGCTCGCCCACGCGCTTCTGAATGAGCTCGATGGTAACCTTTTTTTCCTGGCTCGCGATGATGTTACGCAGCCCTTGCTGCGCGGTGCTCAGGTTGACGGGCGTTCCTGTGAGCGACGCGTAGGCCATCAGGCGCGTGAGAGCGCCCTCGAGTTCGCGGACATTCGATTTGATGGAGCGCGCGATGAACTCAGCCACGTCGCCGGGAAGCTGGAAACGCTCCGACTCGGCTTTTTTCTGCAGGATGGCAATTTTGGTTTCGAGGTCGGGCGGCTGGATATCGGCGATCAGTCCCCACTCAAAACGCGAGCGGAGCCGCTCCTCAATTGCGGAGATCTCTTTGGGCGGGCAATCGGAAGAAATCACGATTTGCTTCTGC
>Ga0210394_10003909_pt1 | contig 17920 bp, 19 predicted proteins | sample IncBWC12MmetaG_FD_160121 | JGI IMG/M metagenome (GOLD analysis project Ga0210394, IMG submission 160121) | Forest soil microbial communities from Barre Woods Harvard Forest LTER site, Petersham, Massachusetts, United States - Inc-BW-C-12-M | ecosystem: Environmental > Terrestrial > Soil >... | reverse complement strand
CAGTTGAGCACGATGCCTTCTCCCGAGCGATTATTAGACATGGCCGAGCAGCTCCCGCTGATCTTGGCGATACGCGGCCACCGCCGCCGGCGTCAGCGCATGAGAGCCATACCAAACGAGATCGAAGACTCGCAGGCTGCCACGCAGTTTCTCAGGAATTTCCGTGCGGGCCTCAACCGCTGCTTGCGGACGCCGCCGCCAACGGCGGGTGAATTCATCGAGATATTCGCGATTTGTGCGATCGCGGCGAATCGTGAGCCATTCGCGCTGCGCCAATCCCGCGAGCAAGCCCAAATACGCGGCTCGCAGCGCGAGGCGCAATTCGCCTTCGCCTTCCAGCCGGTTCGCCAGTGCGAACCATTCGTCTTCGGAACGGTCACTGGCCACCGCGGTGTCGGTCAGATCCGGCAACGGATCAGCTGTGATCGGAATGGAAAGCTGCGCCGTCCCGCGCCGCCGCAGCCAAAAGAGCACCGCTCCCGCAACGAGGGTCAAAGCAGCGATCAGGGCCAGCCATACCCGCAGGTCCTTCATCCGCCACCCGTCGCCCTTCCCTTCTCCCGAGAAGGTCAGCCCGCGCGGCCACAGTCCGCGAAGGAAGTTCCAGAATGCGTCCCAAGCGCGTTGAACGGCATGCCCGATCTTGGCGAGCAGCCTATCAAGCCAGGTGGGTGGGGCCGGGTGGTCGGCATCGTGCCAGCGATAAATCTCGCGCCGCGATTCCTCATCCAGCGCTCGGCGTAGTTTTTGGACGTTCGCCGGCTGCGCGGAATCCGCGGAAGTTTCCGTGCTGCTTGGGGTTGGCGGCGCTTGCGCTCCGCGTGCGCTCGTTGCCTGACAAACGCTCAGCAGAATCGCTGCCACCACAACCGCAGCACCCATCTTCACGCTTCGCACGGCTCCGGTTGATGCGATTATCTCCGCTTTTTTCTGCTGCTCGCGTGGCAGTGTCGCCAGTAAGCCGCGCAGGTCGTCTCCTTCACGTCGTGATTTCAGGTGCTGGTAAACCACCACGTACGTGCATTTGACGATTGGGTCGAGCGCCACCCATGCGCCCGCGAAGAGAGAAAGCCAGAACGCGGAACTGCTGAACAGCGCCTCGGCCCCCATTTCTGTGGAAAGCAGTGTACTCACTCCGAAAATCGAGTGCAGAAGCCGCGGGACAATCATTGCCAGCAGGAGACCGTTGAGCCATGCGGCGATCCAGAGAGGGAAGAGCATCAGGAAAAAGAGCACTCCGCTGCCGAACCATTGCCCTCCGAGCGCCAGGCAGCCACCGAATGAATGCCTCTCGGTGGCGTCTTCCCGCGCTTCAAGACTCGCGAATTGGCACGCGCTGTAAAACCACGACGCCCCGGCGATAGTCGGGAGCGTTGCCAACGCAGCGGCGCTCAGAGTGATTTTCCACGCGAGCAGCCGCCCCATACCAGTTAGTTTCGCGGCTACACCCTCAGGTTTCGATACCGGAACTCCAAACGCCCGTTCGCGAATGCGTTGCATGTAGCTGGCGATCATAAGCACGCGCAGGAGATACGCCCCCGCCAACACGGCGGCCTGCGCCAGCAGCGCGCTTTTGGATATGTGAATCTGCCCATCGGCCACCCACATCGGAATGAAGCAAAGGACGAGCGGCGCGGCGCCAGCGTAGTAGCGCCATGACTCCCTCGCGAAAGTTAGCTGAAAGAGCGTGAATCCGCGTTCCAGCGCTTCGAGCGGGTTCAGCCGATTCCGGCGGGCACGCCCAGGCACCGAACGTCCACGCTGCGCAGCGAACGGAGCCACCGCAACTTCACTCATCGGTTTGCCCGGCCAGCCGATCATGGGTGGCGCCGCCGAAATTCAAGTGCAGTTCCGGCGTATTCACTCGCCAGCTCAGCAGCGCAAAAAAAAGCGCCGCCAAGCACGCAAGCGCAACCAATCCGGCAATCGCCTGCTGCAACCTGCGCATCGGCGACGCCTTCGGTGCGGGTGGGCGCGTCATTCGGCGCAGGCAAGGCGGGCATGCGAGCTTGTCGTCCTCGTCCGTCACGCATTCGCGGCAGAACGTTCCTCCGCAGTGCGGGCATCTAGCTGCCGCCTCGCGGAGCGGATGAAATAAGCAGCGGGCATGGCGCAAGCTCGATGCAGCGGGCTTGCCCGACAGCGCGGCTGGCACGCGGGAAGCCATCCGTCTAAGTGAGATCCCCGATAGGAGAGGCCGCGGGAGCTGATTCGGGGCTTGCTTGGTTGGAGGCAGCTGGTTGTGGTTGGTCGATCGGAGCGGTCGGCTGCTCCATCACGCTGCCGCGAGTGGCGCGAATTGCCGCATCAATCTTGGCCAGGACTTTTCCGGCGCGCCGCGTTCGCTTCACGAGCGGCAGGTCAACGGTGGCGCCCGTCGTGCGAACGCGCGACTTGGCCGTAGGCCCAAGCCCCAATTCCAGCGCGACCCATGCGAGGCCCGCGCCGCCGGCGATGGCGCCCGCCGTAAAGTTCACCCAATGCGATAGCGAAAGGCCGAGCGTGGCAAGCAGCGCGCCGGGGATGATCGGCCGCAACAGCCACGTGCGGTTGGGCCACACCACAATGGACTCCAGATCGCGCAAATAAAACCGCCGGTACTCCACCACGTACATAACGCGCTTCGCTGCAAGCAAACAGTCCTCGCTCAGATACCACTTCGTCGCGCCCGTCAGGCTGCCGACGCGCGATATTTTGCGGAATGCGACTGGCAATTAGTGTCTCCCCGTGATCCACCGTACGGAGAACGCGATGGCAATCAGCAGCGGGAGCCAGGCGAATCCGACATAGGCCGCCCAGAAGCGCCAGCCCGAGCGCGGAATCAGATACGAACGCGGCGCCTTCCGGTACTTCACATGCAAAACAATCGCCACCGGAATCGCGGCCAAAAGCACTGGCCAGACGATAATCCAGCCCCACCCGACCACCAGCGCTATCGAATCATAAAGCACGTCGCGATGCCGCCACTCGGCTTTGCTGCTATTCAGCCCAGTATCGGCGCGCCCGCGCTCGAAGCACGTGGGGCAAACGTGCTCCGCTCCCAACTGCAAATCGCACAGCGCACACACGAACCGCCCGCATCTTTGGCAGCAAGCTTGAAATCCTTTGTCCGGATGAAAGAAGCAGGTTGCTTGGTCAGGCAGCGCGGCGGCCGGATTCGCGCGTTGCCGCGCGATGGGCCACGTACGAATTTGCAGTCGGTTGTCACAACCCAAACAGCTCTGCCATCCCTTCTCCGTCCCGGCCGGCGCCACCTCCAAACCGCAGTTTGGGCACGCCACCATTCCTCGCGCTTCGGGCGCCTGCGCTGCAACTACGGGAATGCTTCGGGGCAGAGTGAACAGGTTGACATTCAGACTCACGCCACACTCCGTTTGTAAACCACCCGCGTGTCGCACACGCGATCGTGCAGCGCCCGCTTTTCATCATCAAACCCAGCCATGATGTACCCGATTCCCAAAATGAGGCCGCTGACGATCTTCATGAAGTACCTGCCGATCGAGGTTCCCCAGCCCACGCCGCTTCCGTCCGTTCGGATGACTTTGATTCCCACGGCCATCTTGCCCAGCGTCGCGCCGAACTGGCGAATCATGATTACTTCGTACAGGCAGGCGATGAGCATACTGACGAACCCCAGAGTTAGCATAGCTCCCGTGAAGACCGCCGGGTTCGGCTTGGCCGCCGCCAACGGCGACATTACAGTCCCTAGTAAGAGCAGCGACAACGGTACTCTCACCACCTGCATGAGGAGGCCGTCAATGAACACCCCGGCGAAGCGGATCCAAAACCCGCCGTAATGCCATTGTGAACTCGTCGCTGCGCCGCCCGCCATCAAGCGACTCAAGAACGCCGGCTTGCACTCGCCGCACACCCAGTTCCCGGCGATCTGCACTAAATCTCCTTGCCCGAACATCCGCCCGCATTGCGAACACGCCACGGCCGCCTGCGTTGAGGTTTGCTCCGTCATCAGACACACCTCCTCGGTCACGAAAATCGCGCCTAGACTATCGCAAGCCGTTTTCTACGCCAAGCATCACGTTTTATTGAGATTAACACCCAGTTACTCCCTTCACCCGACGGTTGGTATCGCAGCGGTTACGGGGTCAGTGATGTCGTCGGTTTTTCGCAGGAAAGTTGGCTGGGGCGGTTGGACTCGAACCAACACCGTCCTCATTAACAGTGAGGTGTCCTACCAATTGGACCACGCCCCAACCGGATCACTTCATTCTAACTGCACTACATCAGGAATCGAAGCTACGTCTCATCAATTTCCATCCAATTTTCCACGCGTCTTCTTGCGCGCTCGAACCCGCTCGTTCCCGGTCTGCAAGCGGCAGTACAGTTCCGAGATGAGCGAAAAGCCTGTGATAAAGTGATTCACAGATGGACACCTATGCTTTTGAAAGGAATTCATGGCGATCCTGGTGACTGGTGGCGCGGGTTACATCGGCAGCGTCACTGTCGAGCGATTAACAGCAAAAGGTGAAAGAGTTGTTGTTCTCGACGATCTCGTCTACGGCCATCACGAATCGATCGCTGACGACATTCCGTTCTATCAAGGGCCTGTCGGGGATCAGAGGCTTTTAGCCCGGATAACGAAAGAACATAAGATCGAGTCCTGCGTACACTTCGCCGCGCTCGCCTATGTCGGCGAATCGGTTGAAAAACCCGCCTTATATTTCGAGAACAATGTTCAGCAGGGAATTTCTCTCATTGGTGCTCTCATGGAGGCAGGCGTGGGTCGCTTTATCTTTTCATCCTCGTGCACTGTCTACGGGGAGCAGGAGAAATCGCCCATCGGAGAGGATTCCCCGCAATGGCCGAAGAATCCTTATGGCTGGACGAAGTTCACTTTGGAACGTCTTCTCGAAATCTATGACACAGCATACGGTTTGAAATCGATCTGCTTGCGCTATTTTAACGCGGCAGGCGCCACTCAGCGCTGTGGCGAGGATCATGATCCCGAAACTCACCTGATTCCGAACGTTCTTGCAGCCGCGGCCGATCCCCAGAAAGAAGTGAGAATATTCGGGAACCGATATCCGACACCGGATGGCACCGCCATTCGTGACTACATTCACGTTGCGGACCTGGCCGACGCGCACATTCGGGCTCTCGACCACCTTCGCCAGGGCGGCGCATCCGACGCGGTCAATCTCGGCACCGGACGCGGGCACTCCGTTCTCGAGGTGGTCGAAACAGCTCGTCGTGTCACTGGGCTGCCAATTCGCACTCGAATCGAAGGTCCGCGGCCGGGTGACCCCGCGAAGCTTGTCGCTGATCCCTCCCGCGCAAAGGCGCTCCTGAGGTGGCAACCCACCATGTCGGATTTGAATGCGATTGTCCAATCTGCGTGGGCTTGGCGCAAAAAGCGGCCCCGCGGTTATGGCTCGCTCACTGCCGCGAAATAGATCCCAACCCTCGGCGTCGATATGAAACCGTGTAGGTTGGCCCGCTGTTAGCCCCTTATTCCTTCTCATCCTCGCGGTTTGTCGGTCGTCGAAGCGGTTTCGGTAGTAATTCTATTGACATTAACCAAGTTCGTTATAGCTTTCGCAATGGTGATCTTGCAACGGGTATTGCTGTTGCTTAGCTATTCAGACTCCATATAATCGCTACGGCATACTGGAATCGTGTCGCCTGATAGACTTCTGGAGATCTACTCCCTCAACGTTGACTCGAACATGTGGATCAATGAATAAGACGATTCCGGGCAGCACCGTCTTAGTGACCGGAGCCGGAGGCTCAATTGGATCCGCGTTGGCGAAAACGATCATCTCATACGGGCCTCAACTGCTGATACAAGGTCGGTAGGAATACGGATGTGAGGTGCGGTCATTACGGATTTACAAGAACTTGGTACGCTGTTAACGTGCCCAGAGTCCGAACGTGACTGCGGTCATCTCCAAATGGGAATCCTTGACCGAATTTCGCTGCGGGCAGTCGGGGTGGCCGGTGGAGATTTCCGTCCGTCTGCCCCGTCCTTTTTTTATCGGAGCATCCGTTTAAGAGCCATGCTGATTTCGTGCCCAAACTGGTGCGCAAGCGCGTAAAGATCGACTGATAGTTTGGAATAGAGCACTGCGAGCGAACCGCGAAATGGCCGTTGCGAAATCCTCTTCTCACTAACTATCTCAAAATGGGATTCTGGTACTATACCCCGCAGGACCTCGCAGTCTGTATGACTTCGCGCTGTACTTTCCAATGACCAAAAATTGATTCGCTGTGCATTGATGATCGAAAGCAATCGCGCGAGGGTAAAGCTAGGCCGTGACTGCATGCAAGTCATGAGCCGGTGGCGGGCCCAAGTCTTCACTGCCACCGAGGTGCAGAATGACGGATATACTGAAACTACTATGGCAAGAACAGACCGGACAAGACCTAACAGAATACGCGCTGCTGCTGGCACTGCTCGCACTCGGAGCAATTACGAGCATCGGAACGCTTGCGAACATGATCAACAACATATTTGCGAACGCTGCATCGAATATCAGCACTGCGACCGGTCCTTAGGAGTGCGAACAGGTCTTGCTTCAGGGACAAGAACTCGCGAATTGTTGCGCATCGCCCTTCAAGAAAGTAACGGAACTGCACGGCTGTAGGAGTGCGTGCGAAAGGAATAAAAAACAAAGCTAAACACCGAGAAATCTGTTCAAAACGTCTGTTTTGGGAGATACCTACCTCCGATTACCTCGATAACTACGCTGGCAAAATCCCTTGGCAATTGACATTTCCCATCAAGCGAAGATGTGAAAATATATTGGCGATTCCCATGAAAGCTTTGCTCAACAACCAGCGAGTCCTCGTCACGGCCTTGGTCTTTGTTCTTGGTGCGGTCATTCTGCCGATCAGTCCACAAGAGGCATCTGACGTGTCCACATCCGAGAAGACGGTTGGCTTTTCAGCATCCCCGATTTATCCGGAATTCGTAAACGCGAACCTTGCTCAGTCGCAGAAATCTACTGAAGTCACCACCAGGGAACAGACCGAGATGGCAAATCGCGTGCGACAAGAGTTTCTGCACGCCTGGAATGGGTACAAGCAGTACGCGTGGGGACACGATGAACTCAAACCGTTAAGCAAGAGCTATCGTGATTGGTACGGCGCTTCACTTTACATGACTCCCGTCGATGCGCTGGATACGATGATCTTGATGGGACTGGACGCAGAAGCTGCAAAGACGAAGGATCTCATCGCAAAGAATTTGTCATTTGACCAGGATATTTCCGTCAAGAACTTCGAGATCACTATCCGGATGTTGGGCGGCCTGCTCAGCAGTTATCAACTCACTGACGACAAGCGTTTGTTGGCGCTGGCTGAGGATTTGGGAAACCGCTTGTTGCCGGTGTTCAACTCTCCGACGGGCATGCCCTATGTGAATGTGAATCTCAAGACCGGCAGGGTTAGCGGCGAGGAAACCAATCCTGCTGAGGTCGGCACCCTTCTGATTGAGTTCGGGACGCTCAGCAAGTTGGTGGGAAAACCGATCTATTATGACAAGGCAAAACACGCGTTGGTTGAACTATACAATCGGCGGTCTCCCATCGGACTCGTTGGCTCTGGGATCAACATCAGAACCGGCGCGTGGACAGACGAAACCAGCCACATCGGCGGGGGTATCGATTCCTACTACGAGTATCTGCTAAAGAGCTCGCTCCTTTTCGATGACAAAGATTGCGAGCGGATGTGGAAATCGAGTATCAAGGCGGTGAACCAATATCTTGCAAACGATGCCGTCTCTGGATTTTGGTACGGGCAAGCAAACATGAATAGCGGAAAGCACGTGGGCACGTATTTTGGCGCGCTGGACGCTTTCTTCCCTGGCGAGCTTGCCTTATCCGGTGACCTGGATCGTGCCAGGAGCTTGGAAGAATCCTGCTACAGGATGTGGACGAAATGGGGAATTGAACCGGAAGTATTAAATTACTCGAACATGAAAATCGTCGAGAACGGATACGCCCTTCGTCCGGAGATTATCGAGTCGGCGTATTACCTCTACCACTTCACCAAGAACTCGCGCTACCTCGATATGGGCCAGACATTCTTCAATGGCATTCAGAAATACTGCAAAACCGAGGTGGCCTATGCAGCGTTGAGCAATGTGGAAGAGAAGACAAAGGCGGACAGGATGGAGAGTTTCTTTCTTGCTGAAACTTTGAAGTACCTCTACCTGTTGTTTGCCCAACCCGATACGGTCGATTTGAAAAAGGTGGTTTTCAACACCGAAGCCCATCCTATCAGGAGAACTTGGTAGCTCTCCTAGGGGACGATGGTTAGCCGAGGTCGACCAGAGTCCTTGGCGCACCTGTCTTCCCCGGGCTTAGTTTGGAGAGGTGTTCGCCGTCACATCTTCCTGTGACCTCCGCCATTGTAATCTCCCCGGATTATTTGTAAAAACGCCAGAATGGAGAGCGTACTATGTTTGCGACTTCACCCATGAACACCCGCACGAACAGCATCTTACAAGCGGCTTTTGTCCGGTCGATTCGCGACCCCAAAGCCTTTTGGGGTGAAGCCGCCGCCGCAATCCATTGGTACAAAAAGTGGGACAAAGTTCTCGACGACTCCCGTGCGCCTTTTTATCGCTGGTTTAGTGGCGGTGAGCTCAACACCTGTTACAACGCGCTCGACCTCCATGTAGAAACCGGCCGCGCCGATCAAGCCGCGCTCATCTATGACAGCCCCGTCACCAATCAAATCCAAACATTCACCTACCGCGAACTCCGCGACGCCGTTGCGCGCTTTGCCGGTGTGCTCGCGCAACAGGGGGCCGTCAAGGGTGACCGGGTCGTGATCTACATGCCCATGGTTCCTGAAGCCGTGGTCGCGATGCTCGCCTGCGCGCGTCTCGGTGCCGTGCATTCCGTCGTTTTTGGGGGCTTCGCTTCGCATGAACTCGCCGTGCGCATCGACGACGCCAAGCCCAGAGTCATCGTCTCTGCTTCCTGCGGCATCGAAGGCAAGCGCATTCTCCCCTATAAGCCGCTTCTCGACGAAGCCATCCGACTCGCACACCACATGCCGGAAAAATGTATTATCCTCCAACGACCCATGGAGCACGCCGAGCTTCTCCCGGGTCGCGATCTTGATTGGTTCGACGCTGTCGCCGCCGCAAAGCCTCACGATTGCGTGCCCGTCGCCGCCACGGATCCTCTCTACATCCTCTACACCTCCGGCACCACCGGCAAAGCCAAAGGCGTTGTCCGCGACAACGGCGGCCATGCCGTTGCCCTTAAGTGGTCGATGAAAAGTATTTACGGCGTCGATCCCGGTGACGTTTTCTGGACCGCTTCCGACGTCGGATGGGTCGTCGGCCACTCCTACATCGTCTATGGCCCGCTCCTCCATGGAAACACTACGATCTTGTACGAAGGCAAACCGGTCGGCACCCCGGACGCTGGCGCTTTCTGGCGCGTGATTTCGCAGCATAAGGCGAAAACTCTCTTTACTGCACCTACCGCCTTCCGGGCTATCAAAAAAGAAGACTCCACGCTGGAGTTCAAAACAAGATACGATCTCTCGCATTTCAAGACGCTCTTCCTCGCCGGCGAGCGCTGCGACCCCGACACCCTCGAATGGGCCAGGAAGAGTCTTCGCGTGCCAGTCATCGATCACTGGTGGCAAACCGAGACTGGCTGGGCCATCTGCGCGAACTGCATGGGGATCGAGGAGCTTCCCGTCAAGCCCGGTTCACCTACGAAGCCCGTCCCCGGAATGGACGTGCACGTTGTCGATAACATGAATCATGAACTCAATCGCGGCGAAGTCGGCGCCCTCGTCATCAAGCTTCCGCTCCCTCCCGGCACGTTCCCCACCCTCTGGAACAACGATCAGGGCTTTCTCGATTCCTATCTCACCGCTTTTCCTGGCTATTACAAAACGGCTGACGCAGGCTACATGGACGAAGACGGCTATGTCTTCGTAATGTCTCGCACGGATGACATTATCAACGTCGCCGGCCATCGCCTCTCCACAGGGGGCATCGAGGAAGTTCTTTCCGCGCACCCCGACGTCGCCGAATGCGCCGTCTTCGGAGTCAACGACGAGCTGAAAGGCCAGGTCCCGTTCGGCCTTCTGGTGCTCAAGAGCGGGGTAACCCGAAATTCGAAAACTATTGCCGCAGAGGTCGTGCAAATGGTCCGCGACAACATCGGACCCATCGCCTCGTTCAAAACCGCCATCGTTGTTCAGCGCCTCCCGAAGACTCGTTCGGGCAAGATTCTTCGCGGCACCATGCAGAAAATCGCCAACGGGGACATTTATGTCACCCCTGCCACCATCGACGACCCCGCCATCCTCACCGAAATCGAGACAGCTCTCGCTCAGGCCGGCTACACCCACAAACATCTCTGACGCCGAACCGTTGTACCCGACGGCTGGGAGTTAGAGTTGGCGCGGATCGGCATACATCCGTTGCCGGTTATTCCACAAAGAATTCCCGGAGTGATTTACAGAGTATCCAGTAGTTGCTTAAAAGCAAGATTCTGCTAGTCTCTGAAAAATGACCCAAGCAATGGCTTTCGCCCTGGCATGGCTAGTCATCGGCTTCCTATTCGTTTACGGGGCGGTTAAGCGAGAGGAATACTCTGGGTTCATCCTCGCATGGGCATTCTTTCTGCTTGCAGTCTTCGTGTACGTGCAAGCGTGAAAAGCCGCTCAAGCGCGAGTGATATAGGATTTAGGTAGTCTCCGGCTGCGTATGTTTTTCGCTACCTTCGTGCGATTGATCGACGGGCTTTCAGAAGGTTTCTCCTCAACATTCACCTCAACATTCACATCGGTTTATGATTGCCGACGACGCGGTAGGGGTTCTATTGGCCAAACTGACTCTATTAGAAACGATTTAGTTTAGTCGAAAGACTTCCCAGAGCGTGGACCTATGCCTCGCCACCCTCTTCTCCTGGCGGCAGCGCACAGGAATGCCACTCCTCATCCCCGGCATGAGCATCGCAAAACCACCGACCGCAACTTGTACAACGCACTTTTGCCGGATTGTCGCACGGCTCATCGTTAGGCGATACGGCCTGACACAAGCGTATCAGGTCCGCGCTTTTTAGTTCTTCATCTTCCATCTTTCTAAGCGCATTCATCCATGGGGTTAATAAATTCTTGACGCGACGAGTCCCAAAGCTTGTATTCACCTGGCGTGGTGGAACTCAGACTAATCAGACGCTTCTTAGCCGCGACGATGTCCTCGACGGCTTCCACCCAAACGACCGAGTGATCTGTTTTCTTGAAGATGTCATATTGGGGGTTCATAGACACCTCGACAAGGGAGATATGTGCGGAGACGCTGAAGATTAGAGAAATGCCAGCCCTTGTGTCAAGCTGCGATGCATCGCAGTCTGGCTTTTGCACACCAAACCCGAGGATGATCAGACCTTGATAAACGCCCTCGATGCGCCGGTCCATATTCCAAACTCACTTTCTGGCCTGAGCACTGGTTTAGGCTGACGCAAGCGGTGACGAGTAGAAGTGCGCTTAATCGGAAGATCTTTTCGGCAACTCAGGTTTTCGGGGAACATCGGGAAACATTCGCTTGAATGCTTCCCCTCTGGCCGTATCGGGGTCTTCTTCCGGCGAGTCCTCCGGCTTGGTTTCTTCGTGCTCAACCGAAGGTTCACGGTCGGGAGGTTGTTTTTCAGGAATCATTGTTGCACCACGCGCATTTGAGCCACTGAGAGCGCTAGGGTGCAGGCTAACAACACGCATCGGACTATCGAATAAGGTGTTTACTTGGTTCTGGTACTGGCAACGTCACTGGAAAAATTACCTGCTTCGTGACTGTGTGCGCCGCGTTCAAGGCGGTGGTTTGCAACTTCAACCGATTCATTTTACTGGGCTAACTCATCCACACGTCTTGTGGCATCGCACATGCAAAACACCACAGACGGCGGTACCGAGGATGCCCATGGACTCTATCTACGACATCTTCAAAGTAACTTCAAACGGACCTCTGTGGATAGAGGCCGTGCCGGGTTTAGAGAGAGCCAAGGAACAGATGGCTTACCTAGTTCTGACTTCTCCCGGAGAATATTTTATTCACTCACAGGAACACGGCGTCATCGCGAAGCAGACCCAAGAATTTTTGGAAGAAATACCATGACTCAGATTTGCACGATGAGATGTCCGCATTGCGGAAGAACAGCATCCAAGGCCAAACCCGAAGAACAGTTCAAGTGTGAAGGTTGCGGCTGGAGATTGTGACTCCCACTGCTACGAAACACCAAAATTCAATGGAGGCACGATGCGGCCGCCCTTCGATATTTTTACCGACTCTCCGGATGCCCAACCAGTCTGGATAGAGTCGGCTCAAGACCTTGAGGACGCAAGAAAACGTCTGAGGGAAGTGGCTCGCATCGCTCCGCGACGAGATTGCTTCATTTATTCAGGAGAGAGCGGGATCGTGGAAATCATTGTCCACGCGGATTTTCAGGCCCTCAGACGGCATTTTGACCTCACATGATCTTTGATAGCGCCATTTCCAACGGACCACGTTCTTACGAGGCTCCTTCGAATGGCGGTATTGAAGCACTCACGAATGCTGCGCGCTCGGCATGGGATGTACAGGCTCAATACGCTGGTGCTCGACTCCGGAAGCCGATGTCAATAGGATCGGGCTGCCCATCCGCTTCTCCAATTTCCGATCGCGCTAGCTTGCACTGTCCATCGTGGCTCGCCTGGTTATCGGTTCCCGGAGACGCCATTCCTTCGGCTGAAGGAACGGTTCTCGTGCTGGCTGTCTGCGCGGGCTTTGGCTGAATCGGAAATTTCTCTAAGCACGTGTTTGTCACTCATCGCAGCGTCCCAAGAAACATGATGACCCCGATTACAACTCGCTTGATTGCAACCTCAAACCATTTTGTTACCATAAACGCGATCACGACGGCCGCGAGCGTGCCCAGACCTATCGCGATAACGATGCGCCTCATAGAATTGTGTTGAGCCAACGCACCACAGTGCAGTGTGGTTCCTGACTTCATGAGTTGCAAATGGTTTTGGCAGTCACGGTAACTTCAACATGAGCACCTTTTTTGAGCTTTACGTCATCGCCGTGTTCATCAGTCAAATTATTTTCGATTCGGAGACTTCGATATCGTTGATCGGTTCCGCCAACAGCAATCCGCGCCTTTTCTGGTTGGCTCATGTAGAGACTGAATTATCTTGTTTACAATTCCGGGCATCGTCGTGCTTGGCTGTTCTGGAATTCGTGAAGTATCCAGATTCAGTTCCGCTATTTTAGCGGACCTAGCCATGCGCGGCTTTGCCATTTCCTTCGTGACGCTGGCACGCGTCGCGTCATCGGGTTGTGTCTTTCTTTTCTTATGCGGCATGCTCACATCATGACATCGAGATGGTAGACATACCGTTCCCTTTTGCACAGTTGCGAGATATACAGCCAGCTTTGTCGGTGATTGAGTGTCCGGCAGCGAAAAACGGCTTCGCAAGCTTAGCGAGGAGTACTCCCCCGCGAGATGGGAGACTTGCTAGGGCGGGAATTCGGGCTTGACCATTGGAACCGAGGTCCCGCTGACAATTATTAGGGCTGTGATCCGCGACATATAATTGTCCATGCCTCCGCAGAATGCTAGGCTCAATCAGAGTCAATTCCGGGGTTGGGCTTGCTCTGAGTGCGCATGGAAGTTCAATCCGTCAGGTCCTCTTGTTGGCAGTACACTTCAAGAAATGAAGTAGCGGTGTGAGGCGGAACGCGACAAGGAGTTTAAGTCGCACGTTTGTGCCGCACATCCGAGAGCGAAAAAACCCGATCCGCCAAGATAAGCATTCTGACGACATACAACACTTTCCGATTCGCGATTGCAGGTTAGCTATTCAAAACCGATTTTGAAAGTGTGCAAAACCGAACAGATGCGGAAAATCGCTCGCGTTATAATTATTGAGTAAAGCCCGGGAACCGATTCCGTGATCGCGTTCAGGATTAAGCTGAGCGGACCCCCTTCGATAGATTGACCACGGTCGGTCCCCGGCACCTCCTATTCAGGCGTGAGTGTGGAGACACTTCAACAGGACTGATCCGCTTGTCGGCAAGTCAATCGAAGAAATGAAGCAGCGATATGCAATGGAGCGTGACAAGGAGTTTGTCTCGCACGTTCGTGCTGCGCATCCGCGACAGAAATAATTCGATTTTTAAAAGTGTGCAAAAGTGAACAGTCGCCCAGAACACCATGCCCTAATATCGCCCTTCAAATAGTGAGGAGCGAAGTGAGAAGCCCATGGGCGAGCTACGCTATCCCGAGTGGCAAAAGACCTACCACGATGCGTTATTGGAGTTAAACCCGCAGAAGCTCGTTCAGCGGGTGAATGAAGCGGAAAGAGCGATCTTATCCCGCTTACAGGAGATACGAATTGGTTCGGATAATCGCATGGAAGCACAAGCAATAGAAGATGCCCTCAATGGTTTGCGTGTTCTCAAAAACGAGACAGTGAAGTTCAAACGGTCTCAAAATGCTGGCGCACACTACGATGCAATCGGAGCTGAGAGCGATTAGGATCGAAAGTCTTGTATAGCTTGGTCTGGCGCTCCGTGGCCCCCCACAAGTGTTTCTTCTTGTTTCGTCGTCTTGAGAATGTGTCCACAAGTGAACAGCAATCCGAAATCAAAATGCCTAATATTATCCCTCGAACACGAAGCGCAGCCCACGGCTGCAAGCGGTGGATGGAGTAGTTATGAATGACCTAAATTACACGGAACAGCAAACGCACTCCCCGGAAATTTTGAACGAGTTAAATCCACAGGAATTGCTTCAGCGAATTCATGCGGCGGAAACAGCAATCTTTTCGCGGTTACAGGGAATGCGAATCACTTCAATCGATCTCGTGGAGGGACAGGCGATCCAAGACGCCTTGGACTGTTTGGTGCGTCTCACGAAAGAAACACTGGAATTCGCTGATTCGCTGGTTGAAGTGACTCGCATCGCCGGCAGGTCTTGGGCCTAGGTCAAACGGACAACGTACGCACCTCGAATTCGACGAGCCGTTGCTTTCCCAAGTTTCTTCAATGTTCTTATCTTCACCAAATTTCTCGATATTGTCTATTCAGATCGGCACGGACTTCATCCAAATCCGCCTGTTTACTGGCAACCTGAGCGGTCAGTCCGTTGTCTTGTAATTGCGTAATCTCTGCCTCAAGTAACCTTTCTTTTTTCTTCAGCAATTCGATTTGAGAGTCATCCATAACGGTCCTATGAGGAGTGGGGCAATGTCACTAGGCGTGAGAGCGGGCGACCCTGGATGCGGTCGCCCTGCATGCGTAGGCTCAACAAATTCCGAAAGATCTACTGTGAAGAACTGGCCTTCTGATGTTTCACCTGCACCGTCAGCCTCGCGATCACGCTACCCGATATTGACTTGGAAGGTCAGAGAAGGATTTCCGTACGCCACTGCATACCAGAGCCCATCCGCTCCCATAATGAAGTACACGTTCTGTTGGTAAAACCACGCCGGATATGCTCCTGCATAGAACCAGTAGCCACCGTAAGGGTACTCCCGGCGTCCGTGGTAGTAGCGCCCACCGTTTTCCTCAAAGCGGGAGTAATGGCTAGGACCAAAACGACTTTCGTTGTATTCGTGTCCGTACCGATCTTTCTGACCATTTCGCGCGTACTCGCGTTGTGAATGTCGCGCGTCGCCACTGGCTTGCTGCTGCTGTTGGTGGTGCTGATTATTCTCTTCGTTCTGTTGAGTCTTAACCTGTTGCTGATGTTGATTCTCGCGCTGTTGTTGGCCTTTAGCTTGTTGCTGTGTATGTCTCTGCTGGTTTTGTTCTTGGCTCTTGGCTTGTTGCTGTGAATGCTTCTGCTGGCTCTGCTCTTGGCTCTTGGCTTGTTGCTGCGAACGCTTCTGCTGATTCTGTTCTTGGCTCCTCGCCTGTTGCTCTTGCTGTGGCTTAGCTTGTTGTTGATGATTCTGCGGTCTTGCCTGCTCCTGCTTTGCAGACTTTGCTTGCTGTTCCTGTCTCTGAGGCTTGGCTTGTTGCTGCTTTGCAGCAGGCTTAGCCTGTTCCTCGTGCTGTGCCGGCTTAGCGCTCTCTTGATGGTGCTCTTCCTGCGCGAACGCAGGAACAGTCGCTCCGAGAAGCAAAAACAGGGCCGTTGTGCTGATAACTCCGAGTACTTTCATGGTGCCTCCATTACCGCGAATTCGTGCGTGACGTTCGTCGCCGTGCGTCTGCGCTACCAGAATGAGCGTGCAGTCTTTCCGTTGGGCGTCTTCGATTGAAGAACCAAGTAAGGTCCCAACGACTACTGTGGCCGCCACAGCAACGACAATCGTGATTTGTGTCGCGCTTGCATCTGTTAGGTTCATGCTCGACTTTTCAATTGCAGTCAGCCCGTTTAGTCGAATCCAGAAATCAGTGCGATATCAGCTGAGATGAAAGTCTTTGCTGGGGCCGATTTCATCGCATACGTCCGGACTTTCTTCGCGCCTACGTATATGCCTTTTGCGATAACCAAACAGACGAAAAAGCAAATCATCAGAGAAACAAAAAGCGCGACGTACGCAAGAATAAAGACCACAAGGCGGCGATCACCGGGAGTACGGCATTTAACGGAGCAAGAGCCATTGGCGACTCCTTGGCATGGCTGCCTTCTCAGAGGAATTCTGCACAGACGTCAGAGTAGCGGGAGGAACGATGGAAATCTGTACCGTTGTGAACACATTACATTCTTATTTCGTCTCCATCTTCCTCCCGAACGATGAGCGAGATAAGTAAAGATCTCGCCGGTTCTCCGGTACCGGCGCACTCCGGCAGCGCATCGGTTCCCTACTGAAGCAGCTGCAATGACTCGGTCGGGTTTCCCGACTCGCGCCTGTACTGCGCTGTTTTGCGCTCAGGTGCACAACCATACGGGCGCCGCCATATCGGCGCCGTTTTCAGCGGACATCGTTTGCAGACTATTGACCTGGAGACACAGGAACTCCCGACCACGCCACCAGTTTCTGACGCAACTCGTTCCTCCGTTATCGGAGCTTCTAGAGGGGTGCTCTCCTGCGGGGCATGGTGCGTCCTTTGCCTGCCTTTGTCCGTATCACGGTCCCGGTCCCGGTCTCGATCTCTGTCGCGGTCTCGATGCCGGTCTCTTTCATGCCCTGCCGCGCCTTGTTCTACCGCTGGTCCTGGTGCCGCTGGATTCGCCGAGCACCCACAACCAGTAGAACTAGCAGGAATGCATCCAACAAGCGATCTCTGCATTTTGAGTCTCTTTTGTGATGTCCCTCGGGCCGGACACTGGCTCCACCGACAATCACACATCAAGAGGATCTCACCGACACCGCATCGGTGGGCGCTGTTCCATTTCGCACAGCGGCCAGAGAATGTCGGACGGTAGTGAAAAAGTTTTGGTGGTGCGAATCCTTTACCACCGTTATCTGAGCGTCGGCGCCACGGTCAGCGGGAGGAGAAGCCTGCGAACGTTGGGGTTTAGCGAAAGATGATGCCGGGCTAAGTTACCAAATACTGTGCAATATTGAACAGTTCTGGAATCTTGCCTCAGGCTATTCTGTTGTATGGCTTCTTCATTGGTTCGAAGTGTCTCCGTTAAGGTCCCTCGCTCTCCGAAAAGAGCGCGGTCGAAAAACCCCGATTTCGATGTGAAATTATTTCTCGACTCAACTGGCCTAGGAAGAAAGGTTGGCAAGTTTCGGGCAAAAGAAACCGTCTTCGCGCAGGGCGATCCTGCAAGAAATGTAATGTACATTCAAGAAGGCGGCGTCAAGCTTACCGTGGTCAACACAAGCGGTAGAGAAGCCGTTATAGCGATTTTGGGACCGGGCGATTTCTTTGGCGAGGGTTGCCTTGCAGGTCAGGCTGTCACGATGGCAACTGCGACTACAATTGCGCCAACCATCGTGCTCGTCATTGATAAGAATGAGATGATTCGAGTACTCCACGGGGAAC
>Ga0210394_10003908_pt1 | contig 17924 bp, 18 predicted proteins | sample IncBWC12MmetaG_FD_160121 | JGI IMG/M metagenome (GOLD analysis project Ga0210394, IMG submission 160121) | Forest soil microbial communities from Barre Woods Harvard Forest LTER site, Petersham, Massachusetts, United States - Inc-BW-C-12-M | ecosystem: Environmental > Terrestrial > Soil >... | reverse complement strand
GTTCTGGTTGTCCTCGGCGGTCGAGAACACCTGGCTTTTCTTGGTCGGGATCGTGGTGTTGCGGTCGATGATGCGGGTGAAAACCCCACCCAGCGTCTCGATGCCGAGCGACAGCGGCGTCACGTCGAGCAGCAGCACGTCCTTGACATCGCCCTGCAGCACGCCGGCCTGGATCGCCGCACCGATCGCCACGACTTCGTCCGGGTTGACGCCCTTGTGCGGCTCCTTGCCGAACAGCTGCTTCACGACTTCCTGCACCTTCGGCATGCGGGTCATGCCGCCGACCAGCACCACTTCGCCGATCTCGCCGGCGGTGAGGCCGGCATCCTTCAGCGCCTTGCGGCACGGCTCGATGGTTTTCTGCACGAGATCGTCGACCAGCGCCTCGAACTTGGCGCGCGTCAGTTTCATGGTCAGATGCTTCGGACCGGTCTGGTCCGCGGTGATGAACGGCAGGTTGATTTCGGTTTGCGTGGTCGACGACAATTCGATCTTGGCCTTTTCAGCGGCCTCCTTCAGGCGCTGCAGGGCAAGCTTGTCGTTGCGCAGGTTGATGCCCTGCTCCTTCTGGAATTCGTCGGCGAGATAGCCGACCAGCCGCATGTCGAAGTCTTCGCCGCCGAGGAAGGTGTCGCCGTTGGTCGACTTCACCTCGAACACGCCGTCGCCGATTTCGAGAATGGAAATATCAAAGGTGCCGCCGCCGAGGTCGTACACCGCGATCGTGCCGGACTTGGTCTTGTCGAGACCGTAGGCGAGCGCAGCCGCGGTCGGCTCGTTGATGATGCGCAGCACTTCAAGACCGGCGATCTTGCCGGCATCCTTGGTGGCCTGGCGCTGGGCGTCGTTGAAATAGGCGGGAACCGTGATGACGGCCTGCTCGACCTTCTGGCCGAGATGGGCTTCCGCGGTCTCCTTCATCTTCTGCAGGATGAAGGCGGAAATCTGTGAGGGAGAGTAGGTCTTGCTGTCGGCTTCGACCCAGGCATCGCCGTTGGAAGCCTTGACGATCTTGTAGGGGACGAGCTTCTTGTCTTTTTCCACCATCGGATCGTCGTAACGGCGGCCGACAAGGCGCTTCACCGCAAAAAAGGTCCGCTCGGGATTGGTCACCGCCTGGCGCTTGGCCGGCTGGCCGACAAGGCGTTCGCCGTCGTCGCTAAAGGCGACGATGGACGGGGTCGTCCGCATGCCCTCCGCGTTTTCGATGACTTTCGCGTTCTTGCCATCCATTACGGCGACGCACGAATTCGTGGTGCCGAGATCGATCCCAATGACCTTTCCCATGGTCCTCATATCCTTCTTTTTGCGGCAGGTCGGCTGAGGCCCTGACGGCGCCCTGACCCGGACCCCCAACGATCAAATACTCGCGATATTGCGACGGTGAGCCTCATATAGGAGGGGGGGCATGGCCTGCAAGGAGGTCGACGCAACCTTGGGCCATGAAAAGCCTTAGGCTTGAAAGATAATATCGGTCGGCGCACGGCCCGCGAACCCCCCGCTGTCGCTACGGCGGCGAATGTCAAATCCACCCCACTGGCGTTAACGGATGGTCAAGCCGGCTCGCCGGACCCTGTTGCCGGCAGCGCAAACCCGTTAAAAGCAACCGAACCGAGGAGGCCGGGTGCGTCGAGGGGGCCGCACCGGCCGACCTTCGAGCGGCCTCAATGCAGATCGAGTGGATCGCCGATGAAACATTTTAGCCTGCTTTCCGCCCTCACCCCTTTCGCCTTAACCCCTCTCGCCTTGGCCCTCTTCGTCATGGCCCCCCTTGTCGTGACGGTGGACCCTGCCTGGGCCGGCGATCCGGTTTTCCCGCCGGGGGTGCGGATCGGGATGACGCCCCTGGTGGGCCTTGTCCCCGCCAAGGCCTTCACAGGCTTCGAGTCCGAGGACCAGAGCGTCAAGGTGCTGATCGCGGAGCTTCCGGCCACCGCCTATGGCGAGGTCATGAATGCGTTCAAGACCAATACGGCGGTTGCCAATGGCGCCAAGCCGGAGAGCCTCGAGACCGGCGTCGGAACAGCCTATTACACAGCCGAAACCTCCAAGAACCCCGCCGGCGTCTTTCGCCACTACTCGATGATCCTTTCGGGCAGCACCTTCTCCGGCTATGTCGACGTCCTGATCCCCGAAAATGCCACCAAGATTTATAGCGACGATGCGGTTCGGCAAATGTTTGCGTCTGCCGTGATTCGCAAGGAAGTTCCGATCCCCGAGCAACTCGCGCTTATGCCGTTCAAGGTCGGCGAGCTCGGCGACTTCAAGAGCGTTCGTGCCCTGGGCGCGAGCGGCGCGCTGCTTCTCGCCGACGGCGATGAGGCGACCGGCTTCGAAGCCGCGCCCTTCATGGTGATTGGCCTCGTGGCGGCGACTGCTATGCAACCCGAGGACCGCGCCCGTATAGCCGAACAGGCAGCCCGCTCAATTCCTGGAATGCACTCGGGGCGGATTACGATGTCCGAGCCGGTCCGTATCGAGGGCGCGGCCGGATATGAGACGCGGATCGACGCCACCAGCGGCCGGGGCGATACGCCGGTCACGCTGGTGCAGTGGCTGCGCTTCGGCGGTGGGGGTGCCTTGCGGATCATCGGCAGCGCCCCGCGCGACCAATGGGAAAAGGCCTTTCCACGTTTCCGCGCCGTGCGCGACGGAATCGAGCCGCGCTAAACCGGCTCACGAGAAAAAAGGAAGTGCGCCATGCGAAACCGTAGACAGACACTATTCACCGCGTTAGGCAGCCTCGCCATGACCGCGGTCGCATCGCGGCCGCTTTGGGCGGCGGGCTCGATCAAGATCGACGATGCTTCGGCACTGCTGGTCATCGACGTTCAAAACTGTTTCCTGCCGGGCGGCAGCCTCGCGGTAAAGGATGGCGATCAGGTCGTGCCCGTGATCAACCGGCTCGCCAAGGGTTTTGCCAATGTCGTGATGACGCAGGACTGGCACACCGCCGGCCACATCTCCTTCGCATCGTCTCATGCCGGCAAGAAACCGTTCGAAACCGTTGATCTTGCCTACGGCAAGCAGGTGTTGTGGCCCGACCACTGCGTGCAGGGCACCGACGGCGCGTCGCTCTCGAAAGACCTGTCGATCCCGCAGACCGAGCTCATCATTCGCAAAGGATACCACAAGGACGTCGATAGCTACTCGGCCTTCACCGAGGCCGACGGCAAGACGACGACAGGACTTGCCGCCTGGCTCAAGGCGCGCAAGCTGCAGCGCCTCTTCATCGCCGGGCTTGCCACCGATTTCTGCGTCGCGTGGACGGCGATGGATGCGCGCAAGGCCGGCTTCGAGGCGTATGTGATCGAGGATGCCTGCCGCGGCATCGACACCCAGGGCTCGCTGGCAAAAGCCTGGGCGGATATGACCAAGGCCGGCGTGAAGCGAATCCAGTCAGGCGATATCGCGGTGTAGCCCGATCGTCATGCCCGCGCTTGTCGCGGGCATCCACGTCTTCCTTCTTCACGTTCAAGGCGTGGATGGCCGGGTCATAGGCAAGCGGAAGCGACGCCGTTCTTCGAACGGCTATGCCCGGCCATGACGGCACCGATATCGAAAGCGCTTCAGTTCTGCTCCGGCGCGGGAGCCCTCGCGCCACCTTTGGCAATGCCAACCAGTGCGGGCCGCAATACGCGTTCCCCGATCGTGTAGCCGGCCTGAACGACCTGAACCACCGTGCCGGGAGGCACGGACGGATCGGGAACCTCGTACATCGCCTGTTGGAAATTCGGGTCGAACTTCTCACCCGATGGATCGAATTTCCTGACGCCGTTTTTCTCCAGCGCGTTGAGCAGCGACCGCTCCGTCAGCTCGACGCCCTCGATCAACGCCTTCAACATCGGATCGGCGGACTCCCGGGTTTCAGCCGGCACCGCATCGAGCGCGCGCTGAAGGTTATCCGCAATGTCGAGCACGTCGCGCGCAAAGCCGGTGATGCCATAGGCACGCGCGTCAGTCACTTCCCTGGCGGTGCGCTTGCGCAGATTTTCCATCTCGGCAAGCGTCCGCAACGCCTTGTCGCGCGCCTCGGCAACTTCCTTGGCGAGCGCCTCCACTGATCCTTCCTCCGGATCATCCGGCATGACGTAGGGCTTGGAGACGACGGGCTCGGCGCCTGGCGCCGGATTGTCCTTCTGCCCGTTGGGATCGGTCATACGACTACCTTCTCGAAATCGTCTTTAAGGGATGCTTTGGGGTCGGTTGGCTTGCCCGGATATCGTGCTTTAGGCGGGGAAAATCAAGCGCCGAACCCCCGATCAGCCACCCAGCATGCGGCTGACAATCCGCGCCGCATAATCGACGGTCGGAATGACCCGCGCATAATTGAGCCGGGTCGGTCCGATCACCCCCAGCACCCCGACAATCTTGCCCGCGGCATCCCGGTAAGGTGCGATGATCGTGGAGGAGCCGGACAGCGAAAACAGCTTGTTTTCCGACCCAATGAAAATCCGCACCCCCTCGGCGCGCTCGGCCCGACCCAACAGGTCGATCACGCCGCGCTTGGTTTCGAGATCGTCGAACAATAAGCGCACGCGTTCGAGGTCTTCGAGCGCATGGAGATCTTCCAAGAGATTGGCATGGCCGCGCACGATCAGCTGCCGCTCGTCGCTTTCGCCGCCGGACCAGCTTGCGATGCCCGCCGTGATGACCTTTTGCGTCAACTGATCGAGTTCCGCACGGCCTTCCGTCAGAGCGGTTTCAAGCTCAAGACGCGCTTCGGCCAGCGTTCGGCCCCTGATCCGCGCATTCAGGAAGTTGCTCGCTTCCGTCAAGGCGGAGGAAGGAACGCCCAGCGGCAGCGTCAGCACGCGGTTTTCGACCTGACCGTCCTCGCCGACCAGCACGACCAGCGCCCGTTCCGGTTCTAGCCGCACGAACTCGATATGTTTCAGGCGCGAATTGGATTTGCCGGTTAGGACCACGGCGGCTGCGCGGGTGAGACCGGACAGGCGCGTCAGCGCCTCGCCGAGCGCCGCCTCGACCGACTGCGCCTTGCCGACGGAAACAAGCTGGGTCTGGATCGACTGGCGTTCCGCCTCGGTGAGGTCGCCGACCTGCATCAAGGCATCGACGAAGAAGCGCAGGCCGAGTTCGGTCGGCAACCTTCCTGCCGAGGTATGCGGCGCATAGATCAGCCCGAGCGCCTCGAGATCGGCCATGACATTGCGAACCGAGGCCGGCGACAGCGGCACTGCGATCAGGCGCGAAATATTCCGCGAGCCGGCCGGCTCGCCGGTCGCCAGATAACTCTCGACGATCTGGCGGAAGATATCGCGCGAACGTTCGTTGAGCTGGGCAAGCCCGCTATGCGATGCGATCAGGCCGATCGGTTCGTGGTGAGCCAAAATCAAACTCCTGGTGGTCTGATTCTGTCCCTCCGGCGCGCTGGTGACAAGCGCGCAATGATGGCCAAAGACAGGCCAAAGCCCTTGCCGCTGCCCGATCCCCCTCCTACAAGCACGCCAAGCAAGGTCATTCGTTAAAATTGGAGATTTTTCATGCGTCCAAGCCGCCGTGCGCCGGATGAATTGCGCGCCGTGTCGCTGGAACGCGGCGTGGTCAAGTATGCCGAAGGGTCCTGCCTCGTTAAATTCGGCGACACCCATGTTCTCGTGACGGCGACGCTGGAAGAGCGGTTGCCGCCATGGCTCAAGGGTCAGGGCCGCGGCTGGGTGACAGCCGAATACGGCATGCTGCCGCGGGCGACGCTGGAGCGCACCCGGCGGGAGGCTTCCGCCGGCAAGCAAAGCGGCCGCACTGTCGAAATCCAGCGCCTGATCGGCCGCAGCTTACGCGCCACCCTCGACCTCGAAGCGCTGGGCGAACGCCAGATCACCGTCGATTGCGACGTGCTGCAGGCCGATGGCGGCACGCGAACGGCCGCGATCACCGGCGCCTGGGTCGCACTTGCCGACTGCGTCAATTGGATGAAATCGCGCAACATGATCAAGACCGACGTGCTGCGTGACCATGTCGCCGCGATCTCATGCGGCATCTATAACGGCACGCCGGTGCTTGACCTCGATTATGCCGAGGATTCGGCCGCCGATACCGACGCCAATTTCGTCATGACCGGCGATGGACGCATCATCGAGGTGCAGGGCACGGCGGAGAAGACGCCGTTCTCGCAAGGTGAATTCCTGGCGCTGATGGCGCTGGCGCAAAAGGGCGTGACCAAGCTCGTGGACTTGCAGAAGATGGCCGTCGGATGAGCTACAAAACGTTGTCATGCCCGGCCTTGTGCCGGGCATCCACGCCTTTCTTTCTAACAAGACGTGGATGGCCGGGACGAGCCCGGCCATGACGGAATATAAATACTCATGACTCAGCATCGTCGCATCAGTGGCCAGCTCGTGATCGCGACCCACAATCCCGGCAAGCTCGCCGAGATGCGCGAATTGCTGTCGCCTTACGGCGTCACCGCGATATCGGCCAGCGAACTCGGCCTCGCCGAACCCGAGGAGACCGGCGAAAGTTTTACGGCAAATGCGAAGATCAAGGCGGTTGCCGCCGCCACCGCCGCGCAGCTTGCGGCTTTCGCCGATGATTCCGGCCTCGCCGTCGAGGCGCTGGATGGCGCGCCGGGAATCTATTCGGCGCGCTGGGCCGGACCGAACAAGGATTTCAATGTCGCGATGAGCCGGGTCGAACGACTGCTGCAAGAGCGCGGCGCGACCGAGCCTGCCGGGCGGAGAGCGCATTTCGTCTCCGCGCTGTGCGTTGCCTGGCCCGACGGCCATCTCGAGGAAGTGGAGGCGCGTGTCGACGGCACGCTGGTATGGCCGCCGCGCGGCACTGCCGGCTTCGGCTACGACCCGATGTTCCTTCCCGACGGCCATGACCGCACCTTCGGCGAGATGACCGGAATCGAAAAGCACGGCCTGCCGCCGCTCGGCATGGGGCTGTCGCATCGCGCCCGCGCCTTCGTCAAACTGGCGGAGCGCTGCCTTGGTTAGCGCGCGCGAGAAGGAGGCCTTCGGCGTTTACGTGCACTGGCCGTTTTGCCTGTCGAAATGCCCGTATTGCGATTTCAACAGCCACGTCCGTCATGCCGCGATCGACGAGGATCGCTTCGCCCGCGCCTTTGCCCGCGAGATCGAAACCACGGCACGGCGCATCGGGGCCCGCGAGGTCACGTCGATTTTTCTCGGCGGCGGCACGCCCTCGCTGATGCAGCCGCAGACCGTCGGCACGATCCTGGAGACAATCGCCAAGCACTGGCGCGTTGATTCCGATGTCGAAGTGACGCTCGAAGCCAACCCCACGAGCGTCGAGGCCACGCGCTTCGCCGGTTATCGTGCAGCTGGCGTCAACCGCGTCTCGCTCGGCGTACAAGCGCTGGACGATGCGTCATTGAAGGCGCTCGGCCGTCTGCATAGCGCGCGAGAGGCGCTCGATGCGGTCGCGATCGCACGCGGCTGCTTCGAGCGCTATTCCTTCGATCTGATCTATGCGCGCCAGGATCAGACGGTGCAGATGTGGCGGGATGAGCTGAAGCTTGCGATTTCGGAAGCGGCCGAACATCTGTCGCTCTATCAACTGACGATCGAGGAAGGCACGCCGTTTTTCGGCCTGCACGCGGCGGGCAAGATCAAGACGCCGGACGAAGCGCTTGCGCGTGCGCTCTACGACGTGACGCAGGAAGTCTGCGATCGTCACGGTCTGGGCGCCTATGAAATCTCCAATCACGCGCGGCCCGGCGCCGAGTGCCGGCACAATCTCGTCTACTGGCGCGGCCAGGAATATGCCGGGATCGGCCCCGGCGCGCATGGGCGCCTCGATATCGGAGGCACGCGCTATGCGACCTCGACCGAAAAGCGCCCCGAGGCGTGGCTGATGCGCGTCGAAGCCAACGGCCATGGCCTTCTCGTCGATGATCGCCTCAACAGCGAGGAGCGTGCCGACGAATTTCTCCTGATGGGGCTGCGGCTTGCGGAAGGAATCGACCCCCGCCGCTATACGGCCTTGTCAGGCCGGCCGCTCGATCCCCGTCGCATCGCTGTCTTGCGCGAGGAAGGCGCCATTTCGGTCGACGAAGCGGGGCGTCTGCGCGTGACGCAAGCCGGTTTTCCGGTGCTCGACGCGGTGGTTGCGGATTTGGCCGCGTAGTCCATAGCCGTCGTCCCGGCCAAGCGAGCCAACGGGTCGCGCGAATGCGCGCCCGATGACAGGCTCCGCGAGCGCGACCGGCTACCCATAACCACAGGCGGATATTTTTACCGTCATTGCGAGCGAAGCGAAGCAATCCAGGACCCGGCGTTCGATTCTGGATTGCTTCGTCGCTGTCGCTCCTCGCAATGACGGCAATAAGGAATACGTGCTTATGGGTTCCCGCTTACGCGGGACGACCGATAAGGATTACGCCCCAAAGCTCTTGGGCGAAGCTGCGATCGGCGTGGAGCCACCCGAAGTGACCCGCATCACGGCAAGACCGCGCTCGTTGGTGCCATCGGGGCGGAAACGAAACAGGCCGTCAATGCCGGCAAAGCCGGACGAATTGAGCAGCACTTCCGAAGTAAAGCGCTGACCGCCTTGCGTTCGCGACAACGCCGCGGTCAACGCCACCGCATCATAGGCAAGCGTTGCGGTTCGCACCGGGTCGCTGCCGTATTTGGCGCGGTAGCGGGTGGAGAAGCCGCGAAAACCCACCGGATCGGGCGCGGCGAACACGCCGCCCTGCAACGTCGCGCTGCCGAACACGCGCGGATTGTCCCACAGGCCCGTGCCGAGCAATTGCACGTTTTTCAGATTGACGCCGGCTGCCGACAGCGCATCCGCCGTCGCCACCACGGCGTCGCCATCGTCGGCCAGAAGCAGCGTATCGACGGTACCCAGCGCCGCCGCAACGGTGCGCACCGCCGCGGTGCGGTCGGCGCCGTATTTCTCGAAGGCGACGACGCGGCCGCCGCGTCTTGGCACCGCCTGTTTGAAAGCGGCCTCGACCACATTGCCGTAGGCGTTCTCGGGCAGCAACGCCGCGAACGCGCGTTTGCCGGTAGCGGCGGCGTAATCGACGATGCGGTTGACGTCCGACTCCGGCAGGAAACTCAAAAGATAAACCCCGCGGCTCGCCACGCTCGAGTCGGTCGAGAACGCGATCACGGAAATATTGCGCCCGCGCGCCACCTGCGCAACCGCCGGCACCGATGCGGCAAACAGCGGACCCAGAATGATCTCCGCGCCCTCGGCGAGCGCCTGCTGGGCTGCTTGCTGCGCGCCTTGCGGTGAGCCGGCGTCGTCCTTGATCAGAAGCTGAAGGTTAGGATTGAGGAATTCCGACAACGCCATTTCGGAGGCGTTTCTCATCGACGCCGCCGCGACGCCGGCATTGCCTCCTGCCGACAGCGGCAGGATCAGCGCGACCTTGACCTGCCCGTTGCCGACCGAAACCGATTGCTGCGGCGCCCCGGTGGGCCCCGACGGCTGAGACGATGCGAACGGATTGGGTACGGAAAACTGGCTGATGCTCTGCTGGACGCTGGCGCAGGCGCCGAGCAGCGGCGCACCCAGAATAAGCCCGAGCGCCGTGCGCCGGCTCGCTTGCGACGGCGAAATGCTGGACCTGTCGGCACCCGGCTTTTCGGCTCCGGACCCTTCCGGTCGAAACTTGGGATCAAACGGACCCGCCATTGCATCTCTTTTCTTGTCCGGCCCTTTTAAGGCCAGGACTTCGCCCCGCCTAAGCCATCAGGAAGGGTGGATTCAGGCATATTGTCGGCGAATAGTTAACCAAAACAAAAGGATTTTGGCGTTCCGGCCGGCTGCAAGTTCGCCCCTTCGCTGCGCGAAAAAGACGCCCGCCTGTCCTGACCCTGGCGCGAACCCCTCGCCGTGGTTCGCACTCTTCCTCACCGTGTTCTAGAATAGCATTATGCGCGCAAAAGCCGTTTCCACCAACACGCCTGAAGTCGCAGAGCCACCCGGAAGGCGGAGCTACGTCTTGAACGGGCAGACGCTGACCGTGGCAAAACCCGATTCCGGGCTGTATCTCGTGGCAACGCCGATCGGCAATCTCGGCGACATTACGCTGCGCGCGCTGGAGACGCTCGCCGGCGTCGACATCATCGCCTGCGAGGATACCAGGATCACCCGCCGCCTGACCGAGCGCTACGGCATTTCGGCCCAGCTCAAACCCTATCATGAACACAACGCCGCGATAGCGCGGCCGAAGATTCTGGAACATCTGGCGAAGGGCGCCTCGATCGCACTCGTCTCCGACGCCGGCACGCCGTTGATCTCCGATCCCGGCTTCAAGCTGGTACGCGAGGTCTGCGCGGCCGGATTTCGCGTGGTCGCACTCCCCGGCCCCTCGTCGGTGCTGGCGGCGCTGTCGGTGGCGGCATTGCCGACCGACCGGTTTTTCTTCGAGGGCTTTCTGCCGCCAAAACAAACTGCGCGCCGCGCCCGCCTTGCCGAGCTGTCGCGCCTTGATGCCACGCTCGTGCTGTTCGAATCTGGCAGCCGCGTGCAGGAAACGCTCGCCGACCTCGCCGCGATCATGGGCGCGCGCGATGCCGCGATCTGCCGCGAGATGACCAAGATGCACGAGGAAATCAGTCGCAGCACCCTCTCCGAACTGGCGCAATCGGCCGCCACGCTCGAGACGCGCGGCGAGTTCGTGCTGGTGATCGGACCCAGGGCCGAAGGCACTCAGGCGATGAGCGCGGATGAAGTGGATGACCTCTTGCGCGACCTGTTGTCGCGCGACAGCGTCAAGGATGCCGTCGCGCATGCGGTGGAAGTTTCCGGGCGGCCGCGCCGCGAAATCTATGCCCGCGCGCTTGAACTGGCCAAAAAAGCAGGCGCGCATGGCCAGAGTTGACCCCAACAAGCATGAAGCGGAAACAAAGCGGGCTTCCCCGGCGCGCATTGAAGCCTTCCGCACGGGCCTGTCAGCCGAGTCGCGCGCGGCGGCCGTTCTGATCGCCAAGGGCTACCGCATCCTCGCCAGGCGATTTCGCACCCCGCACGGCGAAATCGATATCGTGGCGCGCCGGCGCAATCTTTTGGCCTTTGTCGAGGTCAAGGCGCGCGCGAGCCTCGACGAGGCGGCCTATGCGGTGACGCCGCGCCAGCAGGCGCGCATCATCGCGGCCGCGCAAGCCTGGCTGATGGCGCATCCCGAACATGCCGGATATGATCTGCGCTTCGACGCCATGCTGATTGCGCCGCGCCGCCTTCCCCGCCATGTACTATCGGCGTTCGATGCGAGCCCCTAAATAAGACGACAACTGCCCGATCGAGCTTAACGGACCCCGCTTATGAAACTGAACGTCGCCGTCCAGATGGACCCGATCGCACGCATCAATATCCGCGGCGATTCCACCTTCGCGCTGCTCTTGGAAGCGCAAAAGCGCGGACACGGGCTGTCGTATTACACGCCCGACATGCTTTCCCTGAAAGGTGAGGAGCTGGTGGCGCCGGTTCAGGCGCTTGCCGTGCGCGACGAAGCCGGCAACCACTTCACCCTCGGCGAACCAAAGCGCGAATCGCTCGCCGCCTTTGACGTCATCCTGCTGCGGCAGGACCCGCCTTTCGATCTTGCCTATATTACCTCGACGCATCTCTTGGAGCGGCTGCATCCGAAGACGCTGGTGGTGAACGATCCCAAGAGCGTGCGCAACGCGCCGGAAAAGCTGTTCGTGATGGATTTTCCGCATCTGATGCCGCCGACATTGATCTCGCGCGACCTCGATGAGATCAACGCGTTTCGCGACCAATCCGGCGCGGTGGTGATGAAGCCCTTACACGGCCATGGCGGGGCTGCGGTGTTTCGCATCATGCCGCAGGACATGAATTTCGGCTCGCTGTTCGACATGTTCTCCGTCACCTTCAAAGAGCCGTGGGTCGTTCAGCGCTTCCTGCCTGAGGTGAAGCACGGCGACAAGCGCATCATCCTGGTCGACGGCGAATTTGCCGGCGCCGTCAACCGCGTGCCGGCACCCGACGATCTGCGCTCCAACATGGTGCGCGGCGGTGCTGCGCAAGCCACCGACCTCACCGACCGCGAGCGCGAAATCTGTGCCGCGCTCGGGCCAAGTCTCCGCGAGCGCGGGCTTTTGTTCGTCGGCATCGACGTCATCGACGGCAATCTGACCGAGATCAACGTCACCTCGCCCACGGGAATTCGTGCCATCGCCCGGCTCGACGGGCCGGACGTGGCGGCAAAAATCTGGGACGCGATTGAGAAGAAGCGCAGCTAGGATCTCAATCGCTACCGATCAGGCTCGTTCGGCAACGGCCTGCCATCCAAGGACGGCATTTTCCGCACCCCGGCATTTTGCCGTCATGGAATTGCAGCCAACCGTAAAGATGCGGTTGGGATTGAACCGCCGATACATTAGCCTCGCCGCTGAGTTCCGCCGCCTTCCAAATGTCAAAAAGCGGTCGCAGCTTTTGGTTTAGCTATCGGCCTATCACCGCCATCCGACTAGCCATCAAGACAACAGTGGAGGAAGACGCATGACATCAAATGTTTCGCGAAGGTCCCTGCTTGCGCTCGGCGCAGGTCTTACCACCTCGGCCATGTTTGGCGATATCGCGCAGGCGAAAGCGCCGAAGCTCGGCACGCAATCGCCCTATTTCTATCGTTTCAAGGTCGGCGACGCCGAGGTGACGGTCGTCTCCGATGGCACGCTGGATTTGGGCGATCCGAAAGGCGCCTTCAGCGGCGTCCCCGAAGCCGAGATGCGCAAGATGCTGAGCGACAATTTCCTGTCGCCCACCGACGTGGTGCTCGAACAGAACTCGCCGATCGTCAACATCGGCGACAAGCTGGTGTTGTTCGACACGGGGCTCGGCACGGCAAAGGCCTTTGGCCCCACCACCGGCCGCCAGCAGAAGAGCATGACGGAAGCCGGCATCAAGCCGGAGGACATCGATGCCGTGGTGTTCTCGCACGGCCATATCGATCACATCGGCGGCGTGGTCGACGAGGCCAACAAGAACCTGTTCCCCAACGCGCAATTCTACATCGCCGAGAGCGATCTCGACTACTGGACCGATTACAAAAAGGCCGGCGACGCCATGAAGGCTTTCGTGGACCACGCCAGAAAGAACCTGTTGCCGGTGCGCGACCGCATCGTGTTCTACAAGGACGGCCAGGAATTCCTGCCCGGCATTCAGGCGCTGGCCGCACCCGGCCACACCGTCGGCCACACCATCTTCATGGTCACCTCGGGCGGCAAGTCGTTTGCCTACACCGCCGATCTCACCCACCATCCGATCCTGTTGATGGAAAAGCCGCGGATGGAATTTGCCTACGACACCGATCCGAAAGCGGCGGCGGGCAGCCGCGTGAAGATGCTGGACATGCTGGCGGCGAACAAGATCCCGATTTTGGCCTATCACTATCCCTGGCCGGGCATGGGCCATATCGCCAAGACCGGCGAAGGTTTTCACTATATCCCCGAGCCCATGACAATGACGCTTTAAAGAGATGCCAATATGGGGCAGCCTTCGGGCTGCCCCTTTTTTGTTGGGCATCTGTTTGTCGGGTAGCTGGAGGGAACGATCGTGAAGGCAAAAATATCAGCCGCGATCCTGTTTGCGGGCGGCATTCTCCTTGGCGCCGGCTCATCCGAGATCATCCGCGCCCAAATCCACACCGAAGTCCATGCCGAAGTGCCGGCGCATGTGACCAAACAAATTATCCAGACCGACCTGAACAATCTGCCGGGGCAGGAAGTGCTGGTGTTCGCCTCGACCTGGCAGCCCGGTTTCAGATTGCCGCTGCACATGCACCCCGAAGGGCACGAGATCACCTACGTCATCGAAGGCGAACAGACGTTCGAGGTCGAAGGCGTCGGCACCAAAATCGTGAAGGCGGGCGAGGCGATCTACACGGCGCCGAACACGCCGCATTTCGGCCGCAGCGCCACCGACGGGATATCGAAGACGCTTGTCTTGCGCATCAAGGCCAAGAACCAGCCGGTGACGGTCGAGGTGAAGCGGTAAAGCAGTCAGGCGCCCGTGGCGAGCCGCCGCGCCAATTCGGCGTCGAGTTCCGGCAGCAGTACGATGCCGTCCTGATCGCTGCCGGACGAATGCACCACGATCCAGGTGCAGGGTTTTCCGCTTTCGTTGCGCGGCGCGTGCGGAATGTTGGCGGCGCAAAAACACTGCTCGCCCTGGCGCACATCGACGCGCTTTTCGAGGTGATCGCCGTAATAGACCGCGCATTCGCCTTGAAGCATGTACGCAATTGTCTCGATATCCTTGTGGTAATGCGCTTTGGCGACAGCGCCCGGCGGCATCGGCATGACGTTCATGCAGATCCTTTCGGCACCGACCGTCTCCGCTGAAGCGCCCGCACTGTAGGTAATTCCCTGCTTGCCGAAATAGGTTTGGCCCGGCTTGATCAGCGCAAAACCGTCAGGTGGTGGTGTGGTCATCTCACTCTCCGATAAACCGGGAAGTTTCGTTTGCTCTTGATGTTGGCAACGAGGCTCGACTAAAAAATGAGACCCAATGAGGCATTGCCGGGATCATTATCATGACCACCGCCGTACTTCTGAGAATTTCTGCCGTCATTTCACTGCTGTTTACCATCGGTCACTCGCTGGGCGGGACGAAGAGATGGTCGCCGATGGGAGAAAACGACGTGCTCAAGGCCATGGAGACCGTTCGATTCGACACCATGGGTGTGAACCGGTCTTATCTCGATTTCTTCATGGGGTTTGGCTGGTCTCTCAGCGTCGCCATGCTGTTGCAGTCGGTGCTGCTGTGGCAACTCGCTTCTCTGGCGCGCTCGAACGCCGTGCAGGTGCGGCCAATGATAGCGGCGTTCGCGCTCGCTACTCTGGCGGGCGGCGCGATCGCGTGGATTTTCATTTTTCCTGTGCCCGCGTTCTTTTCAGCTGCTCTGCTGATCGTCCTGGTGGCCGCGTACATCAGAGCTAGGTAATACCCTGCTTGCCGAAATAGGTCTGGCCCGGCTTGATCAGCGCGAAGCCGTCAGATGGGGGGGTGTGGTCATGGTGCTGTTCCCCTTGGGCCCCAACGAGAGCCACTATCGTTGTATGAAACGGCTAAGCACGTAGAAGCTCGGTTCTCTGGACTGTGGAGTTTCGATAACCCTCAGCGTCAAAAGATCAGAACTCAGAACCATTATCCCTTCGGCTTCGCTCGGTACGTCGCCGGCAAGAGTTTGCCCCTCCGACCTTCGAGTAACTTTTCCGAAGAAGACGTGGCCTTCGAAACATCCCGTGTATCGAATGTGGTGTTTAATTTTTTCCGGTACTTGCGCCGGTGTAACTCCAAGCGGGTTCAGGTTCCCGCCAAGGGCACTGAGTAACCCTAACCCCACAAAGGCGTTCCTTTCACGTTCGAACGAACCAACAAAATCGACACTATTGCCTTTCGTAGAGGCGAGCAGATGGCAGTCCTTATCAACCCACTCCTCTCCATCAATTTGTTTTGCACCATCGTCGAAAGCGAGCGAACGACCAATCTCGCGATAGAAATCACTCTTACTCTTCGCTGCCACAAGAATTTCGTCTTGAGTTTGTTGCTCTAGCTCCCGGGTCTCAGCCAGTCTCAACATGAGGTCGTGCACGTTCTTGTGGGGATTCCGCCAAAGTAGTGAGGTAGTCCGTAAAGGTCCGAACTACCGCTTGATCTTCTGGCAAAAAGCTGTGGCCAACAAAGGCTCGTATCGCATTCATCAAATGATCTCCCCAACCTACTTCGGCCGCTCGTTATTGATGCTACCCAAAGCTGTGAGTCGTCGGAAGGAATCCCCGAGACGGCGAGCATAGCGGCGCTGTTCACCTAATGTTCTTGCCATTTTGACGGGGATTATGTACTTGCCACATACGAAAAGCCGCCACCCGGCCAGTTTTAGCGGCCTGCCTTTTGGCCGGAACCTTGGCCGAGGCGGCGCGTTCGTCCGTTCCTCAATCACTTGAATTTTGATAAGGTGTGGCTATCTCGCAACATCTGGTGTAATTGTTCGGTAACGCCGCCATGAGACATTGGAAAATGGAACCGATCAGGGCATCAAAGGCAGGCGACTCAGGGGGTTCTTCACATGGGTAGCTTTGTAGCGGCCGCCGCCGTAATCGGCGCGTCCAGCGCCGTGATGTATTTTGGCATGCAGTTGACGGATAGATTCGTCGATCGGACCCTCGGTCACCGGGACGGTGACATACCCGCAGACGTTGCGGTTGTCTCTCCAGACCATCCGTCAGGTGGTGTTTGGAGACGATCCCGGTCATAGTTGATCGGTGAGCTGGAATCCAAAAAGCTGGCTTAGGCAATTAGCCACCGACACAGCTTCCGATGTCTTTAAAGACGTCGGTAAGACCCTGTTCTATGTTGCCGCCGGTGTTGTCACGGCGTGGGTGGTTTCTGGTCTAAACCTTTGGCAAGACGAACCCCGGCCGATTTCGCTCGAACGAATCCCGGTTCTGCTTTGGCGATCATTCGTCAACATTTTTGCTGATCCGGGAGATTGGACGCAATTCATTTTGGATCGCCCAAAGCGCGCGATCCCCGCGATGCTGCTCGTGTTCTTGGTGTTCTTGCTAGCAGCGCTACTCTACAAATCGTACATAACGATTGCCAATCAGCGGCGGCTGGTTCGCGAATCGGCTGCAAATAAAGCACTTGTTGATAAGTTTGGAATTGGCGGACGTTGGCCCCATTGCCGCAGATCTGGCGAAGGTGGTGCCCCATGGGAAGAGTTGATCAAAGAGATTGAGCGACCGGGTAACGGGTCAATCGACATACTAGGCGCCAATGGCATTGACACCTTTGGTGACATAGCGTCACCGCTGTATGACATTCTAGGGCATTTCAAGAGTGGCCCGATTAGGGTTATCTTGGCTGCCCCTGACAAAGGCATCATTGCTGGCCGCGCCATGAACGTGGGCATGGACGCAAGGGATTATGTTAAGGCGATTCTCAAATCCCAAGCTAGGTTACGCGAATTAAAGGAACATCATCTTTCGGTGGATGGGCGTTACTATACCGGAGAGCCCAACTGGAAAATGATCATCACGTCTCGAACGGTTTGGGTCCAATATTATTCACCGGGCGGACCGCATGTTGATCAAACGCCCGTTTATAGATTTGACGCAAATGATGACGGTCAGGGGTTGTACTATCTCTTCAAAATGGAGTTTGAGCGTATCTGGAGACGATGCGAATCGAGTCCGATGAAGCTTAAGAAGTGACCGGCCACCTATTTTCGCTGCGGCTTTCGCGGTTCTGGTTGTTGTTTTGCTAGCCGACCTAGAACCTGGTCCGCCGCCGACGCTTCCTCATCCGCGCCGATCTCGCGTGCCGTCTCAACAAAGCGACGTGACTGTTCCTTGTCGTCTGGTTTTGGCTTTGCGGTCGATTTTTTAGGCTTCATGTTTCGACGTCATGCTGTTCGTGGGGTGTCGGCGGCCCGCCCGCTTCCTCTGACGTTACAAAGTGCATTCCTTGAACACTATATCGGCCGTATCCGTGGTGTACGATGTCATTGCGCCGCTTGAGATAGGTCAACGCATTATAGACCGCCTTGGGTTCGGCCTGTACGCCGCGCGATTCCACACGTTGTTTGATCTGTTCGACCGTCCAAGAGCGTTGCTCTGGAAGCAGGCGGACGATTTCCGCCAATACATCGCCTGATCCCGTGCGTGGCTGTGGAATAGGCCGGAACGACTTAATCAGTTCTTCTATGACGCGAGCGCGGTCATCGGCAGCTAGGCCAGACACAAGCGTCTTTATGGCCGCTAAAATGCTCTCAGCGGGTGGAGTAGGTTGATTTTCTTTAGGTTTTTCAAACGCATTACTATCGGCCATTGGTCGAAGTCTTACCACAAGTCCTAGTCGATTGTCGATTCGGTCGCTTCCTCGGTCACTGACCTACGACTAATAGGAATAGCTGGTGGATTCAGACTCTGACTCGCTTGTAGTCGGCCTTGGAC
>Ga0210394_10003906_pt1 | contig 17930 bp, 12 predicted proteins | sample IncBWC12MmetaG_FD_160121 | JGI IMG/M metagenome (GOLD analysis project Ga0210394, IMG submission 160121) | Forest soil microbial communities from Barre Woods Harvard Forest LTER site, Petersham, Massachusetts, United States - Inc-BW-C-12-M | ecosystem: Environmental > Terrestrial > Soil >... | reverse complement strand
GGTCAGGTAGGGCGGTGAGCTGACTGCCGCGGCGCCCGGATATTCGGCAGCAAAGGCATTAAAGGTACCAAAGTCGATCAGCGGGCTGGCGGTCGCCACCAGGTAGTTGTAGTAGGGGCTGTTCGAGCCGATGCCGTCGCTGTTGCGGTTGACGTTGCGGTGGAGCTCGTACGCAGCCGTCAGATAGAGGCCACCCTTTTCGAACTTGACGTCGGCGCTCCAGGCATCGCCGAAGCCGCCGTCGTCGCAGTTATTGAACAGATTGCCGCTCCCCGGGGCATTGCCACCGGTGCAGTCGGGCGATCCCAGCGGGGTGGTGACGTTGTTGAAGGTAACGTTCTGCCCGGGCGCGAACATCAGATCGACGCTGAAGCCTTGTATCACCGGCGAGTTGTAGATGATCGCATGGTCGAACCGGGTACCGAACTCGACGCGGTTGTCGCCACCGGAATTCCCCATGATCGTGTTATAGCCACCGAGCTGGCCGTTGAACGGATTCAGGCGATCGGTCGAGGTCTTGTACGGCGAGAACATTTCGCCGAACTTCAGTGAGCCCCAGGTCTTGTGCTTGAAGCCCAGGAACGTGTCGCCCAGGCCGATGGCACCCATCACGGTATTCGACGACTTGGTCCAGGTGTCCTGCAGACCTGGCGCTGCCGACATGTCGATCGAGGTGGACACCTGATAGATGAAGTCCACGTTCGTCTTCGGGATCGTGTGCGATCCGCGGTAACCGATGTTGGAGCCATCGCTGGACATGGCAAGAATGTAGCCGACACGCCCGACCGCCCCGTACCCTTTGTTGGCGCCCCGTACCAGCGGGGAGCTCGGATCCAGCGGGTTGGCATAGCTCCAATGATAGGCCGACTTCTGATCAATGCCCTTGGTGGTGAAATCCAGGGATGAATCCAGCGTACCGTAGAAGCCCTTGAGGAATTTGTCGAACTTGTCCTCCGGCGCGGCCTGCTTGGCCCCGGCCTTCGCGGTCGACGGGGCTGTCGCGCCCGCGCCCGCCGCCGGAGCGGCGGGAGCCGCAGGGGCTGCAGCAGCCTTGGCCGCCTGCTCCTGCTGATCTTTCTTCATGGCATCGAGCTGCTTGGCGAGATCGTCAATGCGCTCCTGCAGGATGCGCATGCGGTCCTGCATCGCTTGATCCTGTGCTGATTGGGCGGCACTCGGTTCCGCATACGTGCCGAGAATCAAGCCGGAAGCCAGCATTACAGCCAGCAATCCAGGCGCCTTATTGATAACCATGTAACCCCCCGTTCGTGAATAACGAAAAACGAACCTCTAAACCTGTCTGCGCCACATCGCGAATCCTGTCAGATTGCGGGAATGAGCCCGGCGCCCCGGGCCCATCGGTACTTCGCGCCGAGCACCGCGACCGGAATCTCGGTCGAGTATGCATAGGCCGGAATGCCGTGCTGATAGAGATATTCCGCAGCCTCTTCGACCTCGATGTCACCCGCCAACGAAGCCACCACCGGCTTCTCGATTCCCTTGGAACGCATGTTCTGCACGACCTCGACCATGAGCCGCGCGAACACCATCGGCGGGGTCACGATCGTGTGCCAGTAACCGAGAATCAGCGCGTGGATGCGCGGATCTTCGAGGCCCAGACGCACCGTGTTCTGGTAGGTGCGCGGCGGCTCGCCACCGGTAATGTCGACCGGGTTACCGGCGGCACCGAATGGCGGGATGAATTTACGGAATGCGGCATCCAGATCCGGCGGCATCGCCATCAGTGACAAGCCGTTGTCGACGCAGGCGTCGGACAGCAACACGCCGGAGCCGCCGGCGCCGGTGATGATCACGACATTGTTACCCTTCGGAGTCGGCAGCACCGGAATCCCGCGCGCAAACTCGAGCAGATCGCGCAGCGAGCGAGCGCGGATCACGCCCGCCTGCTTGAAGACGTCTTCGTAAATCTTATCGTTGCCGGCCAGCGCGCCGGTGTGGGAACTCGCAGCGCGCGCACCCATGCTGGTGCGTCCGGCCTTGAGCACCACGATCGGCTTCTTCTTCGACACTCGTTTCGCCACTTCGGCAAATGAGCGCCCGTCCTTCAGATCCTCGCAATGCTGCGCGATGATCTCAGTGTTCTCGTCCTGCTCGAAGAAAGTCAGCAGATCGTCCTCGTCGATGTCGCACTTGTTGCCGAGTCCGACGATTGCGGAGACACCCATCTTGGCCGAGCGCGAGAAGCCGATGATGGCCATGCCGATGCCGCCCGACTGCGACGACAGCGCCGCCTTGCCCTTGACGTCATAGGCGGTGCAGAAGGTGGCGCACAGATTCTTCGGCGTGTAGTAGAAGCCGTAGATATTCGGTCCCATGAGCCGCACGCCGTACTTGCGCCCGATCTCGACCAGCTCGGCCTGGCCGGCCACATTACCGGTCTCGGCGAAGCCGGACGGAATCAGCACCGCGCCTGGAATCTTCTTCTCGCCGACCTCGATCAATGCCTGTGCCACGATCTTGGCCGGAATCGCAAACACGGCGACATCGATCTCGCCCGGAACGTCCTTGACGCTCTTATAGGCTTTGCGGTCGAGGATCGTGTCCGCGGTGGGGTGGATCGGGTAGATGGCGCCCTGGTAGCCGCCGTTGATGAGATTCTTCATCACCGAGTTGCCGATCTTGCCGGCTTCAGCCGAGGCGCCAATGACCGCAACCGCATTCGGCTTCATGATGCGGTTCATCTGCGCCACGATCAGCTCCTGGTTCGGGCGCGGTCGCGCCGGAGCGGGATTGAAATCGAGCACGACGCGCACGTCGGCCGCGATCGCGCCGCGCTCGCTCGCGAACACCGGGTTGAGATCCATCTCGGAGATTTCGGGAAAATCGGACACCAGCGCACTGACGCGTTCGATCATCGTCGAGAGCGAATGGCGATCGACCGGACTGGCGCCGCGCACGCCGCGCAGGATCTCGGCCGCTGCAATGCCGTCGAGCATCGACAGCGCATCCTCGTATGTGGCCGGCGCCAGCCGGAACGTGATGTCCTTCAACACTTCCACCAGGATGCCGCCGAGACCGAAAGCCACGAGCTTGCCGAAGGCCGGGTCGGTTACCGCACCGATGATGACTTCCTGGCCACCCTGCAGCATCTGCTGGATCTGCACGCCGATGATCTCGGCCTTGGGGTTGTACTTGCGGGCGTTGCGGATGATCGTGTCGAAGCCCTGTGCGGCCTGTTCGGCAGTCTTGAGTCCGACCAGCACGCCGCCGGCCTCGGTTTTGTGCAGGATATCGGGTGATACGATCTTCATGACCACCGGATACCCGATGCTGCTGGCGAGCGTCGCCGCGCCGTCGCCGGTGGTGGCGACGCCCTCGGCCGGAAGCGTGATGCCATAGGCTTCGCAGATGATGCGCGCCTCCGGCGCCGTGAGCGCGCTGCGCTTGGCCGATTTCGCCTGATCGAGCACTTTGCGCGCCGCGCCCTTGTCGAATGTCATCGGCGCCTGCTCTCCGGTCCGCACTTCTGCGTTCATCTACTGCCCCGCTCGATCAGATCGCTTTCTGAGTGCGCAATTCGGCAATTTCCGCCGGCGCGAAGCCGAGCTCCTTCAGCACCTCGTCGGTGTGCTCGCCCAGCAGGGGCGAGCGCGTCACTTCGCTGGGACTATCGCTGAGCTTGATCGGATTGCCGACCGAGAGGTACTTGCCGCGCTTGGGATGATCGACTTCGACCACCGTGCCGGTGGCGCGCAACGATGGCTCAGCGGCCAGCTCCTCCATCGAAAGAATGGGTCCGCACGGGATGTCGTGCTGGTTGAACTCCTCCATGGCCTCGAACTTGGTCTTGGTTGAAGTCCAGGCCTCGATGGCCGCGAACACTTCCTTGAGCCGCGGCAGCCGCGCATTCGGCGTGGCGTAATCCTTATCCGTGATCCACTGTTCCTTGCCGATCACGTGGCAGATCTCCTTCCATACCGGCGCCTGGGTGATGAAATAGAGATAAGCATTCGGGTCGGTCTCCCAACCCTTGCACTTGACGATCGAGCCTGGTTGGCCGCCGCCCGAGGCATTGGCCGCCCGCGGCACCGCCTTACCGAACTTGCCGTGCGGGTACTGCGGGTACTCCTTCATGACCCCAGTACGCGCCAGGCGCTGCTGGTCGCGCAGCTTGACGCGACAGAGATTGAGCACGCCGTCCTGCATCGCCGTGAGCACTCGCTGTCCGCGTCCCGTGCTCTTGCGCTGATAGAGCGCCGCGACGATGCCAAGCGCCAGATGCAATCCGGTCCCGCTATCGCCGATCTGCGCGCCGGTCACGAGCGGCGGACCGTCATCGAAACCGGTCGTGGAAGCCGAACCGCCGGCGCACTGCGCCACATTCTCGTACACCTTGCATTCTTCGTACGGGCCCGGACCGAAGCCCTTTACCGACGCCACGATCATGCGTGGATTGAGCTGCTGGACGCGCTCCCAGGTGAATCCCATGCGATCGAGCGCGCCGGGCGCAAAATTCTCCACCAGCACATCGCAGTGCTTGATGAGTTTCTCGATGATGCGCTTGCCACCCTCGCTCTTGGAATCGATCGTGATCGAGCGCTTGTTGTGATTGAGCATCGTGAAGTAGAGGCTGTCGACCCCCTCGAGGTCGCGCAACTGCTCGCGCGTGACATCACCCGCGCCCGGACGCTCGATCTTGATGACATCGGCGCCGAACCACGCCAGCAGCTGCGTGCAGGTCGGACCCGATTGCACATGCGTGAAATCGAGGATTCGAACGCCGTCCAATGCCTTACCCATTCAGTGCAACCCCCCTGCTCTACTTGTACATCGTCTGGTTCTTGGTACCCGGCGCGTACTCGCGCGGATCGACCCAGATGTTGATCACCGCGGATTTCTTGAGCCGATGTACCGATTCACGAGCCCGCTGCAGCGCCGGTGCAATCAGCGCCGGATCGCGCACTTCCTCGCCGTAGCCGCCGAGCATTTCGGCGAACTTGCCGAACGGCACGTCGCCCAGCAGATTGCCGACGTTGCCTCGCTGCTCGCCGTACTTGGCGAGCTGGCCGTAGCGGATCTGATTCATGGCGGAGTTATTGCCGATGACCGCGATATACGGCACGCCGAAGCGATTGGCCGTCTCCATGTCGAAGCCGGTCATGCCGAACGAACCGTCACCGTAGTAGCACAGCACCTCTTTGTCGGGATTGGCCAATCCTGCGGCGATCGCGAATCCGGTGCCGACGCCGAGCGATCCGAGCGCGCCGGGATCCATCCACTGTCCCGGTCGCCGCGGCCGCACCGCCTGGGCCGAGATCGTGACGACATCGCCGCCATCGCCGATATAGATCGTATTGTCGGCCAGGAATTCGTTGAGCTCGTACGCCACGCGGTACGGATGAATCGGCGTGTTGTTCGACTTGAACAGCGGCATGAGCTTTTCGGTGGCGGCGGACTCCGATGCCGTCAACTGCTTCATCCACTGCTGGCGTGCCTGACGCTTGTCGTTCTTGAGCCGCCCGGTCGCGGCCTGCATCACCGCGCCGAGAATCGCGCCCGGATCGCCGACCAATCCCAGCGAGATGTCGCGGTTCTTGCCGACGGTGCGATAGTCCATGTCGATCTGCACCAGCGTCAGGCTCTTGCTGATGCGTTTGCCGTAGCCCATGCGGAAGTCGAACGGCGTGCCGACGATCACGATCACATCGGCGTTTGCGAACGCCTCGCCGCGCGTGCGATCGAAATGGTGCGGATCGCCCGGGGGCAGCAGCCCGCGGCTCCCACCGTTGAAATATCCGGGTATGTCGAGACCGCGCAGCAGCGCGACGGCCTCGTTGTGCCCGCGCGCGGTCCAGACCTGCTGGCCATAGAGAATGGCGGGCCGTTCGGAGGCAACCAGGATGTCCGCCAGGCGCTCGATGTCGCGCGGATCGCCGATCGACTTGGTGGAGGCGCGATATCTGCCCGGCTGCGGTATCACGGCCTTGGCAATGTCGACTTCGCGATCGAGCACATCGCGCGGAATCTCGAGATAGGAAGGCCCTGGCGCGCCGTTGAAGCATTCTCGGGCGGCCATCGAGATCATGTCGGCGACCCGCTCGGTCGAGGGGACCGAGGCGGCGAACTTCGTGATCGGCGTCATCATGTCGACGTGCGGCAGATCCTGCAGCGAGCCCATCTTGTGCTGCGTCAGCGCGCCCTGCCCGCCAATGTGCAGAATCGGGCTCTCCGAGCGGAACGCCGTCGCGACGCCAGTGACGGCGTTGGTGCACCCGGGGCCGGCCGTGGTCACGACGCAGCCGAGCTTGCCCGTCTGTCGCGCGTAGCCGTCGGCTGCGTGCGCGGCGACCTGCTCGTGCCGCACGTCGATGATGCGGATGCCCTCGTCGACGCAACCGTCGTAGATATCGATGATGTGTCCGCCGCAGAGCGTGAAGATCGTATCCACGCCCTCATTCTTGAGCGCCTTGGCGACCAGGTGGCCGCCCGAAACCAGTGCCGCATCCTTGCTCTTGGGTTTGAGAGTGTCTTCGGCAGTGGTCGAAGCAGCCGCGCCGGGCGCGGCGACGGATACGGTATTCACGGCTTTCATGCTGCCTCCAGTTTCGGAAAAGGTTGGCTCTGAACCCGGCGACACACCGTCCCGCCCCGAGCACCCGGGCTCGGGGCGTTTACGGTCGATGTCGTTACAAAAACTCGCCCGCTATCGAGCCCCCCCGGGTGCAGGTTGGGCGGCGCCAACCGCGCCGGCTTCCTCGTCCTGGGCATACTTGATGCGACTCGCGGCGAAGTGCCGCACGCGCATCGGCTTGAGGACCACCAGGCCGATGAACGCTGCCAGCACATTGAAGCTCATCGCTATCATGAACACGGTGCCCCAGCCCTGCTTCAGGGCCAGCGCCGCGGCGAACGGCACCAGCAGCGATCCGGCACCCTTGGCGGTGTAGAGCATGCCGGCATTCGCCGCCGCGTATTTGCCGCCAAACGTGTCGCCCTGCGTGGCGGGAAAGAGGCTGTAGATTTCGCCGAACACGCCGAAGTACAGCGCGGTGATCAGCACGAATGCCACCGGGTTGGTGCCGACACGACTCAGGCTGAACAGGGCGGCAGCGCCGATCAGAAAGGCGATCGCCATGGTGTTTTCACGGCCGATCTTGTCCGATACCCAACCGAAGAAGGGGCGACCGACACCATCGAAGACGCGGTTGAACTGAAGCGCTAACGTCAGCGCCACGCCGCCGAAACCCAAAATTTCCACCGGCACCTTGTCAATCTTGAAATCCTTGGCGATGGGCGCCATCGATGCGGCCATCATCAAGCCGCCCGAGGCGACCAGCACGAACATGATGTACATGACGTAGAAGACCGGACTGCGCAGAACTTCGGCTGGGGCGTAGCCGTGTGCGGTCTGGTTGGCGCGTACGCGCACGGCCATGAGCTGCTTCGGCGCAGCCAGCAGTCCCCAAGCCATCACGAACACGATCGCGCCCTGCAGCAGCCCGAAGAACAGGAAGGCGTGCTGGTAGCCGTCGGTGGCGATCATCTTCGAGATCGGGGCGATCGTGAGCGCAGCGCCGGCGCCGAAGCCTGCCGCGGTGATGCCGGCGGCCAGGCCGCGGCGTCCGGGGAACCACTTCAGAGCATTGCCGACGCAGGTGCCATAGACGCAGCCCGTGCCGATGCCACCGATGGCGGCCGCGAAATACAGCACGCCGAGTGATTCAGCCATGGAATTCATAGTCCACGCGATGGCCACCAGGATGCCGCCGCCGATCACTACCCAGCGCGGCCCGAAGCGATCGACCAGGTAACCTTCCACCGGAATCAACCAGGTTTCAATCAACACGAAGGTGGTAAACGCCACCTGAATCGCCGCGCGTCCCCAGTGGAATTTCGCGTCGATCGGATTGACGAACAGCGTCCAGCCATACTGCAGGTTCGCGACGCTGGCCATGCAGACCACGCCGATGAACAATTGGACCCAAGGATTAGCAAGGAGCGATGTGTTCGCCCGCTCAGATGGATTCATGACACGGCCCCCACACAGTCGAAGTTAAACCCCGAACATTCTTGTTAGAGTCGGACTGCGCCCTCACGGGCGCGGCTCGAATCTCTTGGCAGCGACCATATGTGATATATCACGGGAAGTCAACGAATGTTAAGCAGACCCGCAAGCGGCACCGTTGAATTGCACCTGGACAGATTATGTCGTAGCTGTGCGTCCTATTGGTGCAGAACCGACCCATGTATCTGCCCTTAATGACGCAACTACTGTCCACTACACGATAGTTTTCCGATCTGATATATCTAGTCGTCTACGTCCGGTCCTTGGGGGGACCAAACGGCACTGACGCGGACACGTTGATCGCGCCAAAGCTCTTAAGGAATGGCGCTTCCGAATCACCTTGCGGAGCAGACCGTGGCAGCAACGACCCTGATGGATGCGCTCGTCGACAGCGTCGAGCGGCAAGTGATCGAACCGGCGAATCCGGATGGCACCGAGACCGAACGACCCGATCGGCCGGTGCGCCTGGCGCTGGCGCCACTGAATGCGACCTCGCTGCGCGATCAGGCCTACGCTCTGCTGAAGAACGCCATCACCAACGCCGACATTTACGATCCGGCACACGACCTGCGCCTCGACGAGCGGCAACTCATGAAAGCCCTGGGCGTCAGCCGCACGCCAGTGCGCGAGGCGCTGTCGATTCTCGAGCAGGAGGGTTTCCTGCGCACCGTGCCCCGCCGCGGCATTTTCATCGTGCGCAAAACCCGGCGGCAGATCGTGGAGATGGTGCAGGTATGGGCCGCGCTCGAGAGCATGGCGGCGCGGCTCGCGACGCTGCACGCGCCGGACTCGGAGATCGCCAAGCTGCGCCATCTGTTCGATGAATTCGAAAACTCGCCGCCGTCCGAACACCTCAGCGAGTACTCCGACGTCAATATCGCGTTTCACCAGGCCGTGATCCGTCTCGGCGGCTCGCAGCTGATCGAGGATGCGACGCGCAACTTGTTTCTGCACGTGCGCGCCATTCGCCGTGCCACCATCACGCAGAACGATCGGGCCGCACGTTCCATCATCGATCACTTGAAGATCGTCGAAGCGCTCGAGCGTCGGGATACCGAATTGGCGGAGCGGCTCTCGCGCCAGCACGCCCTCGATCTGGCTGCACATGTCGATCGTTACTGCGATTTTCTCGAATAGCTGCTTCAATAGCTCTCGTATCGACTTTCAAACAGGACACTCTCATGGCAGGACGCAATTTCCTGTTCGTACCAGGACCGAGCAACGTACCCGATCGCATCGTGCGGGCAATGTCCGTACCGATGGAGGACCATCGCTCACCGATTTTTCCCGCGCTGGCGCGCGAGTGCCTGTCCGGCCTCAAGCCCATGTTCAAGACAGAATCGGGTGTGCCATTCATATTTCCATCCTCAGGTACGGGTTGCTGGGAAGCGGCTGTCACCAACTGCCTGAATGCCGGTGATCGCGTTCTGGCCTCGAACTTCGGCCAGTTCAGCTATCTCTGGATCGACCTGTGCAAGCGTCTGGAACTCAATGTCGATGTGCTCGAGGTCGAGTGGGGTGAAGGCGCCCCGCCGGATCGCTACCAGGCCGCGCTCGAAGCCGACAAGGCCCATGCCATCAAAGCAGTACTGGTGTGCCAGAACGAGACTGCCACCGGCGTTACCAGCGATGTCGCCGCGATCCGCCAGGCGCTCGATGCCGCCAAGCATCCCGCGCTGCTGTTCGTCGATTCGGTGAGCGCACTGTGCAGCATCGACTTTCGCATGGACGACTGGGGCGTGGATGTGTGCGTCAGTGGCTCGCAGAAGGGCCTGATGCTGCCGGCCGGTCTCGGCGTCACCTGCGTCAGCCAGAAGGCGCTGGCCGCCGCCAAGACGGCGAAGGGCCGCCGCTGCTACTTCGACTATGCGGACATGGTCACGGCGAACGCCAGCGGTTACTTTCCCTACACGCCCTCGATCCCGCTGCTCTACGGACTGCGCGAGTCGCTCAAGATCCTGAACGAGGAGGGGCTCGAGAATGTGTTCGCACGCCACACCTATCTCGCCGCCGGCGTGCGCGCGGCGGTACAGAATGGCTGGAAACTCAAGCTGTGCGCGGCCGCGCCGAAGTGGTACTCGGACACGGTGTCGGCCATCCTGGTGCCTCAGGGCGTCAATGCCGCCGAGATCATTGCGCGTGCCTTCATGCGCTACAACCTCGCGCTCGGCGCGGGACTCGCGCGCGTCGCGGGCAAGCTGTTCCGCATCGGTCACCTCGGTGACTGCAACGAGCTCATGCTCATGGCGGCGCTTGCGGGCTCCGAGATGGCGATGGTGGATTGCGGCGTGAAGATCCAGCCCGGAAGCGGCGTCGCAGCGGCGGCCGAGTATTGGCAGCGCAATCCTGCGCCGCGTGCGCTAAGCGCCGCTTGACGAGTCAGCGCAATGAGCCAAAAGATCGTCTTTCTCGATCGCGCGTCGCTCGACGCCAAGGTGCGTCCGCCGCGCTTCGAGGCCGCCTATGTCGAGCATGCCGCCTCGGCACCCGATGAGATCGTCGGTCGGCTCAAGAACGCAAGCATCGCGATCACGAACAAGGTGCCGTTGCGCGCCGAGTCGCTCAAGCAGCTGCCCGATCTGCGGCTGATTGCGGTGGCGGCGACCGGGTACGACGTCATCGACGTTGCCTACTGCAACGCGCATGGCATCGCGGTCGCCAACATCCGCGACTACGCGGTGCATTCGGTGCCCGAGCACGCATTCGCGATGATACTGGCGTTACGTCGCAACATGATTGCGTATCGTGACGATGTGCTGCACGGCGCCTGGCAGAAATCCAAGCAGTTCTGCTTCTTTGATCATCCGATCCGCGACCTGCACGGCGCAGTGCTGGGCGTCGTCGGTGAAGGCGCCATCGGTCAGTCGATGGCGGCGTTGGGCAAGGCGTTCGGCATGCGACCTGTTTACGCCGCCCATCCGGCACAGCTCGATATCCCGGGCGAGTTCGTGCCGCTGTCAGACCTCCTGGCCGAATCCGACGTCGTGACGTTGCACCTGCCGCTGATGCCCGCCACGCGCAATATGATCGGCGAGGCGCAGCTGCGTGCAATGAAGCCAACGGCACTGCTGATCAATACGGCGCGCGGCGGTCTCGTGGATGAGGCCGCACTGATCCGCGCACTCGAGGAAAACTGGATCGCGGGGGCCGGCTTCGATGTGCTGACGGTCGAGCCCCCGACCAACGGCCACCCGCTGCTCGAAGTGCGGCGCTCGAATTTCATTCTGACGCCCCACGTCGCCTGGGCATCGCACGGCGCCATGCAGTTCCTGGCCGATCAGCTCATGGACAACATCGACGCGTGGGCCGCTGGAAAGCCGCAGAACCTGGTGACCAACTCCTAGACACCGCACCACCCTCGCCATGACGAGCTGGGTACGATTCCGAACGACCGCAGGCACCGTCGGCTTCGGCATGCGGGAGCGCGATCGCATCACGGTCTGCTCCGGCGATCTCTTCGATTCACCGCGGCCCAGCGGTGCATCGCTCGCCCTCGACGAGGTGGCCCTGCTATCGCCCTGCCAGCCGAGCAAGATCGTTGCGCTCTGGAACAACTTTCACGCGCTGGCGGCAAAGCTCGGCAAGTCCGCGCCGATGCATCCGCTATACCTGATCAAACCCAGCACCTCGGTGATCGGTCCGCGGGCGCCGATCGAGCGCCCGCGCGCTTATGCCGGCAAGATCGCTTTTGAAGGCGAGCTCGGCATCGTCATCGCCCGTCATTGCCACGACGTTCCGGTCGGCGACAGCGAGCGATACATTCTCGGCTACACCTGCGTCAACGATGTCACGGCCATCGGCGTCATGAATGAAAGCCCGGATTTCGTGCAATGGTGCCGCTCCAAGGGCTACGACACCTTCGGCGTGCTGGGTCCGGCCATCGTCACCGATTTCGACTGGCGCGCGGCGAGCCTGGTCACGACGCTCGAGGGCGTCGAGCGGCAGCGTTACCCGCTCAGCGACATGATCTTCTCGCCCGCGGAACTCGTGAGCCGGATCTCGCATGACATGTCGCTGCTGCCCGGCGATGTGATCGCCTGCGGCACTTCCATCGGCGTCGGCTCGATCCCCGACGGCACCACGGTTGAAGTCTCGATCGAAGGCATCGGCTCCCTCGTCAACACGCTTGCGATCCCCGCGGGTGCCGCGGGTGCCGTGGCGGGCGCATGACCGCCGTCATCGATCCGCGCACGCTGCTGCGCCGCATGTTCGACGCGGCGATCGATTCGGCGCAGCCCGCCCGGCACATCCAGCGCTTTCTGCCGACGGCTCCGAGCGGGCGACTGGTAGTCGTCGGTGCCGGCAAAGCCTCGGCCGCCATGGCGCAGGCAGTCGAGAAATGCTGGTCCGGTCCGCTGTCGGGCCTGGTCGTCACGCGCGGCGGTTACGCCGTGCCGTGTCGACACATCGAGATCATCGAAGGCTCGCACCCGGTCCCGGATGGCTCGAGTCTGCGGGCGGCCGAGCGCATCCTGGCAAGCGTCCAGGGGCTCAAGCCAGACGATCTGGTGCTCGCGCTGATGTCGGGCGGCGCCTCGGCACTGCTCACGTTGCCGCTCGCGGGCCTGGCGCTCGATGACAAACAGGCGCTCAACCGTGCGCTGCTGACCTCTGGCGCCCCGATCGGCGAAATGAACTGCGTGCGCCGCCATCTCTCCGGTATCAAGGGCGGCCGGCTCGCCGCGGCATGCTTCCCCGCAAAGGTCGTCACGCTGGTGATTTCGGACGTGCCTGGCGACAATCCCACCGACATTGGTTCGGGTCCCACCGTCGGCGATCCAACCACGTGCGCAGACGCCTTGAGCATCCTCGATCGCTATCACATCGAGATGCAGCCGAAGGTGCGTGAAGCGCTCACGAGCGGCCGCGGCGAAACGGTCAAACCCGACGATCCGCGCCTGCGCGGCATCCAAACCCACCTGATCGCGACACCACAGATGGCGCTCGAGGCCGCGGCCGTCGTAGCGCGCGCGCACGGCGTGCAACCGCTGATCCTGAGCGATCGGATCGAGGGCGAAGCGCGCGACGTCGGCAAGGTGCTTGCCGGCATCGCCCAGCAGGTCGCCGCTCACGGCCAGCCCGCGGGCGCACCGTGCGTACTGCTGTCGGGCGGGGAGACCACTGTCACCGTGCGAGGCGACGGCAGCGGCGGCCGCAACGTGGAATTGCTGCTGTCACTCGCGGTCGCACTTGACGGCCATCCGCAGGTACACGCGATCGCCGGCGACACCGATGGCGTCGACGGCGCTGAGGACATCGCCGGCGCTTACCTGTCGCCAGACAGTCTCGCACGTGCTCGCGCGCTCGGCATCAATCCGCGCGCGAGCCTCGAGCGCAATGACGGCCACGGCTTTTTCAAGGCGATCGGTGACTCGGTCGTCACCGGGCCCACCTTTACGAACGTGAACGACTTCAGAGCAGTATTGATTGCGGGGTAACGCAATCTAAAGCATCTTAGCGGTCCGAATTACCTGGAGAACCGACTTTGAGCTTCGCTGCGAACTGGGCTCTCGATCCAACGGTTACTTATCTGAACCATGGATCCTACGGCGCCTGCCCATCCGAAGTGCTGGCCGCGCAGGCGGCATTGCGGCTGGAGATGGAACGCGAGCCGGTGGATTTCCTGACGGCCAGCTTGCCCGCGCGCATCAATGCGGCGCGTCAGCCATTGGCAGCGTTTCTAGGAGCCGAATCGGCCGATCTGGTGTTCGTCACCAATGCGACCGCCGGCGTCAATGCGGTGCTGCGATCGCTGTCGTTCGCCCCGCGAGACGAACTGCTCGTCACGAGCCACACGTACAATGCCTGCCGCAAGACCGTCGACTATATCGCGGCGCGTTCGAAGGTCCAGGTGATCGTGGCCAAGCTGCCATTCCCGTGCCGCAGTGAAGACGAGATCGTGGCCGCGGTGCTCAATTGCGTCTCATCGCGCACTCGCCTGGCGCTGCTTGATCACGTCACGAGCCCGACCGCACTGATCGTGCCGATCGCGCGTCTGGTCAGTGAGCTGCGCACGCGCGGCGTCGACACATTGGTCGATGGTGCACACGCCCCGGGCATGGTGCCCGTGGCACTGACCGAGCTCGGAGCGGCCTATTACACCGGCAACGCGCACAAATGGATCTGCGCTCCCAAGGGCGCCGCGTTCCTGCACGTGCACCGCGATCGGCAGGCGCGCTTGCACCCCACCGTCATCAGCCACGGCTACGCAACCGGTTTCCAGGCCGAGTTCGACTGGACCGGCACCTTTGATCCCACGCCGTGGCTTTGCATTCCGGAGGCTTTGCGTTTCATGGGCAGGTTGCTGCCGGGCGGCTGGCCCGAACTGATGGCGAGCAATCACTCGTTGGCGATGCGTGCCCGTGTGCTGCTGCTCGAGTCGCTGGGCGTCGATGCACCCTGCCCCGAATCGATGATCGGATCGATGGCGTCCATACCGCTGCCGAAACCTGCAGCCGGCTCGATTGCCGCCGGCCTCGACTGCGACGGTCTGCACGACTGGTGCCGCAAGCGCGGCGTCGAAGCCTGGTTTCATCCGCACCCGGTGCCGGTGCTGCGCATTTCCGCCCAGCTCTACAACACACTCGAGGATTTCGAGCGGCTCGCGGCGCTGCTCAGAGAAGTGTCATGACGGCCGCGCAGCCGCCGGTCTCGCAAACGCGCGCTTTCAGCACCATCTTCCTGATCGAGATGTGGGAGCGATTCGGCTTCTACGGCATGCAGGTGCTCATGGTCACCTACATGATCAAGAAGCTCGGCTTCGTCGATACGCGCGCCAATCTCACCTGGGGTGCGGCTGCGGCGCTGATCTACGCCACGCCGGCCATCGGCGGCTGGGTCGGCGACAAGCTGCTCGGCACACGCCGCACGATGAGAACCGGTGCGATGGTGCTGACATTCGGTTATGCGCTGCTCTGGTGGCCCACCAACAGCGAGTACTTCCTCTACTTCGCGCTCGGCGTCATCATCGTCGGCAACGGCCTGTTCAAGCCAAACGCCGGTAACATGGTGCGCCGGATTTACGACGGCGAGGACACGCGCATCGACAGCGCATTCACCGTCTACTACATGGCCGTGAACATCGGTTCGATGATCTCGATGACGCTCACACCCTGGGTGCGCAACTACATTGGCGCACGCTACGGCGATTCGGTCGGTTGGCACACCGCGTTTGGGGTCTGCGCAATCGGTCTCGTGCTCGGACTGTTCAACTACGGATTAATGCGGCGCACGCTGTTGCACATCGGCTCTCAGCCGGATGCCGTGCCGGTCAATCTCAAGCGCGCCGCGGGCGTGGCGGCCGGCGCCATCGGCGTCGTCGCCCTGGCGGGCTTCATCCTCCAGAGCCGGCCAGTGGCGCGGGTCTGCGTCTACGCGGCCAGCGTGATCGTCCTGGGCATATTCATGCACCTGATCCGCCGCAGTCATCGCGACGAGCGCGCTGGACTGATCGCGGCGCTGCTGCTGGTGCTGCAGACGATTTTTTTCTTCATCTTCTATCAGCAGATGTCGACCTCGTTGAATCTGTTCGCGCAGCGCAATGTCGCTCTTGATTTCAGAATCTTCGGCTGGCATCTGTTCACCTGGATCCCCGAGCAGTATCAGAATCTCAATTCGATCTGGATCGTGGTCCTCAGTCCCGTACTGGTATTCATCTACAACACGCTCGGCCGATTCGGCAAGGATCCGCCGATTGCCGCCAAGTTCGTCTGGGGCTTCGCCTCCTGCGCGATCGGCTTCTTCATATACGGCGTCGGCGCGCGCTGGGCCGTCAACGGCCAGGTGTCCTCGTGGATCATGGTCTGGGGCTACGGCCTGTATTCGCTGGGCGAGCTGCTGGTCGGAGGTCTCGGCCTGGCGATGATTGCGCGCTACGTGCCGGTCCGTCTGGGCGGTTTCATGATGGGATCCTACTTCGTCGCCATCGGTATCGCGCAGTACCTCGGCAGCATCGTCGCGAACATAGCGCACATCCCGGAAAATCTGACCGATCCGCTGCAATCGCTGGACATCTATACCAGCCTCTTCAACAAGCTCGGCTTCGCCGGTATCGCCTGTACGGCGGTGGCGCTCGCAATGTTGCCGCTGCTCAAGCGACTGTCCGCCAGCCATGCGAGCGTCGCGAATCCGAACACGCCGCTACCCGCCGTGCGCAGTGAGGAATTCGACACCGCTTCCTGAATGAGCCTCAGGCGAATTGCTGCCGCAGTCCGGACCGGCTCACTCCTGCCGATTTGGTGCCCGGTATGTCACCGCCTCTTCGACGGCTTTCCACATGGCATCGGCGGCCGGTTCACTGGCCTCCTCCAGCAGATGTCCGACGATGCCGGCGCAGCGCGCCGTCAGAATCACCCCGCGCAGGGTCTGCGCGGGCAGGCCGGCTTCGCGTAGCACGGCGGCAATTGCGGCACTGACGTTGGTCGGAAGACTGCGGCCCACGGATTGCGCAACTGCCTGCTCGAGTGTGGACAATGCCTCGAGGTACAGTCCCTGCGCGCCTTGGCCACGCGCGATCTCGAGCAGGCGTGGTACTCGCGGATCGCCATGGCGGTGTGTCGGGTGGCCGAAGCCCGGCAGCGCACGACGCTCGCGCCGGTGTGTGTCAACCAGCATCGCCGCGCGCTGCGCGCGCTCACCCTCCGGGGCCTCGACGATACGATCAAGCAGGCGCGCACATTCACTGGCGGTGCCCGCGAAGCGGTCACCGACGCCGAGCAGACCCGCCGCCACCGCACCCTGATAGGACTCGGGCGCTCCGAGCGCGGTCAGGCGCGCCGCAATGACCGAAGGCACCAGCCCATGCTCCATGATCGCAACCAGTACCGAATCGGTAATAGCGCGCTGCAAGGCCGACGGCTCTCTGCCGAGCAGGTGAAACAGAAACATGTCAGTGAAACTGACCTTACCAATCAGTTCGTTGACGAGGTCACGTCCCCTGACCTCGATCCGATCAGCGCTGGCTCCGCCCAGGTGTGTGTGATGCGTCATCAGGTAAATGCCGGCTCCGCGCCTTCCGATCCTCGGGGATGCATATGTTAGCCTACGGCAGCACATACATTCAGCAGCGGCAAGGGAAGCCATGGACATTCAGCCACTTCGCAACAGTCTCTGGATCAAGCGTGGCACCCTGATCGTCGGCGCCCTGATCATTATGATGATCGTGTGGCCGTTCTACTCCGTGCCGACCGGCAGTCGCGGCGTCATTACCCAGTTCGGGCGCATCGTCGGGATCGAGAACGAAGGGCTGGCGGTGCTGCCCCCGTGGCAGAAGCTGACCCTGTTTTCGATCCGCGCGGAGCAGGCCAATATCGAGAACGCCGAAGGCGCGACCTCCGACACGCAGCCCGTGCATGTCAGCATGACCGTGCGCTATTCGATCTCGACCGACCGCGTGGCCGATGTGTTCGAGAAGTACTCACATGACGGCGACCTGTCGAGCTACGTGCAGACGGCCACGCAGGAAATCTTCAAGGCCGTCACCGCCAAGTATCCGGCCACCGAGCTGATCAGTCAGCGTGCGCGCGTGTCGGCGGACATCAACGCGGCGCTGGTCGACAAGCTCAATAAGTACGGCGCCCAGGTCATCAATATCGACATGCGCACTTTCGCCTTTTCCGACTCGTACATGCGCGCAATCAACGACAAGGTGACCCAGGAGCAGCTGCGACTGGCGGCCGAGAATCGCCTCAAGACTGTTGAAGCCGAGCAGAAGCAGAAAGTGGCCGTCGCGGAAGCGGAAGCCAATGCGGTCAAGGCCACCGCTGACGGCCAGGCCTACGCGACCATCAAGAATGCCGAGGCGCAGGCTGATGCCATCCGGGTGCAGAACGCCGCCCTCACCCAGGGCGCGCAGGTACTCGAGCTGAGACGGATTCAGGTCGAGCAGACCAAGGCCGAGCGGTGG
>Ga0210394_10003905_pt1 | contig 17938 bp, 15 predicted proteins | sample IncBWC12MmetaG_FD_160121 | JGI IMG/M metagenome (GOLD analysis project Ga0210394, IMG submission 160121) | Forest soil microbial communities from Barre Woods Harvard Forest LTER site, Petersham, Massachusetts, United States - Inc-BW-C-12-M | ecosystem: Environmental > Terrestrial > Soil >... | reverse complement strand
ATAGGATTTGTCCGGTGACTCCAGCTCATCGCACGCGAGCAGCGTCAGCCCACTCACGAACCCCAGGCGCTTCTCCGCCAGGCCGTACGCCGGCGCGGTGCTGAGCAGATCCTCCGGCAGCGCGGCGTCCGCGCCCGCCTTGGCCCAGTAGCGGTCGAAGCGGCGGATGAGCATCACGGTGCGCGAGCCGAGCTTGAGCAGGCGCAGCGGCGGCACGGTGAGCCCGGCGGTCGCCGCGAGGCGCAGCGTCGCCGTCTCGACCTCCGGGACCGCCAGCGCGTCCCTGCGGCTCGGAAATTTCGCGAGCCACAGCACGCGCTCGTCGTCCCGCACGGTCGCCTTCGGGCGCGCACCGCCGAGGGCGCTGCCCTCCGCGAAGATCTCCTCGAGCGCGGCCGGCACGGGCAGGCCCTCATCGATCCGCTGCGCCGCCTCCATCAGGTATTCGAGATTGTTCCAGGTGCCGAAGCCCGGCGTGGCGGACGATTCGCGCGCCGCGCGGATGTCGAGCGCGCCCACGCGCTGGCTGCCGGCGTGCAGCAGGTAGGCTGACTCGGGCAGGCTGTTGGCGGGCACTTTGAGGCGTGACTCGATCACCCGCCGGCCCCAGGCATCGGGTGCCGCGTCGCGGATGCCGCCGAAGGCGGGCAGGTTGTTGGGTGGGAACAGGGCCTTACCGCGAACGGCGAGCTTGTCGCGCAGGCTCAGGCTCACGGGGTCCACCTCGAGTGCGCCGGGACGCTGCAGATAGCGCAGCCCGTAGGCGAACGTCGAGGCGAGCAGCTGCGTGCCGTCCTCGCTCAAGGTGAGCTGACCCGCCGGCTGCCATTCGGTGTCGATATGGGCGAAGACGAACAGCTTCTGCTCGGTCGCGCTCATGCGGGTGACTTCTAGAAGTCGATCTCGTCGAGCTCGCGCCTGGAGAGCGCGCTCGCCCGCCGTCGCTGCTCCTTCGCGCCGAGGGCGGCGAGCGCCGGATCGGTCTCGGACAGCAGCTCGAGCAGCGTCTTGCCCGGGACGATGGCATCGAGGTAGCGCAGCACCTGGCCCATGGCGACTCCGGCATCGCCCTTCTCCAGGCGGTACGCGGTGTTGCGGGACAGGCCAGCACGCAGCGCCGTCTGCTCCTGTTTGAGGCCACGTGCGATGCGCAGGCGCGCGAGAGCCGCGCCGAGCTTGCGGGCCTCGGCCTCCCGGGCATCGTCCAGAACTGCAGACTGAGTGACTTTCATGCTCGTTAAAAGATGCGTTAAAAGCCTAAAGATCGATTAATCAATCAAATGATACCTCAGAGATGCAGCCCAGGGCAACAATTTAGCCTCTTTAATCGCTCATTGAGCGCCTATCGCTCGATTAATCGATCAGACGAACGGCCGGAGTGGAAGATGCACTCCGAGTAGCATTGCCGGAATCCATGTCCACCTTACTCGCCCCGCCGCTCTCGCTCTACGTGCACTTCCCCTGGTGCGTGCGCAAGTGCCCGTACTGCGACTTCAATTCCTACACCCTGCAGGGCGAGCTCGCGCCCGGCGCGTATGTCGCGCGCCTGGAGCGCGACCTCGAAGCGCAGTCGCCGGCAGTCGCCGGGCGCAGCGTCGCGAGCGTGTTCCTCGGCGGCGGTACGCCGAGCTTATTTCCACCGGAGGCGATCGCGCGGCTGCTCGCGGCGGCGCGCCGCCACCTGATGTTCGAGCCCGATGCCGAGGTCACCCTCGAAGCCAACCCCGGCGCCATCGAGCGCGGCGCGTTCCGCGAGTACCGCGCCGCGGGCATCACCCGCGTCTCACTCGGCGCGCAGAGCTTCTCGGCCGAGGCCCTCCGGGCGCTCGGGCGGATTCACTCCCCGCAGGAGACGCAGCGCGCGGCCGGGGAGCTGCACGCCGCCGGGCTCGCGAACTTCAACCTCGACCTCATGTATGCGCTCCCGGGCCAGGAGCGCGCCGGCGCGCTGCGCGACGTGGAGGAGGCGCTCGCCCTCGCGCCCGCGCACCTCTCTCATTACCAGCTGACACTCGAGCCCGGCACGCTGTTCGCCGCCCGGCCCCCGCCGCTCCCGGATGAGGACGCCGCGGCGACCATGCTGGAGGAGTGCGCCGCGCGGCTCGCGGCCGCCGGCTTCGCCCACTACGAAGTGTCGGCGTACGCGCGTCCCGGCAGTGAGTGCCGCCACAACCTCAACTACTGGACCTTTGGCGATTACTTAGGCGTCGGGGCGGGCGCTCACGGCAAGCTCACCTTCCCGGAGCGCGGCGCGATCCTGCGCACCGTGCAGCCGCGCGAGCCGCGGCGCTATCTCGCCGCCGCGCCGGCGGAGCTCAGCACGAACGCCGTGCCCGCGACCGAGCTGCCGTTCGAGTTCATGCTCAATGCGCTGCGGCTCGTCGGCGGGTTCGCGCTCGCGGACTTCACGGCACGCACCGGGCTCGAGGCCGGCGCGATCGAGGCCCCGCTCGCACGGCTGCTCGCGCGCGGACTTCTCGAGCGCACCGCGCCGGGCTATCGGGCGAGTGCGCTCGGACTTCGGTTCCTCAACGATGTGCTGACGGAATTCATGGCCGAAAGGCCGCAAATGCCCGGTGGTTCCGCAATGTCAATCGCGCCGGCCGGGGGCGCCCGGGACAGCCTGCGGCCTTTATTCACAGGCGCGGCAGGTGCCGTCGGAGAATGAGTGAATTACACAGCAAAGCGCCCAAGGCGCTGGACATGATCCACTTAAGTGATTGAAATATCAGGTCAAAAACCCCTGGTTAAAATTTGATCAAAGTAACAATAATGCAATCTACCCGCGAAATCGGGCCCTCGCGGGCCCCTTCCTCCACAGACTTGTCCACAGCTTCTGTGGATAAGGAACTACTGCGTGTAGCCGGGATTCGAGCGATCCGCTTGAGGCGCGGCGGCACTGCCGCTAAACTCCCGCGCCCTTTAACCGAGCCCGCTCCCGCCCCATAAAGCGGTGAGCCCTTAACCGAAGTCCGCGAGCCCGCCATGAAAGCCGCCATTCATCCCGAGTACAAAGAGATCACCGTCAGCTGCACGTGTGGCAACACGTTCAAGACGAGCTCGACGCTCGGTCAGGACCTGCAGGTCGAGGTGTGCTCGAACTGTCATCCTTTCTATACGGGCAAGCAGAAGATCGTCGACACCGCCGGGCGCGTCGACAAGTTCCGCAAGAAGTACGCCGCCGCCACCGCGACCGGCGCCACCACCGGCGCCGCCAAGTAAGGCGGCCCGCGCGGACCTTCAGGAGGTCCGCGCTCACATCTCCTCTCTCGTTCGGGTGAGCCGCCTCACAGCCGCGGCCGCGCGCCTTGATTGTGGCGCACGGTCCATGTAAACCTTCTTAAGATCAGGTGCTCTGCGCCGATATGCGTGCAGGGCGGGCTATGGAAGCCGCGGCGCAATGACCCAGAAGACCTTCACACTCACCGATCCCGAGAGCGGGCGCGCGAGCGCGCTGCCGGTGCGCAGCGGCACCATCGGACCGGCGGGGCTCGACATCGCCTCGATCCACAAGGATCTCGGGGTCTTCACCTACGATCCGGGCTTCGGCATGACCGCGGCCACCGAGAGCCGCATCACCTACATCGACGGCGACGCCGGCGTGCTGCTCTACCGCGGCTACCCGATCGAGCAGCTCGCCGAGCACAGCTCCTTCATGGAGGTGGCGTACCTGCTGCTGATCGGCGAGCTGCCGACGGCGAAGCAGCTCGAGGAATTCAACGGCAACATTCGTTATCACACGATGATCAACGAGTGGCTGCTGCGCTTCTTCAACGGCTTCCATGCCAACGCGCATCCCATGGCGATGGTGTCGGGAGTCGTGGCCTCGATGTCGGCCTTCTATCACGACTCGATGGACATCCATAACCCGCGCCATCGTGAGATCTTCTCCCACCGCATCATCGCCAAGCTCCCAACCATCGCCGCCGCGGCGCACAAGCACTCGCTCGGCCAGCCGTTCATCTATCCGCGCAACGATCTCGACTACGCGAGCAACGTGCTCAACATGCTGTTCGCGGTGCCCTGCGAGCCCTACCGGCTCGACCCCGTGGCCTGCGAGGCGCTCGATCTGCTGTTCGTGCTGCACGCCGACCACGAGCAGAACGCCAGCACCTCGACCGTGCGTCTCGCCGGCAGCACCGGCGCCAATCCCTACGCGGCGATCTCGGCCGGCGTGTCGGCGCTGTGGGGTCCGGCGCACGGCGGCGCCAACGAGGCGGTGCTGCTGATGCTCGAGCAGATCGGCTCGGTCGACAACATTCCGAAGTACCTGGCGATGGCCAAGGACAAGTCGAGCCACTTCCGCCTCATGGGATTCGGTCACCGCGTCTACAAGAACTTCGATCCGCGCGCCAAGATCATCCGCGAGATGGCCCACAAGGTGCTCGCGGCGCTCGGGCGCACCGATAGTCCGCTGTTCGAGCTGGCGCTGCGGCTCGAGGAGATCGCCCTCAAGGACGAGTACTTCGTCTCGCGCAAGCTCTACCCGAACGTGGATTTTTATTCCGGCGTCATCTACAGCGCCATCGGCATTCCGCGCTCGATGTTCACGGTGATGTTCGCGATCGCGCGCACCGTCGGCTGGGTGGCGCACTGGCAGGAGATGATCTCCGACCCCGGCATGCGCATCGGCCGCCCGCGCCAGCTCTACACCGGCCCGACGCGGCGCGAATACGTCGACGTCGGCAAGCGCTAGCTAGTCCAGCGTCTCGCCGAGCAGCGCCTCGACCTCGAAGGCGGTGGCGCGGCGCATCGGCCGCCCGTCCACCGGGCTCACCGGCGCCTGGCGGATGCCGTCGGCCGGGAACACCGTCACCTCGATCGAGTGATCGTCGACCGCGAAACGTACCCCCGGGAAGGGCCGCACCCGCTCGGCATCGAGCTTGACGCGCCGCTCGGTCACCTCGTGCGCGATGCCGAAATCCATGAGCCTCAAAGTCACCGCTTCGGCGCGGTCGGCGAACAGGTGCAGCTGCACGTCGGAATGCTCGGTGGCGGTACCGGAGAGCACCGCGCCCACGAGCCGCGGCTCGAACTCGCTCAGGCGCCGCATGGCGGCGAGCGCCGCGCGCCGCTGCGCGCTCAAGTGCTCGACGTGCGCTTCGCCGCCGAACAGCCGCTGGTACTCGGCGAGCGCCACCTCGATCTCGCGGTTCTTCGGCAGCACCGCCGCGACGTCGGTTACCCCTAAGCGCTCGGCGGCCTTGCGCTTGGCGGTGAGGAAGTCCTGCACGCCGTGCTCGGCCATGATGCGCGCGGCCTCCTGCGCCAGCGCTCGCCGTAAGTTGTCAGCTCGCGACATGTCTCGACTCCCGGGCGGTTGCACTGCGCAGCCGGCGAAAGTCACGTCTTTCGCCGGCGGCATCCGGAGTAATGTCCGCCGAAATCGCTTCCTGCGATTTCGGCCCATTCAGAATATCGGCTCGCCGGTCTGCTGGCCTTCGGCGTTCTGCATGTTGCCGGGCTCGTTCTGCGGCAGGTGATTCGCCATGAAGATCTCGGTGATGCCGCCCGCGTTCTCGTCGCTCACCAGCTCCCCGGTCTGCGCCGAGATGCGTAGCGTCACCACGCCGTCCGGCATCGGCCGGCGCTCCTCGGGGACGCCGCGCAGCGCCTCGCGCATGAAGGCGATCCAGATCGGCAGCGCCGTGTGCGCCCCCTCCTCGCTCTCACCGAGCGGCTTGTCCTGGTCGAAGCCGACCCACACGGTCGCGACCAGGTTGTCGGTGAAGCCGTTGAACCAGGTGTCCACGGCCTTATTGGTCGTGCCGGTCTTGCCGGAGATGTCCTCGCGCCCGAGCACCCGGGCGCGCACGCCCGTGCCGTGGCGGATCACGTCGCCCATCATGTCGGTCATCACGTAGGCGTTGGCGGCGGTGATGACGCGCGGCGCGATCTGCTCGGCCGACAGCACCACCGGCGCGCCGGGCGCGGCCTCGAGCCTCTCCCCGGGGGCCGCGACCCGCGGGTCGCCGCCCGCCACCGTCGCGCGCGCGGCCACCTTGAGTGCGGTCGCGGCTGCCGGCTGCGCGCCGCCGCCCCCCTGGTCGCACTGCGCGCACACCAGGCGCGGCGCGGCGCGCCACACCACCTGGCCCGCGGCGTCCTCGATGCGATCGATGAAGTAGGGCTGCACGCGGTAGCCGCCGTTGGCGAACACGGCGTAGCCGGAGGCGAGCTCGAGCGGCGTCACCTCGAGCGTGCCGAGGGCGAGTGTCAGGTCGTGCGGCATGGACTTCGGGTCGAAGCCGAAGCGGCTGACGTAGTCGATGGCGTTGTCGATGCCGAGCTCCTTCAGCACGCGGATCGAGACCAGGTTGCGTGAGTGCACCAGCGCTTCGCGCAGGCGCGTCGGACCGCCGAACTGGCGCTCATTGTTCTCCGGGCGCCAGGCCTCTTCGGCGCCATTGCCCTCGAGCACGATCGGCGCATCGAGGAAGGTGCTCGCCGGCGTGATGCCGTGCTCGAGCGCGGCCGAGTAGAGGAACGGCTTGAACCCCGAGCCCGGCAGGCGCCGTGCCTGGATGACGCGGTTGTACTTGTTGGTGAAGTAGTCGAAGCCGCCGACCAGTGAGACGATGCTGCCGTCGTTCGGATCGAGCGCGACGAGGGCACTCTGCGCCTCCGGGACCTGTCCGAGCTGCGCGTGGCCCGCGTCATCGGCGATCACGTAGACGACGTCGCCCTTCTTCAGCACCTGCGCCGCCTTGGTGGGTGCGGGGCCGACGTTCTCGTTCGCGAGCGCCTTGTGCGCCCAGGCGAGTCCGTCCCAGTCGATGGTCGCAGCACCCGCTGACTTCACGTAGGTCTTCACGGCGCGGTCGTCGACCGCCGTGACGATCGCGGGAGTCAGGTCGCCGATGGTGGCGTACTCATCCACCAGCTCGTCGTAGTCGGGCGTCTGACCGGCGGGCAGATCCACGTGCCCGATGGGGCCGCGCCAGCCGTGGCGGCGGTCGTACTCGATGAGGCCGATGCGCACCGCGCGCGTCGCGGCCGCCTGCAGCCGCCCGTCGAGCGTCGTGTAAACCTTGTAGCCGGCGGTCTCGGCGCTCGCGCCGAAGCGCTGCCGCAGTTCCAGCCGCGCCATCTCGGCCACGTACGGCGCCTCGATGTCGTAGAGCGGCGCGTGCGCGCGCGCGTGCATCGGCTCCTTGTTGGAGGCCTCGGCGGTGGCGGCATCGATGTAGCCGAGCTCGCGCATGCGGCGCAGCACGTAGGCGCGGCGCGAGGTGGCGGCCTCGGGATTGACGATCGGGTTGTAGCTGGAGGGTGCCTTGGGGACGCCGGCCAGCGTCGCCGCCTCGGCGACGTCGAGCTTGTCGAGCGTCTTGCCGAAGAACGCCTCGGAGGCGGCCGCCACGCCGTAGGAGCGCTGGCCGAAGAAGATGACGTTGAGGTAGAGCCCGAAGATTTCCTGCTTGCTGAACTCGTGCTCCATGCGATAGGTGACGAAGGTCTCCTGCAGCTTGCGGCGGGCGGTCTTGTCGAGACTCAGGAACATGTTGCGCGCCGCCTGCATGGTGATGGTGCTCGCTCCTTGCGTCTTGTGCCCGGAGATGACGTCGACCACCGCCGCGCGGATCACGCCGAAGTAATCGATGCCGTGATGCTCGAAGAAGCGCTCGTCCTCGGCGGCGAGGAAGGCGTGCTTCACCAGATCCGGGATCTGCTCGTAGGTGACCGGGATGCGGCGCTGCTCGCCGATCTGCGCGATCAACGCGCCGCTCCTCGTATAGACGCGCAACGGCACCTGCAGCTCCGCGTTGCGCATCGCATCGGTCGAGGGGAGCGTCGGTACCAGGTACACGTAGGCGCAGGCGAGCGCGTAGGCCCCGAGAAATGTGACCAACATCACGCCGCCGGCGACGAGGGTCATAATCCGAAACCAATTCCATTTCACAGAAACCAACTGTGTCACCTTGCGCTCGCTCGGGGCGCTATGCATAGTACGCGCCGCATCAGGGCAAACTCACCGAAAGGTGGGGACGCAAAGCCTCCGGTCTACGGGCGTACGTGCCTACGACAGCGGGGTTGCCGGTTGGAACGTTAACGCACTCCGCCCCAGCGGGCCACGCAGCCCAACGGGACGGACTTGGCGGTCCACCGCTCTCCTCGCGACGCCGATCGCCCGATCCGGCTGGCTGCACCGTCTCCTCACAGGACGCTTTGGACAAGGCGCAGCAACATTCGTTGACCCGTGACCCGCAAGCCACCGGGCGTGACGCCCTTGGTGGTTCCGGTTGCCCCGCTCGCGGGGCTGCGCGGAACCGTGAGGCCCCTCACGTTCAATTTAACTTTGCGCTGATATATAGTGTCTCCGGATTTATACAGGGCGGTCACTTTCAGGCGTAAAATCCTGAAAAGGAAATAAAAAATGTTCCTTCTTCAGCGCAAGTACCGGCCGCTGCTGGGTCTCGATATCACCACTTCCTCGGTCAAGCTGATCGAGCTGGCGATGGCGGGCGGACAGTACCGGGTCGAGGCCTACGCGGCCGAGCCCACGCCCCAGAATGCCATCAACGAGAAGGCGATCGTCGACGCCGAGGCGGTCGGCGAGGCCATCCGCCGCGCGGTCAAGCGGGCCGGCGCCAAGAGCGATGAGGTCGCGATCGCGATCTCGGGCGATGCCGCCATCACCAAGGTCATCCAGATGCCGCGCTCGCTGCGCGCCTCGGACCTGGAGGCCCAGGTCGAGATGCAGGCTGACCAGTACATCCCCTTCCCGATGGACGAGGTCTCCTACGACTTCGAGGTCCTCGGGGTGAACGACAAGGATCCCGACTCGAACGACGTGCTGCTGGTGGCGACGCGCACCGAGAACGTCGAGCAGCGCCAGGCGGCGGTCAAGGCCGCGGGCCTCGGCGCCAAGATCGTCGACGTCGAGGCGTTCGCACTCGAGAACGCCTGCAAGCTCATGACGCACCAGATGCCCGACGGCGGCATCGACCGCACCATCGCGGTGGTCGACTTCGGCGCGAGCAGCACCACCTTCAGCGTGCTGCGGAATCTGAAGGTCGTGTACACGCGCGACTTCGCCTTCGGCGGGCAGCAGCTCACCGAGGAAATCATGCGCACCTACGGCCTCGCCATGGAGGAGGCCGGACGCGCCAAGAAGGAAGGCGGGCTGCCGGGCAACTACCAGTCCGAAGTCCTCGATCCCTTCATCGACGACATGACGCAGCAGGTGAGCCGCTCGCTGCAGTTCTACCTGGCGTCGGGTTCCGGGCGCGAGCAGCCGGAGAAGATCCTGGTGTGCGGCGGCTGCGCCAACATCCCGGGAGTCGCCGAGGTGATCTCGAGCCGCGTGGGGATTTCCGCCGAGAAGGGCGACCCGCTCGGCCAGATGAAGTTGTCCTCACGCGCCAAGGCGCAGGCGGTGCAGCGCGATGCGACGGCGCTCCTGACTGCGTGCGGGCTTGCACTGCGGAGCTTCGACTGACATGCCACGCATAAATCTACTTCCCTGGCGCGAAGGCCAGCGCAAAGAGCGCAAGCTCGCCTTCCTGGTGGCGCTCGGCGTCGCGGTACTGGCTGCCGTCGTGACCACCTTCGCCGCCTATCTCATGTTCGACTCGATGATCGCCGGCCAGCAGCGCCGCAATCAGCTGCTGCGCGGACAGATCAAGCAGCTCGACAAGCAGATCGAAGAGATCAACAGCCTCGAGACCGAGAAGCAGCGCTTCATCGCGCGCATGGACGTCATCGAGAAGCTGCAGCGCTCGCGCCCCGGGATCGTGCACGTGTTCGACGAGATCGTGAAGACGCTGCCCGACGGCGTGTACCTCACCGGCGTGCAGCAGGTGAGCGGGGGCGCCAGCAAGCGCCTGAAGTTCGACGGCATCGCGCAGTCGAGCACGCGCGTTTCCTCCTTCATGCGCAACATCGACGCCTCCGAGTGGCTGCGCAACCCGGAGCTCGAGGTGGTGCAGACCACCAAGGGTCCGGGCTCGAGCTTCACGCTCACCGCCGATGAGGTGGCCGCGACCGCCCAGGACGACTCGAAGTCGGCGCCCAAGGGCAAGATCCGCAAGGCGGGTCTCGATCCGGCAGGAGTGCAGCGATGAACCTGCTCGAGGAACTGCGGTCACTCGATCCGCGCGATCCGGGACGCTGGCCGTTCGCGATCCGCGCCGGCGCCGTGGCCATCGCGTTCGTGGCGGCCACCATCGGACTCATCTATTTCTTCGTGTGGAGCGAGCAGCGCCCCGAGCTGCAGCAGCACCAGGCCGAAGAGCAGTCGCTGCGCTCCGAGTTCAAGGAGAAGCACGCCAAGGCCGTCAACCTCGAGGTCTACAAGCAGCAGCTGAAGGACATCGAGCGCTCCTTCGGCGCGCTGCTGCGCCAGCTCCCCGGCAAGACCGAGGTACCGAGCCTGCTGGTCGACATCTCCCAGACCGGACTCGGTGCGGGACTGCAGGAGAAGCTGTTCCAGCCCGAGGCCGAGGTGAAGCGCGACTTCTACGCCGAGAAGCCCATCAAGATCCGCCTGACCGGCAGCTACCACCAGTTCGGCGAGTTCGTGAGCGGGATCGCAGCGCTGCCGCGCATCGTCACGCTCGACGACATCAGCATCAAGCCCGACAGCAAGGACGCCTACGACCAGCTGTCGATGGAGCTCACCGCCAAGACCTACCGCTATCTCGACGAAGACGAGATCGCCGCGGGCGAGGCCGACAAGAAGAAGAGCGCAGTCGCCCACCGTCCCGGCTCCGGCGGGTGAGGGGCTAAGCCATGCAATACATCAAACATCGCTCAGCGCTGCGCCCGCTCGCCGTCGCACTCGCCGCTCTCGGCTACGCGCTGCTCGCGGGCTGCTCGAGCGCCGACGACGATCTGAACAACTTCATCCAGGAAACCAAGCACGAGCCGGGCGGCCGGGTCGAGCCGCTGCCGGAGATCAAGCCGTACGAGACGTTCGTGTACTCGGACTCGGAGATGCGCTCGCCGTTCATGCCGAGCGCCCCGGGCGCCGGCGCGGGCCTTGCCGGGGTGCGCCCCGACCAGAAGCGCAACCGCGAATTCCTCGAGCAGTTCTCGCTCGACACGCTGAAGATGGTCGGCACGCTGCGCCTCGGCGGCGGCATGTACGGCCTGGTGCAGACCAAAGACGGCCTGGTGCATCGCGTCGCGGTGGGCGAGCACATGGGCCAGGCCGAAGGCAAGATCACCGAAATCACACCGTCCAAGATCAGCCTCATTGAAATCGTTCCGGACAGCCTCGGCGGATACATGGAACGCCCCGCCGGGCTCGCCCTGAACGAGTAAAGGTCCAGCAGGGAGTTCGCAATGCAAGCGTCTAAGCTGTTCAAACGCATCCTCGGCACCGCGGCCTGGATGGTGATCGCCGCAGGCCTCACGGCCGCCACGGCCACCCCGGCGCTCGCCCAGGATCAACTGAGCCTGCAAGCCGTGGACGTGCAGCCGCTGGCCGGACAGACGCTGCAGCTCACCATGAAGCTCTCGGGACCGGCGCCGCAGCCGCTGTCGTTCACCATCGACAACCCGGCGCGCATCTCCTTCGACCTGCCGAACGTGACGCTCGCGCTGCCCTCGCGCCGCATCGACGTGCACTCCTCGGGCCTCGACACCATCCTCGCGGCCGAGACCAAGGACCGCACGCGCGTGGTGCTCAACCTCGACAAGCTCATGCCCTACGACGCGCACGTCGACGGCAACAACATCGTGGTGATGCTCGGCAACGCCGCGGCGGGCGCCGCCGTGGCCCATGCTCCGGCCGTGGTCGGGAGCGGCGGCGGCGTGGCCGCGAGCAGCAGCACCGGTACACGCGAGCTGCGCTCGATCGACTTCCGCCGCGGCACCGATGGCGCCGGCCGCGTGGTCGTCAAGCTCTCCGACCCGCACATCCACATCAGCCTGCACCAGATCGGCAGCCAGATCCTGGTCGACTTCACCGACGCCGGCGTGCCGGCGAACCTGGTGCGCCGCTACGATGCGACCGACTACGGCACCCCCGTGGCCGGCTTCGACGTGACCCGCGTCGGCAACGGCGCGCGCATCGCCATCAATGCCAACGGCGACTACGAGCAGCTCGCCTACCAGTCGGACGACCAGTACGTGGTGGAAGTGGCGCCGCGCCGCAAGGCCAACGCGCTCGCCGAGGAGAAGCCGGTGTACACCGGCGAGCGCTTGACGCTCAACTTCCAGGACATCGACACGCGCGCCGTGCTGCAGCTGCTGGCCGATGCCAGCGGGCAGAACATCGTGGTGAGCGACTCGGTCAACGGCAACGTGACGCTGCGCCTGCAGAACGTGCCGTGGGATCAGGCACTCGACATCGTGCTGCGCACCAAGGGACTCGACAAGCGCAAGGACGGCAACGTCATCATCGTAGCTCCCCAGGCCGAGCTCGCCACGCGCGAGAAGGCCGAGCTGGCCGCGCGCAAGGACGTCTCCGAGCTCGCGCCGCTGCGCTCCGAGTACCTGCAGGTCAACTACGCCAAGGCCGAGGACATGGCGGCGCTCATCAAGTCGCAGAACAACTCGCTGCTGTCCTCACGGGGCAGCGTCGCGGTCGATCAGCGCACCAACACCCTGCTGCTGCTCGACACCTCCGACAAGCTGACCGACATTCGCCGGCTGGTGGCGACCCTCGACATCCCGGTGCGCCAGGTGCTGATCGAGTCGCGCATCGTCATCGTCAACAACGACTACGAGCGCCAGCTCGGCGCGATCTTCGGCATCACGGCGATGCACCAGAACGGCAACACGCTCCTCAACACCACCGGCTCGGCCGCGGGCATCGACACCCAGGCGACGACCTTCATCACCGGCCAGAACGCGATCAACAACGCGATCAACGCCGGTACCACGCCGGTGCCGCTCTCGACCTACGGCATCCCGGCGGCGGCCAACCGCTACAACGTCAACCTGCCGGTAACGAGTCCCGCCGGCTCGATCGGGTTGGGCCTCGTGGCCAACAACATCCTGGTCGATCTGGAGCTCTCCGCTGCGCAGTCCGAGACCCAGGCGAACATCATCTCCTCGCCGCGCGTCATCACCGCGAACCAGAAGGAGGCGACGATCGAGCAGGGTATCGAGATTCCGTACCAGCAGTCGGCCTCCAGCGGTGCCACGACCATTCAGTTCAAGAAGGCCGTGCTCTCGCTCAAGGTCACGCCGCAGATCACCCCCGACAACCGCATCATCCTCGACCTCGACGTGCGCGACGACAGCGTCGGCGCGATCGTGGTGGCCTCGGGCGGCGTCAACGTGCCCTCGATCAATACCCGCGAGATCACGACCCAGGTGCTGGTGAACGACGGCCAGACGGTCGTGCTGGGCGGGATCCTGCAGACCACGCAGCGCGAGGACGACCAGAAGGTACCGTACCTCAGCGACATCCCGATCCTCGGGCACCTGTTCAAGAGCACCGACCACACCGACGACAAGGACGAGCTGATGATCTTCATCACTCCGAAGATCGTCCGCGAGGGCGTGAACGTCACCAACTAGCTGAGCCAGCTCAGCTAGCGCCTCCCCTCATCGATGAGCACGCGGCCGCCTTCGGGCGGCCGCGGTCGTTTTCGGACCCCGCGGACTCTTCGGTATCCTTAAGAGGAGATGCGCGGCAGTCCCAGCATATTTCTGATAGGTCCCATGGGCTCGGGCAAGACCGCGGTCGGGCGCGCGCTCGGGCGCGCGCTCGGCATGCCCTTCCACGACAGCGACGCCGAGGTCGAGCGCCGCACCGGGGTCGATATCCCCTTCATCTTCGAGAAGGAGGGTGAGGCGGGCTTCCGGCAGCGCGAGCGCGAGGCGATCGAGGCGCTCACCGGTCTCGAGCGCATCGTGCTCGCCACCGGGGGCGGCGCCGTGCTGCTGCCGGAGAACCGCCGCCACCTGGGCGCGCGCGGCTGCGTCGTGTACCTCGAGACTTCCGTGACCCAGCAGGCCGACCGCGTGCGCCACGGGCGCAACCGCCCGCTGCTCGAGCAGCCGGGCGACATCGCCGGGCGGCTCGGCGCGCTGATGGACGTGCGCTCGCCGCTCTATGCCGAGATCGCCGATCTCACGGTGTCGACCGACGGGCGGCGCGTGCCGCGCGTGGTCGAGGAGATCCTGAAGCTCCTTGGGCGGCCCTAGCGCTCACGTATACTGCCCGCGGCTCGACGCGCCCTGACGTTGCACGGATTCAGCGTACGCAGTGGAAACCCTCAAGGTCGAACTCGGCACCCGCAGCTACCCGATCCTGATCGGCGAGCGGCTGCTGTCGCGCCCCGAGGCGCTGCGGCCGCTCCTGGCCGGGCGCGACTTCCTCATCGTCAGCAACACCACCGTGGCGCCGCTTTATCTCGGGGCGCTCCTCGAGAGCCTGCCGGCGCACCGGCATCTCGAGGTGCTGTTGCCGGACGGCGAGGTCCACAAGACCCTCGCCAACGCCGCGCGCGTGCTCGACATACTGGTGAGCAACCGCTACGGGCGCGACGCGACCGTGATCGCGCTCGGCGGCGGCGTGGTGGGCGACCTCGCGGGCTTCGTCGCGGCCTGCTACCAGCGCGGCATCGCCCTGGTGCAGGTGCCGACGACACTGCTCGCGCAGGTGGACTCGGCCGTGGGCGGCAAGACCGCGGTCAACCACCCGGGCGGCAAGAACCTGATCGGCGCCTTCCACCAACCCGCGGCGGTGATCGCCGACACGGCGACGCTCGCGACGCTGCCGCCGCGCGAGCTCCGTGCCGGGCTCGCCGAGGTCATCAAGTACGGCCTCATGTGCGATGCGGCGTTATTCGAATGGCTCGAGCAGCACCTGCCCGACCTCCTCGCCGGCAAGCCCGAGGCGCTCGCCTACGTGGTGCGCCGCTCCTGCGAGATCAAGGCGATGATCGTCGGCAAGGATGAGCGCGAGGAGCGCGGCGATCGGGCGCTGCTCAATCTCGGCCACACCTTCGGGCACGCGGTCGAGGCGGCGACCGGCTACCGCAAGTGGCTGCACGGCGAGGCGGTGGGCGCCGGGCTCGTCATGGCGGCGGCGATGTCGCGTGAGCTCGGGCTCGTCAGTCCCGAGGAGCTGGTGCGCATCCACACGCTCGTCGAGCGCGCCGGTCTCCCGACGCGCAGCGCCGGCGTCGCCCCCGACACGGCGCTCGAGCACATGCGCATCGACAAGAAGGTGCTCGCCGGGCGCATGCGCCTGGTGCTGCTGCGGCGCATCGGTAACGCCTTCATGACCGCCGACTACCCCGAGGATGCGCTCGAGCGCACGCTCCAGGCCTACTGCGGATGAGACGGCGATGAACGACGCGCCGCACGCCGCCGCCGCGCTCACCCCTTACGCGGCCCACGACGCAGACTCGCGCGGCCGCCGCTTCCCGGAACCGAAACCGGAACTGCGCAGCGAGTTCCAGCGCGACCGCGATCGCATCATTCATTCCAATGCCTTCCGGCGCCTGGTCTACAAGACACAGGTGTTCGTCAACCACGAAGGCGATCTCTACCGCACGCGCATCACCCACTCGATCGAGGTGGCGCAGATCGCGCGCTCGGTGGCACTCGCGCTGAACGTAAACGAGGCGCTCACGGAGGCGATCTGCCTCGCCCACGACTTGGGCCACACGCCCTTCGGTCATGCCGGCCAGGACGCGCTCAACGAATGCATGCGCGACTACGGCGGCTTCGAGCACAACCTGCAGTCGCTGCGCGTGGTGGACGAGCTCGAGGAGCGCTACGCCGAATTCCGCGGCTTGAACCTCACGTTCGAGTGCCGCGAGGGGATACTCAAGCACTGCTCGGCGCGCCACGCGCGCGAGCTCGGCGAGCTCGGCGAGCGGTTCCTGAACCGCACCCAGCCGGGGCTCGAGGCGCAGATCGCCAACCTCGCGGATGAGATCGCCTACAACAACCACGACGTGGATGACGGCCTGCGCGCCCAGCTTCTGACGGTCGAGGCGCTGCGTACGACGCGCATGTTCCGCCGCCAGTACGACGCCGTGGCGGCGCGTTACCCGAATTTAAGCGAGCGGCGGCAGGTGCACGAGATCATCCGCCGCATGATCAATCACATCGTGCTCGATCTCATCCACACGACTCAGGCGCAGCTCGCCGACGCGAAACCGAAATCGATCGATGCGGTGCGCGCGCACGCGCAGCCGCTCGTCGCATTGAGCGAGGAATGCCGCGAAGAGCATCTCGAGCTCAAGGAATTTCTGCGCGAGCAGGTCTACCGGCACTACAAGGTGTTGCGCATGACGACCAAGGCGCGGCGCGTGGTGCACGAACTCTTCGATGCGTTCTTCAAGGATGTCTCACTCATGCCGCCCGAGTATCGCGACCAGGCATTGAAGGCCGAGAGCGCGACTCCGGGAACGGGCCGCGCACGCACGGTCGCCGATTACATCGCCGGCATGACCGATCGCTACGCGATTCTCGAGCACCAGAGGCTCTTCGACCCCGCCGAGCGCACCTGACGCGCGTTGCCGGTCCGCACCGGCTCACCCATCCCAACCCCGGCTTCTGTGCGCCATCTCCCACTCGGCGCATCCGGGACGGTTTTTCCTAAACCACCTTAACTACCTGTTTCTGCTGGCATTAATGGCAGTCCGGGCCGCCCTCCGGACTTGTCATGTGCTCCGAATTGACATAAGTCACTGAACTGCCTAGAGTTATGTCACAACAAAGCAACTGCAACATGACGAAAACGGGGCGGGAAAAAGAAGCAGTGCTGAGCGTGTTCGCTGCGCTTGTGCAGCCACTCATGCGCGTCGCATTCGAGTACGGCATCTCCGCAGGTGAGATCGCCGGCGTCGTGCGTCGCGTGTACATCCAATCGCTCGAAGCACGGCTGCGCGAACAGAAGCGTCCGACGACTGATGCGCGTCTCGCCGTGGTCGCGGGCCTCGCGAAAGCCGATGTCAGCGCGTTGCGTGAGGCCTCACGCATGGGAGCGCCGCACAGCCTTCGCTCCGTCGTGAGCTTGGATCAGGTCACCAGCCTACTGACGGTCTGGCATACGCAGCCGGGATTCTCTGGCGCGTACGGGCTCGCACTCGAGTTGGATCTGCAGCCAACGGCGGGTTCACCACGTAGAAGTTTTCGTGAACTTATCGAAGTGGCCTGCCGCGGTGTCGATGCGGACGCGCTGCTTGATGAGTTGGTGGCAGCGGGCTCTGTAGAGGTTATCGACGGAAACACTGTGCGCTGCCTGTCGAGGGCTTACTTGCCTCAAGGCGCGGATGTTAAGCGCATCGAGCGCATGGGCCGTTTCCTCGCGAGCGTGGCGGCAAGTTTTGTGCACAACGTGCTGCGGCTGAACACAGACCCTGTCTATTTCGAACGAGCCGTAACTTCGGATGAGCCGTTAACCGAGAGTGGTCGCGACAAGTTCATGTCACTGACCGGCGAGCGCGCTCAGGAACTTCTAGCCGAGCTCGACACCTTCCTGACGCGGCTTGCTGCGACCGAGCGAAGCGATTCGGGCAAGAGGTACGGAGTAGGCATCTACTTTTTTGAAGACCAGGCAGATGGAGCAGTGGAGGCGGAGCCACGACGGCCTTCCGTGCCCGCAACTCATTCGCCTATGCAAGAGATCGATGTTCTCGCAGGACTTGGGAACCACCAAAAGTAAGGGAGTACGCAAATGGGGAGCAGAGTTATGAACATGTCACGTACCGCGATCTTGGCCGCAGTAGTCGCCGCGTTTTCAAGCGTAGCGGCTAACGCGCAACCGCATATGGCGCGCGGTATCAGCGGCAGCGGTGGTATCAGCGGCAGCGGTGGTATCAGCGGCAGCGGCGGTATCAGCGGCAGCGGTGGTATCAGCGGCAGCGGCGGTATCAGCGGCAGCGGCAGTATCGGCGGCAGCGGCGGTATCAGCGGCAGCGGCGGTATCAGCGGCAGCGGTGGTATCAGCGGCAGCGGTGGTATCAGCGGCAGCGGCGGTATCAGCGGCAGCGGCGGTATCAGCGGCAGTGGTGGTATC